>Ga0179593_1486832_pt1 | contig 10361 bp, 13 predicted proteins | sample CZODoug2_1_08_16_FD_185931 | JGI IMG/M metagenome (GOLD analysis project Ga0179593, IMG submission 185931) | Vadose zone soil fungal communities from Angelo Coast Range Reserve, California, USA - CZODoug2_1_08_16fungal (PacBio error correction) | ecosystem: Environmental > Terrestrial > Soil >...
AGGGACGCGCGCTTATCGGACAGTTTTATGTATCAAAGGACACCGCTAGTGTAGAAAGGTTGAACGTCCATACTGCACTCCTGTCGCAGGTTTCATCGCTGGCACAATTAGAGAACATCCATAATGATGTAGATAACGATTCCGCCGAAGATCAAGAGCTATGACTTCAAATCTTGGAGGACCAGTAGCTCTAAGGGGGGGAGGAAGATTCCCTGAATAACGCTGATCTAGTATTTGGTCAAAGGGAAGGAAGGTCTGCAGTGAGTAGAGGGAAGCCTCTCGAATAAGAAATACCGAGAGGAGTATTCATCGGGTCGGAGACGAGAGGAACGTCAAAAAAAGATACCTAACTCGAGGGGGACAAGCGCTTGCAAACAAAAGAGGAGAAATGATTTTCTTTGTCACCAATTTCGAGTGGGTATGAGAGCTGTCATGTCCTTGGGCACTTGCCCAAACTCAAAGGAAAAAAAAAAGATCGAGTGACCTGAAGAAAAAAAAATCAGTTATAGGAAAGTAGCACTAATGACTAACAAATACTAGGCCATAGATTTGCTCACACTGCACGCTTGGGATGAAACATAAAGGCGCGCAAAAGGCCAAGATGGAAAAAAATTCGCAAAAGTGTAAACTGGGGGGCGAAACTCAAAGGGAGTCATACAAGGCATGGGGGGGTCGAGGTAGCAGATGGGGGGTCAACGCAAGTGGGACTGGATGTAGGCCGGAACCCGACCGGATGGGGAAGCTAATACCTCGAAGGGAACAACAGGACACGACCACACGAAACACAGAGGAAAAAGCACGAGGGAGGAAACAAACAATAAGCTTGAGGAAGAATTGCTGCGCTGTAAAAAACTAGACAGAGGGGTGATTCCGCGTAAAATGGTTTGTTGCAAACACACGGGTCAAATAAGGGCGAGAAGGATTAGGAAAATAAGAGAGAACTCCCTAAAGGCGAGCGGCTGTGGGGGCAGCTGAAAAAAGGAATGAACAGCCCACCGACTCAGAAGGAAAGGGGGAAAAGAGTCGAACAGGAAAAAAAAGGAAGAAAAAGTAACGGTAGGGGGTAAGAAGGAGAAGAAAATAAATTGTCAACCCTAATGGCGACAAAGAGCGAAAGGGATACCGCATGAATAAAAAATGGGTTTAGAGAAATAGGAAGAAATTGGAGGAAGAGTAAAGTGGGGGTGAAAGACTACTGAAACAGAAAAAAAGAACTCACGGGTGTTTGCAGAAAAAAAGGCAAACTGACAGCACAGGAAAGTAATCATCGCAACAAGAAGAAAATCAAGAACTCCAGATCAAGTGGGGCGAACAGCTGCGGTACGAGTAGGAGGGTACACACTTGGGCTATGCCAAACAATCCGGAAGGGAATGAGGGGAAAGGCTGGTTGGGGGGAGAAAGTACCAGTAGCCCAAAAAACAAAAAAAGTCTCCGATTGGGGAAAGAAAATCACGGAAAAAGTCATCGCAAAATGTAGAGATAAAGAGGGCAAGCTACCATCGAACAATTAAGCTCAGGTGCTAGATGTGAACTCTCAGTCTGAGGAGGAGGGTCTGTTGGGGGTTGGGAGAGGAGCAAAGGAGAATGGGGGGCTTGATAAGTGGGGAATATTCTTCGTACGAATATATTAAGGGCCGGAGGAGAGCATATCTGTAAATCCTTATGGGGCTGCTGGGGAGGGCAAAGGATTCAAACGGGAGGGGAATTCCTCATCATGCCGGGCAGAAGGGACTGGAAAGGGCCCTGCAGACTATAAGAGCACAAGTAGAGACGACAACAAAATATATTCGGTTCGCTGTGTCTCAAGTCACTGGCAAATCGCTGTTAGAGACCCGAAAAAGTTCTAGGCAAGGAACAAAAATTGGTCATGGGGTCCAATGATTGCCTCAGATCAGAAAGGAGGTCAGCCTCTCTGTCAAATACGTAACTACGCTCAGAAGGTACAAGGGAAGCGGGTCTCTACCTCCGCGGCTCCCTTCAGAGAGGAGACGTAGGGGAGAGAAAGGCTTCACTTGTTCTCTTCTGATTTCAGCCCTCCCTAAAAGAGAAAAAGGCAAGGGGTGAAGACATACTTCAAGTACACTGACAAGCAAACAGCACCGGGAAAAAAACGAGACAATATTCGGAAATTGAAGGTTAGAGGAAGGTGGAAAAGGGAGAGCAGGAGTCGAATGGGGGGGTAAGGGCAACCAAAATTCACAGGACATTAGAATCACAACTAGCCAGAGTGTGGTGATGAGGGTTGGCGGAGGTCAATTGGGCCGATAAAGATGGTTGGGAGGGGCGTTTAAGGGTTGGGACAAAATGGGAATGGATATGGAAAGAAAAGGAAAGGAACACGGGAAATGAAGCCAAAGTCTGGATGGGTGTTAGGGGTGGAGGTAGTTGATCGACTAGATGGAGACAAAAATTGAAGGAGGGATAAAATTGAAGGGATGAAGAGGATGAAGAAGGGGCGGACAGGGAAAATCGATCTCTCGTACGGAACAAAGGGGCTCGGTCATGCCCTATGCACGTGTCGGAAGTGGGGAGATTATAATAAAATGGAGAAGGAACCGGGGGAAAGGCGCATTGACACAAATGGAAAAAGGAAAATCGTGGAGGAAATGGCCGCATAAAAATAAGCAAATAAAAATAAAAGATAACAAAAACTTAAAAACGAGAAAATGTTGGGTCTGAAACATGGATCCGTGCACTGTGGAAAACGTAAAGAACGGCCACGGACGGTAAGCAAAGAGTTAAAAAGAGCGAAAGGACAGTCTTAATAAGTGAGGAAGAAACAACAAAATGTTAAAAGAGGAAAAAAAAGGGAAGACGAGAGAAGAAAGAGGAAGGAGAAAAGGAGTACGGGGGTGTGAGAAGGGTTTGTGACGAGAGGGAGGGAGATGAGAAGAATGCGAGCCAAAGATGGGGGTTAAGTCAGTGGGACACAAGGGCAATACAAAGTCAAGAAGGGGGGTGCGAATGAGGAAAATCGACAAGGTGGGGAAAAGGGAGATCCTCCTAGGGGAAGAATAGAAACACAGAAGTACCTAAAAAAAGACAGAATACCTGGAAGTTCTAAAGGTTGTAAAAAAACATACTCGGGTGTATTCAGGCAACTGTAGGTGGGGGGCATAATGGGAAGGAGGTGCGCATAAGGAAACAAAATGGAGTATGGGAGGGGGGGTCGGGGGTAAGAAGGGCAAAGGCTAGAAAAACTTGCGGGTGGAAGCAAAAGCGAGGGGAGTTGATGAACGCAGTGTCAAGAAGGGAAAAAAAAGGGGGTAACCGAAAGAGGGAGGAGAGGAGGGGGAGGAAAAGGGAAAGAGTCGAGTGAGATGGATAGGGGGAAGGAAAAGGAAAAAAACCAAAACGGGACACCGCGCAAGGTTGTGGTGACACTTGTTGTAGGTACGATAAGGGGAACAAAAGAGTCGAGGGGGAAGAGAGAGAAGGGGGGGAGAGGAGAATGAATGAAAGTATAATGGAGGAAGTCCATGAGGGAAGAGGAAGGAAAGGTGGGGGGGAGGCTGGTGGAGCAAACTAAATAGGAAACTTAAGAAAGACAAAGCAAGTGGCGGGGGTCGGGAAGGAGAGGGTAAAAAAAAAAAGGAGGGGAAGATGGGGGGGTTATGAGTGTGGGTGGAAGATCAAGGAGGAAAAAAATCAGGGGGAAAATGAAGGATAAACTGTGGGGGAAAAGAGGCAGAAAAATACCCATAGAAGAAAAAAGAGCGGGGGAGGGAAACGGAGGGGGGGGGGGGGGGGTTGTGTGAAAGAAAAGTAATGGAGGAAAAAGAAAGAGGCAGAAGGAGAGACGGGAAAAGGAGGTGAAGGATGGAAAAGAAACTTAGATTCTATGAATGGGGAGGGAGCGCAGGGGGCGAGGGGGGGGGAAGGAAAAACAAAAGGGAAAATAAAAAGAAAAAGTTGGGGAATGAGAATACAAAACATAAAGAAACGACGAAGCCTCAATCGAAAGGAGGGTGAGGACTGGTACCGGAGCAACAGAATCCAATGGGTGTGTGAGTTGGACGTGATGAAGGATAGGACTAGGAAGATTAATTGACAACCTAGGTGAGGAGGGAAAGGGCGGGAGGGTGGTAGAGAAGAAACGGAGCTATGACATGAGGAGACCATAGGGGGCTACTCATAGATAACTGAGGAGGAAAAGGGAGAGATCGCGAGAGGGGAAAGCACAGGCAAACACTGGAAGATGGGGGAGGGACAGGGAGGCTAGGAGGGAACTGACAGTACCACGAGGAAAGGGGCTGGCTGAAGCAAAAGAGGAAAAATAGGAGAATCCAAGGATATAAGTGGGGGGTTGTAGGGTGGACAGGGAAAGAAAGTTAGAACTGAAGGGAGGAAGAAAAGGGACAAGAGGGGCAGGAGGAGAGAAAGAAAAGAAGATAAGACTAAAGATGAAAACGTAAGGGGAGAGGTGAAATATAACCAAAAAGTATCAAGACGGGGCATGCATGTGGTGAAGAGAGGGACTGGCGCAATGCGAATTGGCGAGATGAAAGGAGGCGCTGCCAGTCGGGATAAGGCGATGGAGGGGTTCAACCAGCAGAAAAGAATTCGAGCGAGAAAGCAGGATAAAGGGGGGGGGGGAGAAGGAGGGTGAGATACAAAGATAAAAGGAAGGAAAGGAAGAAAAGGTGAAAGACGACCGAATGGGAAAGAGGGAGGGAAAGGGGGGACAAAAGGGAAGAAGAGGATAGGAGGGGGGAGGGGGACAAAAAGAAGAGAAGAGAGGAATCAGACAAGGGGGGGATGTTAAGAAAAATACGAACATCGAATTGTTGAGGGAGAGAAAAAAAGACAAACAAGGTTGAACTGTAGGGGGGGAGAGGGAGGGGGAAGAAAGTATTGCAATAAAAGACAATACAATGGGGGGAATTAATGAAGGAAAAAAGGAGACAAGGATGACAGGGAAGGAGACTTGGCGTCCATAAGAGGGGGAGAGAGGCGTCCGAGGGGTATTCTCGTGAATGGAGCGATCTTAGTCTGGGGGAAGTGTGAGGTAACAAAGGGGAAGAGGAGGCTCTCAAATAGGAGAGAGAAAAAAGAGAGAAAGAAGTAGATACTGGAGGAGAAGACGGACCAAGAAATCGAGATAGGGGAAGAAGAACATACGAGGGGGAGGAAAAAAAAGGGAAAAAAAAGAAGACAGGAGGGCGCGGAAAAAAACTGGAGGGAGGCCTAGCTGGGTCACTGAGGCAGGAAGGTTGATAGGACCTTCATCCAGTGTAGAGGAGTAAAATGAACTAGAGAAGGACCTGGAGAAAGAAAACTGAGTTGGGGAGTGGGAGAGCATAATAAAGACACCAGAACTTACCGGGGAAGGGTTGGAGAGAAGGCCGGGTAAGGACGGGAAGAGACTAAGGGCCCTAAAAGCCGAGGAGTGGACGAAATAAAAAACGTGGGGGGAAAATGTGGTACGGAGAAAAGGAGCGGGGGATCAGAGAGTGATTGGGATGGGGGGAAGGAAAAAGAAGGTACAGGAACAAAAGAAGTGGCGGGCAGACCAAACGAGGAAAAAAATCTGAAGAAAGCTAAACACGGTGAGGGGACTATCAGAAAACAGGAAGGAGGGAAACAAAAGACTGAAAAGATCGAAGGACCAGGCAGAGAAAACCAGGGGGCACAGAGGCGGGCCACCGAGGGGCCGGGGAGACTCGTGAAATGAGAAGGGGAAAGAAGATAGAGAGAAGGAAGAAGGGGAAACGGAGGAGAAGGGAATAAGGGGAAGGGAGAAAGGTATTAGGAGGAGAAGGCGCCTTTGAAGAAGGAGAAAAGGGGAGAGACAGAAGGAAGAAAAGGGTAATGATGTGGCATCGGAGAAAAAGGGAATTTGGTACTCAACAACGCAATAATCAAAAGGGAATCGAAACCGATAAAAGGGTGTTAGTACATTGAAAGTAGAAGGCGGGGGAGGGGGGGTTTAATCACAAAACCTGCAAGAATGGCAGAAGAAAGATGAATGCGATAGACAGAGCAGAGTGCGAACGAAAGCGCAAGGGGGGAAGGGAGTAACATACAGGGGAAGGTTCATACATAAAGACGGGAAGGGGAAGTCGTGGGAAGAATACAGAGGAACGACGGGATGGTGAAGACAAAGGACTAACAAAGTAGAGGGAAGGGCAAGAGAATAAGGAGTAGAGGCTCACACAATTCCGTCCACGAAAACACCAGGAAAGAGTGAGAGATAGGGTGAACGGGAGCAAGTGATGTGATAGATGGGGTGTGGGGCAGCATGACTAACCAGATAGGGGGGGAAGGGGACAGGGATTCTTCGCGAAAAAGAAAAAGGCTTTTGAAAACGAAGATCTTGCCGCGAAGAAAGAAGGGGGTGAGAGCGGGAGGGACAATGAGGGTGCCCCTGCCGCGTTGGATCAAAGACCGAGATTCAGAAGTGAGAAAAGAGAGACTTATTAAACGAGAGAAAGGCCGCCACCAGCGTCACGTCCAAATGAAGAGGCGAGAGAGGAATAAACTGACAAATCATAGAGAGGGGAAAAAGGAAGTTAAGAGGAGAGAAGGAAGAAATACCAGTTGGAAAATTTCTCTGACAAGTTGATCAAGCAGTCTAGCAATGAAAGCAAACGGCAAATCGGTAGAGAATGTGATGAGTGGAACTCTCCTCTTTCCAAAAAGGCGCTGAAGGGCCGGTTGATGCAGTCATTTCAACTGAGGAAACAACTAAAAAGACCAATGCGTCCTATTAGAAAACCTAAAGCAGAGAATCCGGATTTGCGGCCAGAAACCAGTAGACAAAAAAGGCGGAAGGAAAGAGGATGGGCGGAAACCGCTAAGAATTGTATAGTGAGATGTTAGAAGACAAAGCGGGGGGGAAGAAGATAAAATGAAAAACGTCTCATCAACGAAAAAAGAGAATGCGACCTCTTACGGGGTACGGACCGCCGCGCCATTCTTTTGACGTTTGGGCAAGGGGACAGAGAATTTGACTAGTGAGCAATGGTAAGAATCACATGGTATATGGGGATACCTTGAAGAAGAGAAATTTTTCACGATAGAAATGTGCCAGGTAGACAAGAAAAGGGAGGGGGAAAAGCTGGACGGGACCGAACGTGAGCGGATCGGGAGGTCCGAGCATATTGTCGAGAAGCACTTAAAGGGACCCCTTCTTTGTGAGATAGCACGCCGCTCACCCCTTCAGAACGAAATCTGCGAAACCATATAGGGCTCGCAAATATTAATGTCGAAAACAGATCGGGGGATAACTCACGAAAAACAAAAAAGCCGAGTGCAGAGCAGAAGAAAATGTCTCCCTGAAAGAGGGGTGTATAGGCGAGAAGTTCGGCCTATCGCCTTTCTGCGCAAAGGAGAAGGCTGAGTCGGCTTGAAGGGGAAAACTGTCCCATCGCTGTACCTTGTATAAGAGAAGAGAATTTGAGCAAAGGGCGAGGAAGCCCGAATTGTAGAACCTGGATCGATGACGACGCGTCTGACAGCGCTCCACATCGCCTTGGTAAATACGTTGTCTTTCGGGGTCAAGGGGGGGAGCGAGTTCACGTTGCCAACACCGGGACTACGGCGGTTTTTAGGTCAAAAGTCGCAAAGTAAAGGGCAGAGCAGAAAAGGTTCCCTTACAAAGCATTAAGCGTCGAGGTCTGTAAGCAGGCTGAGACCAGGGGTGCAAGTCCGAGAATCAGGAAAGAAGACCTTTAAGGCGAAAAGTACGATACTTGTGGACCTTTTTGAAAATTCCGGTGGGCTGGAAATCCTGCTGCAGCGACAGCAACAACTGCTGCTTAGCAGAGGGGAGGGATCTTCATAGGGGGGGGGGAAAGCTCCAGGATCAATAAGCTTGCGACAGAGCATCAATGATCTGCGCTTCACGAAGCATGAGCGTTGAAGGATGAAGCAAGAGAGGGGAAGCCAGGGAGAGGGGTAACGCTGGGGGTTTGGGGGCGGGCTTGTCCTTGTGGGAGAATCTGGTTAGACAAGAAGGGGAAGGAGGCATTTCGACCGGTACGAAAACTGGGGGGGAAAAGATCTTCATAGAAAAAAAAGAAGAATAGAAAACCACTCTTTCTTTTGCCCAAATCAATTTGTTTGTTTGGGGGAATTTTGGGGGCGCGATCAAAACTAAATGGAGGTTAAAAAGCAGGCAAAGAGAGAAGGCAAAGGGGAAAGAAGTGTGAAAGAAAGAGGATATTAGTAAGGATCAGCGGTCCTGCGCTCCACTGTTTGACAAAAAGGAAACACCGGGATGAACCAAAGCGAATTCGGGGAGTGAGGGCGCAAGACTTCCCTATAAAGAGGGCAGGAGGCGGGGAGGGGGACCCCTGCGAGGGAGAAAGACCCGTAGTGTCGAAGAAGAGCGCGCGGTCTGGGCAGGCCGATGCCTCAACAAGCTTGACAAAAGGTAAGGAGGAGGGTCGCCGACTATTTTAAACCGAAGAGAAAAAAAGGGAATCAGAGATCACTACTGCCTGCTCAATTCAGGCAAAGATGGACGCCACGCTAACGACATGCAGGTTGCAGACCGCTGAGTGGGGATAGGGGAGTAAGGAAAGGGGGGAGGAGGGAAGAAAAAATTGTTGGAAAGGGGCGAAAAAAGAAGAAGGAGGGGCGAATGTTTCCTCATTTAAAAAGAAAACACAAGCTGACACCAAAAAATTCTGAAGTAGATTCGGCGGAAGACACAAACAAGAAGAGAAAGGTGAAAGGGATGGGATGGAATATCACTCCAAGCGAGTACGGGAAGAGAGGGGAGATAAAACTACTTCTCCGAAAAGTGAGTATAGACCGTCCAGTTCAACTAGGCGAAAAGCAATTGAAAGAAGGTCTGAACCAAAACAGGATGGGAAAAGAGAATAATGCATCCGGAAATTACAACTTGATCTGCTCGGGTGAACGGGGGTGGAAGGAGAAGGAAAGAGAAGGAAGGATGCAGACGATTTCCCTCTTCCGGGGCGGGGGGAGAAGATGGGAAGAACTGGGTTCTCATTGAACTTAGATGAAGTTACCAGGGTCCAGGGAGAGACGCATTGGGTTATGGGGGGAAACCAGCCAACTGAGGGAATCATATGGTATTTCAAAGAGGAAAAAGAAAAAACCGTTCTGAGATAGCAATGCCATCCACACCAAGGTGAATAAAGGGAAATACCTCAGTGAATTAGGGAGAAAAAAAGAGGCCTTCCGAAGAAGGTAGGAGAGGAAAACGGATTCTCGTATCTCTTTCGGCATAAGTTCGCAGGGAACGAGCCTCAGACATGAAATTTAGAGGATGAGAAGCTGAAGAGGGGGTGGCAGCACTTAGAGGATAGCGAAACTCTCTAATGGAGGCATACAACGGAAGTAGCTAGGAGGCATAGGGCAAAGATCCGGAGGAGAGACGCTTCTCACCCTCAGGGGGGCTGGGGGTCTCAACTCATCCAATAAAGTCAGGGGGGCCAAAGAACACGCGAAAAAGAGAATGGAAAGGAGGTGCGCATCAGAATACATTTGGGGGGAGGGAGAAGCTTTCATGGTCCGTCCTGCCAAAAAACTAAAAGAAAAAGTTTGACAAGGGGCCTAACCTAGAAATCTGAGGAGGTTCATGTAAAGATAGAAGGGGAAGGAGCCTTGAAGAGAGAAGTTGGAGACGCCGCTGGGGGAGGTGAGAGAAAGTTATCTGTGGTCTCGACAGTGAAACAATCAAACACAACGCCAGAGGGCGCACCGACATCTTTGTTCAGGCACTAGGGGAAGGAGGTGTGTTTCTTAAGAGTGTGAACAGTGGAGGACGTCGAGTGCACGGCACCTGAGGGGGGACTATCTCGAAAAGGAAAACAGCCCATCTCCCCCAAACCGAAGCGAACCCCTCTTTTGGGAAACACCGAGCATCTCCAGGGACAGATCAATTGCTTAGGAACACGAGAGAAGGGGCGGAGGAAACAATTGAGCAGCAGGGGGAGGAATGGGAAAGACAAAGCAAAGAAGGAGTCCCTTCTCGTAGACGGGTCCTGAAATATCTCTTAACCATGTCATACTTTCATTTATAAACACCCGGAAGCGTTAAAAAAGGGCCCAAAAATCAGGGGGTCACACTTACTGGCACGGAAGGTATTCTTTCTCAGGCATCAGCAAAGTGGAAACCCGCACGGAGCCGTAGAGGGATACCCTCGAACATAACTTGTTGGGTGCTGAAATTGCAAGATGATATGGAAAAATGTGGGGAGTGGGAGACGTCCACTGAAATAGGAAAAACACAAAACAATCACGGGGTTACTGCAGGGACAAAGGGAATTCGGAAAATCACTGAGACAAGTGTGTCGCGCTGCTACAGCTTTCCATCATCGCAAAAGGGGGGATCGGGAAGGCGCATCGCAAGGGGGAAGGACAAAGTAATTGGCATTTCACTATC
>Ga0179593_1518598_pt1 | contig 10361 bp, 14 predicted proteins | sample CZODoug2_1_08_16_FD_185931 | JGI IMG/M metagenome (GOLD analysis project Ga0179593, IMG submission 185931) | Vadose zone soil fungal communities from Angelo Coast Range Reserve, California, USA - CZODoug2_1_08_16fungal (PacBio error correction) | ecosystem: Environmental > Terrestrial > Soil >...
ACAAGAAAAAGGAAACCAAGGGTTTCATCAGGAGGGAAAAAAAGGACGTGCGAAGAGGCTTTTCTCTATTGAGCTGGGGATATCCTTGCCATCCGGGGGGTACCGAGGCCGGGGTGGCTTGTCAAACACCAGGGGGAGTTGATCGAGGCCACATCAAAAAATGGGGAGGAAAGGAACAAGGTTTTTGGGGGGGAATCGTTTGAGCACCAGGGGGGGACGCAGGAGAAGAAGTACTAATGGGGGGGGAAACAACCAAGAGGCGTTTGTCGGAAAAGCGAGTCATGGAAGGATGTAAAGAGAGCTCGGACGGCAGAGGGGGGGAAACGTGAAAGAGGTTTAGGCCGCGTGAACATTTCAAAGGTTTGAAGCGGGAGATGACCCTAGCACTCACGAAGGCGTTAAGCAGGAGTGCGGAGACTGTGGGGGGAGGAAGTATCGGTTATTGCGGGCCGTGGTTATCGTAGGGGGGGGGGGGGGGGGGGGGGGGGGGGGGGGGGGGGTGTGCTTATGACTCAATCCTTTTCTCTTTAGGTAGTTGCCCAGGGTTATCTCCTGGGGGATAGGGGGGGGGGGGGGGGGGTGGGAGGGGGGGGGGGAGGGGGGGGGGGGGGGGGGGGGGAGGGGGGGGGGGGGGGGGGGGGGGGGGGGGGGGGGGGGGGGGGGGGTGGGGGGTTTGTGTTGTGGGGGGGGGGGGGGGGGGGGGGGGGGGTGGGGGTTGGTGGGGGGTGTGGGGGGGGTGGGGGGGGGTGTGAGTGGGGGCGAGGGAAAAGGTAGGAGTGAAAAAGTGGCAACAGGGGGGGGAGGGAGAAGAGGGGGGGGAAAGGACGGAAAGTCAGGGTAGGGATGGGTCGGGGAAGGGGGAGTGGGGGGAGGGATAAGAAGAAAACGGGAAGGACAGGTCGTTTTGGGGTCAAGGGGGAGTTCACAACGGACGGGGGTGCTGGAGGAATCCTTTTGGCAAGGGATAGGGGCGGGGTTTCTTACCAAATTAATTATTCATCACAAAAAAACAAAATACGATCTGAAGGTAGGACCGCTGGGGGGGGGGGGGGGGCTTAAGAAGGGGGATAAGATACAGGTCTTCCTGTCAACAACATTTGTTGAAATCACAAAAAAGGGATGTAGTTAGGTCTTCCGGGGTACAAAAGAAAAAATCAAAGTGGTCATGTGGATAGCTCAAGGGGGGGGAAGGGGGATCAGGCTATACGGGTATGAGAAAGGTAACGTTAGAAATACGGGTTTACGCGCAGGGATGGCAGGGTGTCTATCTTTATTGGGGTTTTCTCGTTGTGGAAAGAGTCCAACTTGTGGGAGGGTTGGGGGGGGGGGGGGGGGGGGGGGGGGGGGGGGGGAGAAAAAAAAAAAAAATTGTCGTAGACATATTTCGTTTAAAGTTCTTCATTACATCAAGGAGTGAAGGATTTAAGAAAGGGGGGGGGGGGGTGCTAAAGGGCGGGGGGGGGGGGAACATGGGCATACTATTGCAACTTTCTTCTTAAGATCGAAAAATCTAGAACTGGGGTCCCGAAATAGTCTATCTGAGAAAGGTGGGGGGGGGGAGGGGGGAGGGTAGGGTGAGTGAGGGGGGGGGGGGTTCCGGGGGGTGGGGTTATTATATTCACATGTCATTCTTACTATTTTGGGGAAAAAAAAAAAAAATCTCTGGAGAGAACTACTGAGTCGAATTTTTGGGGAGCAGGTGTGTGACCCTACAATTCATGGCGATGTCTGGGGAGTGTTTTTCATCAACTATTGGAGAATGCTCAAGGTTCGTCAAATGTAAGTCGCGCCTGGAACTATATGGGGGATCAGCTGTGCCAGCGGCAAAAATAAAATTGCTCACCCTTCCTTCCGGCTGTTAACGGGGAGGGGGATGAAGTTTATAACTTTCACAGGGGAAAGAACGATGGGGGGGGCGGAAGGAGGGACGTCTTCATGACGATTGCACCCTTCTTTAAGCTCTAAAAATCAACAAGGAGATTGTGAAACAATAAACGAGGGAGACACGCAGAAAGGTGGTAATCGGGGGATCCTCAGGGTCACGGGCTTGTTCTATGCACGAGTACTTTTCTAGGCAACGAAAAGTTTAGTACCCCATCCGTAGGCAAGTTATCGGAATGATGAGGGGGGGGACAGAGAGGAGCCAGGCAAGTCATCCTCCTCCTTAAGGTCAAACTAAGGACGGGGGGGGTCTCTCTCTCCTAACCACATATGAGAAATAGTGAAGCCTGGGGAAAAGGGGGGATAATGAAAAGAACCTGGCCTCAAAAAAGTATTGTCACCAAAGGAGCAACAGGTCTATTACAAAAGAATAAACCAGGGAAAGGAATCTAAGAAAAAAAAAAGAATTGCGACACCGCGGGGGGTCTTTCCAAGGGGAATTAAAGAGAGAAAATTCCTTGTCCTCCTTTCGAGAGGACTGTAAGAAAAAAAATTCAAAAAGCAGGGGGGGAGCTGCACTAGGAGGGACTTTGACGACCGGACAAATGCGGAAATTGTGTCTACATAAGGATGCCTGTCCAAAATTAGAAAACCGAGGGCAAAAAAAAACTAAGGATTGGACTGTCAGTCGAGACGGAAGACTTGTCATATTGGGGACCATTGACCAAGTGTGGGGGGGGGGGGATGGGGTCTTTGTGTGGGGGGGGTGGTGGGTGGGGAGCAGGGTTTGAAGGGTTCCAGGGCAGGATCAGAACTGGTACTAGATGTACATTAAAGAATATTCTTAGCCTCTCTGGTGAGAAACTCCCAATGGTAAAGTTCTCATAACACGTGGGGGGGGTAACTACTGCTGAGTGTATTCAAAATAAGAACGCAAAAACACGGAAAGCAGCATTCAGGGTGGGAAAAGGGAAGTTTCTGACGAAGTTTTCGGTGATCTTGCCGACAGGTGACTCTGAACGGTCACAAAAATTTTTGTCAAGTCTGCAAACACCGCAGTCCATTACACTTTGAGGTCTTTAGACGCCATGGACTCGGACTGGAATCGGGATTCTCAAATAAAAAAAAAGGTTCTTTTCTGACACGAAGCATGATGGGAGGGGGGGCTGTTATCGGTACAAAAGTTTTCATCTTCCTGGGTATTCCTTTGGGGAAACTGTCATTGGGGGTGGGGGGGGGGGGGGGGGGGGAGGGGGGGGGGGGGGAGGGGGGGGGGGGGGGGGGCGGGGGGGGGGGGGGGTGGGGGGGGATGCTAGTACCATGTGGCCTGGTCAGTAAACATTTGTAAATAAAATTATGTCTATCTTGTGCTTCGGGTTGGGGGGGTGGGTAAACCTTGTCCTCTCGCAGGGTTTCCTGAGGGACTCAAAAAAAGGGGAAGAACAGGGGCAATGGTGGTAACAATCCGGTCCGGGCATCGTTACTTCAAGGGGGAATTTGGGCCTTTTTCAATTAAGCTAAATGGGATGGGTGGAAAGGTAATTAAGTAGGATGAAGAATTGACTTTATACTACTGAATGGAAATCGGCTGGGAATTCGGGGTAGGCACTAAGAAAGTGGAGGGATAACGTGGGGGGTGGGTTCCTGGGGTGCACCGCACACATTTCTGCTCTGAGGTAACTTTGCGTCTAGTTCTTTTGTTAGGGATTACACAGGCAAGGCGTCAATTATCATTATAAATTTGGGGGGACTGTCCGTGGTGGATGGATAGAAGAAGGTATCGATTTAGTTTCATTGTACCAGTGACATTGTCCCTGGGGTACAATAGGAGGGGTTTGGAAAGAGTCGAGGTGCGCACATGTTAGTAAAAATCCAATCAAAGAGGAAAGGCAACAGGAAAGGTAAACAGACAGGTGTGGGGTCAAAAACAAAATACAGAGCGAAGGCTCTGGGGGGGTTGGGGTCTTAAATAAGGGGGGGGGTTCAAAATCGTCGGCTAACGGCATGGTGCTGTGGTGTGGGACAAACCTTCTGCTTCTTAGTGGGTCAGGTCTTGGATAAAAAGGAAAACTGCGGTAAACTATTGACAACAAAAAATACACGGGGGGGGGGGGGGGGGGGGGTGGGGGGGGGGGGGGGGGGGGGGGGGGGGGGGGGGGGGGGGGGGTGGGGGGGGGGGGTCTGCGGGAAAGTCTACAGACCCGGTAGGGTGGGGTGGAAGGGACGAAAAGTGATAGCAGGCAAGGGGTGCCTTCACGCACGTTGTCCATACGGGAGCAACTCTCTTCACTCACACCAGGGGGGGACGGTTGGGGGTGGGATTTCAAATAAGGCTAATAGAAAGCGGGGAAAGAATATTGCCCGAAGAAGGTGGAAACAAAACAAAAACTGTAGATGATATTTACTTGTAAGCAAGGGGGGGGGGTTGGGTTTGTAAGGCGATAAAGTGTGATTTCCAATTTCACTCTTGAAATGAACAAAAAAAACATTGGCGCACACGCGAAAGAGAACTACTGGGAAGGATTTGAGATAGGGAGTTAGGCTCAGGAAGAGGGAGGTTCTGGTGCGACTGTGAATACTAAATGATAAGAAGTTGTGCGAGGTAAAAAGCGACCCTCAGTCCTGAACTACAGGTGAAAAAAAGGAACGCGAAGGAGAAAAGGATCTTCCGTTGAAGGCAGAGCACTCTGTGGCTCGAATAGTTCTTGGCTATTGCTTAGTGTTTCAACAAGAGGGCCATGACAAGTTATTTACGGAAGCTTTAAGGATTATTGGTAGAGGGACCTTCTTCAAAACAATTGGCGGAAGGTGAACAAAGGAAAACCTCCAGACAGTTGATGAATGTCCATCGCTGACCTTCTGGGAAGATTCAAATATGAGAGGAGGATAAAAGGTAGGCTTCATTATGGAGATCAGGTACGTGACAACTCTTTAAATCAGGGGACAGTTCCGAAAAATGGGACAATGGGGGGAAAAGGTGAGACATGCGAGAGCAGAGATAAGTAGAAATGTCTGTCTGGGGTAACCGGAGTTGGAGGGAAGTCGCGTCCTAAAAGTCCGTGTGAGGGTTTGTGTCAAAACGATGCGGACGTATCATCAGGGGTTGGGGTTTAAGTCCAACTAATCCTTCTCAGGGGCCAAGAGGTTGAAAAATACGCTGCAGTAGTCCAACATACTACGGATAGGGGACTCATACTGATTGAGGATCAGCGCATGATTCGTGAGACGGATGGGCGCAAGAGTGGGGGTAAGGGGATCTCACAAGGCTCATTGCAGGTTCTTGAAGTCTGAAGGGGAAGTGAGGGAAAAATCGGGGTATCTGGAGATGCTGGTAATGATCCACAATAAAACTTGATGTATGGCTTTGGGTTTCAAAGCAAGTCTTTGGAGGGAAGGGTGGTTCTGAAAAGGAGGAGGGGGTTACAATAGTATTTGCGATCCGTACAAAAAAGGGGGGGGTAGCTAGAGGGGGTGGTGCTTGTCTGGGATTTGACAGTCAGGCTTGAGGCTGTATCGTTGATGGGGAGTACCGAGCAGGCTGGCTGTGGGGGGGGAGAGGTCTTATAGTCAGAACGGGAGTCTTCCAGCTACGTGAGTAAAGCTTCAGATAGTATGGGGTTCCGCGTGGAAAAAAGACAAAACGGCTTACTAAAGTGTTCACAAGGGCGTTCGGAGACACACTGGAGGGAAGTCAGTTATCTACCGGGGGAGATTCAGTGCATGGGAAGTGAAACTTACGTGCGTGATGATGTGAAACGAGCAGCCTTAAAACATCTATTGACATCGTGGGGGGGGAAGGGGAAAGGGGGGGGGGGTTTTTAATAGGGGTGTATAGGAGATAGAACGAGTTCGCATACAACTGGAAAAACTGGTCTTCTTGAACTTGTTATTTGGGGCTGTCTTGACCCTGGCAGTTCAATGACTCCTGGGTGGTGGGGGGGCGCTTTAAGGAAGGGGGAGGTGAACGCAACCTACATCCCGGGGAGGAGCAGGGTGAGAAAACAAAAAAGAGGAAATTTTTTTAGTTTTAAAGAGGCGAACTATCACCTTATTCTTTTATTCAGTGGGGGGGGGGAACAGGTATATAAAAGGGGGAAGGTCGCATTATGAGAAAACGTGGCAAACATTGGAGAGACGTGGTTGTCTATATTACTGAAAGAAGTATAAGGGTCCTTTCGTCGAGTCTTCTTCATTGGATATTGGGGAAAGGGGTTTGTCTGGACAGGCGCACCATGGGTACTCCGAGGGGGAAAGGGGGTTGGACGGGAAGATTCAAAGGGGGGGGGGGGGGTGACTAGACTGGAATCATAACAGCTACTGACTCAATCAGTCGTTGAACGTCTTATTGGCGGATTGGGACTGAGAAGTGTTGGGAAAAAGAAATTCTTTAAAAACCTCCGTTACGCTGGGATTGCAGATTAACGCAAAAAAAAGGGCGAGGTAGATTCGTCAATTTACACAACCAAACCTTCGCAAACACATAAAGGAAGCTGGGGAGGGGGGGAAGGGGGTCAATTCGAAGGCAGAGTCAGTCGGAGTAGCCAGGTCGGTATCAGGTAGGTCAGGAGTGCAAAGTTATGGCAAGTACTAGGGGGGAGGAAAAGAAAGATAGCAAAAGACTGTTCAGTGCAGGGGTTGGTCATCAGCAGAGGAGGAAAAATAAAATAAAAACAAACCGGAAAATGGGGTTTATTAAAAGGAGCAGCATACAAAACTTATGCAGTGCTGAGAGGAGGGGGGGAAAAAAAGTGACGGGGTTGTGTGGGGGGGGGGGGGGGCAGGGAGTCACTACTAACTGAGGTCGATTTCTCATGAGATCGGGAGCACAAGAGAAAAAAATTGAGCGGGGGACGATCTTACGGTTCAACTTGTTTGGAAAAAAACTCCTTGGAAACTTAGGGGCTCCCTTGGGGGCCAATTCACATGGTTGCCGGTGGAAAGACGGGTCTTGGTCGTACTACTTAATATTCAGGACTATAATCGACTGAAAAGAACCAAGACCTTAGTCAGAGGGGGAGATTGTAGAAGAAACCAAGGGGAGAGCTGGCCGACGTACATAAAAATCCAATCTCTTGACGAAGGGGAGAGGGTGCAGCAGCGGCTTATGATCAAAACAAAAGTAATACGGTGGACGTAAAAAAAAAATAAAGGAGTTATAGGTGGAGTTTCTTTAAAGGGAATGGTGGGGGGGATGGGGGTTTACAGGGGGACATAAAGCAGCTGGTCAGGGGGTTCTCTACCTATCTAACCCGGATTCATCGCGTAAGTGATTCGGGGGTTTCCCTAAAAAGTAGATTTGTTCCGTCAGTGGGCTTCCCTCCTCCTTCTATCAAAAACACCCACCCCAAAAAGCAAGGTCGCTATACGACATCCTTTGGCTCGAAAGGTCGTGTGTTTCACACGTTGAGAGGGATTCTTTTACAATACAGCCCGGGTCCTCAGACTCAAAAACGTGTGGTGAAGGGGACGAAAAGAAGACAAAGATTCTTCCCCATAACATTGGTGGGGGGTGTTGGGCTTGGCTCATGTATGAAAGAGATCTAAGACTCTCATGCATCACGCTTCGGCTACAAGTGTTTTAGGGATCAAAGGGTCTTCTCTGGTGAAAAAGGTCTCCCGCGCGGGGGAGATTAAAAAAAGGATGGGAATTATTCCCGGGGGTGAGTTCTGGTTCTCATTCTTAGGTCTTAGATTACGAGGCAGACACATGAAAGAAGCAAGATCGTACTCTACGGTAGTATGCGTATCTGACGGAGGATTTTGGAAGACGGTTCCTTATAATAGTGTGATACAGACGGGTCGGAAGGTTGTATGAGGAGGTACGGGTATCTTTGACATTGTCCTTGAATGAAATGCAAAGTCTCGGGGGGGACCGGGGGGGGGGGGGGGGGGTACCCTGATCGGTGAGTCCAGATCAAATACAACATAATTACAAACCAGTCGAGGTTTAACGGTGGCGTACGGTTCAGGGGGTTACAGCGAATCCAGATAAGAAAGAGGGGGGACGGGGGGAAGACCCTGTCCCTGGATGGAGGAGGGCACATAGGTACTTATTATCAGGCGAAGAAGCAGGTAGTAAGTTGTTTCGGGAATACCTGGATGAAGCTCTTCATTGTCTGTCCTAACGATTGGGGGTATACGACGGATCGGTTTGTTGTCTCGAAATGATTCAGGGAACCCTATGCGTCAAACTTCCGTCTTAGAGGGGGGAACGTGGGGGTAGGGAGGTAATTTGAAGTTGGCGCAAAGACGCCGCGGTTCAAACTCGAAAGTAGGGTTCGGGGTACCGCGGGGGGCTACTCTTTACTTTCGGGGGGGGAGTCTTACCCGGAGAGAGATTTTGGGGGATCCAAGGGAAAAATCGGGGGCTAGTGAGGAAAGGTGCATTCAAATTACGTTCTGTGAGAGGGGGGTTTCGCAGGGTCTCATCGGTCAGAGAAAGTCTAGGGGGAACTTGACGAAGACCAATCTCCTTATGGGACAGAAGAGAGCAACTTTAACGGGGAGGTAGGAATTCAGCGTCTCTGAGTTCCGGGGCGATCGAAATCAGAAAGAAGTGTTGAGAAAAGGTTATCCCAGGAGACGACGTGAGATTCATGAAGGCCCAGCTTGCATGGGGGGGGTGACTGGTTTGTTTCTAGGGGAAACTGGGCAAAGTTCAGAAGAGTCCACCCAACGCACAAAAAAAAAAAAACCCCACACAGGCTACCCTAAAAAATTGCTAAAGAGATAAGGCGGGGGGGGAGTTCCAATTCAGGGAGACGAACTAGTATTGAGAAAAAGCTTTAAATTAAACCTGGGTGGGAAAATACAGCACCTGGGTAGATTTTCTTGACTTAGTGGGAAGCCATTCGGGGGAAGGAAGCAAAGAACTTTCTCGGCGGCCAGCAGCACAGCCTCCTGTTTCAAAATCCACAAGTTGATTCGGCGGGAAATATCCCGAGGGGTGGAAGACGTGGCTGAAAAGCACGGCCCCACCGGTGAGCAAGACAGGCGTGAAAAGGGGGCTGAAAGAAAAGTTAGGCCATCCGACAGAACTTTTTGAAGTAAGCGGGTTAAAGGGGGCCTGGACCCGAGTGAGCTATATGTCGGGTCGATGGGGCCGATCTGACTTGAGGTGTGCACGACGGCCAGCTCGGAGGAAAATAGAGACAGCTAAAGTCGTGCTTTCCTGTTTCAATACTTTCAAGGGGGGAAAAGAAAGGCGTATTGTAAAGGGGGGGGGAGAAAAAAGATAACGGGGGAAGGGGGGGGAGCAATGGGGAACGGTAGAATAAAAAAAAGAACGTGTTCGCGCAACCTACACGGTCGTATCGTTCTGGACTGGCTGTTGGTGTATTTTAGATGTGGAGGGAAGTGGAAGGGCCGGTACAAAATAAAGTTTGTGGGAAAGGAGGACTCAGGGGTCCTCTCACCGGCGGCCGGATGCAGCAAGGGCCCGGTACTCTAAGAAAAAATGGGAGGCCTGATGAAATGTCTGTTCTAAGTTCCCTCGTTAGCCTTTTCTGACAAACCCAATTTGATCTCACAGGCAAAGCTGGGAAAAAAAGGATCTGATCTAGGGACCGGATGGTGAGCTGACCACTTCGTCAACTCCTACCGGAAATTGAACCCAGAACAGGGCCGCTCTCCTCTCTTCGTACCAGTAGAAGATAGTTCATTAAAGGGGGGGAAAAAAAAGGACGGCAAATCCAACCAAGGAATGTTTCGGCAACTAAGGTCATCCGATGGAAAGGATTAGTTCACGAAAACAACGTTTCTAGGGGGACCCCGATTCTCTTGGTCATTTAATTTTCTTTCTCGGGATGAGGGGCACAGCAGCCGCGAACGAAAGCGAGGGAGTGAGTTCAGAAACGACCGGCCCCGGGGAGACTGTCCGAGCGTTCTTAGCGTCAATGGCCTTCTCAAAAAGCTGTTCCGAGGAACCCAGGCCGAGGGGCCAGGGAGAATCCTTCCACAGGGCTCCAGACAAGGGTTAATCCAGAAGGGGGATGGAGTTAATTGAAATGACTTGGAAAACTTCAAGTTAATTCCTCTTAGGGACCCTTAGGGGGTCACAATAAAGATTTCATCTTGGTTTTTATTATGAACTGATCAAAACCGTAAGTGAAGTTGTTTGTAGGTCGAGAAACGGTGGCCAAACAGGAGGCGAAATTCGACCTTTTTTCTTGGAATCGCGGTAACTGGAAACGGCCTTTTCTAAGGTTCGTTGAAAGTCTTTCACGTTGCACCGTGGGGAACCCAAAGGGGATCAGATTTACGCTTCCATGTTCCGGATTTCTGGAGGTTGGATGGAAAGCAACAGGGGATTTATCTAGAAAAGGTCAACATATACTTCAGATGACGCCGTACATGCAAAAAACAGGGCGACCGGAAACAAGACCAGTCCAACCCTTCCCTTTACAACTATTCAAGATGGCACCGGAATTCTGGGTTCGGGGGAAGATCTCTGCACTGGTTACTAGAGACTAGAAGAGTGC
>Ga0179593_1547513_pt1 | contig 10361 bp, 13 predicted proteins | sample CZODoug2_1_08_16_FD_185931 | JGI IMG/M metagenome (GOLD analysis project Ga0179593, IMG submission 185931) | Vadose zone soil fungal communities from Angelo Coast Range Reserve, California, USA - CZODoug2_1_08_16fungal (PacBio error correction) | ecosystem: Environmental > Terrestrial > Soil >...
CGCCCGGCGGGACGAAGACGGCAGCGGCGGTGCTTGGGGGTCACAATGGAGAAACACTATTGTGCGCGGCAATGTCCTGAGACAAAGGGGGGGAGGAAAGATACCTGGGGACTCCCCTCACATGCAGGGGAAGTCGCGAGAGAGAGTCCAGGTCCGAGAGGCATCGAATCAAGGGAAAGAAGGTGGCGACGGCTGCCCTACGCCACAAAAGAATTCACGATAAAAAAAGAGAATGTCTCGAAAGGGGGGATTAAGATAGTAATATATTTCTGAAAGAGAAAGAGAAAACCAAAGGGGGGGGCATAAGATCATCAAGCCAAAATCGAACGGTGAATCGTTGGGCACAAAAGTCTCAGTTCTTTTGAAGAAATACTATGATTCAACAGGAAAGAAGGAACTGGGATTAAAATTGTATTTGTCTTATGAAGTAAATGAGGGGAAAAAGCTCAATCACGATGGGAGGGAGGTCTGCTGGCTTCGGAACTTTCACTAAACAAAAGAGGAGAGAGAAGGTGAAGAAGGAGACTATTCCCCGGAAAAAGGCAGCAGAAACTAGAGACCGGCCGGGCCTCGTATCCTCCGCTCAGCTGTGGTAGGAAGAAGGGTAGGAAGCTTCTTTAAACTGCGAGAAAAAGGAAGAAAAAAGAGCTTTCTGCGTCCTGAAAAAAGGATAATTCCTGCCGGGAGCCGATGAAAAAAAAAGGATGGGGAGAAGGGAAAGAACGATAAGTACAACGCAGCTTAGGAGAGGAGGACGGATAAGAGCCGCGCACATGGCGGTCAACGGTAGACGTCGATAATGCCCGATCGCAACTAAAAAAAAACGGGAGAAGAGTTGATCCAGCGGGGAAAAAACATTTGCCAAGCTCGCCAGGACCGATGACGGAAATACCACGTCTACTCGAGCGACAGCGATGCGTTGCAGAGGACTTCCTCCTAGGTTTGTAACAGGGAAAAAGGGCGGTATGGCGAGGTGAAAGGATCACCCAGCCTAATTCCGTCGACGAGGACCCGACAAATCCCGTTGGAACCAAAAGCAAGTGAAACCAGGGGGTATCTTCGTCAACGCGGCGCGTCGCCTCAGAAGGGGGCCGGGTAACGGCAACTAATCGGGCCGGTCGGAGGTCGCAAGACAGAGAATCGCTTAACACGCAGGGGAAACGGAGAAGAAAAAATGGTCTCATCGTTATGCTGATTCAGGGCTGTGCACCGACACGGGAAAAAGATGCAGATCTATTACAACCACGTTAATTCGAACCTGCGAAGGTCGAAAAAACAAGGGAGCAGGGAAAGGGCTACTCGATTCTCTCAAAAAAGAGCAAAACGAGAATCTTTTCTGGGGCTGCGGGCATTGGGGGACGAATGAAAAGCCCGTCTTCTTTTGGCACATTAATTGGGGGGAGAAGACCGGGGATTCCATCTTCGATACGTAAACCCGCGATCAGTCTCGTCCGAAGTCCGTGGGGGGAAAGAAGAGGGGAGAATGGGTCTTACCTATTGTGGGAAAACGATGGGGATCCAGAGGTTTCAGCCGCCGGACGTCAGGGGGATCCTCTTTTCAACCCTAAGAAGGACGAGGGCCCAACGGACCAAGGGAGAACACTTTCGCCTAGTAGAAACTACCACCGTAACCGTAACCGAGGCCAGCAGTACCTTCGCATCGAGTCGTTCCGGTTGGAAAAAAAAAGAACTGTACGTTCTCTCTCTCCGGAAAGGCAAGAAGCGATTTCACCGATCGAGAGTGTAATGTACATTACGGATAAAAGAAAGGCGGGGGGAAAAGGGGTACATACGGACCTCGGGCTGGGGAAATGCAGGGCGCGCCAGCAAGGACCAACGACGACAAACCGCTTACTTACTATGACCGCGGGTATCTGATACAAACTTCATTTTGAAAGCGGATTGAGGGACGAAACATTGATCTGAGCACAACCGTTCGAAGTCGCCGAGGTAAGCTTGCCAAGGCGAGGGCACGCCGCACCACAGACTCGGAAGGATTACTTCCCGGCTCGGATTTCCACCTGGGGTTGTGCGTGCCTGCCTGGACAAGACAAAGGGGAAGAGACCAGTGGAAAAAGTCCGATGTCACAGGTGGTAACAGATCTCCTGGAAGGAGCAAATAACGCGATATTGATTTTCTGCTCCTGAAAGTTCTAAGAAGGGGGGGAATGACTCGGAGAGAGAACAACAAGCGCTGGCGGACCAGAATGTTTCCCGTTATCAGGGAAAAAGAGGAAGGGCTCTAGAGAGGGGAAGTTCACTTGTAGACCAACGGGACTCCGGGGGGGGTATTGGATGGTATCTCTAATCAAGTTGCAGGCATGTCCTATCAATCTATGCGCCCAGGAGGATACGGACCCACCTTCATGGCCTTGAATGTTACGTGTAAGGGTGTTCGCTAAGTGTTGGGTGGTGTCTTCCAAGTCCAATGGAAGGGGAAAGCGAAAAGTCCTTCCAGACGCAAGGGGAAAACCAGGAAGCTGGAGCGAGAAGCCTCTCCAGGACGTGACTTGATGACGCGAGATCTCTAAGGCAAAGAAAATCTTCAAAGGGAAGACGATAGCTTTCTCCGTCTAATCCCGACGCAGTACGCCTACCGGCGCGGGAGGGGGTCAGGGGGCAAGTCCCTGCTCCACCGCCATCGGGGGAAAGATGGGTCGTCGAGAAAAAAAAGATCCTCGGAAACCCACTTCTGGGAAATGAGACAGCTACGGGCAAAATCGCAGGAAGGACTAAGGGTAAGTGAAACTCTGCCCGATATGAAGAAACCGTGACGGGGTAACGAGTACAAAATAAGTCTTCTGACCAACCGCAAGCGCGCGAAGGCGGCGAAAGGGCGATCCGTCGCGATAAATGTGGATCGCTCCGGTGACGAAAGAAAAGGGAAACCCACAAAAAGGGAGACGGGAAAACAACTGGTCTCCGATATTGCCGCAGAAAAAACCAGGAGGCCACGGTGCGCAGTAGTTCCACGCGGCCATAGCCTGAGCTCAGGATCGAGGGGCAACGAGAAGCGCGGAAAGGAAGCCTTTTACCTTTTCGCAGACGAAAGGGCGGAGACGTGCGCCAGACGGTTAAGGACCACGGAGCCCCGAGGTTGAGACCGAAACGAAGAAAGAAAGTGCGGGCTCGTAACAACTCGACCGCAGAAAGAGACCCGCCCGAGGACAGCGTAGGGACTTACTGGTGAAAAAAAAGAGGAGGGGGAAAAACATGGGTACTACTTGGCAAACAAGCCGGTCGGACGGAAGGAAAGGGGGGGGGGGGCGACCCGGGGCGAAGGGGGCAATACACGATTATGCAGCTGACGATGTTTCCCATCAGTCGATCAAAGAAGCCGGGGGGGGGGAGGGGGGGGAACCAGGCCCTTTTAAAGCGAGAGAGAATGAAGGAGGGACCTACTAGACCAAACCATCACATGTTCTCAGAATGACCTGTGGTTTAGCAGGGAAGGGACATGGGGCCTCTATCTCACAAAAAAGGAGGAGGAGAGAGATGCCCCTTAACGAGAGGGAAAGGTGGACTTTCTGCACATGCAAGTAAGGGGATGTCCAATCCTCGACGCGGAAAAAAGGGGCGAGGTAAATGGGGCGTGACGACCCTCTTATAGGGGGAAGAGGAACAGCTCCTATGCATGATCATAATGAAAGAGAGAAGTGGGGAAAACCATCTTATCCCCAGCACCGGTGATGGGGGGAATCGATGGGTTCTCGGCGTGGAGTCCAAGGAGCCAGAGCTGTAGGGAATCGAGAAAAGAAGGTCCCGCGAGCGTGGCAAGGGGTGGAAACCCAGCGATAAACGTCCGGTCCAGGGAGCAAACTGCAAAAAATTACTTCTGCACTGAACCGGGCGATGAGGGGGAAGGTCTCGACGGGAAAATTCTAAAAGGCTCTAAAGATCGAAATGACCTCTTTTAGAAGGCAAGGCCGATGAGGTTGTCCGTCATGAAACGACTTCTCTTTCAAACGTGCCTCTCAAAAGCAGGAGAAAGGGGAGGAAATGTGTCTCGCGTCCTACCCGAATGTTGGGGAATTTCGAAACGTCGCGAGACATTTCTGGGAAAGCGAAGGGAGGAGGTGGAGGAACGGGATCAGCTGAGGTTTGGGCCTCGACGAAGAAATGAAGGCGGTGCGGTACTCGCAGGAGACACTTCAGAAAGGCAGGGCTCTGTTTTACCGGAAAGGGAAAGTAAGGCCAGTTGGCGTTTGTACGGCACGAAAAGATCGCCGCGGGAAAACGAAGGGGGAGGAAGGTTTAGAGCATCCCCGCCAGAGAAAGGGCGGGCGGGAGAGGGAGATGGCGTGGGAAAAGGGGGGAAGGTGAAAGAAAAGGGAGGGGACAAAGGGATCCAAACCTTCGCGCACGCAATCAACGTAAAACACGCGCAAAGAGGCGTATCTAGTGGCGCGTTCCACAGTTTGTGAAAAAAAAACTGAGAGTGTTCAAAAAAATTCCTCCTGCCAGACTCCGGAGAGGTGGGACAGGACGATGCGGAACCGACAAAGGAAGCAAGATCACAAGGAATTAATTTTACTAAAGAAAGAGGGAGACGGGGTTATCGCTGATCAAACCAAGGGAATAAGCGAAACCACGCTCAAACCCATTGCGTAAAAGGGAGAGGGGGCCACGGGGGTCATCATCGCGACCGTAATCCACCACCTGTCAGAAAGGGCTAAAAGTCTTTCTACGTTCGCAGCGGATTCAGGGAAATAGGGGAAGAAAGACGAAAAGAGAGGTCGCGCCGTACTTGCGTGTCAAGGGCTTGCTACCAAAAACCTGGGAAAGAGAAAGGGGAAGAATTGGGAGGGAAGGGTCCATCACAGTTGGGAGGGGGGGAAGGCCAACGGTGAAAGAGGGAGTACAGAGTCGATGCAGGTGGGTGAGCTTAAACAAAAAAAAAAGTATCACGAGAAAGAGGGGTCAAAAAAGAAAGTTTGATCCATATCATGCCGCCAGGACTTCAGAAGACCGCGGGCGGGGACGTCGACTGGGAAATAAAAAAAAATACATCTATTAATTCAAGCGGGGAGTTGGAAAAAAAAGAGCAAAAAGAAAAGATTTAGAGATTTCACTCTGGCGCCGTGTACAATAAAAGGATCCGAGAATGGCGGAATGAGGAACGGATCTGCCCTACGGGCATTGCTCCGCGCAAATAACAGGCGAAAAGGTAAAATCAGGGAGAACACTCTATGCGAGCCGAAATATAGTTACTCGAGCCGTTTCAAGCGAAGGCGAACGTTGGGATCCGAAAAAGAAGGAGGGAGCCGTCCTAAGTATGTGTTTAACGAGGACGGGACCCGTAGGGCCGGAAAAAAAGTAGAAAGATACGAGGCCATCGGGGTCAAAAATTCCAACGGCCGTCGCCAGAATCGCATTGAGAAAACCGGAGCAAGAAGGGGAGGGTGCCCTTCCGGAGGAAAGCGGTGAGAGCACATGCATTCCCGGAGTGGGCAAACAAGAGGGGTCCGGAATTCTCACAACTGCCCGCAGCAACTCAGTCCTATAGAAAAAACGGGGAAATCACTGCTATCTATTAGGCGCAGGGGAAGGAAGGAAGGATAAGAGCGCATCGCGGGGCTAAGAAATGAGAGGGAAAGTTATTCAGTTACCTCGTTTTGGGGGGCCGTCAAACCGAGAAAAGACCACGAGGGAGGGGGCTGAGAAATGGCTGTCATCGTCAGGATGTAGTGAGGGCAGTGTGGAAGGCGAAACCCTCTCTCGATGCAAAAAGAAAAACTTAAAAGGGGGGGGTGGGGTTTGGGTGGGTGGGGTTGTGGTTTGGGGTTTTTAAGCTTATCTACTCTCCGGGGGTGGGGGGGGAATAAGAAAAAAGCGCGGGCTTAAACAGTTATCGGGGCGGACTGGCCAGAAACTCAGCGTAAGAAGGCGCGAAACATCGAACATAACGAGGGGGGAAAGAGGAGTACTCTCCTGACACTCGCGGAGGCGGAGGGTAATCAGGTGGGGGGGGGCTGTAAGGGCTTTGTCCTGGCGAGCACAGCGAAAATGGGAAGGGGAAGGAAAAAAAAGTAAAAAGGACGCGGATCAGGCGACAGTCTGGATCGGGTACGGTCCAGGGACAGCATGAAAAGATTTGGGGAAAAAGAACTCCGACGTACTCTGTGTACTATCGGCTCGGTAAGAAAAAGCAGGGGGCAGGAAAGGGATCTGCGTCATCGGGACAATAGGGATACGAGTAACTCGGCCTCGCATAGGGGATCGCGGACAGAAGGAAATGACCTTTTTATCATTCGATCTTAGCTCTAGGACTGGGAGAGTGTAGGAGGGCCCGGAGGGAAAGCATGAAAGGGGCCGTGCCGGTGAATGATGAAAAACGTCGACTTCTCAGCCCCGCTAAGGGGGTGGGAAAAGGGGAAATTGCCCGTTTCCAGAAACTTCAAATTGGAGAGAGATTCAAACTCATTAAGCCCAACAAAACGAAATCAAAGTTGCCCGTACCATCGAGAAAAAGTGAAAAAAACGATCGGTCAGTTTAAGTTCAAATCACTGGAGACTGTTGGAAATTTGAAAGACAGACCGTGTGTGGCGGCTGCGTGGGAGGGAGATAATAGAAGGCTTGGTCTCCTTGATACTTCAAAATCCTTCATAGAGAGAAAAGGGGATAATAGACTAGGGGGGTCCTGCAACCGATCTGCATGCTAAAGGGTGGAGGGCGGGTATTGGCAAGTCCGAGAACAGACATCGGTTCCCGTGATAGAGACGCGAGGAGGAGGGAATGCGACGATGTCCGCGAACAGAAAAAAGAGGTGAGGAAAATTCGCCCATCGATTCCATCAGGCCGGGAGAGAAAGAGGAGGTGAGAAAAAAAAACGGACCGCACCGCCGCTTCGGGTCTAAAAACCAACCGGCTGAAAAGAGGATGATCTCTCAAAAACAACAACAAACAAGAGAAAAGAAAAAAAAAGGGGGAACACCTGCTCGTTTCGATAAGAAGCTGCGGGAGGGTGGTAAAGGGGGGGAAAAAAAGCTACGAGGTGCTCTCAAGCCGAGGATGACGGCGAATTCCTCTTGGTCGCCAAAAGGTCAAGCACAAGAAGTACCAGAAGGAAGAAGAAGAGGCCCAAAAATCGTCATCTAACACGGGAACAGTTATGGAGGCAACGCCGACAATTTAATAATGTCGTTGACTGGCGAAAATGTCATTCCGATCGAACAAAAGAGGAAAAAGCAATAGGGAGAAAGTGAGAAGAAACCCAGCAAAAATTTTTCTCGCATATTCAGGAAAAGGAGAAGGTCGGCATCCGTTGAAGACTTTCGTGGGAAGTGAGTTTGAACTTCAAATACTGAATGTGGAGGAAAAGGACGTGGAAGGAAGTAACCTGAAGGACGGGGGAGGGGGGGCTTACAAGGAAAAATGGGTCTGACTCGAGCAGTATGTCACTTGAGGCTAGATGTGGGGGAAGGGAAGAACTGGAAGGGCCTGGGGAAAAACTCCCAAACGGCGGCGGGGGCAGAAAGGATCGGAGGGGAGAACGAAATTCACCGGCACTTCGGCCTAGCGGAGCTCAAAGACGCCGGGCCGCAATGATCTCTCCCAAAATGCGCAGAAAAGGAAAGTGTCAGGGAGGACACGCATTCCTGCATCGAGGAACTGTTTCGTATAAGGGGATAGCGAAACCGGGGAGGGGGTCGGGAAATCAAAACTACCGATTACTCTTACAGATACCTGGGACCCCGATGGAGAGGGGGCAGAGCCGGACATCCTGGGTAGACGGAAACAGTTGCGATCCTCAAAAAAAGTGAGGACGGGGGGGGGGGAAATTAAATTCGAGAAGTCCCTAATCTACGTCAGGAAGAAAGATTCAAGTATCCAGCAAACCAATGGGGCTATCGCAAAAAAAAAGAGAAAAGAAGAAAAGGATAAAAGAAGAAAAGAGAGGCACAAAAGCACAGCTCTATCGTGTCGGCTAGTACAAGAGTAACCGAGGCAAGAAATATGTCTATTGGTGTGGCAGAGACGAAAATAATAGAGAAAGTCGATTTGGCTATAGAAGAAAGGGACCAAGGTCCAGCCCCCTCTCATTTCGAGATTCAGAAAAAGGGCGCAGAAACTCAGATAGGAACGACGATACTGGAGAATGGGTCGCCGCGAAAAAAAAAGAAGAAGACCATCGATCCCTCTGCGCCTCAGGTACAACTTCGTACGAATAACGTGTCCGAAAGGAAACCGAACTGACCTCCTTGTGAGGAGTATACTGGTAAAAGACCTTGAGAAGGGAGGGAAACCACTCGTCGGGCAGCGGATAAGAGGAAGACCTATCACAAACGCGATCTTGGCTGGCTTCCGGTGGAAGGGGGGGTGCTAAAACGGCATGCCACGCTTCTGTGCAACGCCGATTGCCCGGGAAGGTTTGATGCGAACCAATCCTCAGGTCATCTCGAAGGAAAAAAGGGGTGCAATTCATTCACTACTGGCGGGGACAGAGGGACCTGAAGTGGTAAGTGGTCCATGGGAATGAACGTCGAGGCCAGGAACCGTTACGGGTTTTTATGAAAAGGGAAGAGGGGAAAACACACAAAAAAAACTCTATGCGGCCTCCATCATAGGAGAACAAAGGAGACAAAAAGGGAGGAAGTCGACCGCTAAAGAAAGGTAACCCTGCTCTCCGGTACTACCGCATCGGGGGGGAAATCAAAGGGAAGAATAGGTTGGAACAACGTTTGCTGGAAGCGCAAGGAAGAGGACGCCGAGGTGCAGTCCTCCAACGACAACCGACTGACTGGCAGGAATGCATGAAGAGGCTGGAACAATCGCCAGCCGGACAAAGGGGGGAAAGAGAGGGGCCGGTTTAAAGCGTCAAGCGAATGAAAGAATACCAAAACCCCCCAGGGAAAGTACGAAGATAAAAAGAAGTTAGGGTGACTTCGACGCATGGTGGCGGAGAGGGGATCGAGGAAAAAGGAGGAAATGCTCAGGAAAACCGGTCGGGCACTCTCGCAAGTAGGAAGGGCACGCCTCCACCGAAAATCGCGTAGGCGGAAAGGAGGGATTTCCCCAGGGGTATCGCCTGCCTGCTTTCAGCCGCACGCCACGGGGGGGCCCAAAGGGTACAACTTTCTCGACAAAGGGGGGCAAGAACATCAACGAAGTATCAATTCCGAAAGATTAAAGGAAAGATTGATTTCGTCTCCTCATCAGGGATAGACAGGGGGGGTAAGGGCAAAAAAAAGTCGCACGCCTTGGGAAAAGTTAAGAGCCATGTGAGGAGAATCGAAAAACCGAAAGGGGCTGAAATCCTCTAATATACCAAGGGGGGGGAGCGGTGGAGAGGAATGGAGGATGGTCAGGTCGACGCGCGATAAAAGGCGGAAGAAAATTCCAATTCATTGACCTTGAGTTGGGGATGTCGGGGAAAGAGGGAAAGCGGGGAATGCCCACCTGAAATACTGGTTCGCACAACCTTATCTTCCTTCCGTTCGGGGAAAACGGGGAGGGAAGGGGGGACAAGAACGAGTACTGCCCGAGACGACGGCGGCGACGGGACGTTTGAGAGATTATCAGAGATAAGGTCAACCCCCCTAGGGGGGAAGAGGCAAGACCGAGGAAAAGAGCAATTACCCAACCGAAAAGAAGACAGGTCCTCATCGTCCGCCGAGGCCGACAATCAGGGAGGGAGGAAGAAAACTGCACAACCGAAAGAGTTGTAAACAGCGGGGGAGGCAGAAGATCCATAACTCAAAGTCGCAGCTACGAACCAAAAAACGGAGGAACAAAGCCGGATTAACGTTTCTAGGACATGTCAGAGGGACAAAAAAATCCAGACTAAACGCGGCGCCGCTCGATCCGTTTTGAAGACAGCAGAGGAGGAAACGGACGCAACGCCATTTTCAAAAGAGGGCGTCAGAACAAACGGTCAAAAAGCGATGGAAGATGAGACAAGGGGGGGGCCCTCAGTCGTTACATACGACCGAAAACTGGAGTCAAAACGGAGAGAGGCTCAAACGTTACGCGGGAGAAGCGCGTCGAGAGTAAGGATCGAACATGCCGGCTACGACCAGAAGGGAAGTGCAACGCAAAAAGTGGAAACGGATGCGCCCTTTACCGAAGCCTCTGTAGGTGGGGGGAAAATCTGGACAAACGGGCTACAAAATCCCTTCCCTATGAGACGGGAAGAAAGGGATAAGGTTAAAAAAAACGACCCGACGTGACAAACAGACTGAAGAAGTGAGAAGGGAAAAAGGGAAATGCCACGACGTGGCCTACGGTTAAAGTATCACACTAGACTCTGTAGGCTGTCCACAAGTAATAGGAAACTGACCTTCTTTATAGGTGAAGGGAACGGCAGAACAGCATGTGCGCAGAACAGAATGGGGGGAGCGCGCTGGATGGGGGGAAAAGA
>Ga0179593_1570377_pt1 | contig 10361 bp, 10 predicted proteins | sample CZODoug2_1_08_16_FD_185931 | JGI IMG/M metagenome (GOLD analysis project Ga0179593, IMG submission 185931) | Vadose zone soil fungal communities from Angelo Coast Range Reserve, California, USA - CZODoug2_1_08_16fungal (PacBio error correction) | ecosystem: Environmental > Terrestrial > Soil >...
CCGAAGATTCAGATGCAGACAGTTCATCAAACTCCAAAAAACCAACCAACAACGTTTCCCGGTTTAAAGGAAAAGGGGCGGAAAAAATCCCCGGCGCTCCGGACCTCTCCGCTGTCGGGGGGGAAAGAAGGCGATGGCTCCCGCAATGGGAAAGAGAGTCTATCTCCGAACTGGAAGCCAAACAAAAAAAAACACGCCCTGGAACTGGTGGGAAAAAAAAAGACAATATAGAGGCACCAACACGGACTCACACATAAGAAGTCTGAATGAAAGGTCTGGCTCGCAAAAGAAAAAACCGCTCTGGCCGATAATCAAATGAAAATGGTAGACGAAGAGGAGGGAAAAATAAGACCTTCATGCTATTCTTCCTGTGGACGGGCGTAATGGGCGAAAAGGAAACGAGAAATAAATTGAAACTCCTGAATCCTCTGGCCTGTGGAAACTTGGGACATTGGAGGGAATAGAACATAACAGGAAGGAGGGAAAAGGAAGGCAAACAACATATCATGCCGAAGTTCCGGGAGGGCCCACATATTTCGCCAAACCGAAAGAGCTCACCAAAGAAAATTCAAAAAAAGGAAGGGGGGGGGGAAGAAATTTGGCAATACTAGCGTAACGGGAGGGACCACTGGAAACGACCATCCGCTGGAGTCCTCAGGAATAAAAAAAAAACTAGGTTGAAAATCGGGCAGAGGAAAAATGAAGAAAAGTCAAGGGGGGGGATGAATCATAGTAACCGGGCGGTGGAACCGGGCACGGGGGGGAGCGGGGACTATCCTAAAAAACGGCGTCGTGAACTTAACGAGATTATAGTCTAACGAGACCGCGAAAAAAAAAAGAAGGGTGGGTTGTCAGAAAAGGCCTCTCGGCAGCCCTGATGGATGGAGAGGAAATGAGCGGGGTCCTGCCGTGTGACGGCTCAAGCCGAAGGGCGCGCGGGAACGGTGGGAAAGTGGTAAAAGGGAAAGGAAGGGGGGAGGGAAACTCATAAGAAAGACTCCCAAACGCGGAGGGGCAGAAACGGGAGCCGGTAATTATTTTCTGAGGCCTGGATGAAAGCGAATCGGGGGGAAAAAAATTGGGGAAAATAATCAGAGTGGAAAGGGAGGGAAAGGGAAAAATGGCTGGACGAACCGTGAGGGAACCGGGGAACCTTTCAAAAGCCGAAAAAAATTCACAAGTCTCCTGCCTCGCGTTATACTGGAAGGGGGGAAAGAGCCGATTTGAAAAGGGAGCTGAAAAAAAGGAAAGCCCTTTTCGAAACAGAAGCCGAAGACGAGTGAGAAACCTCCCTTTCCCAGACGTAAAAAGATTTCCAAAATAAAAAGGAAGGGAAGAAAACCAATAAAAAAAAGACAAATCCGAAACGACAACACTGTAAAGATCGTCATCGTGCGACAAAAAAAGTGCGAGACAGAAAAAGATGTTGGGTGGAGAGAAGATAGAGGGGATTTACTCGGGCGGCAAGGGAGGGATCCTGGCACGGTTTCTGAGCGTTATGGGGATAAAGAGAAATGGAGTCTTCCGGGGGGGGAGGGGAGGGGGGTTCTCCAAGGAAAGATACCGTAGACCTCGGCAAAGGCGGAGGGAATCGGGGTTTGCTTATCTCTAGTGGGAGGGCCTTGCGCCAAAAATAGGTTCCTTCACGTTTGAGGGGAGGGGGGAACGGAAAATTTTTGTGAAAAACGGTGAACAGGAGACAATCTAGATGCGATTGTGGGATCCGCAGAATTATCGTTCCGAACAACTGGAAGTATGGAGGCACAAAACGAAAAAATCTCCGTTCCTGGCGGGCCATAACTTCCTTAGAAAGGGGGATGGAGGGGAAAAGGGGATGAGAAAGGGTCCATGGACCGGAGCTCCTCCATTCAGATCTCCCCACAAAACAAACGGGTAGTAAGATAAATTTGAAGGAAGAAGGAAAGGGTGAAGAAAATTACACATCCACTGGAACCCAACGCAGAACCGAGCGCCACTCGGACTCGCCCCACGGAATTTTGCCGTGGACACTCTTGGGGGAAGGAGAGAGAGCGGAAAAAGGACAAAAACTGCTAGTAAGAATTTGAAAAGTATTTGGGAGTAACCATTTTCCGGAAAGAAACCCTAGGGAAACGAAAAAACAAGGATGCATAAGTAAAGAGAAAGTAAGGCCCACGGAAAAGGAATGCTCCCTCGAGCCGAGTGCGGAAAGGAAAGGTGCCCGGGAAAAAAGTAAAAAACCTCGAACCGATCAGGGGAAAAAAGGATTCCTCTAAAAAGCGGCAGCAACCCAAAAAAGGGAAGAAGCAAAAAGACAAGGAGAGAAACCCGGTTGGGGCGGAATGAAAGGTCGGACAAGCTGCGCAGGAGCGATGCGCAGTGAAAATGCGTTCGTTTGAAACTGGGAACGCCGAGGGGGATTGGAGGGGGGAAGAAAAGGGGACGATTGCGACGTGCGGAGAGTGGACAAACATAGAAACTTCGGACTGCGTCCTTCGAATTTCTCATGGCGGGGGAACCGAGAAAGCATGGGGGGCCTTCGAAGAAGGAAGAAAGAAAAGGGGTGTAGGGGGGAAAAGACCTCCCCTTCCTTTTCCTGATGTAGGTTCAGTATTACTGAAGTGAGACGGACTCAGCATCCAGCAGGCAATCGATGCAACCGGGAGTTAAAAGGGTGTGAGACAGTGGGGACTCGAAAAAAGAAAAAGGAAAAACCGAGGGGGGGGGAATTTCGGCAAAGGCCAGAGGGTTTTGGGGCCGCAGAAAGGAGAAACGCTAAGGGGGAAAGAAAGGTTGGGACGTGGAAAGAAATAGCGTTGGGAAAGCACACTGCCCGGAGTCCAACGTCATCAGGGTAAACCTGAAAAGCATCAGGCTTCGGGGAGAACAGTAGGATAACTAGGAATATTTCGGGGGAGAAAACATCAGAAGGAAAAGAGAAGGTCGACACAGACCCAAAGGACGGAGCCACACGGTAACTGATTAAATGGGAAAACGACAGGGAGCAATTAAAGGGGAAAATGGAAAGGACGGGGGGAAAAGGAAGGAAGAACGTCAGGGGAGGGGAAATCATCTGGGGACCAGGGGGTCCAGGCGGACGCCTAGTCCAATTCACGCGCTCCATCCGAGGTTGAAAGACAAAACAGATGAGGTCGTCGGGGGGGAGACGTGAATATGTGACGTCCTCCGTAAATTTTTCCGCCGAGAGGGCGGTGATGCTGGAAAGGAGTCTTAATGATGCCCAGGAAAAAGAAGGAGAAAAGGAAAACGACTGAAAGAGAGGTGAAGGCTTTTCAATCTCTTTAAAGAGGGTCCGGTTCGATCGCCATTGACCGTCCAAGGTGCTTAAGGCAGAGATAGGCGTGGCGGGAACGAAAAAAAAGACAGTAAGGGGGTTAGGGGGTCAAAAGTTTGGGGAGAGAAAGAAAAGTCCCCGAACTCGGGGGTGGGGCCTTGCATCGGGTCGGAAAAATAAGGTGCGGACCATGGGTTGTTGATCTTCGGACCAGCGAGAAAAAACTCGACTCACACTTAGAAAAAAACTCGCAAGGGGAGAAAGACCAAGAAAAAAGGGGGGGACGGAAAGACTGATGTTTAGCGCGGCTAACCAAGGCTAGAGAAAAGGCAACAGGGGGGGGGGGGGGGGCGGTTTATTAAGTCTACAGCTGAATCTCGAGTCGGGGGGATCCGTCTGAAAAAAAAAACTGTGATTGAAGACCCGAGAGGAAAAGGAGGGAAAGAGGAAGAAAGCAATCAAAAAAAAAGAAAACCAATTCTGGATTTTTACTAGCCGAGGGGAAGACCGCGCCTCAAAACCTCAGGCCCGGTCTCGAGGGAAGGTCCGCATGAATCGAGGGGATACGCAAAATAAGGGGGAAGTCTCCCTTCGAGAAAGGAAAAGCGGAAAACCCTGAAGAAAAAAAGGAAAATTTCTTTTTGAAAGAGGAGACGGACACTGCCTCACCCGAATGAAGCGTTCTGCGCAGACGCAAAAGGACAAAAATCAGGGCCAGCTCAAGTCAAAGAAAAAAAAGCGGAAAAGAAAGCGTCCGCTCTCAGCGCGGGGGGGCGGGGTACCACCAAATGGGATCGAACGAAAACAAGTAAAAGACTGCCGAAGAAGGGAGGTTGCAAAAAAATTTGGGTCAGGAAAAGGGGAACGGAAGAAAAGAAAAGACTGGGTGGGGGGGGTGCCGGCGAGATAGTGCGAAACATTTTCCGGGATTCCTGGCAATTGAACAAGACGAACCAACTGGAACTCAGGAGGAGAGACTTTGGAAAAAGAAGAAAAGACCTGGTGGGTGTAAAATGGGGATTTTTGTGCATCTGAGCGTACCTGACCTGCACAGACCTCGTAAAAAAAGATCGCAATATGTAAAAAAGGGGGGGGGGGGACATCGAAAGAAAATCCAGAGCCTGTTCCTTTGTGGCAAATTTGAAGAAGTACCCTCATGTTGTATCCTGCCTTGGGGGAAGCCTGTTTCGTTCTACGCGAAGGGGGGATCGAAAGGAGAAGAACTCCTAGGGGGATTTTCGCCTTGGAAAATGCTGAAGAAAAATCTGTTTAAAAGGAGATGAAGCGGGGGAAGACGGGGGATTTTTACTACCAACGGGAAAAGGGGGAAAAAGAACCAATTGGAATGGACGGGTAAAAGTCCCGAGGATAGGCTCATCTTTAGCAAAAAGCGTACGAAAACGTAAAAGGGGAAGGATGAACTTGAGATGAATCCATCGAAAGGTAAAAAAATGGGGAAAAAGAAAAATAGTTGTTGATATTCCTGGCAATTCCGAGGTATTAAAAAAGGGGAAATTAAACAGAAAGCAGAAAAGTGAACCAGGAGATGAAACCGCACGCAAGGGGACTGATAAAAGGGGGGGGGCCATCCATGATCAGGATTGGCAACATTACTAGAACAAAGAAGGGGGGGAAGGTTCGAGAGAAGACGAAGCAGAAGTGTTATCTGTGGGGGGAAAAAAACCCAGGCCGCCACCTCGTCCTTCCCGCGCCAAAAAAATAGTGGTCCGGCAAAAGCTGTCAAAAAAAGCAAGCTTAAAAAAGAACAGGGTGTAAGAAAAGGGGGGAAAAATCTGTCTAAACGGAGAAAAAAACAAGCATCGGGAGATCGGGCAGCCCAAGGTTCGCTCGGTCTACTGGTGGGGCGGGCTTGGCGGGGGAGAAAAGGGAAAAGCTAGGGGTCCTTTAAGTGAAAGAAAAGAAACGCAGGGTGAGGCCGTGCTTGATTTTTAGGAAGAATCCCCGGCAATCAAGGCAAAGCGGATCCTTCAGATATCGGAGGAAAATGACAAGGGGCGTTAAGGGTGTTGCAGCGCAGGGAGGTTCTCGGGTCCGGCTATCCACTTTAAAAAAAATTGTTCGCAGAGCCAGGACCACTTATCGAGGCCGTAGAGTTAAAAAACCGCGACCAGGGAAAAAAACCAGAGGGGAAGGAATGAAGGAACAACAAAAAAAAAAGCGTTTTTCATCTTCTGGCTCGCTGGACTTGGAATCCGAAGTATGGCTCTGGGGGAGGAAAGGGATCATGAGACGGACCCACTCCAGACCTATCGCTCTCCAAACAACCACTTATTAAACGTGAAAGTCGATTAAGGGAAAGAAAAGCAGGATGAGAAAAAAATAACCAAGAGCCACAATCCCCTCCCTATAGGAAAGAAAAGGCTGCCCACGCGTTGGTTCCGTTGCCTTCCATCGCTGGGGAGCAGGAGGGTACTACAAGGGGGGGGGACAAACTCACAGACATACGGACTAATGGAAAAAAGATGGGTCTAGAGAAGCAAGGGTTCAACTGTATATCACAAGACCTCCCTAATAACTGAGGCCGCCCTAAAAACGGGGCAGAAACAAAAAAAAAAAAAAGGGGAGGGCTCCCAGGAAGCGGCTTCTGGGGTTATCGTAAAAGAAAGAGCACGGCCGGCCCTTTAATTCCTGATGAGAGATAATCAGACCGCTTGTGAAGGAGCAAAAACTTGCCTCCAGGGAGAAGGACAAAATATAATTCTCGCACCCACAAGAGGTTTGGGAAACGCGTCCACTCTCGCTTGATCGCGATAAACATGCTACAGTGTGGGGGGTGACGGTTGGGACAGGGAGCCTCTTGGGCAACCAATATTCTTTTGGGCGCGGGAACTTATTTCCTAGGCGGCGGGGGAAAAATGGTCAGGGATTGTATTGTATAAAAAGGGGAGGGGGGGGCGAAAGGGGGAAACTGGGGGGAGAAAAAAATCCGGGAAAAATCCTGAGGGCCTTCACTCCTCTTCGCTGGTGAGTTGGGGACGACTTGCGGCATTATTGACTTGGGGGGAAAGAGGTAAGGGGAAGTTGAAGGACGGGTCCTACAGACAGAAGGACAAAGATCAAAGGATTGAGGGGGGTATACTTGATTTCATCGAGGAAACAACCCCTAACTCTAGGAATGGGAGGGGGCCCGTAAAATTTTGTGGCATAGGACAGAAGAGACTCCGTCCTTTAAAGTCCCAAGGAATGGGTCCCGGAAAACTGACGTGGGGGGGGGGAAAAAACCATTATTCCCACGCTTCATCAGGGCATCAGGAAAGAAGACATATTGCTCATGTACGCAAAAAAAAAAACTTGCGGGCCATAGTGAAGACCAAATGGAAGGAGAAGGGAAAATGCGAAAGGGCCATTCTCACAGAGCGGAAAAGGATGACAAAATAAAACTGACCGTATGAAAAGGCTTAAGAAAGTCGAAAGGGGGGGTCTCAAAAGAAGGGCAGGGGGGGGGGAGATGGCGGGGGTTCCATTGGTTTCCAGAACTCTCGAGAACGAACAAGGAGAAAAAAACAACTAACGGCATACCAAGTCTTCGAGAAGGGGAACGTGTGGGGGATGCATTTTCATAACTGCAGCGGGCCTCCTAAATTGTCCCCTGAGACGTGGTGCTAGTACCGCTGGGTTCCGGAAAAAAAGGAAACAGGGGAAAAAGAAAGGGGCCCCAGATAGAAGTCTCTTTGGAAAAAGAGGAGTGTAAGAGTTGTGGGGACCGTGCTCTCTGCCATGCCCCGCTGCTAAAAGGATAATCGTAGGGGAGTGGAGAAGAGGCCAAAAGGAAAAAGGAAAGTTTGTGGAGAGAGAAAAAAAATTCTTCCCTTCCTGAGGGGGGGAAGGAAAAAATGATGGGCCGAGAGACATTAAAAAGAGTTTCGGGTGGTTTTTCTAGGTACTGCTATCGGAAAGGGGGATAAACTTAAGTTCCCGAGGGAAAAAAGAAAAGAATTCCAGGAGGAAGGAAAGGGGACTCCGGGGGAGGAGCGCGTCTAACCTCGTCTGTAAACAAAAAGTTTTTTTGTGCGGGCTTGGAGTTGGGGTCGGATCTGGCGGGAGATAAGAAAAAGAAAGAAAAAAAAAGGATGGAGAAAACGAGAAGAGAAAGAAGAAAGATTGATGCAGAAAGAAAGTCAGAACTAAGCCACGCCCAAAAAAGTTTTTGGCCGATGTTCGCCGTCAAAATTAACCGAGAGTACGACGAAACAAGAAAAAGAAATTCCGTAGGGGAGAACCAGACAGGAAAAGGAGGGGAGGCTCTAGCGGCGCGAAGAGCGCTAAACAAAAAACCAGGGAAGCAATAAGAAGTTTTCGAAAAGGACACTCGGCCCCTCACTGGAAGCAACACACAGAGGGGAAGGGCGAAAAAAAAAAGGCCGTTGAAACTTGTCGGAACCTGTCAAAGCATACTCGCCCTCAAGCTATCAGGGGAATTCAGAAGAAGACCGTTAAACTGAAAAAGGGGAAAGTCCGCAGAAAAAAGGGGAATCTTCCTGGCGCCGGGGGAAAAAGATCCAAGGCCGTACGAAATACCCATACTCGTTGAAGGAAGGCAAAAAAGGAAATCAGGCATGGCCGGAGAAGCAGTTGAACAGGACAACCCACAGGTCTAAATCTCTCCGCTAATTATGCAACGCATTCGGAAACGTGGGGGAACCCTGGTTAAGCGGGGGGAACAGGCCAACAGGAAAAAGAAAAGCGCTTCTTCCTTAAGCAGGTGCCAGGACGGAGACATAAGGTGTATTACATCGCAAAAGGCTTACGAACTGGTAAAAGTTTTGGGAAAAGGGATCATAGACGAAGGGAGAAAGGGGGGGGAGGGCCGGGGGGGAGCAGGGGAAAGCTCCGTTTGCCTTCAAACGGGGATCAAGCCGATATCCGCTCGAGTGTGGTGTGTTGAGAAAGGTCCGAAACTCTTTTGAAGGAGGATAAAAAGAACGGGGAAAGAAAGGGAGTGTGACTCAGCTCCCAAAGCCGATGCGCTTGGGACCAATTCGGGGGGGAGGGGTAAAACTTCAGCTCCGAAGGGAAAGCTGGAGGGAACGAGGCAAACGAGGGGAGGGAAAAAAAGAACGGGGAGAGGGGAAGGGGCGTTTGGGCTGTATTCCAAGGAAGTACAAAAAGACATCCGGAAAACGAAGGGGATGGTCTTTGCTTGGGAGGAAGGAGGACCTGAATTGAAGGAAACGGAAATTAGAATCCGAAGGAAAGGGGGGGTAGGACAGGTCACGTACCAAAAACGCAACCAGTTTCGAGGGAGAGTAGGTCACAAAAAAGTTGGTCACCATAGCCCATGGGAACAAGGAAATTGGACGAAGAAGAAGAAGAAATACTTTAATCTGGAAAACAGAAGCACGGTCGCCATCCTCTTCGAAATCCTAAAGACAAAAAGGAGAATGTATGCCCCAGCGGGCCAAGACAAAAACACTGGAAAAAGGGGAGGACGATAAACGCTGTCAAAGGGGGCCGAATCGTGCAGGACGTCCATCGGTTGTGTTCGCAGGGCGGGTGAAGTAAGATGTATGCGGTAGAGGGCAAACGGGTGGTATTGTGAAGAAAAGCCCGGGGGACCGCGGTCCGCTTTTCCCGATCCCGAAGCGCAAGAAGCTGAGCAGTAAATCGGGTATCTGATCTGAGGGGGGTGAAAATCTCTGAAAGGATTCTGTGTTCGGCCTCCGGTCAGGAATTCATCGGGGAGTCGCTTATCCCGGGAAATTGTTCAGAAAAATATTTCAAATGAAAGTGGACGAGAAGGTGAAAAGGGGGGGGGGGGGAAGTGCAATGCGAGCCTGATCAGGAAGAACATATTTAATTCTAGGCACAGACAAAAAAGTCATGAAAAGGGGGGGGAAAAAACTGGGAGGAAAGAAAGGGGGTCTCTCGGGGGAGTGGTGCAGAGAAAGCCGGGGGAGATAGACGGGGGGGCATCAACTACATCCAGGGAGCCGACTAAACAAAAAAAAGTTAGATGATGGAGGAGAGGAGGAATTATGTAGTTCGAAGGAAGTTCAATCGCACATGGACCCCTGCATCTGAAAAAAAATCCCCCGATCTAAAAGCCCAAGGAAAGCCAACACACCCTGGGAGGGGGTGAAAAAGGGGGCGTAAGAATCCCTTGTATGCCGATCAGGAGAAACGCAAACGGCAACAACTCCTTACATCTTCGTAATATTTATAGGTGCTAACAAGTTGCAAAAAGTTATCATTACCAAAGAAAAAAAAGGAGGAAGAAAGGTTTAAGGGGACTTAAAGAGAACTGCGATCATAAGCCCACTGAACGATTAATGAGCCATGGGTGGCTGTCCAAGGAAATGAATGAAATATTTTACTTGAGGGGGAAATAAAGGGGAGGTCTCTGGTGGTGGAAAGAGAAGCCAAATTCCTCTAAGAATCAGACCTTCTAGACCACCGGGGAGGAACCACACTAAGGACGCATAAAGGGAAGGAGGAGGAAAAAATGAGAAAGGGGGTGAAATTTCGGTTTGAACGCTACATCTTTTTCATCCCCTTCTTGGCTGGGGAGAAAAAGTAGAAAAAGAGGGGGAGGACAAATAAAACCGAGGAAGTCAAGTCCTTCGAAATGGGAGGGGGGGTGTTCACAGGCGGGGAGGGCAAGCAAATCATTACGTCGCCGCTAGTAGGACAATTGGGGCGGTTGGCAGGGAACGAACGGAAAAATTAGGGGGGGGAGGGAGAGGGGGGGGACGACTGAAGGAAGGGGGGGATCCTAGCATTACGACAGAATAGAGAGCAAACGGAGTCAAATTTTATACGCGGCGATGAATCACCTGGAAACCTCAGAACCAATTGAGAAAAGTAAGGGAGGGTTGCTCCGTCCGAAAGAGGACCGTCCCTTCGAGTTGGAACACAAAATTGGTGCCCAAGCCTGAGGACTGGGAAGGAAACCGCTTCATCGGAAACTGAAGGACATAAGGAGGCCTAGTTGAGACAACAGGGCGGAAAATGGGACGAGCTGGATAATCGAATCAAAAAAGACCCCGTACAAAACATGGTCCGGTTTACGGGGAAAAAAGGAAAACGTAACCCAGGAAGATGAAGGTTACGAAGACTACCGAAAAAT
>Ga0179593_1628955_pt1 | contig 10361 bp, 10 predicted proteins | sample CZODoug2_1_08_16_FD_185931 | JGI IMG/M metagenome (GOLD analysis project Ga0179593, IMG submission 185931) | Vadose zone soil fungal communities from Angelo Coast Range Reserve, California, USA - CZODoug2_1_08_16fungal (PacBio error correction) | ecosystem: Environmental > Terrestrial > Soil >...
AAAGAGGCGTGTCGGCCGCGGCGCCAATTTCCAGAGGAGAAGGAGAACCTTGACCTTTGCCTCTCGGAAAGGAAAAAGCCGACGAGACGCGCACTATTTGATCACAAAGAGCTCTACGCGATGGCGGGAGAGGCAAAGACACGATCAACTCTTCGGGAATTTCTAAAGCTACAAGACGAGTGGTTGGTACCAGGCCGGGAAGATGTCTCGACGAACAGAGAAACGCTCTTACGTCAAAAAAAAGGGTCAGGAGTTACCGGTCGAAAAGAAAGGGGAAAAACGTCTTCGAGGAAAGAAGAGTATGTCTCAGGCGCGATGCCGCCTGCAGGTCTACACTCCCGCCGAGGAGACGAAGAATCCGAGGTAGAGGTGTACAGAAATTCTGGTCGAGCCGAAGGAGGCTGCGGCGTAACCTAAGCGCGACTATAGGATCACGAAGCATGGAACTTCGCCGGAAAAAAGTTTTCAAACGTGGAAACATCCTCAGACTCAACGCTCAGGAGTAGAGAGGGGCGTGCCGAGAAGACGCCTCTGCGAGGATCGCGACTATTTTTCAAAGGGGATCTACAACAAGGTGCTGCAAAGAGGGAAAAATCCCTCATCTCGAAAGAGGATGAGAAACCTGAGACTCGTTGGAAAATTGTCGTATCGTCTACGAAAAAGACTCTTACCAATTCCCGCAAAGGAGGGAGCTAGAAGAGAGACACTACGGGGGCCGCTGCCTCCTATCTTGTCTCAAAAGGACAGGATCTCGCCTCGCGAAAAGGAAAGGATGCGGGGAAGAGCTCTTGAACGAGAAAAAAAAAAAAAAACACGATTCCGGGAGGAAGCCAAAAGATCTAACCTAGCGAAAAGAGAAGAAGGGACTCCGAGAAGGGAAGACTTACCACCGGCCAAAAAAAAGAAAAAAAGAAGATCTTCGTCAAGGGAGATAAGGATTCACGACTCGACGGAAGAAGTCGTCGAACATCACGGGCGGGGGAAACAAAAAGGAAAATTGATTCTTACGAGACAAACCGGCGACCTCCTCGCTGGAGAAAAGATGTATTTCTATGCTTGCGGTAGGACTTCCCTAAAAAGGTTCTCCAACCTTCTCTGGAGATTCTGGGCGTCACCCAATCTGCCGTCGAAGAGAGTCAACTCTCCCGAAAACTTCTTTCTTGGGAGGCACAAGCCCTTCTGGGATACAAGTCTGGTAACCCTTAAAGGGCGGATTCCTCTTCATGATCCGAGAAAGGACTCATTTCCTCGAGGCGTAGAAGGGGGAGACCATTGCCTCAGAGGAAGAAAAAAAAGACGCCGGGCCGAGGGAGGACATGCTACCATTTCCGCTAGGCCAAGACAGCCAAAAAAAGCAGGAAGGACTGCTAGCACGACGTAAACCAGTCACAGATCCCTAATGCGCGAGCCGAGGCAGATTCTGTTTCTGGGAGAAGAACATCAGGAAGGGGTGGATGAAAAGGGGGAGAAATTCCTAGAATCAATCGAACGCTGCAGCTCCTTTCGGAAGGGTCGAGCGTGCCAACAAAGGGGAAGGATCAGGAGCAAAAGAAACGGGGGGCCGTGACCCGTGCTCGTGTAGGAGTGCACGGCGGCTTAAAAAATGTACCGCGGAAACGAACGAAGGGAGGTAAGTTTCCATCGGGGAATAGCCGTCTCCCTGCCTTGACCCCCAAAGGGTCCTCAAGGGGGGGGGGAGTGTAAAACCGGGGGGAAAGAGTTGAGGGGGGCCATAATGGAGCAGCACTTACATCTGGAAAAAACCGTAGGACAAAAACTAGCGACGTCTAGTAGGGGAGTAGATAGAGAAGGAAGTGTCAGTCACCGGGCATCGGAACTTTATCGTCGTCCGAAAAAAGGGAGCTTCCGCACGAAAAAAGAACATAGTAGAGCGGCGAACCTATGCGACTCGGAAGGGGGAAGAGAAACCCGTGGATGTTACCCCCTCCTCACCGAAGAGACTCGAGGGATCTAGCGGGAAGGATTCAAAACTGGCGTCGGCTCCTCTTCGTTGGGAGAGACCGGGGGAAAAGGAAAATCTGACCTACCTCCTTAGCGAGAAACAATCTATACCTGAATCGAAGGGGAGAGAGAAATTACATGCCAGCAATTGTGAAGGACACGACGTAAGGAAATCCTTAAACCCTAGGAAGGAGGGCGCAAAGAGTATGGCCCTTTCGGAAAGCCTTCCGACTCTGGCCGTACCAGGGGAGGGCGTTCCGGGTCAAGGGCGGAAGAGGGCCCCCAGTATCGTTAAAAGAGCCGGACCGCGTCGTCAAGACCCTCGAGTTCCTCGGAAGGGAAAAGGGGGACGATTCGCCGAGGTCGCGGAAGAGAGATCAATCGAGAAAGGCAGAAACGTGAGCGGGGGAGGAGGAACGCGACGGTCGCGGAAGCTGTCTTGTCTATAAAGAAGGGAAGCCTACTTGCGGCGGCTGACAAGAGGGGAGGAAATACCGTGGACAGAAGGAGCAACAACAACAACGTTATGAGGAATATGAACCCTTACCCGGTCTGGAGAAAGGACCTCCGCAGGAAAGGGGTGTCGAGTTCGAAAGAAACCAAGACCCTCGACAGAACGGTAGAATGAAGAATCCCTCTACCTCATCTTCTTAGGGGGAGCGTATTATCCTCAGAAGAAGATAGGGGCCGTACTCAGTTGGGTGGGAGGATTGCGTCTATACAACTAGAGGGGAAAACGGGCAAATCGCCTTTATGAATTCCTACGAGGACCCGTACTACCTAGGAAAAGAAGAGGTACTTCCGAGTCGACGGAAAAAGCAAGGGGCATAACTCCCTTGGGAAGAAGAAACGATCCCAGATTTTCCTTAACATCGTGACGGAGGGGGCGATGAATGTCGATCCCCCGAAAAAAGGAGCGTCTGAAAGACAAAAGAGACGATGAGGTAGGTCAAGAGGGTGAAGAGGTTACAAGGTCTGACCGCACCGACGAGTAGCTCGAAGGAGGGCCTTCCCGCTCGAAGGAAAAGAGGGGGAGGAGTGAGGGGAGGGGGAAGACACGTTTTGATTCTCAGGGGGGCGGATCGGCGGCGGCAACGCAGGAAATCCTCTGGGCATGGCTTCCGGGGCTTCGTCGACGCTCAGGAAGGGGGGGGATGACCCCCGGCCGCGAATCCTTCCCCTACTAGGAAGGGGCCCTATGTGTCCGCATCTGTCGCACAAAAGGGGGGTCTTTCTGCTCAAGAAAAAAGTCGGGTGAAGCCCAGGTACACACCACTGGAGGACAGCCTTTGGAGGGAGACAGCGCTACCAAGGGCACTTAGGGGGGGGATAAAAAACGGAGTCCGGGTAGAGGTAAAGGGGCCTGAAGAGGCGCCTCGCCTTCCTCGAAAAGAAAAGAAGCAGTGAAACAGTGGGGAGTAACGTAATATAAGGTCTGCTCTTTGGGGGGGACGCTTCGCAAGGGCCATCGAAGGAAAGGGCGCGTTACGGAGGGGGCTGTCCGCCTCGAGCTTGAAAGGAGGAAACCTAGAAAGGAGAGGTCCTTTTGCGAAAAATCCAACCTAATCGATCTTGCGAGAGGGTGGGGAGGAGGGTGGACGGCCTGAAAAAAGAGGGGACCGGGTGCTCGCAACGGGGTTGCTGTAGAGAGGGGGAATCTCTCCCTGGGAAGGAAGGAAATAGAGGCCCGGGAAAGTGTTACGCCTCTCAGAGTATCAGTGGAACGCAAAAAAGATTACTCCAGGCTCAGGGAAGGCGGGATCCGGTCAGGGTTGCAGGAAAAAAAAGGGATCACGGCTTGTAACAGAAAAAGGGAAGGAGGTCCGGGGGTAAAGCAGGCGAGGCCGACGAGCGATCTCGAGGTGACTAAGCTCTCGAATCAAGAGGGGAGGAAAACCCTTTTGGATGGGGGAAAGGAGGAAATCGCCAGCATCTTGACCCATCACTAAAAAAGAGGGTTTGAAACGCCCTCAGAGGAGGTAGCCGGTTAGTCGGGAGTCTATCCGCAGCAGAGGGGGGAAAAAAGGTAGTTGCGAGAGGGATGCGCTTCGTCGAAGAGATAAAGTCAAGGACGAAACGACGAGCTTCTTCGTTTGTCAGGGGGGGGGGGACGCCTCCCTCTGCGTAAGGGAAGGAGACTAATACTCGGGAGAGAAGGGAAAAAGCTTCGGGTGAAGCCAGTCAGCTTGGTACGTTCTGTCTATCTCGGAAGAAAAGGCGTTATCCCTCCGAGAATCTATGTCTCGAGAAAAGAAGAAGAGGAATCTTCGGCGGTTCTACGCAATTAAGAGAGAGGGGTCATTGGTTACTCTGCCTCGGAGATCTCGCTCGGGAGAAAAAGGAGGCTTCTTTGAGAGCGGGAAGGGTAGTTCCACGATCCGAGAAGAAATGTTCGACGAGAAACAGTACTCACAACTCTCGACCGGAAGGGGGGAGATACTTCGAACAGAGAATTCGACTGGAAGCCATGGAGGGAAAATTTCAAAATGAGATGTTCCCCGTTACCCCAGGGAAAGCTAATTTCCCTCGCAAAATATTCTATTGGGAGGGAGGGGGGAAAAAGACCTCGAGGAGATAGGCGAGAGCGAAACCAAGGAGAAGTCTTTCCCTCGACACATGAAAAAAAGGGCGGGGGGTAGAAGCCGAAAAAAAAAAAAAGGAAGAAGGTTCGCGAAGGAGGGGGAGATGTCCTCGAAGTACGGAAAGAGAAAAATCGGGCCTGGGGAGAACAAGGGAGTCGCTCGGTCAGTATCGCGTGGGGGGGGGGAGTTCGTTACCAACAAAGGGGAGAGAGGGGAAATCGCGCGGAAAAAAGAAGAGTTTTAATCTTTAATGCCGAAAGTGAAGCGAAGCTTCGACTTTGTGGGGGAGATCTCTTCTTCTCGAGGGAGGAAAAAGGGCAACAGGAATCGATAGAGAATGAGGAAACTTGGGACGCTCTGCAGAAAAAGAAGATTGTTCAGGGATCGAACAACAACGGATTAGGAAGATAGAGATGGAAGGAAAGACGTCCGCTCGCCCAAGTTCCAAGAGGGAAGAAAGGAGACTTCCTTGCCGCTAGAAGGAAAAACTGCGACGAATAGAGAAGTCGAACATAACCAACCACTCGAGAAAGGGAGTCCTTCTGCATCCACGAGAAAGAGAGGAAGCGCGCTACTCCGGAAGACGACGAGTTTGGGTTGGGAGCAAGGGAAGGAATCTTCTCTACGCCCACGAGATCCTGACCCGCAACTTGCAGTTCAGAGGGACGGCAAAAGGCCGTCTCGAGGACAAGGGGGGGCCTGATACGGAGGAAAAGGGCGCGAGGCCAAAGTCGGGAAAAAAAAGGAGGAGTACGCCGACTCCTAAGGGGAGGGAGACTTCTGGCGATGCGAGAGAGGGATCTGCTTCTGTGACGGGCCAGAAATCATCGACTACTACTGAATCACAGGGGAGCTGAACTTCGCCCGACAGGGAAAGGGAACATCTCAACCAGGGAAAGAAACCGCCAGGCGCACAGAAAGGGGGAATTAGAGTGGAATTCTCGACTCAGATCTCTCTATGAAACCTTTCGAGGAAAAAAAAAGATGCTCTTCTGGAAGGAAAAAGATGACCTCGAAGAAAAGCCCGAAAGCCGAAGGTTTCGAACGCGACGAAGGAAAAAAAGGGTAACCAATGCCAATGAGAAATGGGGTGTGAAGATTGTCTTCGCGAGAATCCGATCGTGTCGGAGAGAAAGAATCCCTCGAGGGAGGAGGAAGCCCGTCCTTCTTGAAGAAACCTCCGTATCAACGAAGAATTCCTGGCTAACCGACAAACCGGAAAGGGAGATGAAAGGACGCTCTTCGTTACGCCTAGGGAAAAAACGAAAAGAAACTACGTCCTTCTAAAAGAGATTTAGAAGGAAGAAAGACACCGTCGCCGTAAAGAAGAACTTCCTTGCTGTCTGAAAAAAAGAAGAACCTTCGACTCCATAGATGAAAGCGTTTCTGACGTGAATGTAAATATGTGAGACGGAGAATCTTCCAAAGGAACAACCTGCTCGGCTCAAGGGGATTCCTCACCGGCCGGACGTAGATAGGCGAGGTACGGGCAGCAAGAAGAAAAAGGAACGCAGGCTTTTCGGGAAATGATCCGCTGAAAGGAGAGTATCGAGGAAAGGAGAGCAAGATGATCCAGCCAGAGAAAAACACTGAGAAAGCCGCTAGCTTCACCAACCTGAAAGCGAGGCGTCACCACTGCGAAAAAAAAAGCTCCGGTACAAAAAGAAGGACGTCTCGAGCACTAAAAGAGAAGTTGGAGGGTCAGAAGGAAAGAGCCCCGTAAGCGCTACGATCAAAGGGAGGGGTTCGAAAAAGGAAGCTTCCGAGGGAGGGAAAAAGGCCCGCTAGCTCCCTCTCTGACCGCCAAAAGATAAATCATCTCCTGGAAAAAGAGTCTTGGAAAAAAGGAAGGAACGCGAAGAGTAAGCGACAAAGGTGCCCTTTACCGGGGGAAGGTACTTCTATTCACTCGGAAGGGGAATATTTACCAGCGAAAAAAAAAAGGAACGCCCTTCGTACCCCGAAAAGAGTTGAAAACGGAGATGCTCCATCCCTGCGGAAAGGAGAACTCAGGGGATGTACCAGGGGAGGGAGGGGATAGCTCTTGAGCAGCGTAACATGGGTTGAGAAAGCCTTTCGTTCCACGATCACTTCCCTCTTCGGGGGGGGGGGAGTCCCGAAGGGGTCAGATCAAAAAGGTCATCTACGAAGAGCCAAACCAAAAGACGCCCAATGAAAAGGGGAGACTGCGTGCACGCCCGATGCGCGAAAAAGAACCTTTGATAGGAATCCTTCCAAGAAGGGAAGGACCGCGAGCGGGAAGGGAAAAATGGCGAGAGAAGCCTCGTCGGGAAGGGAAAATCTTACCGACAAAGAAGAGAGGGGACTTCGAGGGGGGAGGAAAGAAACGAATCGGGAGGACTCTACACATTAAGAAGAAAAATACAAATTGGTGGCAAAGTCACTCTTTATGAAAATCGAAAACAATGGAGTATGCCGCGGCGCCAAAGAGGGGAAACTCTTGCCGTACCTAGGGGAAGGGGTCGGAACGGGGAGAAGAAATGTGAAGAACCCGAGTCCGGAAGCCCTTCTATCTTTCAAAAATCTTCTACCTCGAGGGAAAAGAAAAAAAAGCACCGAGGACGCCGAGAAAGGGGGAGCTCGAGATCAAGGCCAGGCCCCGAAAAGAGGATGTTCATTATCTAAAACATCTGTCGACCAAAAAAGAGGCGCGGGTCTGGTCGAAAAGAAGGACAAACTCTACGGGAAAAAAAATGCAGAGGGAGGGGACGACTGGGTCTTACCGAAGGGGGATCCTCAAAAGGGAGGAGGAAAAAGAAGGGAAAAGGAATGTCCTTTACTAACCCGGGATGGACCAAGAGACGCACTTCTTCTTCGAGGGATACTACCAGAAGAAAAGAGAATAGCCTACCGGGTAGGGGGGCCCCTCGCCCTCAAGAGAGGCAGTGTCCTAGTCTCGAAGACGCTACTATCGGCGACTCGGTGAGGAAAGTTCTAAGACAATAAAAAAGCGGCAAGATCGCCGGGAGGAAGCCGACGTGGGGGGGAATGTCCAGGGAAACCCGTACGACCTATTAAAGAAAAGGGGCCGGACCCGCGCCCGTGCATATCCCAGGGGAAAGATTTCCTTACAGACGTGAAGGAAAAAGGAGGGGCTATGAATTTTCGATACAAAAGGATGGTCATCTAAAGCTGAGCCCGGAGGAGCTCGATGATTTCTGTAGAAAGGAAAAAAAAAACGTTCCTCCCCTTCACTCGACGAGGGAAGGGGGAGCCGTCCCGCTCGGCGGTCTGATCCACGAGAAGGGAGTATTTGGGTAAAAAACTGGGGGTGGGCTCTGGTTCCTCGAACGGCACTAAGAGAAACTGGGGCATGAGGAGTGCTTAAGGCTTTGGAGGGAGATACGCTAAGTAGCCTGTTAGGCCCTCACGGAAAAGGAATCTCATTCAAAAATGATTTCTAGGGGCCGCACTTTGGAAAAGGTTACTTTCTGCTCAAAGAAGAGGACGTTCCACGAAAAAGGGAAAAAACGGGACTAGGAAACGTTTCCTGGGGTTCCGGTCGGGAAATAATCCTCGTGATTTCCCCTGAGGGAAGGTAATTTTTTCGGTAGGGGGCCAAGTGCAAAAGGAGGCCCGCAGGGAAAGAGCCGTCCTCTACAAAGTCAAGGCCACCGGTGGAGAAAAAATCGCGTCGAAAAAAGGTGGCACGCAGAAAGGGGGAACGCTGACGCCTGCCTAGCTATTAAGGGTTCGGCTGGTTCTCAGAAAAAAGAGCCAGGCCGGTGAAAAAAACAACCGAACGCCTTCTGAGGTTCGACCTTCCACACGAAATAGGTTCTCAGGGGAGCGATCAGGGCTCTGTGACGGGAGAAACTGTTCGAGCAAAAAAGGGCGCGTTGGAGAAAGCTTTCCCTGAGCAAAAGGAGGCTTGTCCAATGGGGGGGGTTAAGTCCTAAAGGCCTGGAGAAGGGTTGACCAGAAGAAAGAGGCTAACTCTTCGAAAACCGTTTCATGGTTAAAGAGAGATACCAGCCCGAATGGGACACTCACGCAAAACTCCTTCTTTCAGAATTCTCGGAAGAAAAAATCTAAAAAGGACGCTTGACTCAGCGCTAGAGGAAAGAGCATTTTGTCAAAAAAAAAAAGCGCCGACAGGGAGAGAGTCACTTCGACCGCGGGAAGAGGAAAGGAGTCTCCGGTGAGCGCGGGGAAAGCCGCGCAGTCCCGTTGGCCGCCATTGATAAGTCTCTTCGTAAGAAAGCCTTACTACTAGCGTGCTCGTAAGAAGGGGGGTGCATTTGGTAAAGAGAAATCCTAGGTCACTTAAAATCTTTCTAGGAGAGTCGGTGAGCCAGGAAGGGAGGAAGTTGGCTCAGAAATCCGATCGGTTCCAAAAAAAAAGGAGGGGGACGTTAGTCCTCCCTCTTAGGAGATCCCCTATCTAGGGAGAAAAAATCCTCCGCGAGAAAGGGGGGAAGAGAAGCTTCCATCAAAAGAGAGAGCGACGAAAACGGAAGGAAGGGCTTCTTTTAGCGAGTTCCAGCCGAAAAGGGGGGGGGGCTTCTAGAAAAACAAGGACGAAAGTTCGCGGAGAAAAAGCAGGAAGGGAGAAGATACTTCTAACTCGTCGAAGGTTTGCGTCTTTTCCACGGAAAACGTGAACCCGGGTGAGGGGTCGGCGAAAAAGGAGAGCGGTGATCCCTTCAGTATAGGTATTGAGGACGGCGTCGGACGCAACCCTCTCTGAAAAAAAGTATAACTTGCCCTCGAAGGTGCTTCCTCGGGCAGGGTAAAGAAGGGGGGGAAGAGTGTCGCAGGGAGCCGAAAGAGACGTACTCGACGGTGTCCTAGAAAGAAAGACCGGTAGCTGGTCTCGCCGGGAAAGACTGTTTCAGGAGCGCGTTGGGAAAGAGGGAAGGAAAGAATTGCGGGAACAAAGAGTCGTCGTCGAGAGCCACGATCTACGACGAAGAGAAGTTTGATCGTGAAGCCGCCACGCGTCGAAGCGTGGGGAATGGGATCTTCTGACGCGGGGTGAGGACGAAGAGCGCAAGGAAGAGGGGGCAGCGGAAAGGGCATTGGCAAGCGCGGCCGAAACCTCCGTACGTGGTGAGAAGAAACACGGAAGAGGAGAAAAGAAAGAAAGAAGGAAGGTTTCTGGCCGCGAAGCCCCAATTTACCGCAGGACCCTCAGGACTGAGGTCCGAGAGAACGTCCGCCAAACCGAAAGATGAATCACCACCCGAGAAAGCAAGGGACGGCGGGATCACTATCCAACAATCGGCTCGGAAGCAGCTACTCTACCTGAAAGGTAACGAAAGGAGAATAATATCGACAACTAAAAAGGCGAACTGACCCGGCGTACGTGCACGGTAGTCTAGCCCCGGAGAGGGAGGGGGTGGACATCGTCGAGTACGTAGGGGGGGGGAAGACCTGCCGCGGGAAAGCAGAACGCAGGGAAGTCTACTCCTACGAAGCCCCGACTCCGAAGTGGAAAGGCTTTTCTATAGACGAGGAAATATTTCTAAAAAGTACCACCAAAAGAAATAGATACTACTTTATCCACCTGAAGGCTCCGTCCCCTCACACGGGGTTCAAGACATTCCTCCAACTTGGAAAAGAAGGGCTCAGGAGCCAAGGAAGGAAAAATCGTGTCCGAGGCCTACTCCTCGAGTCTCTCGACTCGACTCGACGACAGTGGGAGAGCGGAGGGGAAAAAAAAAAGAATGCGAAAGCGAAACGAGACTCAGAGGAAAAAGTGTTGCGCGAAAATGGGATTGACGCGTCGCGAAAAGCTTCCCTGCTCGAGGGAGAAAAGGAGAGGACAAAACGACTTCCGCCTTGGAGTCGCGA
>Ga0179593_1276611_pt1 | contig 10360 bp, 10 predicted proteins | sample CZODoug2_1_08_16_FD_185931 | JGI IMG/M metagenome (GOLD analysis project Ga0179593, IMG submission 185931) | Vadose zone soil fungal communities from Angelo Coast Range Reserve, California, USA - CZODoug2_1_08_16fungal (PacBio error correction) | ecosystem: Environmental > Terrestrial > Soil >...
ATAATGGGGGTGGTAAAGCATGCCGCGGTGTCTTTCAGGACAATCTAAGTCTCTGAATATTTGGCAAGTCCTAGATGAGGTCGAAACCCGTGAATAACCCATAACCAAGCAAATCGATTTGGATGGGGTAGTTATTTTGGGGGGGGCGGGGGTGGGGGTGCGACGGGCAGTAACCTTCAATGTCTTTAGGGGTGCTTAGGCCAATCTATTCGCGTCTGAGGTGGTGGATTTTCCGGTTTGGGGGTGTCCAAAGGGAAAAAGAAGCGGGTAGCGTCACCACGGACGAAAACCGTTCCGGCAAATGTGGGATTTGCTGTACTCTTCTCTTTGATCGGCCAGACGACATTGTGGGAATATGTCATTTGGTGGCCAGAAGAGAAGAACTAATTTTCCGGTTTTTTGTTTTTCCGGCATTTTTTACCGGGGGGCGGTCCTCAATCAGGCCGAACGTAAGAGGAGAAGTGGAAAACAGGGGGGCAATCCGGCGCGCCAGTAATCTGGGAGAGGGGGGTGGCGTCGGGCCCCATTCCGGTAAGAGGTTTCTCCTTGCTCGAATAATTGTATTTAGATAAGAAAGGCGAAACGTGTCGGCGCGTCCCCAGTAAAACGTTGACCATAAGGGAGTGTACCTCACGCTGCGGAACCTTGGGGAAGCCGGTTGATTCTTCAGCGTCCAAAAAAAGCGTGGATAAAGAGGGAACGTGGGGAAATACAGACATAGGGGCTGTGTGGGGAACGTCTGGGGCAGGAGGTCGGCGAGGAAAAATTTGCCGGGGACAAAACAAGATATAGCAATCCGTTTTTGCAGGGACAGAGGTTCATATTTCTCGAGATAAGGTCAATGAAGCTAAGGCTTTCGAAGGGGGGGGGGAGCCAGCTTCCAGGAAGGTGACAATGACCACGAATTTGAGCGGTAAGACAGCAAAAGAAGAATTTAGCGCTGGGGGCCCATCAGTGATGACAGCCGCTTCAGATAATAACAGCTTGGGCCTGAGAAAAAAAACTTCACTAACGGAATTAAGGGTTAGGAGAGAAAGAAGTTTCAAGGTGCGTGGCACCGAAAAAATTACGAAGTCAAAGATCTTGTTGTCGCTATATTCTCAGCAGAAACAACACTGGGAAGGAAGAAAATAAGTCACCAAAGCCACAAGAGCGATGAATTCGAGGTCTGAATGGGGGACTACGACATTCGATTCTACGTTGGACTCGGAAAATTAAGTACTTGGGCGCATTCGTGTAGCCATCAGATGTGGGAAGTGGCTGCCTCTCATTTTAGGGGGGTCTCCACAATCGCATATTTGAATGGAGATGACCGCGACATCGCGAGGAAAAAAAGACTGAAAAAGGACCGGGGGCGGTAGAGATTTGGCCAGTAAGAGTATAGAAAAAAAGAGAACTCGGATGAGCACTATCGCTGGCAGCAGGAGCGGAGACTATGGAACCCTTGAACACAAGATAACGATTGATGTCTCCTATGGCAGGCGAACCAAGAGGGGGGGTTATCAACTTTTTTAAAGGGAAAACAAGGGAAAAACTTAGAGAGACATCTGAAGAACTTACGGACGGGCAAGGATTGAGTTGGATGTTGGTGGGGGGTCTATGACACTTCATAATTCTCTCAACGAAATTTCGAAGGGGGGGGGAGAAGTACCTTGGAAGGAAAAAAAAAACAAGACGTACGATCATTTCTCGTAGGATTTGGATCCACTTGGAAATCTTATCTGACGTGCGATTAAAAAAAGTGCGGTATGTTCTGGCACTTCAACGGGATGAAAAATTAGGAGGACGGCTTCGCAAAAAGAACACAAAAGTTCTTTCCTTTCAAGAAGAAGCGAATATTAAAGAAAAATTAAGGTGGAAGTAAAATCTTATTCTGTACCATTGGGTGGGAAAGAGAGGTTGTCCCTGTTAGCAAAAACTTAAAACTATACTCTCTCAGATAAGGATTAGAACGAAAACCGCACGCATTTTCGCGTGACACGCGGAAATCCATACTCATGAAAATAAAAAAGGCAAATCTAGTGGAGATGGTCTATCTTTCAGCCTGTGTGGCGAACCACAGGCTGGCAAAAAAAAAGGGAAGTATAGAAAAAACAGAAGAGGCCTGCATTTAAAAAAGGGGAAAAAGACACTACAAATTCTGTACGGCGATGTCAAAGGCCAAGGGGGACACTGGCAGGATTTCGAATCGCGTCCCGTGCGACGAATTCAAAGAATTTACGAATTTAAGACAAGAGCTCATCATCGGTATAAAAAAGGTGGCTAAAACGAGTTCGCAAAGGATGCGCGAAGTTGTAAATGGGTAAAGGCGTTAGGGGAAGTGTTTATTGGCGAGGAAAGAGACAGAGAAGCATACGAACAGAAACACAGTCCTGGCAGGATGTTTTCACTTCTTTAAATTGGGGGCGGAGGGACGGTAAAAGGGGTTGTAAGGTAGAAGAATCAGGGTTGCAAGAGGGGGTGGTGGGAAGAGAGAGTGTGGGCGGGGAAGGAGGCGGGGGGGAAGAGAAAGGAGAAGGGGGGGGGGGGGGAGGGGGGTGGAGGGTGGAGGGGGGGGGGGGGGGCGGGGGGAGAAGGGAGGGGGATGTGGGGAGGGGGAGGGGGGGGGGGCAGAGTTGTAGGTGGGTTTATGGAGGGGGGGGGGAGGCGAGGGGCGGGGGTGGGAGGGGATGGATGGAGAAGTGGAGGGAGGGGGTGGGGGGGGCGAGGGGAGGGGGGGGAGGGGTGGGGGGGGGGGGGGGGGGAAGTTGGGAGGGATGATTGGGGGAGGGAGGAGGAGGGGTGGAGGGAGGTGTGGGGGAGAAATTGAGGGGAGAGAGGTGGGGTGGGCGGGAGGGGGGGGGAGAGGGTGGGATGAGGGGTGGAAGGAGCGGGGAGGGTGGAAAGAAAGGTGGAAGACAGCGGGGGGTTCACTTGAGGGTGGATCGGGGGTGAAACAAGAATTTGCCTGGGAGCACTCCGCATCTTTGTGATGGATGAGATTTGCCTGGTGGCAAGGAAGAGGAGATCTACGATCCATGGGAAGCAGGGGATCGGTACTAACATGAGATGCCGCCTTGTCTAAGGATGTGCTCTCTCCTGAAAGGCATACCCTGCTAATGAAGCAAGGGTATAAATTAAATTGAGAGTTGGGGGGGTGCTGGTAGCTCGGGGGGAGTGGTGAAGTCTTGACTAAACTCAGGAGTTCAGCTAGTAGTTATGTTTCCAGTAGTATTCCGTCGGGGAGGACTATGGCACAGTGAACCTTCTCATAATCGGAAAAGGAGGAAGTGATAATTGTTACCGAACAAGAAGTGTCCTTTGCCACGTGATAGTTTGGGCACTGTAAGTTGGAAGGGGGGCCTATGTTACATGATCACCAGACAGTTAGAGTTGTTGGGAAGGGAACTCAACGCGGGAAGCCAGGGGCTTAGCCGCCGGCCTTTTGGATAAGGTCAGGGGGAAAAGTAGTGTCGTGGGCCGGGAAGTCGGATTCGGTCACTGGGAAAGGAGGGGGGGTTTTTTTGGTAAGTCCGCGAGAAGGTGCCGGTGAGATTCTAACTAAGTCGGGGCTGTTACGAAACCCCCTTTAGACACCCTGGATCGCAAGCGGATAAAAAGGTAGTTTTGGCAATGTGGGGTGTACAGCCTCAGGGGAAAAACTATCTTGTTCAACGAGAAGGAGCCAAGGGAAAATAAGATGTCCGACTCTTCCGGAGGGGCGCGGACTGAAAGCATTCATAGTCCATAAATAGATCAAAATTTTTCTTGATTCAAAGACGAAGAGAAACAAATAGGAGGAGAAGGGGGGATAGAGATTGGGGGGACGAAGGAAGCGAAAAACATTGCTGGGGCAAGAGTAAGAGGGGCGACAGGTAATAGATTCGAGTGAACAACCTAGGATCGAGGCACGCAATCTCCGCTGAAGATAAATACGACGAGCGTAGAGTGTGGTCAGTTGACGGCGGAAATCCCAATGGCACACTAAATATCTAAGGGGACGTAACAGTTGGTGGCCCCGGAGTTTTAAAGAAGTCCAAGAGCCGTAAAGGTATGTCAACGAAAATCGAATTCCCTGTTAAGGAAAAAAAAGCACCGCAAGAAAAACGTTACCTCGGCCGTCAAGCCGGGGGGGGTAAGTGTGGGGGGGTACTGAAAATGAATTACCAAAGTAGACACTGGGTCTCATAATGGAAGGCCATGGGTTTCGATAAAAGACTAGAAGGGCCAATCAAAATTGATTGTGATCAAGTATCCCAGACCTGCCAAGGCAATCGCCTGCCTCCCATCCCAAAAGCCCTTGCACAAAAGGGAACCTTCTGGTTCTGCAACAAGGAATAAATGTCATCTTGCTATGTAGTACCCTATATGTTAACCTTTGACCAGCCATGCTGAAAGGAATCGGGGGGGGAGAACGAAGGTCACGGGATACACCTAGGATTGGAGCCTCACCCCCTAAGGAACGATGGCATCTAATAAACTCACTTCAATGTGTATCAACCGCTTTCGGAGAATTTGGAGAGAACGGTGATACTCAAGCACCGTTAGCAGCCTTCGTCAGGTTACTGGGCTATAACGGGAGAGTACGTGGTCCCTATCTGCGGAGGGAACCGATTAAATTATTTCCAGATGGGGAGGGGTGGACGAACCAGCTGGATTTCGCACAATACAAAATCGTGACGGCCGGCGGTTCAATCCGACTAAAATTCACAAGAATAATGTCCGCACATTGCATGAGTAGGCAGCACCCGCCCAAAAAATATGCCCTGTCAAGTTGGTCGTTAGAAAAAGGGGGGGGAATGCAACGAAATACAAAAACTGCCTGAACGAAGTTAAAATTTCCAAATTCAGCGGGACTAATCGTTTTGCGGAAAATTTAAAGGAGCATGGAAGGAAAGGGAGTAGAGCGGGTCGTAATAGGAGGTTAAGAGTCATTGAGGGGTTCCGCAAGGGGGTATGGTAGGGGGGTGCACGCAGCTTGAAGTGTCACCGGTTCATGTAAATGGCGAAGGTCATGTCCTGCGTTTCAAGGAGTGAGGGACTAAAAAAACTCCGCTTGTAAGTCCCAGACGTGCTAGGGGGTGGGAAAAGGGTAAGACTGGTCAGGTCTGAACCCTGAAAAATCGAAAAAACCATGGAAGATGTTGGTCTGGGGGGGCAGTTCGCAAGGAATAAAGTAGTGCGGGAAGCTAAATAGAGGAAGGAGCAGTTGAAGTTTTAAGACCGGGTTTATCAGGGGCAGAAAAACATGGTCACGTGTAAGACGCTGTTTCCCGCAACTTTTCTGTTAAACACTTAGCTCAGGTGGTCTGCAAGGGGGGACGAGTTATTGGAAGGGTGGAGCTCAAATATTTTTTTTCCGGCAGTTTGCCTTTTAAGATACAGCCAAGTCCGCAGCAGTTACTGTTGGTGGGGGGAAATTAAAAAGGGCGGCAAAAAACCATGAGCGTCGCTTGCAGTAGTGAGAACGTCCGACATTCACTAGGGGGAGTAAGTAGGGATAAAAGCTCGGCCGTGGCCGGCGCTTTGAAAGGACAAAGTGATTGAAGCATGACAGGGAGGGGTGGGAAAAACACGCTGGCGATCTCACCGTTGGGCTACATGCCAAGTTTCACGGGACAACACAACGACATTGATTGAGAGAGGGTGAGAATCCGAAGGGGGAAACAGAACGTCTGTCGGGGAAAAAACGCTAGGTTGCTTCTTAGAGGGGTGGCAGGGAAACCCGCCACGAAATATCAAAGGTTTTTCGGTAGGAAGTTAAATAGGAATTTCCATGCCATATCACCCCGCCGGTCCCGTACCCTTATAAAATTACCATATCTTAGGGGTAGTCGGACCATCCAAGAAAAAAATGGGGTTTGTGGGGGAGATTTGTGGGGGGGAAAACCGATTATAATTAAAGAAGGCGCAGATTCCATCCACCCATCAGGGAGGGAAATGACAAAAAAAAGGAAAATCGCGGAAGAGGAAGGTTCCGGGATGCCACAGCGGGGGATTTAGGGTCATGGGCGAAAGAAAACCTCAGTAGTAGGGGTGGGGGCGAATGGGATATATGAACCTCAGAGAAAAAAGGGGCTCGGAAAAGATAAAGGGGAATAAGTCGGCAATCCACCGGAGCCGAAGTAGTATTGTCGAGGGATACGACTGTCGAACTTCAAAGTTGGGGACAGAGGGGAATTGTTTCAGCAGAGGGCTTCTCAAAGGGACAAAAAGGGGATGGTATCTACGCCGGCTGAGTAAATAAAGGAGGGAGAAACATCACAAATTCGGAAGTTTCTGCAATTACAGGGGGCTGGAGGGGACGAGAATACGGGCTACAGGAAAGGGAGGAGAGTAGGGGGAAGGAAGAGAGACCATAGGGAACGAAACGTTGCGTATAACTCTTTTGGGGTTCAGCAGGAGCTGGACTCACCCGACATCAAGGGGCTTGGGGGAAAGGAAAAAAGATATAAAAATCGGGTTGAAAACGGAGACCATGGTAAGGGAGGACATTGAGAGCCAACGTGTAAATAAAGGAAGAGTGGGAGAGAGTCGGGGGTTGTTTAATCGGTACACTTGGGGGGCAAAAGCAATCTGACCAAATAAATTAACGAAAGAGGGAAGACGGAAGGGTTGCCTCAGGGAACTGCATTTGTTTGAGATGATTGCCCTGAAAGTAAAAAACAATTGATAGGGAGGGTTTCAGCCCAAAAGGAAAACAGGCTGTAAAACTTAGATATATAAAAAAAGAATAAAAACAATTAAAAGGCCTAAAACGCAAAAAGGGCTCAAGTGAACAAAAGGGGAGGATTGGATGTCAGAAAAATTGTTCTTAACTTCTTACTATACCATTGGAGAAAAAAAATCCCCACTAGATCGCAAGCGAGGTCGCCTAACCGCAACTATCGGGTAGAGGCTAACAACATAAAAATCAATAAAGATAATAAATCCAGAAAAGGATCTAGGGTTGTGATGGGAAATTCCTTTTAAAGTCAGTAGGCGGTGGTTTTGATCTGACACATAGGGCGTGAAAGTCCTATCAAATAAAAGAGAAAGAAGAGGGAAGTTGAAACTACAAACGTCAGGCAAGGGAAGGTGACTTCTAGCAATCGCCAAGGGGGAAAAATGTCATTGATGAAATATGGCGAAAGTCCAATCGGCTAAGTCCGAAGGGAAAGGGAAGAGGGGGGGGAGGGAAAAAAGGGTGCCAAGTCGAGCAAAAAGGAGGCGGGTTAATGGAATGAAAACTGCGCTAAGCAGTTGGAAAGTATGCCGTAGATTATGAACGAACCCAACGGACGATGCAAGAGGGGGGGAATGAGAGGTGCGCAGCGGGTTGCAATTGTTGCATGGGACTAGATGGTGGGGGAAAAAGTTTTGAAGTAGGGGGAAAAACACTTGCGGAAAAAATGGGGGGATTCGGGGGCCAATAAGGGCGCGTGGGGGGTCAAACAAAACCTAGGAAAATGGGGATTGTAAATTGCATTTCCGGCATGTGGCGTAGACTCCGTTTACAGATTAAGGACGGGAAGAAAAAAATGCGGGGGGCTCGAGCAAATGGGAATTGTGAAAAAAAAAACTGGGAAGACGTCTCAGTCCAGAGGGAGTCGGGATGGGTCCATAATGTTTAATTATGTTCGCTGGCGAGAGGCTGACGTGAACTTCTGCGGGCAAAAACCATAGGCTAGGAAAAGTTCGGATTAGACGTTAATCTGCAAAGGGGAACAGTGGAAAGGGACCTGGAGAGCACAAGTGAAGGGGGAGAAGGGGGAGGAAAAAAACAACATAAAACAGACGTGGCAGAAAATAATGTGGTTTAAAAGTGGGAGAAGTGCTGGGGCCAAGGGAATGCGCTTTGTGGACTTGAATTCTTCAGGGAGACAACCTTACACTGGCTCGAGGGGGTTAAATCCTAGAGGGAAAGCGCGAGCCCGTCAGATAATGGTGGGATTCGGTAATGAGAAGTAGGGGGGGGGGGGGAAAACCCCAAAAAAAAAAAAAAAACCACAACGAAACCAAGTCGGGAGGAGAAAGACTTGTTGCTTTCCAACCTGGGAACAGTTCCACGGGTTTGGGTTTAAATGACTGCGGTGGGAGTGGTCATTCGCCTAAACACAAATTCTTCTGTGGAGGACCCGCACATTTGACAATGGGAAGAAACAGCACTATTTAGTCGTGATGGAAGGGTCCCCTGACTTAAAAAAGAAGAAACCGGGGGTAAGCGAGGAGTAAGCGTCTGACAGGAAAAAAAATAGAAAAGGACTACGGAGGAACATATAGCAAAAAGAAGAATCACATAGGAGGGGAAATCGAAGAAAGGGTTGGTTTGATTGGTTAGGATGACATAATAGTCAAAAAAACAAAAATAGGAGAAAAGAGGGATTAAGAAGGGAAAAACAATTAGTATTCAAGGGGGAGAGCTTTTGGCGGGACTTCGGGGGAGCCAGAAGAGGGAGGGGGAGACCAGGATTACGGAGAACTAGGGACGGCGTCTATGAATGTAACGGAAAGGTGCCAGAAGAAAATCAATCACCACCAGGTGGGGAAATCGGCGAAGGAACGGAAAAGTGGGGCAGGGAGTTGTGAATCCTCCAAGCAATCTGATATACTATCCGCAGGCAGCAGAGTCTCTGAAGGGGGAAAAAAAGAAAAAAAGAAGGGCCCGTGCAAGCAAGAAGTCTGCGACCGAAGTTTCTGTGGAACTACTGTAAAATGAAAAAAAGGGCAAAACGCGAAGGAACGACTGCAGAAGATATTGTGACGAAAGAAAAAGAATGGACAACTTTCGTGGGGATCTGCCCATAGGGGGGAAGAAAGAAACAGCGTGCAGAGCCAAAAGGGAAATTTCAACAAGAAAGTGAGAAAAAGATACAGAATCTTCTCCGAGAATAAAGGAGGAAAACATAGGGGAACTGGGGTGACTCAATGGCGTAGAGACAATTCCGCTTGCAAAAAGTTGTAAGAGAGGAAACAAGCATGAGGGGACAAGTAACCAAAAGAGGCGAGTCAGCAAGCTAGGACAAGAAGCACGGCATGGATACACGGCTTATGAAGGCGAAAAGGGGGGCGAAAAGGTAGAAGGCGCACAAAGAAAGGGCCGTCGGGGGCATGTTAGGTGAACCTAATAACGGAGGCGCCACTTACTGACTATAGGAGATCGACCTTAATATGGTAAAGAAAAAGGACAAGAAATAGGATTGAAGAACAACAAGGGAAAGGGTGTGGGGGGATCACGGCAATATAAATATCATAAAAGAAGTGGAAACCTAAGGAGGTTAAAACGCCTTCTTAGAACAACCTCCCAAAAAGGAAGAAAAGTAAAGCAAACGCGGCATCCCCATAACTGGAAGTCCAAAAACTTTGAGGGGGCAGCTTTGATGGAATGTCTCCATCTTCATGAGACCGGAAGAAAAAACTTCAAGAAAGTGAAGGCACTTACGCTAAAAGAGGTGGACGATTGGACCCCGTGGGCACACCGAGATGACAATGGGGGGGGAGTATATTATATCCTTTGGGATGTGTCCGACGATGGAGAGGTGGAACATTCGGGAGGGAGGGGGACAGTGTAACCAGGGGGAGTATGTCAATCGAAAGTTACAGAAGTGGAAATGAGTCCATTCTAATTTGGAAGAGAACTTTCCGGAGGTTTCGCCTGAGGGAAAAGGATTTATAGTGATGGGAATGGACAAAGGAATTCTGGTATGAGAAAAAAAAAGGGGAACAACATAGAAAATCACCATTTGCACGGATTGGGATTATGGTATTGATGTGAAGTGGCTGGGGGGGGAGACTTCTTACAAATATTCTTGGCAAAACAAAAAAGAAAGAAGCTAAGAATAGAGTGAATGGGCCGTTTTTTCAAGGTGGGGGTGTTTTATCCCGGGAAAGTAAGAACCCGGGGGGAACTCAATAAAGAACTGTACAGAAAGTGATTTACATGCGTCCATCTGACAGGGAAAGGAATGTCAGCTAAATTGAAATTGTCATTGGGGGAGAACATCCGAAAAAAATTTGGGTCAAGAAGTGTTGGGGGGAAAGGGGGACCTCTCACTGGAAGAGCAAATCCAAGGTCGTCTTTTCAAGCAAGGGGGAGAAAAAAGCACACGAGGATTCGGAGCAAGATGGTGAAAAAACAATTTCCGGATGAATCTTTCGACCGAAGGAGGTGGTGGGCTCAATGGACGCGGGAATTTCACGGGAAGGCCAAACGGGACTCTTTCAAATGTCCCTGGCCGGGCGTGGGAAGAATAAGGGGGGAGGGCAACCGGTGGGGCGTACAGGCCTTTTAGAAAGGGCAAATCAGGTCATAATTTCAGAGGGAAAATAAAAAGAGGAAAAGAAAAAATCGAAGGTACTGGTCCAAGGTCTTTGACCTCGTGGGCAAAAGGGACCACCCACC
>Ga0179593_1343163_pt1 | contig 10360 bp, 7 predicted proteins | sample CZODoug2_1_08_16_FD_185931 | JGI IMG/M metagenome (GOLD analysis project Ga0179593, IMG submission 185931) | Vadose zone soil fungal communities from Angelo Coast Range Reserve, California, USA - CZODoug2_1_08_16fungal (PacBio error correction) | ecosystem: Environmental > Terrestrial > Soil >...
ACAGGGATGAGATGCCGAGTCAACCAGCGAGAACGACGAAAAAGTCGCAACACCGGGACCCTCAAAGGAGTAAAATTTCAGTTTAAGGCAAGGAGGAGAAGAGCCTTCAAACTTGTCGTAGAGGTCGGCTCCGCGAGGTTCGAGAGGGGAAGGAGGACGTGAAAAAAAAACACCTCTCACGGGGAAAATTGGGGATCGACAATAAACCTTAAGAGGACTAATAAACTCTGCTCTGCTGCACGAAACCGCGCAGAGAAGGAGGGAGGTAAAAGAAAAAAGCCTGGACAGCAGGTATTCCTTCCAATAGCTAATAAACTAAAAAGAACGGAAGTTCTATAAGGAAGGTTGAGGGGCGTGCGCCTTTTGAATTTTCGGTACAGGTATGAGAGGCAATCTCAGAGGGGATGAAATAATTTCGTCTCACGAAAAAGAGAAAAAAAAAAGGCCTTCCCCGGTGGAGTAAAGAACTACAGGATCGAGAAACAAAACCTACATAAGAAAAAAAAACGAAAGAAAGACAGATGACTAAGGAAAAGAGGTCTGCAATGGCGGGCTCGTGATATGCGAGTAATCAGGACCAGCATTACTCCACAGTATGTGAAGGAAACGGCGGCTTGCAGACTACCAGCAAACACCCAAAAAACAAAAACCCTCTTTTGTCATCTTAAGAATTCAGGAAAGAGGAGAAAGGTAAAAAGAAAACAGAACCGTGGGGGAAATTTGCAGAAAACTTGTTCTACAGGGTAACCCGAACGGCGCCAGGCTCAAGAAAAGAAAGCAACCACGCAAAGAGGAATTAAGAAGGTACGAGCGTAGGGCGAAAAGATGAGAAGACCAAGAATTTCGAAAAAAGGGGGGGAAAGAACGATCCAGGGAAAGTAGTTTTCAAAGACTCGGAAGAAAAAAACTATAAAAAAATTCTCGTCGACGCCCGAACATGAAGCCACGGCACCGTCGTCGGTGAGAGTTGGGGCTCACTTTTTTCAAGTACTAATCAAAAAAATCTGAAACCCAAGATTCATAGAGTTGAGGAGGCAATGCCATCACAATTGAAAGGAAATGAACCCCTAGAAAAAATAATTCATCGAATAGCAAAAGGCGCGTGGGGGGGGTGGGGGGGGGGTGGGGGGGATTGTAGAAGACGAAGAACGAAACCTCACCAAAAAAACGACCATTTACCTGTGGATCACGTAAAAAAAGACCCCGGACATGTGAACCACGCTCCGACCGAAGATCCGCAACTGCATTTCTCGGTCACAAACGATCTGCCAACTGGAGCATACAAGGAGCCACACGGGCTGCAGGGTCTCCAAGCATCCGTCGCAGCAACGAGAGATCCGAGAACCGAACGAGACAAGCAGAAAAAACATCTCATACAAAAACACCACAGAGTATAGATGGAGCAAAAAATTTTTACGAGGTCAAGTGCAATGAGCGGAGGGGAGAAAGGCAGAAAGAGCTCGCTAGGGACGAAATGTTAAGGATGTTTTCACGAAAAAAATCAAGGAGATTTCATCTTCAGTCGTAGCCCGGGGGCAAATTGTCCGGGTTGTGGTCTGTCCAGGTAACGGAGGGTGGTTGTGGTCGATTCGACCAAAAAGACTTGCTAATTCGATGAAGAAGAGGAGGGTCAGTATAGTGCTGATCATGCCGTGCACAACTGAGGGGGGATCTCATCCGCAATACGATTAAAGTCAGTTGAATCTCAAGGGAAGTTGACCGTTCGTCAAAGAAAAAGGATAGGCGTTCCTTGAACGGAGCCCTTGACGGTCGGGGCGGCCGAGGTTGCGGTGATAAGATTGTTTGAAGGACCACAGTTCTGCACCGGAGCCTGATCGTCCCGACCCAGTCGGCCAACGGGGTTGCACTACGGAGAGAACCACCTTTAACCTGACCCAGATAAGGGACCTAGAGGCCCAGGAGAAAGACCAATTGCGCCGGAGCTCCTCTTGGGTAAAAAAAGACACAAAGAAGAACAGGCGGTGACGGGAATTGACCGTCTACAGCTTGCCCAAGTAGAAAAGAAACCAAAATCTTCAGACAATCAAGGAGGGGGGAAACTTCAACTTGTGGAGTAAGTTGAACGAGAAACATCAAGAAGACCAAACAATCCCGCCTCTGAGACGGAGAGCGAGACGGTTTCTCGAGGCTAGGGGCAGTTCAGTGCTGTTTCGACGATCGCGAACTAATTAAGGGAATGGAGAGGTACGTTTACAAGACTTAGAAAAAAAAAACAAAAAAATGAAAAAAGGGATCGAGTGACTGGGTACTAAACTAATTGTAGGAGCAAAAAAAAAGGCCGCCGAACCTACAACCTCCTAAAATCTTTAGGATTTCTACGTGAACCGAAAGTTGTGGAATAGAGTGCGGAAAAGGGGAGGGCTTAAGGGCCGTCCCATCATCCCCAGCTTGTAGGATAACGGGGAGGGCGGAATCCAAAGACTGCCAAATCGTGTGGACAGGAAAGTGGAGTAGCCTTCGCTCCTGCAGCTCGAACCAAAAAGTCAGATAACGACGAGCATTGTGCAATTTATGGCGTCGAAGTCCGAACTGAAAAATTGTAGAAGCCTTTTGGAGGGGAGAAGGTTTTGGTCGAGGGGAAAAGAAGTACTCTAATAAAGACCTCGCATACAAATCCGGCGTATAGATCTACAAAAATAAAGGAGGATGGGAAAGAGAGAACGACGGAGTAGATGACGAGGATAGAAAGCCTGTTCATAGGAAAAAAACCAACACCTTCTTCACCAACGACCAGGAAAAGACACCTTCAGTGAAGAAAGCTTTCATAGAGAACTGGACTGTAGGATAGGTCGCAAACTAACCTTCTTAGGGTTCGAAACGGTGACAAGGAGGCGAATGCGGACCTATTCAAATTCAGACAAATCGGTCTACATGACAAACCACTGTGTGAGGAACTAAAAGCTGCGCTTACTTCTTGGGAGGGGCCGGGCTCCCTCACTTCCTAGACCGAGACGTTCATCAAAGAAGTACCCGGTCTCCATTTTCGGCCGCCCTAGCGCGACATAGAAAGAACCCGGACCTAAGAAGAAATTACTTGGTGTGGCGGCGTGGGTGGGAACACTGGGGTTCATGAACCGATGATAAGGCCCCGTGTGCATAACGAATGCAGGGCTACCAAAGGGTCCCCTGAGCCAGGAAAAAGAAGACGTACCCTTAAGAGCGCACTCAGGAAAAAACACCCCTCAGACCTCTCTACTACGGAGAATAAGAAACTTGCTCGGGGATCAAGCTCAGGCAGAAGTGGAGGGAATTGGTATCTTAAGACCGTTCGTCCATCAAACCTCATACATCACTCAGGCCGGAGGCGGCGTAGCTGAAAATGGGAGAGAAGGTACTTGAACCCTATGGCCACATTCGATAAACAAGACACCGCCCGAGGTTGAAGCTAGGGCTAACGGTACCAGACGGGGCTGACTCCGCAATAAAACCAACAGAACAATGACTGGGAAGGTAAAGTCTGAGTCAAGGTAGGAGACTCCATTCCGGGACTTGAGGCAATTGGGACGTCTACCTGAGAAAAGAAGTAGGTGGCAGACAGCTGGTAGCTCAAACCACACGCGAGTAGGGTCCGGAACCGACCCGACAGGATAGCCAGTAAGAGGGAAATGGAAAGATCTGGTCTTGACCGGAGCCACACTGCTTGGGGGCACCGTCACTCATCTCCTTAATCACCTCTTCAACCCTACTGAAGAATAGGGGATGCGTGTCGATGCACCTCAGTGACAGGGGGAAGAATAATCCCAAAGAAGGGAAAACCAGACGATCGGCATCGAACCGTCAACCGATGCAGAACGAACACTCTAGAAACCGAAAAGACCTTACAAGGGTGGTTTAAAAAGAAAAACCTTAGGGTTAACCCCGGAGAACAGAGACGTGGGAAAATGAAAGGAATGTAGGAGGGGATACCCGAAAACCTAGGAAAATTGCGACCCTCACGGCGCAGAACTTCTGCAAACGAAGGGACCGAAAGAAACGAAGCCAGAAAGCCGAACTCAAAACGATCACCAAACAAAACTAAGGAAAAAAAGATTGAAAGCGTGGTCGGAATATCGAAAATGAAAGCGGAGAAGTGGGCGCCCCGCGGGGACTTGCGCGGGAGATCTGGAAGAGTGCGGGTGCCAGCACTCGACAGACTTAAAAGCAGGGGGACGCGGGGTTCACATGTCCGCATGGGGCGTAATCCAGGGCTTTCTGGTGAGAAGGGTTGTTCTGCGGGTCAACGAAGAGGACTATGGGCCAGTCTTCAGGGTCATATAGGGAGGCGAGTATTACTGGATAATGAAACGCCGCAATCTGGGGGGATGACGGAAAAAAGTTGTAGACGACGTAGTTGCAGACCCGACCAGGGAATCCTTTCACGAAACTATATGTAGAATGGCAAGACTCAACTGGTACAGAAGCCAAGCAGTTGATCAGGGGAGAGTGGTTGATCTCCCCGATAGGACACCGGAGAAGGGATGAGGGCCGACCCAATTGCTGACAAGACCCAAGGCCGTGGCGGGCAAGCGCCTCTTCAGAATTGGGAACGGGCAATCGCCGTCGTCCCTGCGTGAAGAGACTTACGACAGAAGGAGGAAAACCGAGAACCCCGAAAGAGAAAAAGTGTCGGATGGAGATGGCTGCTGGGGGGAAAGAATCGGGGAAAGAAAAAAAACCTTGCCCGGGGGATCCTAGAATGAGGGGGAACGGGAATCACGAAAAACGATGACGAACTCAATTCTGGCTCCTTCTTGGATTTAAAAAGAAAGAAAGAGAACCCAGCTCCCCGCAGAGGAGATTCGCGGGTTGAACGAGAGATGGGGAGTCCCCAGCAAAGGGAGTCTATAATTTCTGGGTGGAGAAATAAGAAGCGCTGGGAATGGAGTTGTAAGAAGAGTTCCCCTAGGCTAAACATCCAGAAATCGGGGTGGACGAAAAAGAGGAGGAAAAAAAGGACCTAAAACTCAACAAGATTAATCGCTCAGGGCGGGTATAGAGAAAAAGGGGGAACTGGAAAACTTGACTAAGTCGTTGATTCCGCAAAAGAAGCAGGAGGGCCCGCAGCCGCCTGAATCAGAGACCCTCTGAAAGGAGTCCGGTTGCAGAATTTCGAGACTAAGCCACTCTTTGTGACGAAAAAGAGGGAGGAGTGCAAGTAAAGGACAGAGACATAAAGGAGCCGCCCTAAGACCAGGTGAAAAGGTATCGTGACTTCGCTGAAGCGAACGGGGAAAGGGGGAGGACGGCAGTTTTAGGCAAGGGGTTTGTCAAGAAGGCCAAGAAAGAAAACATGCGCTGGGACTCGGCATCCGCCTGAGTATAAAGAAAGCCACACCAACGAGGAGATGAAGAAGATAGAAAAAGGAAAATAGGATGCACTTCCAGCGCCTTTTCTCGAGAGGGAAGGAAACTCGGCCCCACGAAAGACTGCCGAAATACACCTTTCATTTCCGCTTCAAGAGTAAAAAGAGGATACAGGGCACCTGGTTAGGGGTGGCACCTCTATGGCAACCAGGGGGACAGGCAGCTAATGCCTACCTTCACTTTAACCGATTTGCAGCAGGGAGCAAAAAACAAACACTTATCCGACAAGAAAAGAGGGAATTCGGGGCGCCACGGGATCTCCAAAAGGGCTAGAAGGGAGAGGAAGAAAAGCCTCCGAAGTTCTTCCGGCGAACACCTAGAAAAACTTCCTAATGGTCGTAAGGAGGTTTAGGGCGACTATAAGGGGGAAGCGGCAGAAAGGAAGAGCAAGGGAAAGCGCATTGGGGAAGTCCCTAAGGTCTGGATAAAAAAAAACAAGGGGCAAATCATAAATCCTGCCCCGGGGGATGAACACCTAAGACTCTGCACCAAGATGAACTCACGGAGAAAGAGAAGACGAAGACTAAAGGACTGGGATCATCTTCTTGGACGCACGGCAGGTCTCTGGCCAGGTGCGAAAAATTCATCACCCAGCAATGACAGGAAGGAAGGATCGGACATGGAAGAGTGAAAATATACCACTGCATGATGGGGTAGAAAGGGGGGGTCAAAAGGTCCGATTGCTTCAACATCTGAAGAAAGAAAAAATCAATCGCCCGAGTTTGGGGTCTCTCAGGAGACCTGTAAAGGAGAAGTCAAACTTCAATCCCTGAAAAACTGGAAACGAGAGGGTCTATCTTTGGAACCTACGAGTGGAGTTGACAAAAAGGGACTGCTCGAAACAAACTTCCTTTTCCCGGTAAGCACGGGGTACGTAACTAAAAAAGCTGAACAAGGGGGGAAGCGTCCACCAAGAAGCACCGACACAGTCGAAAGAGAGTCTACAAGGAGAGGAATCGGCCGCCAGTTCCACTTAAATGTCTACTAAGAGGGTTCGAAAGATTAGCCACATGGGGAACGTCCTCAGAGCTTCAGCTCCTCTGACAAATGAAAGACAGGGGGCAGGGGGGATGAAATTCAGTCAGGCAACCGAATTATCAGAAACAGAGGCGAATACAGACTGGATCGCAATGCTAGAAAGAAAAAAAAAATGGACACCTCTAAGAGCCCCAAAGAAGGGACCTGGAATAACCCGGCCACCACCAGAATTGAAAAAACCGGACGCAGTGACCTTCAGGGGAAACGAGTCGAGTCATCCAAGAGACATCTGAACAAATGTTCGACCTCACGGAGAGACCGTCCTAGGAAGGAGAGAGTCTAACCGTTCGGGCAGGAAAGATCCATCCGATCCGAGCAATCACCAAAAAAGAGAAAGAACCACAACAACAATTAGAAGAGATAATGATCAGCGTGGTCTATCGGAAATCGGAGAGTTCCTTCGACTGCTCGAGTGGTCTGTCCCTTCGATATCTTGAGTCTGACTCAATTGGGAAAGATGAGGGAGCCAACTGCAACTCTTCCGCTAGGGGCGCGTAAGGTCGTCGCCCTTGGGGTGTCAAGTTGTCAGGGTGGGAGGGGGTAGAAGTTCCTTACGTTTTTTTGGTCTGCGCGTGCGTCGAAGGGAATCTAGGATCGAGTCTTTTGAAGTAGGTGGTCGGGGTAATCAGTCCCACCCCCACAAACAAGAGAAGAGGACCAAAAAACCATGAATTCGGAGGGGCCGCATTCGAGAGTCATTTTACAGAGGGAGTCCGCCGAAGGAAGTACAAGCCGTTGTCTCACGAGAAGGAAATCCAGTGGAGTCTCAACTGGAGGGGAGAAAAGGGGAAAGCATTTTGCGGTGTAAGGGGTTGGAATCCAACGATCTGCCACCTGCCGCAGGAGCTTTCACCGACAAAGTGGAGCACCAAACCCGCAGGCGAGCAAAAGCAACTCCTACTCTAAAACAGTCTAAGGAAGGAGTCCCAATTGTTTGACCATTATGCGCCAAGCAAATAAATCGGAAAGGGGGAGGGGGGTTCGTAGGCCCGCTTTTGCAAAGGCATCGACAGAGGTTGACACGGTATCAGAAAAGAATGCCTGGGCGTAAGCACGTCCGCCGCCGATGACTCTTCCCTGTGAAAAAAAAGCTGGTTGGGAGACTCAACTAGACAGAAAGCGCCCAAACGAAGCCATAGCGCGGATCATGGGGAAGAGGGCGAGTGAGCCTAGAGGGAGTGATGAGTGGACGCGGAAAGGGAGCGGCTTGGAACTCATTAAGGGGCAGTCCTTTCTCGGAAGGAAACCGGTGAGAAAGAATTAGGACGGCCCTGCCACCTAGAGGTTCCAAGGGACGGTGGACTGGGGAAAGCTCCTCAAGAGCCAACCCAACCTCATATCCAGAATTGAAGGGGGGGAGAGGGAAAGGGAATAAGAAAAGTTCTGAGTCGTTCCGGCGCGAGTGAAGGGAAAGACGCCAGTCAAACAAGTCTTGTCTGCTCCAGTAGGGGGGATGTAGAAAGAACACTGCTGACCATCGTGGTCGAATTGGAATTCGCAAGAGAAACTGCCGAATCAACTACACTCAGCCGCCCGCAGAAGCAAAAGGGATCGAAGCATGATCGCGGTAAATGGAAAGGCGTAGGGGAAACGTTTGAAGCGACGGTTGGTGGAAAAGAATCGAATCCCAGAAACAGAGATCACCGGAGTAGCTCAAAAAAGGAGGAAAAATAAAGAGAAAAGAGATAGTCCAGCGCCGGGGGAGTCGGGAAGGGGTCCCAGGGAAGCTACCACACAAATCGCCGACACTTCGTCCCTACAACATCATTTCAAATGACGATTAGAGACGAACGTCCAGGGGGGGGGACACGTGATCGGGGACGGGAGCGAGGGTAATCAAGTTCAAAACAGCACTTCAAGATAAACCGTGGATCGACAAAAGACACGATACCGAAAAGGGGAAGAATATCCGGAAGGAGGAAGCCCTCCCGGCTTCGCAAAGGCAGCACGAATGAAGCAGAGGTAGAGCAAATCTCGAACAAGCAGCAAGGGGTCTATTGTTTGAGGGCGAGGGCCCCGAGTTAGTAAAAAGAATCTCTCAAACGCACCAAGGTGCCCACAAAAAAAAAAAGGCAGGGAAAGTCAAATCTCAAGGGGAAGACAAGAAGGCCTGCCCAAGTAAGGAGTGTCCACCAAAGATAGAAAACCAAGGTCAAGAACATCCTTCCTGGGACTGCCGCCGAGGAGAGAGATCTTAGGGCTCCTCTTCGTGTGGCGCGGAGTCTAGAGGAGGCACTTCAAAGAGAACACATCATGACGAAAAACACCAGGAATATCGAGGAGGGTAAGGAATAGACCTATCTGGCGCTGAGGCAGAAAGTAGGAGGGAAAAAACAAGTGAACAACCCAGAAAGAAATTTCTAAGGGGGGAAATTGACCGGGTTACAGAAAACCTTAGGATAAGGCGCAAAAATGTCAACGCAACGGAACATAAGTCTGGAAAGTTCCAAAAGTACTAGCAAGACTCCCCGACGGTGGAAGGTAGAAAAGGTTTATAGGAAAACTGCGAGAAACGGCAGGCACTAAAAATGATCTCCAAACAATGATCATCCGCCACAGTGAATAAGTCACTACCCACAGAGCTTGCAACGGAACCGTTCGACTAGGTGGAAAGGGGGAAAAGGGGGGGGGATCCAGCGAGGTGAGTCAAACGTCATTGAAAGAAAAATACTTCCCAATGACGCATCTAGTGAAGGGAGATACTTCAGGAATGAATGAAATAAACCATGAAAAGACGATCTCATCGTCCTGAAGAGGGAGGGGGAGGGCTGAAATCTACCAAGAGTCAAACGAAAGGAAAAAGGGTATCAACACCCACCCGTACATTTAAAAAACGGCGACGACATAGAGGAAACGAAAAGGAAAAGTCCCATCGGTAAAAAACCGACACCTCTGCCCATTCAGGGGCAAGGAAGAAGGGATCAGACACGAACGGAACTAATCAAAAAAGACACGAGACGAATCAGAGCAAAAAAGAAGACACAGTCGGCCCATAGATAGCACAACAAAAACGGATTGAGAGGAAGCAGCTATAGTTGAATGAGTCTCGTGGGGACTAACGGAGCAGGGGCGCCCGCGATACGAGCCTGAAAGAATGGGAAAATGGGTGAAGGTGAGGGGAACACGAAAGAAGAGAGAACATCTGACTTCAAGCCTTTTTTCACATGCTTAAAGGTTGGGAAGCTGTCCCATAAAATAGGAGGGGGGGGAACGGGTCTTAAACAATTTCGAAGTATACGGATAGGAACAGTTCAGAAAGGGGGTCGGTAATTTTCCTGGGCAAATGAGGCATCGCAGGGGAATGCACTGGTGCAAGAGTCCCGCCTATTGAGAGCACCCCCTGTGGTAAGGGAACAAACGCGTGCGAAGTGCCAGACAGGTGGAAGAAGGAAGGAAGGTCGGAAAGACAGCAAAGAATTTGAAGTGATAGGGGTGGCCGCTCCAGATAGTGCCATGGGAGACGGGTTGTATCGTAGCCGACTAAGGGAGTAAGAACGTCCTGACAATCAAAATCTCTACTAGGCAAGAACAAAAAAGAGATCAAACGCGGTACCGTTGCTTTGAAAAGAGGGAGAAGGAAGGCCGGACCGTAAACAGGTAAAAAGAGAACAAAACGGCGGGTGGTTTACGCGCTGGTCGGAAACGGGAAAGAAGAACAATGCCTTGGTAAGAGAAAAACTCAATAAAAAAAAAAAAGAGTAGTCAGGAAGGGGTGAGTACTAATCATCCGACAAAGAAGACCGCCAGCCGCCTAACGAAATTGCCCTGCCGTATCTAAGTCAGAGATCGAACGAGAGTTAAGGTGACTCAGTCGGAGTAGTGAAATAGGTGGGAAAGAAGGGGACAGGGCCCCTACAGAGGAACCCAGCAAGCAGGAGGGGACGAAGAATGTCCTGGAGACCTCATTGTCAGGGGAAGGAAGACGGCCACCCACTCAGTCATCGAGCCGACGCTGTGA
>Ga0179593_1412231_pt1 | contig 10360 bp, 10 predicted proteins | sample CZODoug2_1_08_16_FD_185931 | JGI IMG/M metagenome (GOLD analysis project Ga0179593, IMG submission 185931) | Vadose zone soil fungal communities from Angelo Coast Range Reserve, California, USA - CZODoug2_1_08_16fungal (PacBio error correction) | ecosystem: Environmental > Terrestrial > Soil >...
GTCTGACTGCCGCGCGGCACAGACAGAGCGGAAGGCAGCAAGGCGGCATTGGTCATCCGAGCAGAGAGCGGCTTCGAGCCGGATGAGGCGCTGGGAAGCTGAATAAGCGCTCAACCGGAAATTCCCTTCCAAGAACGGAGCCAAGATGCAAAGAGCTCGGCTCTGAAAGCCGGCACGAAAAGAAAAGAAACGAGCCGACAGAGCGGGGGAACTAAAGAGCCCGCCCGCTGCTCTCGCTCTTAACTAAAAAAACAATCAAAAACATCGGCGTGTCCCAAAAAAAAAAAGGAGAGGGGCCCGAAGTCCGTCAGTGCAATCATAAAGAGACGGGAAAATCGAAGGAGGACGGGCTTCAGGCGACCAAAACCATTTGGGCAGAATACGGCCGATCTCAAGGCCTGACTGCCATCAAAGGCTAAGAGCCGACAGGTATGGCTACTCGGCGAGGACGGACCTACCGGAGATCTTCCTCTTTCCAGCGGTCAAGATCAGGGGGATTCAAGCTATGTACAAGGGGGAGCCTTAGGGACGAGCAGTCGACAGTCTGAGCGAACGCGCGGGCACGGAAGGAAAGAAGGAGGACAAGAGCTTCAATTAACATAGGACGGAAAAAAGGGCCGAAGGGGAAACGAAAGGTCTTCCCAACACACAAACGATCAGAGCTCAGGAGGAAGACCTTGTAAGAGTGCGAGGGAGGTACCTTGAATTGGGCCAAGATTGACAAAGCCTAAACCCAATCTCTCGCTCACTATCAACGCCTCCGACCGCGTATCCTCGACAAATCTAAATGTCGGGAGGTCGTACGCTACGAAGGGGATCTAAGGAACCCATAAAAAAGAAGAAACAAATTGCAGAATTCTTAAGAGAAAAAAGAAGTCTAGTCATCCTCAGCTCGGACATTGAAAGGAAGAACTCGTCTAGGAAGGCATTTCGATACTATCAAACTTTAAGAGAGGCAAAGGCTCGGAAAGCCTAAAACTGCGGGAAATATCTTTGGTGCCGAAGGTCGGCCTTAAGTCAACTAAACAGATCGAGGTCAGACCCCTTTAGCCGAAATGAACTTTAGAAGGTTTCGAAAAGGGGAGACGATCGAGAAACGGGGTGCGATAACAATCTTAAGGAGGACTGGAAGGGAGAACCGATTCGCGACGAAACCTTCTGATGAAAAGGGGGGAAAAAAAAAACCGAAAAGTCAAAAGCGTCCACATCAGGGGGGCGACTCGTCAGACCTTTCGAGACAGAGTATTACGAAGGAGAGAGGACCAGGCAAGTCGGAAAAGTCAAAACATAGACTTCTACGCAACGAGTGGGGGGCTGGGAAAGAAAGGGAGGTCTAAAAAAAAGACTACCGGGGCCGGCGGGATATCTCAAATTAAAGCCAAGAAAACGCCGGTAAACTATCGATAAAACAGAGGGAGGGATATCCACCGGGGGCTAGTGGAAAGCGCTGGAGCGGGACACTTTCAGAGGGAGTAAGAATCGAAGAAACCTCTTCTACATCAAAACAACGCGCGCACCGCTTGAGTCATCAAAAACGGCAGGTAAGGGGGCAACTTCAATGGAGGGGGCTAATCCACCGGAGGGGAGAGACCTATACGACAGCGAATGTAGGGCTCTATGGCTAACAGAACGGCAGGTCGAAGCTGTGGGCGAGTTATCCGCACACTAGCCGCAAAAATTCTCGATCGAAAAGGGCAAATGGTTTTTTCTTCTTCACGTCGGAAGGCGCGAAAGTCAAGGAAGGGAGATGATAAGGCCTCGACAGTAGGGAGGCAAGTGCATCCACTACTCCACCGAAACTGGCAGTGCGGGAATAAGACTTCTACACCGAGGCCGTGTCGGAGAAACGAAGGGAGAGCTAGACTTAAAACTTGTAAGGTCGTCACCAAGGGGAAAAGGGGCGGAAAGCTCGGCGGGAAAAAAACGAATCGGTTCAAGAGGGGGCCCGATTAAAGGGGAAACTAAAAGAAGGAAACCAGATCGACCTGCTGAGGGGGCCATAGAAAAAAGAGAAGGAAACAACCGTGAAGAGGCGGGCAACAAGAAGGGGGGGGACAGTACATAGGAAATGAGAACGCAACAAAGATATTAAAAATGAATATGGTCCTTCGAGGCTAGACTCTAAACCAGGGGAAAAGTCATGCGTGAAAATAATCGAAGGTCGGTTATTGGTCTGAGGGGGGCGCGTCAAAAATCGGGAAAAAAAGCGAGGAGCAAAAAGCTCATTGAGATCTAGGAACAGAGTGGGATCTAGACAGAAAGTGTGAGTAACGCATATGCCGCCTCGGCAGCCTATCTTCACGATGTGGGAAACTTATTATTCGAGACAGAATAGTGAGGAGAGTGGCGGGTCGAAGAAATGAACTGCAAGGAACCGGAGTCCGACGGCCTTGCAACTAGCCAATAAACCCAAATATGCTCGCGAGCAAAGCGTTAAATCGGTTCGTCGGGAGGGGACAGCGCAACCTCAGCTCATTCGGCCGGCAGAGGAAAAGGTGATAGGTTGAAAGAGGCACCCGGCGCAGTAGGTATAAGGAAGGAGCGGGTAGAAGCGAAAATTGAGACCCATTGCACACGGCAGTATCGGGCGAAGAAAAGATGGGGCAGAGGGAGGAGGGGGAAAAGAGAAGGGAGATCTCTTTAAAATTAAAGTATTCCCCGAGCCACGCCACTAACCAAAAAAAAAAAATGAACAATTTCGCAAAGAAAAAAAAAGTGATGTGGCCCGAGGGAGGGATAGTTCTCGTTCATAAAGGGGGTTTCTTCAATTTCATGAACGTGGGAGAATATTCAGAGAGACATGTTAAAGTGAAAAAAAATCAGAAAGCCCCTGTCCTTACAAAAGAGTAGCCCCTGTAAAAGAGATGGGCGCGAGGGGGGCTGGGGTAAACGAAGATTAGGCCTAGTGACGGCCTTTAGAGAAAATTGGGCTAAGGCACCTCGCAAATTAAGTTACTTGAACGGCGGCCCGTCAGGCGGCAAACATTCAGATCACTACGAAAAAGCGCAATGGCCATAACAGGGCAACTAAGGGATAACACCTTCTCCGTCTCACAGAGTAGTTATCGTAACGAGTTTAGCATCGCGCGTAAACCCTTCTACACTCCCTAGAATAAGGAGGAAGTAATAGGAGAGCCGGGAACACGGCTGAGGAAACGGGGGTGTTAAGCAGGGACAGCAGATACGCAAAGAGAGCCACGCTGCGAACGAGACGACCTCCGAAGGGCCGGCTCGTCGCGGCAAAAGCCAAACCACTGGAGACGAAGACGTTTCGTGGGAACTGCGAGCTGAGGAGGGAAGAGCAGAATCGGGGACCGTCCGCACGACCCGCGAGGCATAAAAAAAAGCCTGGGGGATCCAGCGAACCGAGGAGCGACAACGATATCTCGGGGGAGCGGCTGCGGGAGAAGAAGGATCCGACGAGGGGAGGAGTCGTCAGATAGCAGGCGGCCAAAAAAGATGACGAGACTCCACATCGCTGAAAAGGGTCTCCGAAAAAGTTGATCGATCAGGGTCGGATGGAAGAGTCAGAAAGGGGAGAGGGAAAAATAGGATGAAAACCGAGGCGGGAAAAAGGAATAAGAAACTTTCGCGTAACGGACCTTGAGAGAAAGAGGCCTTGAGCGCCGATAATGGGTAACCACGGCGTCCGTCCCATCACTACGCAGGAACCCCTAAGCTTAAGTCAAGGGGAGAAGAAGGGGAAAAAGCTTCAAGCGGGAGGGAGACTTGGGGCTTCAAACGTCGAAGGGAGGGAGTCACCGGCTCTCGCGCTGACAGCCAGGGAGCCTTCTGTAGAAGGCATGTTTCGAATGGTGATCCTGCGCGGGTAAGGACAATGTCTTTTCTTCCTCTGAGCTGACAATCGTTGAGGGAAGGGAAAAGGTGCCGAGAAGGACGCGCGAAAAACGCCACGAAATCGGTGGAGGGAAGAGAAGAGGATTTGGGGTAAGAGTCAGCTCCGGCGACGCGGCGGTCGATGCGGGAGGATGGCGCAAGAAAGGGGTGAAAGATGTTTACTTGTAAGGGGGACGGCTTTAAGGAGACCGAGCAAGGGAGCTTGCATCCTTTCTTTTGAAGGGAATGCCGGGAAGAGCCGGCGATGAAGCTGACTTTCCAAGCAGGGACAAACGCCTTTATAAACTAGGAAGGGAAGTTACTTAAGCAATTGGAAAGGGGAGAGAGAATCCGATTTTACGGGTCTCCATTAGTGGAATCCGGATTCAGCCATAAACAGGGCGAATTGGGGCAGCGGAAGGAAGCCAATTCCGACTATTAGTAAGGATAGGCCAGTCCTACAAGCTAACATTACTACTCGAGAAGAATCACTTAGGTATAGGAAAACTAAAAGCTAAAAACGAGAGAAGGTACGCATCAGTAATCTTTGAGCTCTATGCTTGGAGGTGACGGGCACCTCTAGGGTAAACGGGTTGAAAGGCCGATCTTGGCGCTATAGGGGAAAAAAAAACTAGCTTGCCAAGAGCGCTTCCGCCGCTGACAGAGAGGAGGGGTCAGAGAATTTTTGTTGAAAACGTACGTTGACTCAACGGAGAGGGAAGGAGGGGAATCCCAGCTACGGCAGACGAATTGTCCCCGGCCCAAGGCCGATCTCTGAAATCCCTAAACAGCTCAGCTCCTGAATCTGGGTCGACAGGGAATCTGCAAAACGAGGATGAGGGAAAGGGAAAAGAGATAACAGCTGGAGACCCACATCTCTTAAGGCAGCTACTGTTCGGTCTCATCTGGGGGGGAAGGGAAACTTAACCGAAGAGTCCGCCTCTCGTATAAAGGAAAATTGAACTCATCAGCGGGGAGAACGTAGTATGGGCAAAAACGAGACACTAACACCAAAAAATCTAGTATCGCCAGGGAACGAATTCCACTAGGCAATTATGGGGGGATTCCGCTGACTCCGAAAGGCTAAAATTCATCGCGCGGGTGAATGAACGTAAAAGGGGGAACATTCTCGCAGGGACTTTCTGAGGAGCGCGAGCGGGAGGGAAGGAGTGAATTATTTTCAAAAAAAAAAAAACCCACTCTCAAAAAAGAAGGAGGGGGACGGGCAGTGGGAGGACGACGGCATTTCAGGCTACGACATCTTAGCGAAGGGCATGTATCCATCCTGCCCCTTAGAAGGGGGGAGGGAGTATCCCCCACAGAGAAAGTCAACTTTTCTATCTCTGTCAGAAAAGGAGGGAAAGGGAAACCGGCAATGGGTCGCTCCCGCTAAAAAGAAACGAAAAAGAGTTCATAATCTCATATACTTCGAGGGAAAGTAATTGGCGCCAAGATGACAACGCTCGACCAAAAAGGACTCTACTCCAGAAACGAGTCGGGAACAAAGCCTGCGAGAGGAGACAAGCCCTGCTGCAAAGAGGAGCATCTAAACACAATAAAATATCGGGCCCTAAAAATAGCGTCTGCACGAGCTCATCTATTACTTCTTCGACGTAGGAGAGAGAGAAAGATGAGACTCATGACACCAGGGAAGTCTGGAAACGAACCAAAAAAAGCCGAGCTAATATCCCAACCTAACGGAGACACTTTGATGCAGCACACGGTTGAAGATCAATGGGGGGGAGATCGATTGGGGGAAAGAACAAGGAGATATTACCGTAAGAAGTGAAGCGCCCGAAGGTGCAGGGGGGGCAGTTGCTTGAAAGGGAGAGAGAAGAGGTGAGGGGGAGGAAGCAGGCCTACTTGAATAGAAGGCAGGAGGCTCACAATGGTAAAGACGCGAAATCTGATGCAATGACCAAAAAAGGGAATCTGTGAACGATCTTTTACTCGAAAGGAGTTTCTGATTGTAAGAGTAGGGCCGCCAAGAGAGGGGAAGGTCGGGGAAGGAAGGTGATAATCGAGAGGGGTCAAAAAAAATCCCTCCCCCTCTCCTCATAAGGAAAGAAAAACTACCGCTCATCGAAGCGACAACCTCTCTAGGAGAGACTGAAGGAGAATCCTCGGATGAGAAAACCGACGCAAAAGACGAAGGGGGTCATCAGGGAACTGTCTTATCTTCGTCTCTTCAAGAAGATCAGTCCGAAGAAGTGAAGGCCCTTCTTATGGATAAAGAGAAAGGAGTTGATTAGCAAGAAGGAAGTTAGAAATTTCGGGCTGCGACGAGAAAAAATCTCTTGCTTTCAACGATAAATGGGAAAGGGAACTGCGAACGGGTCTGTAAAAAAGTGTGGAACTATAAAGAAATGAAATAAAGGGAGGTATAATGTTCAAGGAAATTCTGAAAAAAACACCTCTTCCGACTCAAGGATGAAGGCGGGAAGACAAGTTGGTATCTTAAGGAGATTATGAGAAAAACCTTGATCCGGGGGAGGTAAAGGGGGGTGTTGAACCGGAACTGAAAAAGCCCTTCCATAGGAACACCCCTATCATGAGCTAGTAGAATGTAGTAGCGAAAGAGGGTGGCGCCATCAAGGGGGGCGATTTCCGCGCATCGTCTGGGTCGGACAAAGACGAGGGCTAGAGTAGCAGGGGAATTCTGCGCGGATGAGTATAATCAAGGGGCCTGGAAGGAAATACCAAGAACGGGCCTTCGCCGGAGATCAAACATGCAAAAAAGTGTACCACAGAAGGAAGGTATCAAAGAAAGAACTATTCCAGCAGAGGGCGTTCACAACGCGGGGAGGGGAGAGGAGAGGGGAGTGGGCGTTCCTCAGACCTATAGATGAAGAAAAAAAGCGAGTTAGGAATCCTCCACATCAACCGCAAGAAGGACAATCATCAAAAAAATGCAAAAGGGGGGGCCGGCACAAATTCGTCGGGAGGAGAGACTATCGCGTCTCGTCCAAGGAGTAGACTTAGTTTGGAGCTCGGAAAAAGACCGCCGAAAAACGAATGCATGATTTAGCCGAGACGTAACCTAGGGAAAGAGACGAAAATCATGGTCGTCTAGCGAGAAGGAGGATGTCCATTATGATTCTACTGGCGGCAAAATGGCTCATGAAGGATTCCAGGAAAGAACCCCGAGGCGCTGCCAGGGTTAGTAGAAGAGGAGACACTCCCTGAGAAGGAAGTAGGGATTGAAGACCTAGAAAAAAGGGGGAGAGAACCCAGAGGAAGTCTGAAAAAAAAAAAGAGAGTCTGGCAAAAATCCGGATTTGGTGCCCGTCATGGAGGAATCTTAAACAAAAGAATCAACTAGAATAGGAAGGGAACAAAAGAAAAAAAAACATTCAAAGAAGTTCTGGTCAAGGTCGCCGAGGATATCAAGGGGAGGGCCAAAACAACGGGGGCGGAAAATTCTATATTATCCTATAATAATGTTAGACGAAAGAAGTAAAAAGCCGAAAAAAGGGCGCTTCTGAGACGGTCGAGGTAGTCTTGAGTTACGGTGTAGAAGTAGGACTAACCCCAATCTTTGCGGGAAAGAGATAATCTTTTCGCGCCAAAAAAAAAACACCCCACCCAAAAAAGCAAAAAAAAACCCAAACAAAAAAAACACATAGAAGCGGATAGCCCCCAATGACCATTCTAAGATCATCATGAGAGGGACCATGGGGGGGCAAGAAAGGGGTAGAGGTAATTTCAGAAGAAAAGAGGAGTTGGTGATCGGTGCAGGAATCATTAACTTCGGTTCGAAAGAAAGAATCAAGGAAAGCTGAGCGAGCAGAACGACGACGAACCAACTCGTGCTGAAAATCGGGAGATCAAAAAGAAGCAACAGAAAGAGGGGAGCAGCCGCAACCGAATCTCCTGAAGGTTCCGGGAGACGGGAGATGTACGCGAGCATAGGAGGAAAGGTAGGTGTAGCGCGCGAAAGTGCGAACATGTCAGTACATTGACGGGGGGTATTGGTCTTAGAAATCTCAAGGGGAGGAAGGCAACTTACTAGGGAGGGAAAGAAGCTCTGACGAGGCAAAGGACAGGATCCTCCCAACTTGTCGAAGAAAAGAAAAAAAAAAAATCTCGACGGCTGATAGGAGGGATGAAAGAGGTTGAGGGGGGGACGTCGGTTAAGACGGTGGGGGGGCTGGAATGTCGTCGTCAGGCGCATTTTACGAAGGGGAAAATTAACGCCTATCACCCAAAAAGGTTCTCCAAGGGATATAGTTTGAGGAAGCATGCGTGATTCCTAAGGGAGGACGATTCTTCCATTAAGTGTCATTCTTGCTCATCGAAAAATCATGGACGCTAGGCTCCTCTGAGGAACAATGTCTATGACAAATTCCAATCGCCTAAATACTGAAACCAGGGTCTTAAGTCCCTCCAGAGTAGAAGAACATTTTTGATAGGAAATCTTTTATCATAGGGGGAGGGGGGCGGAGTAACGTACCCCTAACGGAAGTAGGGCAGGGGGAGAGGTCACGGTGCTGAATACTACCGGTAGTGGAATCAGATGATAGGAAAGAAGATAGGTCTATACTAACACGCAAGAAAGAGAGGAGGCCCGGTAACTCAGGAGAGGATCCACGCTCCCTGACTCAGGGGAACGGGACGAAAAAGAACGTCTTCAAGGGAGGATTGAGGGGGGGAACCCAAAAAAAAGAACTCTACTGAACATATAAGAAGGAGAGGGCCCCTTCTTTCTGAAGGAATTGTTTTTCTATCGATGCCGATAGAAGAGAAGGGAAAAAATCCCTAGTGTTAGGAAAGAATGCGCCGTCGGAGGCAAGAAGAGGCGCGAGGGAGAGTCGCGGATCAGAGAAAACCGGCATAAAAAAAGAACTCTCCCCATCGCGGGAAAGTATCCGAAATGGACTCGTGGCCAAACTGAAAAAGAGAAACTTGAGCGAGGAAGCAGCCGTCCGAATGCATATCTAAAAAAGAAGGGACTGTGTGCAGCATCCTTCTCAAGATAAGACACAGTCAAGGGGGGCGTCGACTCAAGCTCCTCTTAAGGGGCCTTGGGAAGAAGGAGATTGTAAAATGAAAAAAAAAAAAACATACGGATCCAATGCGGCTTTCTCCGGGTTCGGAGAGAAATAGAACAAGGGCTAGATCAACAGTCTACTTGAAAAGGAAACAGTGATGGCAAGGGAGATATAGAGGGGGAGGTATCGAATGGTCTGACCTTCATCACTAAAGGAGAAAAGGGGTATCATATAGAGTAGAGGAGAATTCGGTCATACTTCCCTCGAGAGAGGGACCGAAAGAAGAAGGCTGGACTGGTCGGGATCACGTACTAGTTAGTTGGTGGGGGGATGAGCAAAGAAGGGGGGGGAGGCGAGGCGTCGCTCGCGAGATGGAGTCATAGAGGTGTGGAAGCGTTCTACCGCGGGAATGAGGATCCAGCTTTTCTGAGGTGGGGGGGCTACTGGCGGGGGGAAAGTTAATTGAAGATCGCCGAGCGAGATTGACCGAAAAAAGTGAAGCGGACGTAGGCGGGGCCGATTGAGTCGCCACATGACGATTAGGAGATGAGCAAAAGGGAAGGCAGGATGGATCGGCTTAACTGCCAACAAAAAAAAACAAACAACCCAAAAAAAAACCCACAAAAAAAAAAAAAAAAAAAAAACGCGCACAAAAACAAAACCAAAAAACAAACACCCCGAAAAAACAAAAAAAACCCCCACCCAAACAACCCCCCAAACAAACACCCAAAACAAAAACCCCCAAAAAAAACCAAAAACCCCCAAAACACCAACCAACAAACCCAAACACAAACCAAAAAAACACACCCAAACCAACCCAAACACAACAAAAAAAAAACCCAACAAAGAAACCAAACCCCTCCCCACCCCCAAAAAAAAAAAAAAACCCCACAAACAACCACCAACAAAAACCAAAACCCGAACACACACCAAAAAAAAAACCACAAACACAACACAAAAACAAAAAAAAACCACAACACCCCCCAAAAAAACAACCCACACCAAAAAAACGCCACACACAAACCAAAAAAAAAAAAAAACAAAAAACCAAAACAAACCACAGATAAAAGAAAAGATAAACCACACAAACAACCACAAAATAAGCCGTTTTCAGTGGGATCTCCTGAGTGAACTGCACCCTTAAGAATATTCGTCTCTCTAATTACAATCTGCTCCGTGGAAAAAACTTTTATGTACTAAGGAAACCGCAATTACGATCAGGGTCAGCCTCCTCTAGCTAACAAGGGATAAAGTGAGCGTGAGTTTTAAGGTCAAAGAGTATGGGGTAATGACTTCTCTCGGGTGGAGGAGAGGAAAGAGGGGGGGGACCCAAAAGCTGGCCGCCGGGAGCTTGTGGTCGGGGAAACAAGAAATATGATTGGGGGGAGAGGACGCGGTGTTGCCCAAAGGGGAATCCTCGATAGAGAATTCAAGAGGGATCGGCGCGAAAAGGTTGACTAACTGAAAAATCAGAGGCGCAATCCCCAACTGAAAAAAATAAAACTCGAAGGGATTGTAGGAACCCAGCTGGT
>Ga0179593_1432208_pt1 | contig 10360 bp, 9 predicted proteins | sample CZODoug2_1_08_16_FD_185931 | JGI IMG/M metagenome (GOLD analysis project Ga0179593, IMG submission 185931) | Vadose zone soil fungal communities from Angelo Coast Range Reserve, California, USA - CZODoug2_1_08_16fungal (PacBio error correction) | ecosystem: Environmental > Terrestrial > Soil >...
CCCTATGACGGCAACCGACACTCAGGATCTTCATAGAGCCTTCTGCCTCAGGGTTGTTCGTGCCATGGAAAGCGGACCAAGGAAGTGGGAGGATGGAAACCACTCATCTTCAACGACCGTGCGTACCAAGGGCCAGAGCTCATGCAACAGGAAGGTAAGCGCCAGATCGGAGTATCCTCAGGAGGCTTCTATTGGGAAACACAACCACCATTCCTGAGGGGTACGCACAAAAGGGAAGGGCGGCTCGTTACAAAAGGGCGTGGCTTGAGCAGGGGGGGAAAGGAGAAAGGCTCCGGGTAGTGGAACCGATAAGGTCCAAAACCAGATGGAAGGCGTGGATCAACGAACGTTTGAGCACGGAAACAATCTCTGCAAGCGCGGGACGGAGAGGGGAAGCATGAAAGAGAGACAAGCGCAGTAGCAGAGACAAATTGTGATCATTGGAGAATTTTTCGCACGAGGGAAACGGTGCGGAAACATAAAAGTAGGGCGCGCAATGCCGGCTTGAAACGGTGGTGTCATCTTTGTAACCAGAGAAAGGGAAGGTGGGAGACGAAAAAGGCTCTCGATTCCAGTGATGACGATAATTTTCTAGACATTAGACTGAGACGTCTTTCCGCAAGATCGGGGGGAAAGAGGAGGGAGATGCGAGAACACATGGGGGGCTCTCACAACCTGCGGTCAAACTTGGGGGAATGAATGACACTAACAGCGGGAAGTAGTATTGGCGCTAAAAAAAAGGAGGATTGTTTTGAACTCGTGTACTGGGAAGAGGTCTTGCCCAACATCTTTGTTTCAAGATGGACTCGAAAGTGGAAAGTCTGGTGTTATCCGAGAAAGAGAAGTGGCAATCCTTTCACAAGATGAAGAAAATTATTCGATTTAAGGAGCGTGGGGGGGGGGAAAAAGGACGTTGAGACAAAACGCTGCAAAAGCTATAAACGGCGACGAGGGGTGGGGGCCCAAGCACAGGATTCCGCTCAAATTTAAAGGAGGATGAGTGGCATGGGGCGGGACATCGAGAAGGCTATGTGAAAGAATTGATGAACCATGAGACGCTTATCTCAACTCAAAAAAACGAGGAGTATTTACAACGCGGACGTAGTCTTCATTCTAAAATGGAAGAATCTCTTTCACATCCGAGATGCCACACTCTTTGAACAAACGCGGTCATTGAGCGAACCTGATCCGCGCGCGGAAAAAATCGAGTCTGTTCGGAAGGGTGAGTCAAAAGTTGGGCAAGCGTTGGGTCGAAAAGTCTTCCACACGGCTCAAAGAAAGGAGGAAAAGAGGGGTTGCCGTCAAGTTCCTGATCTCTGCACGAACTGCGCGTTCGGGGAGACCGGTAGTCGCACCACCCATCACCGGGGGCAAGACAGGGCAAAAGAACTAAAGTTCAAAAAAGGCGCTCCTAACGCGGGCGCGCCGACGCGTAGTGTAGGAAGGCCCGGAACCGACGATGGTTGAACATCCAGTTGGTGAAAGACAGGAGGCTTCTCATACAATCCCAGTGGCCCGAAAACGAAATCCAGGGTCGTTATGCAATTGAGGAATCAAAGGGAGAGCGTGCTTTCCACGCACTGGACTGGAAAAAGCAACAACCGTGTACTCAAGGAATGCGCATACTGGGCGGAAGACCGCAATGGAAGAGAAAAATAAATCAAAGATAACCGGATCATGCGGGTGGCTCTACGTTTCAAAAACGAAATTCCCGGGGGCGTTCACTATTGGACGAAAAAAAAAGAAGGGGATGTCGTGCCACGCCCGCAGGCTTGGCACTAAAAACGGAGCAAAATTGGCAGTGTAAAACCCAAATTAATCAACGGGGGGGAAAACCTGGGCGGCGAAGTTGCGAACAGAGATGGTCTGCTGGTGTGTCGAACAGCAGTTACAGCAACGTTGAGAACGTACGGAGGCAGAAAGCGGTCAGGAGAAACTGAAGTGGTACGCGAGGCGACGGGGGGATGCCTCCATCATTTTGCGCGGTCACTGGCGAATCCTGCTGTAGGAAAATAAGGGGAAAATATAATACGAAGCCATTCTCCAGAGGGTTCATACATCATAAATGAATTGCTAAGGCGAAAGGGTGTCGGCTGGGACAAGGAGGGAGGGAGTTAGTCGTGGATAACAGTTGGGAGGAAGGAAAAGTCAGGGGGTACGAAAGGACTGAAAAGGGAGGTGAACATGTTGTTATACGGGTCCGACTTGAAAGGAGTCGTCCCGGGCTAGCTGATGTCCCCCTTGACAGAAAGGGCTCTTGACTCGCTTCTTTGAGCGGCATCTTGCGATAACTGGCAATAATTCCGTGAAACGAAAAATGGATCTATTTAACCGAGTATGACTAACCTTACGATTAGTTTGGCCCAGAATATTCATTTGCGTGGTAGCATCCATGTGGCAGCCGGGCCGCACCAAAAGGAAGGCTTCAGTCCGTGTAAGGCGAGGACAGTAGCGTAGGGGGGGGCGGTTACCGACGCGTATGAAGGCTCGCCCGGGAGTACGACCAAAAAGGGTACTAAGAAAGCGGCAAAGTTCTGAGTACAAGCCCACGCGTTACACTTGTCAGGGAAAATAAGACGGGTGCCAATTTAGTGATCACTTAGGACGACTGCTTCAGTTCCGCTTTAAAGGACTCCTGTTAAATCCAAGGATTGAGGATGTTCAGAAGCAGACACCGGCCCAGGACTTTCGGAGAAATAAAATCCATGAGCAAAAAAAAAAAGAATCTGAAGGGGGGCAAACGTATGGGAACAAGGTGGCTCGGACGGTCAGATAACAAAAAGGGCCACACTCGCAGCACTAGTGGCTAAAAAAGAGGACTAGCCGGCTCGATTTCTTGTGAGATGAAACATTGATTCTCGCTCCCTAGGGAGGGGAGGGAGAAAGGGAAGAACTAGGGTAGAGGGATGGGCGCGAGCTGACTTCTGGCGCTGTTATGGAATTGGGAACAAATTTTGTTGTTTTCCTCTTCTCAGGCATGAATTAAATCACTCGCCTGGTACACGTTTCTGTGACCAAGGCGAAATTATTTCCGTGACCGGTGTGTGAGGGTCAAAATACCACTTAACATCACACCGCTTCACTGGACCGAGAAGGTCCGTCAACGAGAGGGAATTCGGGGACAGGAGGCTGCTCGGGGGTCCCGTTGAGTAACCAGACGAGTTGAAAAAGATTGCCCGAACTTCTAAAACCTTTCCGCTTGGTCCTGAAAGCAAGAGCAGAGATTTGATGTTAAGCTGAAAAAAAAAAAGTTAGAATAATCCAGGAAGAGAAGAGGCAACAACACACGGGAGGAGGAAAGAGAAAGGGTTTTTTGGTTTTTTCGCGCGATTGAAGGGTCATCTTAATCAAGGAAAAGCTGCCTGTCAACATCAGACTGTCGTGAGAGGAAACGACAGTTTTTTTCTCAGAAAAACAGGAAGGAGGAGACAGGCTCCGAGGAAAAGTCCGCCATAAAATCAAGTCCAAAACGATCCAGCCTCAGCCATCCTTCGAGGAATCCCCTCGAAATGGGGAACCGGCATAGGCTTTAATGCTTAACACTGGTGGGGCAAGGTGGGCCTTTGAAGTGCCTCAGCACAACGGGACGAATTAGCGAAAAAAAACAAGGGAACAGGAAGCGTGAGGACCATAAGGTGTGGGGGATGAAAGTGCAGAGAAAAGGCAACCATTGTCCCAATTAGATCGTGAAAGACAGCTCCGAGCCATTACATCTCCGGTTTCACACCTCAAAAATGGGGGCGTAGGAAAGCCCCAACCTTCCAAAGGGGGTGAGAGATAAAGAACCTAACATAGTACCATCCGTAAGTGGGGGGGGGGGCGAGTGACCCTTGGGGAGATCTATGGTGGGACACAGGAGGCCGCCGACCAGCCGGATCTAAAGGAGTGCCAGAAAGAATTCCAGGTAGCTGCGAACGTCTTTTCTCTCCGTAGCCAGGCGCGGTGTTCCCTCCACGGGGATGACTCCAAACCGGCTGAAGAACGTAGAAGAAAGGACGATCAGGCCCACAGCCCGAGGGGCCCTAAAAGGGGTCAAGAAATTGGCACGGCGGGAGAGTCATAGCGAAAAAAGAAGCTAAAGAAAGGGCAGAATCACAAAGTGTTGGGCCTACGGAAGAGGACCCGGTCGTCCGTAGATAAATTAAAGTACCACGAAAAAACAGGACGCCGGAAAAATCGAAAGCACTGGAAAAAAGCAATAGGCCAACCGAGTGGATTGGATTGCGAAGAATAACGTTTGGCTAAAAAGGCGAGGAGGTGCAAACAATCGAGGGGGTGAGAAACATAAAAGCAACGATAGGTCCCGTTTCAAACATCCGTGACGCCAGGGGGCGCTACGACGTCACAGAATGCCTAAGGAGCGGGCGACACAAGCGAGCACCATGGAACGAGCAAAGTTGCATAAGCGAGTTCTACAAAATGGCACATTGAACACCGTGCGTGCACCGGAACGTCGGGTCCAAACGAGAACCACGAAGAGACGAACAGCACGACACGATTAAGAATAAGACTCGAAACCTTTCAGAAATGGCGAGCCCGCAGAGGGAGCTGCGATTCACGGGTAGAGAGAAGGGGGCTGGAGAAAGGCCAAGACGAATTAAGTCAGGCAAAGAATGGACGCAAAAGGATGGAGGTTTCGAGGGTCCCATCTATCAACTCCCGTGCCGAAAAACCAGAGAAGAAAGGCAGCAAAAACGAAAAGTATGCGAAGTGGACCCCTCACTGGTAACAGAAAGGGCTTGGAAGACACACAGCAGCAATGCCTCGGTACGCGCACTGAGCGCTGCGCTTTTGTAACACAATGGCGGGAGGAAACGTTGATTCGGAAAAGGCGGGCGTGATCGGCAGAAGACCATATGGACGGACATTGGGTGGCAAACAAAAAAATTGGGGGAGGTCCTAAGAGGATTAGAAGCGGAGGCGGCGGAATTGAAACAGGAAAAAAGAACCAAGATCGGTAGCGTGAACGTTTTGGTCGCCCCTTAAAACACTTGCGGCGATGGCCGCCCAGTATTGTCGCCCATTACCACCGGGGGTCATGGGACAAGAGCCCCGTGAGAGGCCAAAGAACCATCGAGGGCTATTTGGCATAACGAAACATTGTCTGGCCATGTCGTAGGGCAAAAGAGGCGCGCTTGGAAAATTCGAATCCACATTGGCCGGGCTGCACAAACCTCGGTGCCGAGGAATGACACTAACCTGGTGGCGATTTCCTCGTGTCCTAAGAGACAGAAATTTGGTGGTAATAGGGAAAATTGGACATCAGTCAAGGGAGGACAGATGGGGGAACTGAAACGGGAGGGTGACCACAAAAACGACTCATGAGTTAATTACGGGGTCTCTTTCACGCGCTCCATGAAGGACGTGCAAGAAACAGGAGAAAGCTCTGGAGGCAAGAGGATCTTTGGTGTAAATCGCCAAGAACGCTGGCGGATAAGCTGGCCGCCCGAACATGTTTGGGGGACGACTGCAAGCAACCAAAGGGTCCGACAAATTCCGAGGATTACTTTGTCAAAAAATTGGGCCAAGAAAAAAGGAAAAAGAGCATGCGGCAAAAATAAGGACGACTAACGATCGGAATCAAAACACAACGAAAAGGAGAGGAAAAGAGAGAAAGGAAGCGACGTAGGAGGGTCTGCTGTACATGTATTCAAACGCTGGCGGCCGGAAAAGGAATTGAGGGGGGGGGAAATTAGGGGGAGCGCGAGGCCCAAACAACAGGAGGGGGAGGAAGTCTTTTTTTCATATCTTGTGTGGGGGGGCAGTATCAAAATACGCGTCATTAGCGAAAATTCGGAGGGCACGTCAATTGGAATGCAGAAGAACCGTACTGGGCGGTCGAGTCAGGGAGTCTCCACCACGTTCCTAAAGGTAAGACGAACAGAAAGATTCAAAAAAATTCCTCATCGCTGACCAAGAAAGGTGAGGGAGTGTCATTCACGCAACACGAAACGGGGGGTTGAAAGCCAGTGTGGTCGAGCAAATGGTAGCAGAAAGAACGAACAGATGAACGAAGGACCGACGCTCAAGGAGAAGCGGGTATGAAAATCGTCATCAAGGTCGAAAGTCTGGGGCAATCTCATGAGGGACAGGGACTCAGGGAAAAAGGAAAAAACCATTAGGAGAGATGGGGGAATAAATCACAAGTGGAGAAATTCCAGGCCGATCGCAAGATTAGGAGTGGGCATCGCAAGGAAGGGCGAAAGGGAATAGAGGGGTCGGGAAAAAAAAAACGGGATGGAGTGAGGCCACAAGCCGGAGGTATTGCGACAGAAAAAGAAGGAGATTGTCGGAGGATGTTAAGACTCCACTGGGGCTCATAACGACTGTAACCGCATAACGGGAGTAAGGTTGGAAACAGAGATGCTTGGGAACAAGCATCATTCCGGAGGACACTCCGCCGATCGGGACGTACTGCGCCACGAAAGTCAGGGCAGGGGGCCGGGAGTTGACTGGGAATACAATACGCATGGGACGGAAATTAAAGGCTCACTCAAACTAATGAGAGAGAAGGCAGAATAAGGGAATCAGCGTGCCTAGGGCTTTGCCATGAAGTTTTCGCGGCAGATTGGGGCTAATGTCGTGAGGGCGAAGAGAACGGGAGGTCGGTAAAAAATGTTGGAAAAAGAAAGGCGTTTCCGGTGAACGTGTATCCACCGGCACAGACGATGAAGGTGAGGTGTGATACTGAACGGCGTACGTCGAAATAACGAGGTATGTCGGGGGGACGCCCCTCGAGGAACGTCCTCGAAAGGTGATAAAAAAAAATTTCAAGAACGCAGGGAAGAATATGGCGCCGACCCATGACTCACTGTGCTGGAAGGAAATTATAACGGCTAGGGGGGCACCTCTCATGAATGAGGCCAAACCCAAAAATATGGAAGGGGAAGTTGGGTTAGGGTGTTGACAAGCACGGGGACTCATTGACCAGACCGTCTGTCCTTCGGGGTAACTGAGGATTGTGGTCTCGTAGGGGGTGGAAGCGACGCGAAGTGAGAAAAAATTCAAAGTAGAAACGGGCAGGCAAGTTCTGGGACCTAAAAACGAAGACCCTCCCGATGAAGGACTCTCGAAATCAAAGCCTGAAATTTTCTTGATCCAACAGTTTAAAACCTCGCTGCACATGGCTGGCGATCGAAGAAGCACGTAGGAAGGGACCAGGCGGTGGTGAGATGGGCGCCAGGGGCCACCGCGCCATCGAAGGTCGGAGAAATATAAACGGAGGAGAAATCTCCCTGGAAAATTCCGGGGGGCAGTAGGGGAACATATAAAGGGCGAAGGAGAGTTGGGGGAAACTTAAACCAAAAAACAAAAAAAAAACACGAGAATGTCGCAGCACAAGGACTAAGAGAAAGACCGGCTACAGATGCCTGGGGGGTAAATCTCGACAATTGGACGGCGTGAATCCCTACGCTACTGTAAATCGAGAGGGTGATAAGCAGTTATCGGGAATGGACGCGCTACTATGGGGCCACGTACGTCGGCTGGGATGGACGACTGGGAATGTGTACAAAAGGGGTCGTGGTTCCTTCATCTGCTTCATCAAAAAAAAAAGTCACCGGCAACGCAACGATTTACACCAGCGTCAAAAATTATTTTCAAAAGTGCCGTGAGTGGCATAGGTTACTTAGAACGGATGGAAAGATCCACCGTTAAAGCAAGTCCAGGGGAAAGAACCATTTCGAAGGATTCAACGAGAGAAGCGGGCCTCGTTGGACACTGGACTTGGATTTAATGCGTGGGTTTCAGAGGAGGTGGGAAACTAGGGGAGAATGCTTTGCACTTGCTGGAATGAAAGGGGAGAAATTAATCACAGAGCTTGGTGCTGGTGAAGAGACAAGAAGAGTTAAGAAATGATACCCACCGAACGGTCTATCCTCTCAACAACAGGAGGGAGAGGGAAGAGAGTCAGGCCTCGGTCGGACCTTGAAGGGATTCAGCTTAATCAAGGAAGCTTGAGGGTAGCTTGAAAGCCATATAGTGATTCAAATGCCCCAGCACGCACTCAGACCAAAGCTTCAAAGTGGCAACTTATGAAGGCCCAAGAAAGGGGGTCAACAAAAGGAAAAAACGAAAAAAACCATCAGAGAGACGCCTTCGCGATACTCCTAATGAAGAAGATCTTCCTGAATGGCTGGGGAAGTGTGATGGCAAAAGGGGGTATTCCTTGTCGGGTCCTGAAGGAATAGACAAGGGGGAATTATCGGGAAATTAACCTCAGGACGCTCGGGGAAGGCTGGTGCTTTACCAAGAAGTTGGGCGTTGATGTAAAAAATTCAGAAGGAAAAAACAAGTCAAAATTCTCCCAGTATAAAGGACAACCGAAGTAACAATCAGAGCCATTCAAATGGCTAGTCTCTTTGTCTGAGAGATGAAAGTAGGATAGGGAGTCAGGCCAATGAACTGACAATTTTGGGAACTCAGCCACGAAAATGATCGGTCTATGTAGTATAATCGTGAGGGGGGATTAGCGGTCCACGCAGTCTAGGAACACAGGCACGTACATGAAGGGAGGCCTACGGTTGCCCCATTAATAAATAGAGGACTTGAGGGATAGCTTCGCCGTGTGCCTCCACGTAGTTAGCTTGAACATCCAACAAAAAGGCTGGAATTTAAAGGGAAAAGAATAGAAGCGATCGCCAGCAAGCCGGCCCTCAAAAGGTTGTAAAAAGAATTGGCAACGCAAATTGGAGCCATCAGGAGTAAAGATCTCGAGTCCCTCAAAGTTTTTGGCCGAGCAGGGGGACCACGGTCAAGGAAGCAAGGGGAGATAAATGAGAAGGATCGAACTTACACCTCCCATGAACCTAAATGGGACCGTCATCCAAGAAAACCACTGGAAAGAGGCCACCGTGACCAAAACAAACAATGAGAAATTGCGAACTCAAGGAAAAGAAGAGGGGGGAGGGTTCTTTGGGGACGAAAAAACTCATGGAAACATTGAAGGGTTGAATAATCTAGAAAAAATTGACAGAGAAACCTTGCGCCGAATTTGGTGGAAATAATTCTGCGCCCATGGACAATCAGTACGAATCGGGAAAAATGTGGAGAAGGGAAGGGTAATCTCGGAGGGGAGTCAACATCAGAGGTAGCCAGATGCGACGTGCAGTAAAAAAGGACAAATTTACACACTTCATAAGACGTCGGTCCACGTGCAACCCGGAACCTGACTTTCCAAACGAGATCCAAATCAAGGATAGAACTCGAGAAAGGGAAGATCGGCGTCAGGAGCCAATAAGACGGTCTAACCTGTCAGGAGGGATAGAAAAGGAAGAAAAATTAGGTTAAAACCTTCGCGAAAGGAGTAGGGGAAGAAAGGAATGAAAGGATCGGTTGAAACATTTATGCGCCCGGAAATGGGAGGGTTAAGAACAGCGTAAACTCCCGTGGTAAACAAAGGGGCGCCAGGACCGCCTTCGAAGACTGCCGAAGAAGGAGAGGTCCATCGAGGACAGGCGGGAGGGAAAAAAACCAAACACCAGCAAACTCTGGTCGCAACTGAGGGGGAAATAACTTACATGCGTGATGAGAGGGGTGTCGCACGCTCCGCCGGTACGAACGGGGGGGATGGTCCGAGGCCTGGCAAACTATGGCCGTTTGGGAGCAAGAAACTCCCGTGGGGGGTTTCACCTACCGAATCTAGGCGAGTCTACGAAGTGGTCGGGCAAGGGAGATTCAATCCGACGATCGGCCTTTGGGGATGGGGGAAATTGCGACTCAGGAAGGGCAGAGAAGTTCAAAGCCCAATATGGCCTTCGTACACGGTGGGGTGTCCTCTGGCCAAAAGGCCGTGAGAAAGCGCCGCTCAAGATGCTACAGTGACAGAATTGTCATAACTACCGAGCCGAAAGTCCGGGAAGTTACCCAGGTAGGGCAAAGAAACGAAATTGAGGAGAAAACCTCAGTGGGCGCGAACAAAGGAAAACGGTAGTGGGCAGGACACGGAATGAACACAAACTGCGGAAGTCCTGTATTGGCAGAGCAGAGAAATCTTTGGGGGAACTAGTTGGAGAAGGGAAAAAGTAATTGCTTGTATGGGAAAAAACAGCTGGGTGGAGATGTCAGAGAGACGGTCGTGGACAGGTTACGTTTACGGAAAAAGCGAAGCTCATTGGGGGAAAAGGACGGGAAAAAAAACTTCTACACTGAGGTCCGATGAAGTGGGTACCTTAGGTGGTAACTAAAGACAGGAAAAAAGCCTGAGGGAAAAAAAAAAAAGCGAGAAAATAGCCCAAGAAGGGGCGCCGGGAGCTATACCATTAAGGTCCGAGATGGAACTCGGATGGAAGTTTTGAAAAGTAACAATCGGCCGATGGAAGAAGCAAGAGAAATAGGGGGGGGGGGCGACACGGTCAGTTAA
>Ga0179593_1495269_pt1 | contig 10360 bp, 8 predicted proteins | sample CZODoug2_1_08_16_FD_185931 | JGI IMG/M metagenome (GOLD analysis project Ga0179593, IMG submission 185931) | Vadose zone soil fungal communities from Angelo Coast Range Reserve, California, USA - CZODoug2_1_08_16fungal (PacBio error correction) | ecosystem: Environmental > Terrestrial > Soil >...
GGAAGAAGAAGCGCTGCAGCTGTTGGAGAAAGGGCAAAACAAAAAAAGGGGGGGAGGGCATCAGCCCTACATAGAACTCCAGCGAAAGTAAAAGGAAGGACGACTCCTGGAGAGCGAAGAATCTCGAGGAGAATCGGGCCAAAGGGGAAGAGAAAAGAACTGACCGAATAAGAAGCTCCAGACTCCTCTTCGGCGGCAAAGGAAAAAGTAGCAGGGCACGCGCTGCCGCACGGGGGTGTCCCCCTCAACTGGTAACAGATGCGCCGTCGTCATTTACTGGCCATGCGATGTCACTAGAAAAGAAGAGGAGCAGAACGAAGGAAACTCCATCTCGAACCAAAAGACGTGACGCCAGGCGTCGGAGTATTATCACCCGACAGAAGGACTCGACTGCACCACGCCCGAAGCTCAATGGTGAGAAGATCGGGGTCCCTCTTCTACACAAGTAAGAAACAGTCGATCTCGAAAAAGAAGATCTTCTCTAAAGTGGGACTACGGCTAAACGAAACCGCGCAAGGGCGAGCGCCCTGACCGCCCCGTCCTAGAAATTGAAGGGAAAGGACGAAACGAACGTGCCTGCCCTTACTCAAGAGAGACTCCACTAGCCTCAAGGAAGAAGAGACTAAGTTTGCGACCGAATAAACATGGAGTTGCCCTGTTCGTTAAGGGTCTTGGGGCTCGTGAATCAGGTCCAAGAAAAAACGGTCGTCCTCTTTAGAGATGGGAAAAAACAGATCACGCTCGGCTCCTAAGAAGGAGAGAGGACTCCCCGACGTAGCGAGTGTCGCAATTCCAATCGAAAGCAGGGAGATCGCACGCACAAACCTTATGAGGTCGCAAGGGAAGAACAAGGAGATAAGAGGACTCGCGTGGCGAAGCGTCTAGCTACCAGTATGAGAAAAAAGTCAGGGAGAGCGTAGCAACTCTCTAGCAATTCCCCGGAAGAATAGGAGCCTCCACTTCGACCTCGACGATACAGAGCAAAAATGTGTTGAAGTTCCGGCATCAAAGACCGCAATGAAATAGGAAGACTGCTCGTAGGCTACCCCAGGAGCGGATGAACCCTAAGAAAATTTGCTCTCTCACGTCGCAGGATAGAAGAGCGGCGAAGGAAGAAAGGACCAGAGGTCTTTATCAGACCCAGCCGAATCGAACGGAAGGCGCCGCAAGCAACTCGATCTGAAACAAAACAAAATCCGGCCGAGAGGGCTCCTCTAGGACTCTACAACCAAACTTAGGAGGAGAATCGCGCTGCGGAGGGAGGTCTCAGACTAAATCTCTTGGCACGTGTTGGAAGTGTAGTAGAAGATTGGAACCGTCCAGGAGGAGAAGCGTCGAGGTCAAGAGGAACGAGAGGAAAAGCGTCCACGCCTTCCTTCTCCGCCTATGCGAAGCCGCGGGGGGGAAATCCTCATCTTCAACCCAACAGTTAGTCCGGAACGGAAGAAGCGCAAGGGGTGAAGGTTCCGAGGACTATATCTGTCCTTGGCAAATAACGAGAGACGACGAAAATCACCAGCGTGGAGGGGGCAGGTGTCTCTATGAGGAGAAAGTCTTAGGGACTTGAAATCGGTATAGGTCAAAAAGAGGCAAGAAAAACTAGAGAGACGCATCTTCTTGGGGGTCGCATAGGAAAGAAGGACAAAGGTTCTCCGTTGATGAAATGAGGAAACGGTCCAACAAGCGATCGTCAGGAACGGGGGCCGAGGTGACGTCGAAAATGCCACACTCTCAAAAAGTAGACTGTAACTAGGGGTAGAGGGGAACTATCGTTATCGGGTTGAGGAGATCAGTCTGAAGAGGAGCGAAAATCTCTCACCCAAAAATGAGGAATGAAAAAAAGATATCACTTCTCTCTAGAATCAGTGGATCTCGTACGGGCGCTGGAAAGGGGAGAGAATACTCCGAGTCATGAGGAGCTAAATGGCCTTTACTTTTCAGGCTCCCGGTGCAGCTAGGTCAGAGGTGGTCCAGGAGGACCTTCACAAAGGGAGCAAGAAAGCTTACTGGAAGATCAGAACTTTTAGTCGCTTTCAAAATAGGAAGGGGAAAGACTCCCTCTGCGGTGGAGCCCTTAGGAATAAGTTTCTGAAAAGAGGGAGCAGACGTCTACAGGGTACACGAAACCGCATGGGGGACGGGTAAAGAAGGAGGCTCTTTATCATTCTGGGAAGCAGATGAGGAGAAGCTTCTTCTCTCGTGGCAAGGGGAAGGCAAGAAGAAAGGTGACACGCGCCAGCTTAGTGTCCCGTACGGGAGCGCGAATCTCGCGGAAGTACTCCTCACACAACTATAGGAGCTGAAGATACGACTGGGAGGAAAGAGTTCACTCGGCGCCCTGCGCGGAGAGAAGAGCCTCACCTTCCTCCCTCTGGACGGTCGCGCGTCAGGGGATTCATCGGGACTTGGAGAGAAACAGTCTCCAACGGGACATGGTGGGGGAAAAAACTAGAAAACATCAAGATGCAACTCCCTCTCGAACTAAGAAGATCCCTCTCACAGAAAAGAGGATGAAGAAGAGGGAATACGCTCTCGAATACTGTTAGGAGGGGGGGGGGAAAAGGTTTAACCCATGAAGGGAAATCAGTGAGAAATTTCGATTTCTAGCCAAATAGAGTGGAAAGACTGACGACTAGGAGGGGGACAGGAGGCGTTCGGAGAAGTAGAAGTAGCGAAGCACAGGGAGACGAAAGACAGAACGTTCAGGATGCCAGCATCCTCGCCGCCTCTGAGAAAGAAAGGGGTCGATCTATCCGCGCGCACGAAAAATGCGCACTGGATAGCGGACTTCAGCTCTTTAAGGAAAGCCGAGACAAGTCTCTTCATACGAACAGCCAAACCCGCGTACTTTAAAGGAGGGATATGGTAGGTTGAGGGTTAGACAACAGAGAAATCTCCCGAGCTAACCGAGGACTAACTCTTCCTCTTATATCAAAAACAAGGCCGATCCGGCAAAAACGAAACAGTCGTCTCTATACGAAGAATGAGCTCTTCCAGGTAAGGGCCGAAAGCCCAAACAAACGAGACAATCCCTGGCGCCAAGCAAAGTAGTGACCTGCTACTACCGCGCCGCTAAAGAGCACAATAGAGACGAGAATAACTGGAGATGCTTTCCTCGATTGCCGAGAGTGGGGCTCTGTTATCTCTCTCACTATAATGGGAGCAGGCTCCTCGTGAGAACGGGATCTCTCACAACACTCGCGGCTTCCTAATCTCTCCTGAAAAAAGAATGTCACTACTGTAGGAGCGCGGTCGGCATAGGCAAATCGTTTACTCACAAGGAAGAGAGACCAAAAAAACCGGGAGTTGCAGTCTCCGGGTATCCCCCGGATATCCTCTCTACCATCGCGGTTTCAGCCACGAAGAGCAGGGCCAGGAAGACTGTCCTCTCTGTGATGGGAGCGCAAAAGCGAAAAGAAGAGAAAGTAAACGACTCTCTGGGAAAATCACAATCGGGAGGAAACTCTCGATCCGGAGCACAAAAAAAAAGGGCGTAAAAGATGGGTAATAGAATCTTCGTCACCACTCTCGAGTTGAGGAAAACCGGAAGGAATTAAACGTGTTCCTCGATAGAGGGGAGGACAACACTGCTCGGGCTGTCGAGACAAAGAAGGGGCCCTCTTTATCTCAGATGGATCGGATAGGAATCAGAAGAATGTCGCAGCACCGGAGAGAACGTCGGAGAGTAAAAAAGGAAGAGCTAGGGACAAACCGAAGGTCCATCCTCCATCGAAGAGTACAACAAAAACTAATATTCTGGTACATAGGGAGCGGGGAGGGAGTCCTCTCTACTTAATATCAAAAGCGGTGTCTGTGGAAAAGGAGAAGATCTTATCCGTCTCGCCGGAGGGATCAGCAGAAAAAGAGGCTATGCGCCGAACTGAAGAAACGGGGCGGGAAAAACAAGAAGGTCAATGAGGAACGATCCTGAGGAAGAGACCAGACCTCCGAGCAGCAAAATAGTTCATCCGAAAGGGTCCACCTCAGGGACCATGCGACGCACTGGGAGAGTACAAAGCCAGGAGGTTATAAGAGTACGCCTTCGTTGAAGGACGTATATGTCGCCAGAATGGATTCTCCGCGATTCGAATTTCTAAAGGGAGAGCGCGACGTGCCACCGCTGACCGATTCAGAGGTATCTACGACTCCTCTTCGCGCCGAAGAGGAAAAGAAGTACGAAGGGATGAAATAAGTCAAGAGAAACAACGGCTGGACATCAGGGACGTAGGAAAAAGGGGGGAAAGGGGGCGCACTAGAACGAACGGGAGGACGCGTGCCTTACTCCTGGTAGACGAGGAACGGAAAGAGGTAAAATAGTTGGCTAAACTGGAGCGAAGGAGCCTCGCAGGTGTACGTCCGATGCAAGAGCCCCCAGAGGGGGGAAGAGTGAACTCGATTAACTCATAAGTCGGAAACTTAGAGGGACTCTTCGGCTTCGGAGATGTCTTCTTAGTTCGGCAAGAAGAGTCGGGCAGGGATGGAAGAGGGAGGGAGGGCTGGGGCGCAGCGGCTCAAACACAAAAGGAGAGGTCGTTCCCCTAACTCGGTGGCGACTAGTACAATTAGTCGAGCGCAGGAAAAGTGGGTCGTTCTACTGCAAGGTGGTTGCAGGAAGGAGAGGGGGGGGAGCTAACGCTTACATTGGCCGCCGAGATAGATCAGAATTAGCTCTTGAAGTGAGGGCGGGCACCTCAATCAGCCTCTCACCGCATGGGCTTGCACACCACGTCGGTGAGCGCTCACACGGGAGGAAGAGGGTTATCCCTTCTTCTCGCGAACCTCGGCACGGTCAATAGTAATTTTACTGGGGCGGGGGGCAAAGTGACGTGGGGAGCGCGCTCGGGGAAGGAGGGACTTGCGACAATAGCCAGCTAGAACGATTAGGTAACGAGACGTAATAGGACTATTGGAAATCGAAAGGCGTCCTAGGAAAGACTTCTCGACTCACCGTCGGAGACGGGTCAAGGGTCTTACTTTTCGCGGAGCGAGGAAGTAGAGGGAAAAGCACACTGGGGAAAGGGGAACAGTCTTTGTGGTGTACTCGAGAACCAAACCATGAAAGGCAAGAGGGCTATCCTAAACAAGGGGGAAAAGAAAAAAGTATCGGGGAGTAAAAAATCTCACGCTACATTTGCAGCCTGGGTGGGTGAGAGGGACCAACAATTAGCTCCTCAGGGAAAGGAAGGAAAAGGGCATAACATCCGAAGTGACGTAAAGGAAAGGGGAGAGATAGCCTGCTCCTCTCCCAAGAAGAAAGCGTCGGAGAAAATCCATCGGACAGCGCCATCTACCTCTCCGAAGGGCGACAGGGAAGGTCGATTCGGGAAAGAAAGAAAAGAACTGCGGGCGTGCTTCAGCGCCGTGCACCTCTGAAAAAAGAAAGGGGGGGAGAGAAAGAAGCCTTTCGTCATTCGACACTCCTTGCTCCCTCGCGCTAACGCCACTGGAGAACAGGAGGGTTAGAGGCGGCGGAGGACTAACGCGACGGGCTAATAAAGGAGAAAAACTCAGCGGCACCCGAAAGAACGGAAAGCGACATTCTCTCTGACTGAAAAAAAATCAGGTAGATACCGTTTAGAAATGATAAAACCTGCGCCAAAGAGGCGCGAAAACGAAAAACAGTACGATAGGTAGGAGGAAAGACCTCTTAATCGAGAAAAGAAAGAGAAGCGAACAAGACCTCGAGACCGTGAAGTTATAAGGAAGGAGAAGGTCGGAAAACACAACACACACACCTCACAAAAAGAAAAAAAAAAAAGTATAAGACAGTGAAAAGAATCGAAAGATAACCCGCAGAATAGGAATCTCGCGAGACTTGTCCAACATACGAGCGGATTAATCATACATCATCTCTACGATCTACATAGAAGAAGAGCGACGCGCCGGGCAAGGGGCAGCCATAGAGAAGGAAGATCGGGAAGAGACTAAGCCAATAACCCGTTTCGTGGCAGTAGAAGCCTGGGGTCGTCGCAAGAGAGAAAAAAAAAAGGTCCTCGCAGGCAGACTGTGCTTGCCGCGAGGGAAGGTGCCTGCTTTGCTCTTGTCCATGATCAAAAACTCGGCAAGCAAGTACCCGACTGACTAGAGGACGAAGAACACACAGGGGGAGGACCCTCGCTAAAGGGACAAACGACGGGGGCTCATACGGAAGGAGGTAGAAGCCTAGAGAGGGAGGAGGAAAGAGTACAAGAACACTTCATTTACAAGGTGCGGATCGGGGAGAGAAGTAGAGAGGAGACGCCGAGTTCTGAGAAAAGACCGGACGTGGAAAAGTCCCGAAAGCTCGTGATAATAGCCAGGGAAAGAAAGATATCTTTCGCAACAACTAAACAAACCTCTCGAAGTATCAGAAGACGAGAGAAGATAAAAAAAACGGATGGGGGTAAAAGAAAGAGATCGCGGTCGTTCGAGTCGAGCGGAGTGAAGCGTGTCGTTTCTTGCCCAGGCTGGGGAATAGGGGCAGTCGCGCCGGTTCTTGTTAGCCGTATAGCAGGAGGGGGGGCTTTTCAATGTGTCCCCGCGAGGGAAAAGGAAGGTCCCACTAACCTAGGCGGAGCAGCCATCCCATATAAGACCTCGAATGAAGACCGACGTTCATAAAAATTCGCAAGCTACCCGGAGGGGATTGTCTGGTGACGAGGCACCGAGTTACTACACGCTTCGGGAGAACAGGAACACCTCCCCCGTCTTTGTAATGAGCAGAGGTCGACGGATGGGGGGAGCCGAGCGTCTTCGGTTAATGCGAGGCGGAGAGGTTGCGCAGAACCAAAAAAGAATAGCACGGCGATCCCTGTTTAAGACGTCGTGGCCGCAAAGGGGGAAGGAGTTCGGGATTAAGTACTCTGCAAAACTACCGAGTGGAAAAGAACTCGAGAGTCTCGGAAAAAACTGGCGCGAGGGCAGAGAGGAACAATAACGACGCGAGTTACTGGTAGAGACGGGAGCGAGAATAGGGGAAGAGGGGAGAGGGGGCCGCTGTGAATACAAAAAAAGCGCACGACGAGAGGCAGCGGGGATCGTCACAGATCACGAAAACCCCACGCCGCGGAAGAAAAGAAGGAATCGCTTCGGTAATATACTAGCTGACAGAGATAGTGGAGAACGTTCGCTTCGATTGCTGTCGGGCGGCGGGAGAAAAGGTAACTTCTGGAGGCGTCGGCAGCGGGAAGGGGAGATTGTCGGCTTAATAAATCAAAGAGAGCGGGACAGGGGGAAGGATTACTAGAGCGAGACTGGCCCCTTCAAAAATTTCGGGCCGGACAGCAGGTGAATCACTCCCGACGAACAGCTGGCACCTTCGCCGGGAGCAAGGAAGAGCGAGAGCATTCATTGAAACTCCCCTCGACCGAAGGGGGAGGGAAGTAGGTAGGAGACGGCTTTCTATTTCTTCCTCCTCATCGGGGCACGGGAGTATAGCGTAAGGAAAAGAGCAGAAGGGAAGGTGACCCTCGCCGCAGCATTGAAGGGGAAAGAGGAAAGTCTGAGCGGTACGAACCTTCATACCGGGAGATCGGAAGAGGAAAGGGGGTTCTCCTGGAGCTCTTCGTTGCCCTTGCGCGGCGGGAAATATGAGATTAGTGATAGACAACCTCAGGAAATGACTCGGAGAGCGAGTAAGGGAGGGGGGCTTGAACCCCCCACTGGAAAGGGGAACTGTCAAACTTATATCTAGAAAGGGTGGGTGTAAACTCTATCCCAAAGCTGTCAAAGCTTCCGCGAGAAGAGAGCTAGAAAAAAGGTATGAGGAATGAGAGTTTCGCTCGGGAAAGGGGGCTCAGGGGAGGGCTGGGGTAGTTACACCAAAGGAGTCTAAGCAAGGGGGAGAAAGGACATATCTCATGGGAACTCAAGCGAAATTACAAAAGAGCTCCATGGCGTACATCGAGAGCGAAGGAGGAGAAAAGGGGACAAGCACGGATCCGGCGACTCCTCGTCGAAAGGACTTACGGGAGAGAAGAAGGGAGAGAGGTAAGAGCTCAGTCAGGCAAAGTTTTGGGGGGGGTTTTGGTTTTGGGGGGGGGGGGGGGTTTGGGGGTGGTTCAACTGCGGAGAGAGTCAAAGGGAAGAGGGCCGCAGGCGAGGTCGACGCGGAAAAGGGGTGAGACTGGCGGCGCCGCCCACAGCGAGAAAGCCAAAGGAAAAAAAGAGTTCGAGGCGGAGGGTCGACCCGCCATAACGCGCGAGCTAAAAGAGGAGCCGACTCAAGTAGGAAGGGGAGAGAGAAAGAGGAAAGGAAGCCCCGTCAAACAAGGCGACAAACCCGTCGGCGCTGACGCTCTCCAGCGATAAAAAGCGAAAAAGAGCCCCGCCACCGACCCTTAAGAATTCAATTCTCCGCCGCTAAAAGACGACTGCCCGATCACTCCAAAGAAAAGACTCCTGATAACAGATGAAAGAGGCCTCTAGCTCGACCGAAGACATGAGACTGGAATAAGCTCGTTCCCTAAAATCCGAAGCGTGGGGATCGGATGGGAAAAAACTAAAAAAAAAGAAAAAGAATAGCGCTCTGAGGATCCACGATACGCTCGGCTTCCCTCAGATAGCTAACTATAGAAAAACCAGCGAAGTCAACGAGGTAAGATTCGGAGCCGGAGGGAAGGAGGAAGAACATCGCGTCCATGGCCTAGGACTCTCAGAATAGGATGAAAAAACGTCGTCCTTAGCCCCTGGGTGATTCATCAATGAAGGACGTCCTAGTCTCGGCGGTGCTCAGCAAGAAGCGTCGGCGAGAAGAGGGCCGCTCGGGGCAAAACGACCTAGAAGAGAACGAAAGAAACCTCCGCAATCAACATCTTCCCCGCGTAGGATCAGCGAACGAGGGGGAAGTGTAGGAGGGCTCATCACTAACGCGTCAGGTGACCGCGGCCTTACTCGGAAGTCGGCATGAACCCTCGAGAACGGGAAAAAAGGTGGACCTCCGAGGTAAGAGGAAAGACTGAGAGAGAGGACATGGGAGGGTAAGGAAAATACTTTCCGTTGATCGGAAAACCTACTTTAAGGAATGAACGAGAACCTGCCTCACGGGTCGAACGTCAATCAGGGGCGGAAACACTATCAAGAGGGATACGCCGACGCGTTAGAGAAGAAAAACAGAAAAGGAATAGGAAAGATATCTATTCTTCTAACTCGGCGGAGGGACTGACGGGGTGTGGAGGGGGGAGAAAGATGTGAAGCGAAGGAAGCGGTCTGGCGGGCCGGCTAGAAGGTCAGGAGGACCCTCGTCCATTCCCCAGCCCGTCTTCTGCCCCCGAGGGAGAAGCCTCTCTATTTACCTCTATCTCTCCCATCATCACATGCCGGCCGTGTCGACCCAAAGGGGGGGAATTCCCTGACAGAGACCTTGGGTGATCAAAAGAATCCAAAGCGTGTCGCCTTCTCTTTCTCACCAGGGCTGGGAAAGGCGTAACGTGACTTGAGCACGAGGGGGGAGAAGGCGCCCAAGGAAAGGAGGAAGGAATAGTTGGAGACGGGCAAGTTTCCGGACCGGGGGTACTAGTACTCCGGACTGAAAGATGAGAAAGGCCACGACGGCTTGTAAGCGCGATAAGTCTCGAAGAAAAAAGAAGGGCGGCAATTACACTTCTAGGGAGGGAAAAAGTTATCAGTATGCAGAAGGAATAGTGTGGAGAGCATCCCCATTATGGCTCACGAAATGCGGGAGAGGCGGGGAGGCACGATCACATCAAAACCAGGAAGCTAGGAGAGAACAGCATCGTGTCCTTATAATTCTTCTCGAGGACTCAGTGGAGGAGAGTCGGGAGCTGTGTCATGCTTAGGCGTGTCGAGAAGGTCGAAGGGGACGGACGACGATGACGACTTTCTGCGTTTCACCTTCTCTGGTTGGGGCGGTAGTGGAAGGAAACTAAAAGGGGGAGAACGAAATTACTGCAGGAGGAATTGGTCTCAAGGGGGGGAACTGCCGCGTTATCTCACCCCGACTCTGACTTCTTGAAACTTGGATCTCGAGAGGATCTCGTTCTGTGCGTGGAAATCATCAGAGCTACCGGAATTGGGGGAGGAGAGCGGACGAGTGGCAGAAGTCGATCCCGCATGATCGGCAAGGAAGGAGGATGAGCGTCTCCTACCCTGTTCAAGAGGAATGTTTAGAGAAGCACAAGAGGGTAAAGTGGCCGCCACTTCGTCGCGTCTGGAAGCTAACTTCTCCTGGATCCTCGAAGGAAAGGGGTGGAGCGAAGAGTCTCTCGCGCTGACCCTTAGAGAAGTGCTCGAAAAACGAACTTTCCCGCTCCAGAGTCAGAAGTGGGAGTTCGAAGGGGGGGGTATGTAAAGCGATTCCCATTCTCCAGTGGGGCATTGGGGGTTTGTTTCCCATACAAAAACGACTCAACGTAGCAGGAGG
>Ga0179593_1660765_pt1 | contig 10360 bp, 14 predicted proteins | sample CZODoug2_1_08_16_FD_185931 | JGI IMG/M metagenome (GOLD analysis project Ga0179593, IMG submission 185931) | Vadose zone soil fungal communities from Angelo Coast Range Reserve, California, USA - CZODoug2_1_08_16fungal (PacBio error correction) | ecosystem: Environmental > Terrestrial > Soil >...
TCCAGTCGATGCCCATCAGGGGAAGGTTCTCCCGGGGGGGAAAAGAAAAAGGGAGGGGAGAGGGACACCTTCGGGGTGGTATTGGTTTAAGGGGATTTTTGGGGGGGAAAGAAAAGGAGGAAAAACACCTTTCTTTTAAAGCCAGATGGGGGGGAAAGGGAAAAAAAAAAGTGAAGTAACCAAGTTTCCGAACCACTTTATAGGAAAAGGAAAGGGGGGAAAAAGGGAGGGGAACACAACTGGTAGGGGGTGAGTGGAAAAAAGGGGATCCTTTCAGTTTTTTTGGGGGGGGGAAAAAAAAAAAAAAGAAAGGGGAAAAGACGGTGACCAGGCTAAAGGGGAGGAGCGGACCCCAAAAGGGGAAAAAAAAAGAGTCGAGCTTTTCGTAGGGAGAAAGGGGAGGGGGGAGGCACCCGCACTTTACTTTACGATGGGGAAAGGGAGGGGGGAGAACATACTGGGTGGGCCTCTGTACTGTGCCGCGCGGGGAAAAGGGAGGGTCTCGTGTTTGTCGCGAACGGCGTGGGCCTGCCGAAACGATAATCCGCGGGGGGAAAAAAAAAAGAAAAACCAGAAAATAACTTGTGAGTGTTGGGAGGGGGGGGGGGGGGAGGGGGGAAAAAAAAACTTCAACCGTCTTTCAAATAAAGGAAGAAAAAAGGGGGGGTGTCGGAAATCGTCGGCGGGGGGGAAAAAAAGTAACCTTGGGAACATTCAAATTTTGAGCTGGCAAAAGGGGGGGGGTGGGGGAAAAGGGTTTCATCGAAACAAGGGCTTGCCTCTGCTGGATATGTTGGGGAAAGGGGGGAGGGGGAGTCGCCATCCCTGGGAAAAGGGAAGGGGAAACTGCATGTCTTTTGCGGCTAATCTGGCTTCATACTTAGTGGGAAGGGGGGGGAAGAAAAGGAAAAAGGGGAACAGGAACGGTCAAAGGAAAACCCGAGAAAAAAAAAGGGAAGGGGGTTCGGCTCGGGATCACCTTTTGCGGGAATTTGTGCGGGGAAAGGAAGGGGGGGGGAAAAGGGGGACCTTTAGGACGTTGATCCATATGCTAGCGAGGGGGGAGGGGGGGGGGGGAAAGTTGTAGATCGATTTTTCTAATAGAGAGGAGAAAAAAAAGGGAAAAGGAAGAGAGATGAGACCATCGATCTCAAAGAATCTTTCCTCTGGCTCAAAGAAAAAAAAAAGGGGGAGAAAAAAAGTTGGACCTTTGGGCGGACAACACTTGAAAAAAGAAAGAAAAAAAAAAAGACCCCTGGTCGGTTTTTTTTCCTTTGAAACAGGGGGAAAGGGGAAAAAAAAAAAAACCGAGTTTATGAAAGGAAACCAGAGAGGGAAGAAAAATCTTTCCAGTCAAGGTATGTCGATCACTTGTTAAGGGGGGGGAAAGGAGAAAAGGGGGAAGGAGAGGGGGGGGGAAAGCATTTCTTTGTTTCGAAAGGGAGAGGGGTGCCGTGGCATCTTCACTGGGGGGGAAAAGGGGGGTTGCCCTTCTCAAAACTAGGGGGGGGGAAAAAAAAAAGAAACACAGCCAGCGATGACCTTTTATTTAATAAACGGTGGGAAAGGGGGAGGAAGGAAAAGAGAGGGGGGGGAAAGGACTGTTGGCCCTATGGAGTATAGGGGGAAAAAGAAAAAAAGAAACAACACCGAGAGTCTGCTCATCTTGCGAGCGGAAAAAGGAAAAAAAAGGGAAAAAGAAGGACAATCGTACATCTGCTTGGGGGGGAAAAAATTCCCTTCACTACAATCGAGAAGAAAGGGGGGGAAGGAAAAAGGGGGGAAGAAAATCCCGTCCGGTCACGTGAAAAGGGGGGGTTTCCTTGTCAACCTGAATATATCACTTGAGGGGGGGGGGAAGAGAGATGGAAATTGGCGAAAAATCAGTGCGATAAAAAGAAGGGGGGGGACTACATCCTTTCGTAACGAAAGAAAGAGGGGGGGGGGAAAAAAACCGTCAACCAATACCCACCCTCTCTTTGAAGATGAAAAGAGTAAGGGGGAGAAGAGTTTTCATCGACGCCTCGGATCGAAAAAGAAAAAAAAAGTACTTCAGACCGATTACATTCTCCAAACAAAGAAAAGACTACAAAGGTAAAAAAGCCCTGAAATTTTTTGAGTGCCATAGAGGAAAAAAAAAGTTTCAGGACGGGAGAGAAAAAAGAAAAGGGTATGGAGTGGGTCCCTCCAACGTTCCCAGCCCAAAGAGGGGGGGGGGAGGAGCGATCACGGGAAAAGGGAAAAAAAAAGAGAAATTCCTCGACAATCTTTTCTTCCCTCTTGTGACCGAAGAAAAAAAAAAGGAGGGGAAAAAAAAAAAGCAACTCTCTAAGCAAGGAAGGGGCTCACAGGGCTCATCCCACCATATCTTGAACATCCCGGTCTTTGCACAAGGAAAAGGGAAGAAGAAAAGAGAAAGAGGATCTTGCATTTTGGTGTATGAAAAAGGGGGAAAATCCGCGAAGGCCACGGGATTCCCCTATTTTAACTATTCGAATGCCGGGGGAGGAGGAAAGGGAAGGGAAAAAAAAAAAAGGAAGAAGTCCTAAAAGACGAAAGAATCTCTCAGAACAACAAAAAGGGGAGGGGTTCGTCTTTAAGATAGCTTTTTATCATAAGATTGGACATAAGCAGGACGGGGAGGAAATTCGCATAGGTTCCACTTCGGGCAATACCCCGTGGGGGGGGGAAAAAAGGGGAAAAAAAAACAAAAAAAAAGAGGGCATAGTCATTCAAAATTCAAATACCTCTCTGCTATTTCTGAGACCGGAAAAAGGGGAAAAGGTTCCAGCCTCGTGGAGAAAAGGGGAAAGGAGCTGCTGAAGATATTTTGGCGTTTTCACAAGGCAACGCTTGGGGGGTCCCGCCCGCTCGCCCAACCGGGGAAAAAAAAAGAAAAAAGAGAGGGGGGAAGCCCGCTTTAGTATAGGGGGAAAAACGGCCCACATCCTTATCTCTTTGTCCGCAAAAAAGAGACAGAGAGGAACTGCGGGAACTTACGGGGAATTTATTGGATAAATCTGCGAATCCTTCCCTGAACAAGGGGGGGGGAAGAGAAGGAAATCAACAACAAAAAAATTTTGTAGTAGTTTGTATTTTTTCTAAAAGCGTTGGAGGGGGGGAAGGGGGGGGGAAGGGGGGCCCAAGAGGGGAGGTAACCACGATGCCATCCGCGCCCCGGGAAAAGAGGGGAAGAGACACCTTCGGGTGGGTATGAGGGAGCCATCAAACGAGTCAACACCTCTTTAAGGAGAATGAGGTAAAGGGGAAAAAAGGGGGGGTAGTAACCAAGTTAAGACTAAAAAGGGTCTCCAATTGAAAAAAGGGGGAAAGGGGTGAGTTTCACGGGGACAACGAAAAAAAATACGACCCCTTACTTACCATGCGGGATGCTTGCCAAAAGGAAAAAAGGAAGGGGGACATCGTCAGATCGGGAGAAGGGGGTCCAGGCAGATTTTCCGCCTTTGTTTCAGGAAGGGGAGGAAAGGAAGGAGGGGGCCTCTGGAACTGTGGGGCCGGAAAGGAGAAGCTCGGTGTTGTTCTCCCGCCGAGAAAAAAGAAGGATATCCATCAGTCCAAAAAGGGGGGGAAGTGTGGGCGTGGGTTTCGTCTTCTAACTTCACCGTCTTCAAGAAGGAATCGGGCTGAGAAGGGGTAGGAGTTTTTGGCGAAGGCAACACAAAAAAGGAAAGGACAAAGTGAAGCTGAAAAAAAAAAACAAGGAAAAGGGCCTTGCCGCGCGAGATGTTTTTTAAAAAAAGAAGAAAAGAAGGGGGACCACTGAAAGATCAATTCAGAAGAAGAAAACCGCGGCGTGGAGCTTCTTTTGCTTGTCCCCGCGGGCAAAGGGGAGAAAGAAAAAAATGTCTTTCGGCTACTGTTTTCTGTAACGTTTCTTTCCGCCAAAAGTAAAAAAAAAAAAAAGGGGGGGGGGGACCTTTTCGGCGGTGGGGGCCTCCAAATTTGTAGTTGAGAAGAGGGGAAGAGGGAGAGAAAAAAAAGGAGGAGGAGAAAAGAGAGATTGGGAAAAAGGGGGCTAGCGCGGTCCCCCTCTTTCTCAACGCCGAACAGGTCACCGGAAAAGGGGGAGAACAGACACTTTTTCCCCTCCAAAAAGGGGGGGGGAATTTTTACCGTCCTGTTGCCCCGCAGGGGGGAAAAAAGGAGAAAACGCCGAGTTATTAAGGAACAGCATTGAAAAAGAAAAAGGGGGATCTTTCAGGGACAAAGGGGATGGCGATCCACTTTGCCATTAATTCCAGTTTGAAAAATCGAAGAAAAAAGGCCATTTCCAGTGGAGGAAAAAGAAGCAAATGGGAATGTCCACAGGTTCATGTGTGGTGCCTTGCAGAAAAAAAAAAAAGGGGAGGGTCCGAAAACCCACAGCAGAAGAAAACAGGTGGAAGTTTCTCCTAAAAACCAAGAAAAGATAGCCCTGGGTTGGGAGATCGGTCCGTCCATCCACTCCTGCGCGAAAAAAAAAGGAAAAGAAAGAAAAAAAAAAAGAAAAACACAACATTAAAAGAAAAAAATAAGGACAAGAGGAAGGAGGGAGGAAAAAGATTTCGGTATGGAAGAACCGGAAGGGGAAATTGTGGCAGTTCCTCCCCATTTATCCATTCCGGCCGGGGGAAAAAAAAAGGGGGGGAAAATTGTCAAACCCTAAGAAGGGGAAAAAATAACCAAGTTTGCTCTGCTCATGAAAATTGGGAAGGGAGGGGGGAGGGGGGGGAAAAACACAGAGCCTGGTGGGACGACCAGAAAAGGGGGGGAATTCGTGGATGCTAACCAAAATCGGAAAAGAAAAGACCCACCCCAGAAAGAGGCTACCCCTTTCTCTAGGGGTGGAAAAGGGGCAAGGGGGGGAACAGGAAAGTGTCTAACACAAGAAGGGAAACTACTCAAGAAGGGGGGAAGGAAAATCTCCAACGAGGAGGAAGAAAAAAAGGAATAAAAGAGGGACGGTCTTCCCTCCTGAAAAACATGGGGGGGGGGGAAAAAAAAAGGGAAAAAAAGGGAAGGAAAGTGATTAACCGGGAAGGGAGAAAAAAGTAACTCAGTTTCCCCTCTATTGCTCTGGGCGGCAAAAGGGAAAAGGGGGGGCCCGTGCTGGGGGAAAGAGAGAGGGCTTCCCTCTTTTTACCAAAAAAAGGAATCGTGCTTCCATTGCCGACGTCGAAGCAGGGGAGGGGAAAAAAGAAAAAAAGGGGGGGGGGGAAAGAACTCGCGCTCACAGTCAAAAAAAAAAAAGAAGGAGGGACAATCAGTTATCCCTCCCCAGGCTCAGAAAGCAGAGGGGGAAAAGGGGGGGAGAATCTCACCAAAAAAGTTTCAAAAAAAGGGGAAGAAAAATGGGGGGGGGACCCGATGCGAATTTGCCTGCGGCGGGGAGAGAAACAAGGAGGAAAAAAGCTTCTCTTAAAAATAACGAAAAGGAATCTCTACAAAGGGAGGGGAAAAAAGAGAGAAGATTCTTGTGGGGGGGAAAAAGAGGGAATAGCTGACTATTTCTTCTCGCGCCCGCAATCCCAAAGGAAAGGGGGAAACCATTCGGGAAATAAAAAAGGAAAAGGGGGGGGGGAGATTCTAAGTCTCAAAAAGAAAGGAAAAAAAAAAGGGGGGAGGAAAGCCTGCGGGAATACCTGGGCAGAAAAAAAAAGGGGGAAGGGGGGGAGCTCTGATTATAAATCTCTTGCTGAGAGAGGGGAAGGGGGGGGAAAAAAAGGAAAAAAAAAAAAACGGCCACTGGAAAAGCAAAAAATCCTTTCTCTATTAATGTTCTAGAGGAAAAGGGAAAAAGAAAAAAGGACCGCCCCATGCCGGGGGGGAGAAAGGTTGCTTTCCCCCAGCTTCATACTTTATGGAGAAAGCAAAAAAAAAAGGTTTTTTACGGGGCAAATAGAGGGGGGAAGTAGGTGATTTTTTACCCCCCCCCCCCCCCCCCAAAAAAAAGAAGGAGTTGGCGATGGTCAATGGAAGAAGAAGTGAGGAGCTAACTAGTTCTTCTTGCCCCTAGGAAAAAAAAGAAGGGGAAAGGAAAGGAAAGACCTTACCACTAGGTGTGGGGGGAGAAGGGGAAAAAACCGCGTTAATCAGACATTGTCGTCCCACCAGGGAAAGGGGGAAAAAAACGGAAAAAGGAAAAAGGGGGGGGGAAGGGGGTTTATTTCCACTGCAACAGGGGAGAAAAAGGGGGACCAGGAAAAAATCCGGGGAAAAAGGGGGCAGACACACCATGGCCGTACCCTGCAAGGGAAGAAAAAAAAAGAGGCGAGCAGTTGAAGGGGGGGGGAACAGCAGATTTTTAAAGGGAATGGAATTTGGCGGACGGAGAGAAAGACCTCTTCCAACTATTATGACGAAGAAAGGGGGAAAGGGGAAAGAGGGGCCTGCAAAAATTAACGGGGGGGGAAGGGGAGAATGGACCCCCTCTCCCTTTTTGCATTGGCGGGGGGGGGGGAAAGGAAAAAAAAAAAAAAGGTACCTTCAGTACGAAAAGGGGGGGGGGGGGGAGGAAAAAAGCGTTCGTGTCTTGGTGGGGAAAGAGGAGGAAGGAAAAGCGAGAGTGAGCTTCAAAAGGTGGAAAAAAAAAGGGAAATGCCTTTCCTCGCTGGAGATTTTTTGGGGAAAAAAAAAAAGAGGAATAAATGTGGAGAAAAATTGACCTTAAAGCTCCCTTGCCTGGTAGGGGGGGGCCGGATATAAGGAACTTCTTCCTTTGGAAAATGAAAGGGAGGGGTAGAAGGTAAAATTCAAAACCTACCATGTGGATGGGGGGGGAGGGAATTGGAATGGGGGGGGGGGGAAGAATGGCGCTTCTTCAAAGGGGGTGGCGAGAAAGAAAAGAGGGGGGGAGGTGTGAGATCTAATGTCTAATCTCTAGACAAAAAAAAGGGGAAAGAAAAGGGGAAATGATCTCCCCAACTAACACATATGCTAGCCTCGGGTAAAAAAAAAAGCCCTAAAATTGAGGGAAGAGCGGGAGAAAAGGAAAAGGACCCGCCAAGGTGATCTCCTAGCCGAAAGACAGGGGAAAAGGGGAAGGGGACTGTCCCCCGAGAGAAAGGAGAAATTATCTCCAAGAGGGCACTGAAAGGAGGGAAAGAACTTTTACATTTATTCTCAGGGGGGGAAATCCACCGGAAGCTTCAGGGAGAAAAAAGGGGAAGAAAAGGGGGGGAAGGGTGGGGCACTCAACTTTTAATGTTCCAAAGGGGGGGAGGAAAGAACGGAAGTAAAAAAAAAAAAGGGGATGACGGTTTATTAAGACGGTGAAGTTCGCCGAAAAAACAAAAAAAGGGGGGTAGAGGGTGCTTGGGGGGGGAAAGAGGGGGGGACGGAAAAGGCCACTCCTGCGCTAAAAAAAAGGAAAAAAAAAGAAAAGAGGGGGGGGCACATTCCAGAAATTCCCATGTTTAGGGGGAAGAAAAGGAAAAAGGGGAAAAAAGGAGGGGGGGAAAGAATGCTGGAAAAATATTCGTATTCCCTAATCAAGAAAAAAAAAAAGGTCCACATTGGAGAAAGGGGGGAAAGGGGGGAAAGGGGCCGGATTTTTCCTTGGGGGGGTTGAAGTGGAAACGGCAGAGAAAAAAAGCATGAATTGGCTGCCATCAAGTTGGGTGAAAAAGAGGTGTTAATACGAGGAAAAACTACCGCCTGTTTGGTGGAACGAACATCCCGGAAAAAAGTGGGGGGGGGGGGGGACACTCGTGAGTTGGGGTCCCAGGAAAAAAAAAAAAAAAAGAAAAGAAGGGGGAGAATGAATCTTCGTGACTTTATCGTCTACCAGGGAAAAAAAAAAAAAGGAAAAAAACAAGCGTGTGGGACATGAAAAAGGGAGAGAAAAAGAGAAAGGAAAATCGCCACGCCTTCGACAAAAAAGGAAGGGGGGGGGAAAAAAAAACATGTTTTTGAGTCTATAGTGGCAAAAAAAGGAGACGAGTTCCAAGGGAAGGAAAAGTCCCGCTCAGTTCCCGGAAAGAAAGGAGAAGGACTGGGGGGCCGAGGGAGGGGAAGAAGGAAGGGGGAGGGGGACCGTCCCCTCTTTTTACCTCTTCTTGCGACAAAAAAGGGGAAGCCGGACAGGGAAAAAGGGAGGGAAAAAAGATATCTCATCTGCTTTGAAGGAAAAAGAAAGAGAAAAAAAAGGGCTCAGCCAGCCAGACTCTGTAACATCCCAGAGGAAAAAAAAAAAAAGGAAAAAAGAAAAGGAATAAGAAAGAAGCTATCAGAAGAAAAAAAAAAAAGTGTACCCACCTCCCGCGAAGGCCAAAGGGGAAAAAGGGAAAAAGGGGGGAGGAGGGGACTAAAGGGGGAAAAAAAAAAGACTATCAAGCATGGCATGCCTCAACGAGAGGGGAGGAAAGAAAAAAAGAGGAGGGAAGGAAGTAGAGGGGGGAAAGGGGAAAAAAGGGAAAGCTTGATAGCTTCCGAGGTAGTTAGCAAAAGAGATCGAAGAAAAAAAAGAAAAGTAAGAAGGGAAACGGGTTTGTGGAATGCTATTCATCAAACTGCAAGAGCGGCACAAGGGGAAGAGAAGGGAAGAAAGGGAAAGGTGGCCCGAAGAAGGGGGGAAGAGGAAGGGAAAAAGGGAAAAGGCGCTGCTGAGATGAGTTTCATTTTTCACGCAGGAAAACAAAGGAAAAGGGGACAACCAGAGTGGAAGAGGGGGGAAATACCGAGGAATGTCCGAATCCTTGCACGTGCCACAAGAAAAAGGGAAAAAGGAAAAGAAAAACTCAGGTAGGGGAAAGAAAAAAGGAGGGCCCCCACTCATCCTTATGTGAGAAGCGCGAATAAAGAAGGAGGGGGGGAGGGGGGAGATCAAAAAATGTGGCAGGGGGGGGGGGGGGATTTTTTCTAAATCTTTGTTGCTATGGAAAAAGAAAAAAAAGGGGAAGGGTAGCCTTTGATGTAGGCGGGGGGGGGGGGAAAAAAAAAGAAAAAAAAGGGAAAGGGGGCCGTTCACTTCACGAATATTCATCTTCCACTCGGGGGGGGGGGGGGGGGGGGGGGAAAAAAAGAGGAAAAAAAAAAAAGGAAAAAAGGAAAAAAAAAACAAAAAACGTCCCACCATTCGGTAAGTAACCAAGTAAGAAAAAAAAAAGGGGGGGAGAAAGAGGATCCGAGAAAAGGGGGAGAAGCGGAAGGGTTGACAAGTAAAAAATCCGTCCCCCCTTACGTGACCATTCAACGGGAAGAAAAAAAAAAAAAAAAACAAAAGGGGGGAAATACGGAATCTGGGGAAAGGGGGGGGAACAGCATATTTATCTATTTCCATTAGTGGAGGGGAAGGAGAGGAATGGGGAAGAGAAAAAGATCGGTGTTTTCTCTCCCCCGGCGTGGCAAAAGGGAAAAAAAAAAAAAAAAAAAAAGAAGTGCCCACAGGGGGGGGGGGGGGGGGGGGGGGGGTCGGTCTATCTTCACCCGTGCGGGAGAAAAGAAGCTTCTGGTTGTAAAAGGGAAGGAAGACAGTGTTGGCCAAGGACACGTTTTCACCTTCTAAAGGGGGAGGAAAAAGGGGGGGGACACAACCGATTGTGGAAAAAAAAAGGGGAAGAAAAAAGGGGGGGGGAACCAAACTGAGAATAAACAAGAATGGGAGTAAAAAAACATAAAAAAAAACAAAGAAAAAATTCCTGACCTGAAAGATCCCCCCGGAAGGGGAAAAGGGGGGGGAAGGAAGCTCGAAAAAAGTTGGGGAAGGGGAAAAAAGAAAAAAGGGAGGGGGGGGGGGAAAAATTAACTTTCAATTACAACCTACCCGGGGTAAAAAATGTGGTTAGGGGGGGAGGGGGGGAGGGAAATTCACGTGACTTTCTTGGGGGGGAAGGCCCGAGAGGAGGAGGTCTAATCGATGTTCTAATCCCCCCGGAGGAAAAAAAAAAAAGGAGAAGGGGAAGGTAAAAAAAAAAAAAAAGGGGGGGGGAAGAAAAAAAGGACGAAAAGGTTCACCGTTAGAGCGCCACGTTGACCTTGGGAGGGGGAAAAAGGGAAAAAAGGGGGGGGAGGGGGGGGACCTTTTGAAAGAAGGGGGAAAGGGAGAAGCAAAGACATGCAGGGGATCTTTTCAAGGTCAATGATGGCGATCACTGGGAGGGGAAAAAAGCATGAAAAAGGGGGGGGAAAGAAAAGGGGAAACCAAGGGGGGGGACAAAGTTGCCTTTTCAATCCCAGAGAAAAGGGGGGGGGAGGGGGGGGGGGGGAATTTCCCTCCAACTCCGCAGAAAAAAAAGAGAGGAATAGAAGAAAGGAAAAAAAGAAAATGCCAAGTTTAATCCTTGTGGCCAATGGGGGGAGAGGGGAGGGAAGGAAGGAACACGGAAAAAAAAAGAGGGGCCAAATTTCCCATATTCCCATT
>Ga0179593_1713491_pt1 | contig 10360 bp, 18 predicted proteins | sample CZODoug2_1_08_16_FD_185931 | JGI IMG/M metagenome (GOLD analysis project Ga0179593, IMG submission 185931) | Vadose zone soil fungal communities from Angelo Coast Range Reserve, California, USA - CZODoug2_1_08_16fungal (PacBio error correction) | ecosystem: Environmental > Terrestrial > Soil >...
TCCCGAAAAAAAAGGGAAAAGCCTTTGGTAAAAAGAGACTGAATGTGGGGGCGCCAAAAGGCCCCCCTATCGACAAAAAAAAAGGGCGATATCTCGCTGGGGAAAAAAAAAAAAAGTTCCTTCGCCGGGTGCGGGAGGTCAAGGGCTCTAAAAGCTCAACTCCTACCTCAAGAGGAAAAGGGGGTCAGGGCGACAAAAGGGGGGGGAAGGCTACAAAAACCGGCGGGAAAGACAAATGAAAAGACGCCCTGAAAAGAAAAGGTCCGATCATCTTCTAGAAGGGAAGGGGGTTTCCTTACGGAAAAAAAAACGAACCTCGAAGGTCCAGGTCGGGAAAAAGGCCGCCTCTTCGGGGGAGTTCAAACCAGGGGGACAGTCGTTCTCATAGAGCCAAGAAAAAAAGTCGTTCAGTGGAGGAAAAAGCCGACTTGAGAAACCGGACAGGAAAAAAACGACGGCAAAAGGACAAATGTGTTAAGAAAAAAAGTCACGCCTGCTGGGCGGAAAAAGAACGAATCATTAGTCTTGGCGGAGGAGGAAGGGAAATGGGCCCTGAGAAAAGGGGCCGCTTTCACGAAGGGTGCTGCTCGTCGGTCGTGGGTCAAACCACCCTAAGGGGAGAAAGAAATCATCATCTGAAGGGAGGAACCGGATTTGGTCAAGGGGAGAGCCGGGACCTGTTGAAGCCACAGCTAAAATCAACCAGGGGAGCGAATCATATCACGGAGGGGAAGGGGGGGGGAGGGGCGTTCGTCCGTACGTAACAGAAAAGGAAGGAGCTGTTTTTAGCGAAAATACCACTACCTACAGAAAGAAAGTGTCCGCTGGCAGAGGCCGGCTTTTATGGTAAGTAAAGGGGGCCACGATCTTTTTCAACAGGCGGGACTTCAAAAAAAAAAAAGGTCGCAGTTCTAGGGGAGGGGCGGGCATCGGATCGAAAGAGAAAGAAGATCGGCGCGCTCACCCGACAAATGAAAAACCTCAGCAGAAAGGGCACGTTACTTACAGGGGGGAGGAAGAAAGGATTGCCACTGTGAAAGGGAAAGGAATGGACGCCATAGGGGACGAAGGGGCCGGAAAGGCCGTAGCGCCTCTGGAGAGGGGGGAAAAAAAAGGGGGACACCAACACAGTGGGGGGGGGAAGAAAAAGGTCACCCCGATCACTACCCTAAAAAACACTGAAAGGGTGGACTGCGCAGGGGGAGGAGAAAAATTGAAAGAGAGCCCTCTCGAAAAAAGAAAAGGACTCATTCGGGCATCGGAAGCCCGAGACAAAAAAAGCACGTTCTACTCAAGAAGAAAGGAGGTAAAAAACGCCTTGCTCAAACACAGAAAACTGAAAAAAAAAACTCGGCTGGGTTTGAAGACCGCGGAAGCTAGGGGGGGAAGGAGCGTCATTGGTCGGGGAAAGGCCGGACGGAGAACTCGAGCATGTCTGGGAGGGGTTCTAATTCGGGGGGGTGCGGAGGGAACCGGAAAGGGAACAAAAGAACAGTTACCGGGGGGAACGGGAACAGAGAAGAGTCCCAGAAAGAGATTACGGAAACCTGACGCGGAAGACTGAACGAAAAAAATGGCCAGCGCGGGGCGATCAGGCGCAGAAGCACTTGGGGGAGCGATGGGAAGAAAGTCCTCGACCGGAGAGACCCAAGGTGCCGAAAAAAAACGGGGTCCTCCTTCGGGAAAGAACGTTCCCTTGCGGAGAAAGAGAGGGGGCCCTTTTTTCACAAAAAGGATGTATAACCCTGGGGGGAAGAACGACCTCTGTCTCGAACTGAGATAAAAATACTCTCCTGACGAAGGGGCGTCAAGGAAGGGGCCCCAGAAAAAGAAACACACACGAAGATCCGCGCGAAGGAGAAACATCCTTCGCAAAGAAGACAAGATCAGACACGGAGAAATCGGCTCGATAATCAAGGCAGAGACGGGGAAAGCGATGGAAAAAAAAAAGGGGTGGATTGTCTACAAACTATTACTGAGAAAAAGGGAGAAATATGGGTTAAAATCGCAAATCAAAGGCTCATAGGAAAGAAAAAAAAAAGAAACACAACAACAAACAAAAAACAGAAGAAAAAAGCAGAATTTCTCTCCCCAAAAAAAAACTTCTCTACAAAAAGACGGAGGAGAAATGGACCTGGGAAAAAAAGGTCTTCTATCGAAAATAAAACAAACGCGGTTCAAAGGAGGCAAGGAGCCAAGGTGGGGGGAAAGAGGTACCATTTTCGTTCAGGGGGCGGTCAGTCCAAAAGAGAAAAAGGGCTTTGAAAATGAAAAAAGGAAAGGAAAGAAAAGCGCTTCTGGGAAGGAAACGATGCAAAAAAAAAAAAAAAAGGCCGAACGAAAGGCTGTAGGGAGCTGTGAAAGAGGGCTGCCTGAATCAAAGGTCGGGGGCCTCGGGGAAGAGGAATCTTAAAGAAAAGCCTCGGTAGGCAAAAGACCAAGGCACACGTTTTTTGCGAGAGGAAAGTTCCACTTACAAAAAAAAGTGGTGATCAGCAGAGGACAACGGAAAGGTTGACCAAAAAAACTCCCTGGAAAAGACGTGCGCAAACTCGAACGTTCATTGTTAAAGGCACTTAAAAAGAAAGGGGGCGGCCGGTCGGCCAAGGAAAAGAAAAGGATCATCCGTAGGGGGAAAAGGGTCGCGTCGGAAGAAAAAAGGCTGCAAAAACATGGCCGATTGGGACTAAGTAAGGGGAAAACCGAACATCGAAAAAGACCTTTGGCAAAAAAAAGAGGACTCCAGGGTGTCCCGGGCCTTCAAGGCTGAAATTTCTACTGGGAAAGAGCTCGGCGAATTAGGCGGGGGAGCGGGTGACCAACGACAGAGGACAAAAAACTGGTCCCCAGTAAAAGACTGGGAAAATCAGAAAAGGAAGCCATAATGTAGGATCTGTGTTGGCAGGTAAAGACAGGCTTTGGCGGGAAAAGCTTTCGTACAAGAATCGCCGTGGAGTCGCGATTAAGCGCAAAGAGGAAAGAACCGACTTTCGGGGGAAGGTTGTCGCCTCGCGAATCGGGGGAAAAAAGGAAAAAGCCCGCATTTTGAAAAGAAAAAAGCCCAGTTGGAAAAAAGAAGGACGGCTCAACGGGCAAAGGGGAAGGAGATGTCCAAAAAACGCGATCAAAGGAAAAGGAAAAGGGAAAAGGGACAGACAAAAGAAAACGAGCACGGGAGGGAAGCACACTTCTCCGCAGACGGCCTCCACAGAAAGGGCGCCAGTGTCGTCTTTCCGCCCAAGGTAAGTCAAAAAAAGGCCCAGGAAAGGGGTTTCCATCTCGAGGGAGCAAAAACAAAAAACGGCGAGGGAGGAGAAAATAAAGGGAATTAAAATGGATTGGCTGAACATTAGGGGGGAAAAAAATTCAGGAAGGGGTAGGAGGGACAGGATACGACGTCGAAAAGTGGGGTGCTGCATCGAAAAAAAGCTTTTTTGTTGATGGAAAAAGGAAAAAAAAAACGACGACCCTTGAGCAGGAAGGGAGGGTACATCTCCTCGGAAAGTGGACCGTTGAAGGGGGACCCACTTCCCGGGGGGAAAAAAAAAAAAAAAAAAAAAGGAACGGAGCCCTCGGAAGAATCAACGAGAAGGGTCAACAGAAGGGGAGGGACGGTGGATGAAAAGAGAATCATCGCACGAAAAACAAAAAAAAAAGGGGGGGAGTAACAGAAAAAAAAGGGAAGGGGACAGCACGTAAAACGCTGAAAAAAGACCAGAAAAGGAAAGGGAGCTCTTCTAAAAAAGGGTCTGCCCCGGGAAACGTCTGGAAACAGGGGGGGGTTTTAGGGGGGGGGGTCGTTTGGTAAAAACGTCCTGACAAGGCACGGGAGGCCTCTGCCAGGGAAAAAGCCGTCGAGAAAGACCAAGCGGAAAAATGGACAATGTCGCCAAGGGGGGGGCGCCGTAAGCACGCATAGGCCCAGAATGGTAGTTGACGACGGTTAGGAACCCTAGGACCGGGTGCCGTACAAGGCCAAAGAAAAAAAACATCAATGAAAAAGATTGAATAACTCTAAAAGTATGTTGACCAGTATATTATCATGAGAATCCTGGTCTGTTCCTACCTAAAAATCGTCCCCGAGGGAGCGTAATTCTTCCGGGGGACCACCGTAATAATTTGAGGAGAAATTCATCACTTCCGGAAAAGGGGGTTTCTTCTGGAAAAAAAGTCCACGCATGCATGGCTTGAGAAAAAGACGGAAGGAAAAAGGAATGCTTTCCCTATCACAACAAAAAATATTTTTTCTTTACAGAAACACCTATATTCTGGAAGGCCCTATCCTTAGAAGAGGGGGAGAACGAAAAGGCTAACGAAAAAAGAACCAATCTCAGAGAATCAGCAGGTACGTGTCCAGGGGGAAAAAATCTTGCGAACGCCCGCGGGGGAAGTGACCCTCCCCTTGAAGGTCACCAAAACAGGGGAAAAAAAAGGAGGGGGACTGACCTCCCAGAAAAACCCCAGGGAAAATCGATCAAAAAAGAGGCTCAGGGAAGAAAAGAAGCGTTGTGTGGGGGAAAAAAAAATCCTCGCCGCCTCCAGGGGCCCGTTTGTGGAGGGGGGGCTGACCGTGGGTGTCAGAGAAAGGGGGTTGTCTATCCAAGGTTTCTCATCTGCATCGGGATCATGTGCTCATCTCCGGCCGAAAAAAAAACTTGCTGAGTCACAAAAAGAGGGGCCTTGACAGAAAGAGGGAAAGATCTCTATACGGAGAGGGGTTGTCAGCCAAGAAAAAGGCTCCCTGGGGAACCGCAGACCGACTACGCGTCTGGGGGGGGAAGAGGGCAAAACGAAGTGAGAAAGAGCTTGTCTTCTAAGGGGGGAAAAACAAGAAAAGGGGCCCTACTATGAAAACGGAAAAAAAGAAATAAAGGCTTCTCGGAGGGGACCTCAGTCGCGACAGCATGGCCTTAAAAAAAAATAGTTCGAAAGAAGAAAAAGAGTCGTTCGAACAGGAACACCTCCGAGGGTGACCCCCGGAAGGGTCGAATCTCAGGTACAGAAAAGCCAGCCTTTGAGCCGCTTTGGGGCGTGAAGGGGGGAGGGGGGACGCTTTACCACGGAGCGGAGAACAAGGGGGTTGCCGCCCTTGGGGGAGAGCTTCTCGAGGAAAACCTGTTTTCAGGAAGAGAAGAAGAAGTCTCGTTGCAAGGGAAAGATCCTTCAAAAAAATTCCACTATGGAAAGAAATCGGTCGCCGGAAAGCAGGTTTGCCCGGTAAAAGAGGGGGGGAAAAAAAAGGGACGTTGAAAAAAAAAAAAGGAGAACAGTAAAAGGTTCCTTCTTAGGGAGGGTAAGCGAAGACAGGAAAAAAAACGGAAAACACAGCAAACACCTTCGAGGGGGTTCCTGAGGTACGTTCGAAGTACCCTTTAGGTAAACATTCACTCTCTCCCGCGGCAAAAAGCCGGGAGGTAGAAAAGCCCGCGGAAAAAGAGGTTGATCAGCGGCCACGGGGGTTTGGGGGGTTTTTTGGTTTTTTTGTTTTTCCGAGAAAACCCCAACACCCTGGGGAAAAAAAGAAAAGGGGAAAAAGCCGATTATCGCGGTGGACCAAAAAAAAAAATCCGCAGGGGGGAAAGAACAAAGTCATGTCGCTGCACAAAGGGAAGGGGAAAAAAGAGAGGGAACCGGAGAAGTAAAAAAAAACACGCCTGGCTAGGGAGAAATCCGACGGTCGCGCCGAAAGTCCTTCAAAAAGCACACCGTGGCTGGGTAAAAGGGGGGGAAAGTGAAAGGGGTTACCGCGGGGAAAACCTCTGGGGTGTTGTTTTGGAAGAAAATGCACACACCCTTTCTTGGAAAGATAGCGAGGAAAGGCCTCGCATCAGGGGTCAGAAATGAACAGAACGGAGAACATCATGACGAGAAAAAGAACTTCATCAAGGGGGGGGAGGGAGGTTAGCCCGAGCAGGGGAAAATGGAATCCCTCCCCGAGGGACTAATGGGAAAAAAAAAAAGAAACCAGAGCACTGCGAACAGGGACGGGGGACCATTAAAACTTGAACAGTAGGGGAAAAGCCGCCCGAGGAAAGAGAGGAGAAGCCGTTGGGAAAAATTTTCGAAAAACCAAAAGAGAGACGAAAGCCTTGAACCTCCAACGCAAAAACGCTCACAACCACGACGCCTGTGATCGGGAAGGAACTCTTGCGCACCACGTGGTGGTTTCGGGGGGGGAGGTCGACAGGGGGGGAAAAAAGACAGCGGACCCATTCCAAGGGGGGGAAGGAATAAAAGAACTGATGGGCACTACTACTTAAAAAAAATAAAAAAAGCAAAAAAAAAGTCTAAAGCGGAAAGAAAAACTGTCCGCAGGAAAAGATACTCCTAGCATGGAAAAAGGCCTCCTCTACCAGAAACCGAAAAGCGAAGACCCAAGTGCCTCATAAGGAAAAAACCCCTTGTTTTTCGGAGGATTCCCTTGGGGGGAAAGCCTGAAGAACCTTGTTCCGAAAAGTAAAACAAAACGAGACGTTGTTTTGAGTTCGTCTCGAGAAAACTCCTTGACCCTTTTTGGGGAAAAAACTCCCGGGTCCTCGGAAAAAGAACCTCCTGCTTCCGCAAAAAAAGAAAAAACTTCAGGGTTCCTCGGACCCTCCTCCACAATCAGCGTTAAAACAGGGGGAAAAATCTTCACTGACCCTCTCGTCAGTGGTATCGGATTATGGAATTTTTGGGGGGAAACCTTTTTCTCCCTTGAACACCAAAAGATGTTGGAAAAGGCTTTGATCTTCACAGGAGGGGAAGATCATGGAAGAAACAAACGAGGAAAGCCGATGAAGGGCAAAAGTTCTGCCGATAAGGGATCAGTCATGTGGTGTCAAACAGAAGGAAGAAAAAAGTTTCGGAAAAAAAAAAATTCTTCCCGGTGTGCCGGAAAAAAAAAATCTCAACAAAAAAAAAAAAAGGAGAGGAAAAGAGAGAGAGAGAAAAGGGGACACCAGGAGACGCCTTGGGGGGAAGAAAAGCGTGAAAAAGGAGCCCCTCTGAAAAAAAAATGGGCGATCATCGAAGGTTCTCCAGGTGAACGGGATTCAAAGGCTCGTCATGCCAAAAGAAAAAGGAAGAACGCCTCAAGCAAGAAAACGAGAAAGTGCCTTTTGGGAAGGGAGAAAACACGGGGGGAAAAAGACTCAAAAAGAGAAATCATGCCTCGAAACGGACGCTCGTTCGAAAGAAAAAATGGCTCGGAAACATAAGGAGGTCCTTAAGAAAAGGGTGAAAAAAAGGCGATGTCTTGAAAGAAAAAACCCGCCGCAGCGGTCTTCAACCGGTCAAGCGGTGAGAGAACGCAAGTCGGGCCAGGGGGGGGGGAAACCGGACGGGTCTGGGAAAAGAAAACGGAAAAAGGCGAAGGGTACAACCAGGGGGGGGGTCCTTATTAAAAAAGGCCCTGTGGATGAAAAAAGCGCCCCTCTCAGGAGGCTGCGAGCAGAAAGGGAAAATGGCCCCTGAAAGACATTAAAAGGGGGGGGGGCCCGCTTTCAGGGGGGGGCATGAAGTCGTCATGCCCCCTCCTCGGGGGATATCGGAAAACCAAAGTGGTTCCCACCGAAACCTGTTTTACTGCTCGTGAGTGCGCCTACAGGCCAACCAAGTGTGTGCAAACGGGGGGAAAAAAAGGCCATCCACCTTAAGGGAAGTTGAAAGACAGGGAGGAGCCTTGAAGACAATGAAAGGGAGCCTTCGGAGAAGAAAAAAGAAAAGAATCCAAGTTGGGGAAAAAAGCTGGCTCGGAAAAGGGGAAGGGATGGCCTAAAAGGGGCAAAAGGGGTCTGAGTCCTTTCAAAAAGGGGCACAAGGTAAGGGGTGCTAAAAAGGGGGGCGCGGGAAAGAGAAAAAAAAAGCGGGGGGACAGGAAAAGGAACGGGCCTAAAAAAAAAAGGTCCCAAAAAAGGGGGATGCAGGTACTGAGGGGCGGAAGAAAAAAGAGTTTTGGAAAGTTTTGCAAAGGGGAACGGCCGCGAGGACAGAGGTCCTCCGCAGGAAAAAGAAAAAAAAAAAAATGGAGTGCGAGGAAAAAAAAACACCAGACGGGGTGTCACGCAGAAAAACCCCGATCAAAAAAGGAAAAAAGCCACGAAGAAACTTCGCTAAGCCGTTTACCTCAGAAGTCGTCTAGGGGGAGGTCCTAGGGAGAAAAGGGGGAAATGGAAAAAAAAAAATCCTTAAAGAAAAGAAACCGCTATCATCAGGGGGGAAAAGGTAGCGGAAAAACAATGATGAGACAAAAGGGCCGCATGCTTTGGGGGAAAAAAGGACGCGAACCGTCCGGAGAGAGGGTCGACGGCGTCGACGGGAAGGGGGGAAAGACAAGAAGTGCCTAGGGGAAGTTCGTTAGGGAGGGTCCCTTACTCTCAGAATCACGTACCAGTTATCCGTAAAAGGCCCGTCCAATTCTTAAAAAAAGAAACCGGAAAAAAGGGCCGACTAGAAAGAGGGGGGGCCACAAAAGAAGGAAAAAGAACAAAAGAGTCTCTCATAAGAGACTTTCAGGGCGATTCCCTGAACTGTAGAAAAAAGGACCCAAGGCGGAAACAAAAAAAAGGGTCCTCCTGCGGGAGGAGTAAGAGGGACGAGGGGGAAAAAGGGCATCCATGGCAAAAGGGTCAACCATCCTTATTTAGAAAAGTAGGGGAACCGACTCTTTGTAGGACTGACAGCGAAGAAAAAAGCCTGTTCTGCAGAAAACACACCGACGAGACGCGAGGAAAAAAAACCTTGGTCAGAGGAACCAGCGGGGGGGGAAAGAAAGGAACACGCGGCACAGGAAAGGAGAGATCAAGGTCCCTCGGGGAGGAAAAGAAAAGGGAACCCCATGTAGCAAGGGATGTGGAAAAGACAACGAAAAAACCCCCTATATCGGAAGCAAGCTTCACGTGATCAAGGGGAGGAAAAAAGGAGCACAGATCCCTCGCACAGAAAGACGACAAAAAAAACGGGGGAAAAAAGAACGGCCCCTCGACGCAAAGAAACGTCGTCGATGCGAAAAGGGAAAAAAACACCTCGGTCCAGGAAAAAGAAGAGACAATAGTAAGAGGCAGAGGGGGGGGAAAAAGAATGGGCGGTCCCCAGTAAAAAAAAGCGTTGACCCGGAAAAGCAAGCCCGCCTTAGGGGAAGATCAAACGAGGCGGAAAGCTGAATGATGCAGGAAAGCTGGCTGTGGGGGGTGGGTTTGGGGGGGGGGGGGGACCAGTGACCCGGCGGAAAAAAAAAAGCGGTGACTCGGGCAAAAAAAAAGGGGAGTGCGACCGGGAGAAGGACAACGGGTGCGCGGCAACAGCAGGAAACAGTGCAAGGACGGGGGGGGGGGAAAAAGCGCTTAAAACCCGTTCGTCCGACGGAGGGATAAAAAACGTCATTCGGGGCAAGGGCAAGAGAGTTGAGGACAGAGGGAGCAGAATCCGATCAGAGGAAAAAAATAGGTCGCGTTCAGGGATTCCACCTCAATAGGAGGCAAAGCCGAGGGGTGGAACGGGAAAAAGAAAAAAAACCGCGCGAATGGAAACTTGCTCGCCGACGAAACAGGCGAAGTTTCAAGGGAGGGGGGAACAGGACGTAAAGGGGAAGAGGCGCTGAGGGGAAAGGTCGCAGGGGAAAAAGACCATCGAAAAAATGTAAAGGAAGCGACACTGGAAAGCATCTTAGGGGTTTGTCGCTGGAAAAAACCAAGGAAAGGGCGGACCGGTTCGTCGATGAAGGTCTAGGCGGGCAAGGATCACAGGAAAAGTACGGTGCTTCGCCCGGAAAAAAAGGGGGGGAAAAAGAGTCTCATCCGCAGTTTAGGGGGAAAGCAGTGGGGAAACAAGAGAACGGGCAAACCATCTAGGGAAAAGAAAAGAAAACGTCGCCCTGATCAAGGTCTTGAGGGGGAAAAAAAGAATCAGCGAGACGTTCAGGAAGAAAAAGGAAAGAACAACGGGAAAAGGACCAGAAAAAAAAAAGTTCGTCTCCGGCCAGGGGGAAGAAAAAGATGAATTGTTTCATAAGAGAAATCTCAACACCAACAAAAAGGGGGAGGGAGGGAAAAGAAAAAGAGGAAAAAAAGGGGCCTGTAATAGGCCGGAAGACGAACGGAAAAAAAAAAGAGGAGGCCTTGATACAAGCGTCCCTCAGGGGGGAGGAGCCAAAGACTGAGAAAAAAAAAAGTCTTTCTGCAAAAAAGGGGAAAATCATCGAGTTGGGGAAAGGGAAAGACGCCGACTGGAAGGGTGGGGGACAAGGAAAGGAAAAAAGGCGGGCGGTAGCCCTCGCTTTGTGCGATCCGCTCAAGGGACGTCACCGGGAAAGAAAGGTGGTATCCTGATGGAGGAGACAAAAAAAAAAAACGTCGAGATGAAGAAAAAGAATGGTCCGCAA
>Ga0179593_1811546_pt1 | contig 10360 bp, 15 predicted proteins | sample CZODoug2_1_08_16_FD_185931 | JGI IMG/M metagenome (GOLD analysis project Ga0179593, IMG submission 185931) | Vadose zone soil fungal communities from Angelo Coast Range Reserve, California, USA - CZODoug2_1_08_16fungal (PacBio error correction) | ecosystem: Environmental > Terrestrial > Soil >...
CTCTATCTGAAGGGGCGGGATGGGAAAGGAAATGTCCTGGGAAAAAAAAAGAGGGGCGAGGAAGTGCAGAACATGAAAGGGGAAAAAAAAATAAGCGGAGCCCACCGTTAAGGGGAAAAGGGCCCCATCACTTCTTAGGCATCGGTACCAGGGAATCAAAGACAGAGTTCACCGGGGAACGTGACCAGGCGGCAAGCAAGGACATGAAAAAGAAAAAAAAAAAGAGCCGAACGCGTAGCATTAAAAAGGCTGAAATCGTAACGCGGGGAAGAAACACGCTTGAAGCTCCCAGCGAAAAGTAGGGAGGAGGGAAACCTATGAAGGGCATTTTCTCAAAGCGAGGAAAGGGCAGGGGGAAAGTTTGCGCGTAGGAAAAAACAACAAAGAAGGGGGAGGATGAAAGAGAAAGAAAAGAGAAAAAAGGAACTACTGAGACATGAAAAGGAAAAAAGCTTCCATTCAGCCCTACCAAGGTGGAACTTTTCTCGGAAGCGCCTGGAAAGGGAGGCCACTTCGCGTACTATTCCGAGACGAGGGAGAAAAAAAGGGAACATGCTGACGTTCGAAAGAGCCCGTCTCATGGGCATTTAAAAAAAAAAATCTGGATGATCGAAAAAAGAAAGGGGATACCCAGTCATAAATAGAGGGGACGAAAAAGCTTCACTTGAAGGAATCAAAGAGTTCTTGGAAAAAAAAAAAAAAGAAAGGGTCTTTTCGTGCTAAGGAAACATCCTTTACCTCGAGAAAAGGGGAGGGCAAAGAAAGAAGTCCCCAAAATAAAGTGGGAAAAAAACATTTTCTGTTGTTGCGGGGCCGGGGGAAGGAAGTCTCATACCTTGACCTTCAACGGTCTGCCGCTGAAAAGTGCCGTGGAACTCGCGAGAAGGGAGAGAGGGGGCGCGGGGTTAAACTAAAAGGGAAAAAGGAAAAAAAAGACCTTTTCCACAACGCGCGAAAAAAAACGTGTCCAGCCTAGGCCTGCGGGCGTCCGAGGGGAGGGGATATGGCCTTGGTATGAGAGGCGGGAGGGGCGGAAAACGCTCGCAGAATACCGGAAGCAAGTCTCTTCCAGATTCACGATGTCGTAGCCGGGAAGCAAAGGGACCAGTTTTTAGGAAACCGGGGGGAACGGCAGGAGAAGGAGAGGGGTTCGCCGTGGGAAGAGAAGAAGGGACGCCATTCAGAAAAAGCGTTAGCCGGCGGGGCAAGGATCCCTTCGACTATGAAAAAACGGACAGAGCACTCCGGTACTCGAGGGAAAGGAAGGACGCAAGAGGGAAACTGACGGCCTGGGGGGGAAAGGGAAAATATTCATGACATCTCGGGGGGGACCACGCTGCCCATTGTACAACCGGCGAGAATGGCCCGTAGTGCGGCGGAACGGGAAAGCAGAGAGCTCTAAGCTCCGGAGGGGATCCTGGAAGACGGCAACCTGAAAAAAAGAAAAAAATGGCCTCGTCGTGCCGTCGAAAAAAGCTGCAGCCTCGGCAAAGTCTTGCCGTCAGTAGAAAGAGAAATGACAGGAAGGAGAACTTTCAACGTCCTAAATGGGGAAGGGTTCTTTTCGCTCCACCCTTCTTGATGGAAAAAAGAGAGTTTCTGCGCCGTCTCGGTGCCGGTGCACGGCGGAGTGGTGGCGGTATTCTAGAAAAGCGGGGGGGGGTAACCAACAACAAAAGGGAATCCTCCGCCTGCATCGAGGGGTGAGAGGGGAAGGGAACTTACTCCTGTCAAAGCCTTCCACCCTGTGACGAGGCCGGGAAAAGGGAAAATCAGGAAAGATGGCCTGTAAAGAGCAGACTCATATAAAATTTCTCTGACCTGCGGAAACGGAAAAGAAAATGTACCAGATGGGGGAAGAAAGAGAACCGCAGGGCGTCTTTGGGTGGGAAAGGCGAAGAGGGTGCCCATAAGCGAAGGATACAGGGGAAGGAGGGATGGAGAAGATGAGGGAAACTAGAGAAGTAAGGAGGGGAATGAGGAGGGAAACAGTAGGGACGGGGGGTGGGATGGGGGAAAAGTAGGGGGGGGGGGGGAAAAGGGGCGGGTGGGGTGGAAGTTGCAAGAGAAGGGGAAAGAAGGGGGAGATAGAGACAATGGGGAAGAGGAAAGGAGGAAAAGAAGGGTAGGAGGAAAAGAGAAATGGGAGAAAAGGGGTGGAGGAGGGGCAAAAGGTGAGAAGAATGGGTATGAGAAGGGGGGGGGGGAGGAAAGAAGTAAGAGAAGGGGGGGGGAAAGCCAGGGGGGGGGAGGCAGGGGGAGGGGAAGGGACGTGGCGGGGGGGGGAAGAGGAGGAGAAAGCAGTGTGTGGAGGGAGAGGAGAAGGCAGAGTGGAAAGGGCGGGGGGGATGCGAGGAGGAAAAGAAAGAGGGAGGGGGGGGAGGTAGGGCAAATTAGAGAGGAGAGGGGGGATGGGTAAAGGGCGAATGGGAGGAAGAGGATAGGGGGGGGTAGAAAGGGGAAGGATGACTGATAAAAAAAGGAGACTGATGGGGTCGGGAAAGGCTGCGGGGAATGCGGGGTGGAGAAAAGGGGAAGGGGGTAAGACAGAGGGGGAGGGGGACGGGGGAAGAGGGATGTAAGGGAGCGAAGGGTAGGGAGGTATAGAAGGAGGAAAGTGGGGAGGGGGGGGAGAAGATGTGGGAAGAAAAAAAGGCGAATAATAGAACCGGGAGGAAAGAAGGGGGGAAGGGAGAGGGGTCGGATAGGGACAAGGGAGGATAAAGAGTGAGGGGGGTGGGGACAGAAGGGAGGGGAGTAGGGAGGGAGTGTTAGGTGGGGGGGAATAACGACGAGGAGCAGGGCAATAGTGGGGGGAGGACCGTAAAAAGGGAGGGGAAGAAGGAAGGATAAAGGAGAAAAGGGGGGGGGAGAGAAGATAAGGAGGGGGAAAGAAAGGGGCAGAGAGGAGGGGGCATATACAGGGGTCAGAGAAAAAGGAGTATTGAGGAAAAGAGGGGAGGGGTGGAGGAGGAAAGGGACAGGGCAGGGGTAAGTAGGGGCAGAAATGGAGAGAGGGGGGGGGAGGGAGTTAAGAGAGGAAGAAGGGAGGAAGGAGAGGTGGTGGTGGGGGGGGAAGAGGAAGAAAAGAGTAAGGGAAGAAGACATGAAGGGGAGGGAATAGGCAAAGCTGAGGGGAGAGACAGCAAAATCCGGGAAGACAAGAGGGAGAAAGAGAAAAAACAATGAGGGTATGGGGGCAGTAAGAAGAAGGGAAGGGCAACTAGTGGGAGTGGAACAGGAAGAGGGAGGGGAAAGAAAGGACGGAAGGGGGGCTAATCGGAAGGGCTAGTAAAAAGGGAGGAAGGGGGGCAATGGGGAAAAAGGCGGAAAAAAGCGCCTCATATTTGAGTAATACCGATGGAGAGAGTCAAAAAGGGAGCGCGGCCGATGTCACATGAGGCGGAAAAGGGGAGGTTTTCGCGGGCCGGAGGGGGGAAGAGGAAAGAGCTGGGAAGAAGCGGAAGGACTCGCGGCTGAACGGCTAAGAAAAACCAAGGGAACAGGCGCCATCGTGAGGTGGAAGGTGAGGAGAAAATCGGCGCTAGGATGACCAAAAGGCAAAGACGACGAAAGGAAAAGGGGACAAAAAAGAGGTGATCCGGTCCCAAAAAAAAAAAAACTTCTCCGGAAGGAGAAATTTTTCATGTGGTCATGCCTGAATGCGTTCAGGCCACTACACAAGAAAAAAAAGAAGAGGGAGAGAAGGAAGGAGACATATAAAATTCAGGGGGGGTACGAGATTTCCGCTAAAGGTGCTCTTAATGTATGGGGAGGCCGCAATTAGCGGAAAAGAGGGGGGCAGAAGGGACATCAGGTAGCTAAGACATCCTTTATGCCGATTAAAGAAGAGAAGGGGGGAGCCTATTCAAAGGCTGGCTGCGAAGAGGTGAGTAGACGCCGCCGGGGGAGAGGGGAGACCTTCTTGCCCTTATAAAATGAAAAAAAAAGGGGGGGGAAAATTCGCCCGATCTTGTCAATAAAGAAAAGGGATAATTTGTGCAGGGGACTAAAAAAAGGGCGTCCCGAAGAGGAGAGGAAGGGGAGAAACGACTGGATTCGAAAAAAGGTAAGAAAGAACCCATTCCTGGTCTGATTCGGAGCAGGGAAAGAGCGTGTAATATGCCAGTTTTCGTTGGGATTGGCGTGGAAAACGAAGGCTCGAAGCGAGTTCACTGGCTGATGGGAAAAGGGGAGGAGGGGGACGAGTTGGAGGCATGGCAGGAAAAAAGTATTCATTATACTACATTCCTTTGAGAGCTAAAAAGAAAAGAGGAAAAGAATGTCTTTCTACTGAATCTAATCTGCTGCAAAACATAATGTCGCCCATGCCGAAATGCAAATCTTGCAACCGGAACCCTACGAGGGGAAAAACAAAAGGGGGCAATTCACCTCAGAAAATCAAAAAAAACCTCCAATCCAAGAACTCTACCGAAGAGGAAAATCGCGCACGAGAAGAGAAAGGACTGGGGGCAAAAGGATGTACAAAAAGAAGGGAAAAGGGGAAGGCGCTGCTTGCGCCCTGATGAGCGGAAAAGGAAGCCTTTTAGATCGTAAGGGGGAAGAAAAGAGCCCTACCAAAAAGAGGGATTGACCAGGTCCTAAAAAGAAAAGAAAAAAAAAAAAGGACCGGCTGGCCTCTCAAGGCAGAAGGGAAAGAAGAAGGGGAAAAAGGCGGCTTCTTCTACTCACAAAACCCGCGCGCCTTTGACTTCAGGAGAACCCTAGAAAGAGGGAGCGGTCATGAAAAGAAAAAAAAGACGTTTTGTTTTTCGCAACTGAGAAAAAAAAGAAGCGGTGCTCTCCGTGGGCCGAAAAAAAGCGCAACCGTCGCGGAAAGGAGGAAAAATCCTCGTACCGAACACAGAAGGACTAGTTCCGCAAGCAGCATATGAAAAAAAGAAAAGGAAGTCTTCGGGGCTGGTATTGTCGAGCCGAAAAGTTTCAAATGACGGGAAGGGAAAAAAAAAGGCCGACAGGTAACGAAAAAGGGAAGAAATCGCAATTTCGAGAAAAAAAAGGGGGTTTCCAAAATTGGCGAAATGCGTGCGCGAGGAGGAGGAGGGCTGGACATCCTCTCTCCCAAAAAATGGCGCCTTCATCCTGCCGGGGTCGTCGAAGGAAAAGGAAAAAAGCCCGTCCTATTCCTTCCGCGGCAAAATGGAAAGGACTATGCCCGAAAAGAAGGGAAAGAAGGCGCCGCATGACACTGGAAATTTCATCCCAAATCGTTATAAAGGGGAAAGGAGGAAAAGGGCGTATTCTCTTCCGCGGGGGAGGAAAAAAAAAAAAAGGGAAAAGGGGGCAAAAAGGTCAAACAGACGAGAAAAGCCAAGAAAGGGAACTGCGTTCCTTTGCCAACCGGTCAAGCTCCATCGTAATGCGGGAACCGAAAACGCGTTCCAGGACATGGGAAAAAAAGGAAAAGTAAAAAAGTGGAAAGGGCCGTCTGACGCGCGCCATTGAAGAAACGAATCGGGAGGGGACCGAACCCCATTGATCGAGGATCCGCCAAACATCAAGAAAACAGCCATCGTCGGCCTGCCTGCCATCGGAGAAAACAGTGGAGCGCACCTCACAACGGCCCATCATCCGCACTACCATTCCAGGCGGGAAGGAGGGAAGTCCACAAGAGGAAATCTGAATCACGCCTTGCAGAGGGAAGCGGATGTTCTTCGCCTTCAAGGAAAAGCCTGGTGGAGCTTGAAGGGAAAGCAGGTTGGACCGGTCGGGACAACGAGTAAAAAAGGCTACTAGAGCCACGCAAGGAGAAGCGCCGCAATCAGCAGACAGGGAAAGAGATTTCATTATATTTCGCATCGGGGGAGCCCCATGAAGTAAGGAACGGGGGACCACAGAATCAGGGCGAGGAGAGGATGGGAGGTCAGCGCATGTGAACTAGAAACTTTTAAAGGAAAGCCGTCGCCGCAGGAAAAACCTTCTTCCAAAAAAAGGGACAAGACGTGGAGAACGAAAAAGAAAAAGGGCTCCTCGAGGGAACACGCCGGCTACCAAAGGGGAAAAAGATGTACGCTACCCGGGAGGGCAAAAAGAGATTGCAAGGGAAAGGAACTTCTTAGCCTTCGATACCAAGAAAGAAAAGAATCCCTCAGGCCTAGGCCTGGATAAAAAGGGAGAAGGAAAAAAGGGATGGCTTAAGGTAAGAAGAAAAGGAAGCCTTCAGCATCGAAAAAATGAAGACTGGTGCGAGAAGAGACGAGTTCCACGGAAAGGGAAGAAACGGGAATCAAAATTTAAGAATAGTCTACTTCCCCGCCAACAAAACCTCACTTTCGCTACGGCAGGAAGAAAAGCTCACAGGAGGGGGGGGAGAGAGGGAAGGGAAAAATTGAGGAGAACTTAATCTATGTGAAAGGGAATCACGACCAATCGAGGTGCCGGTCCTCCAAGACCCTACGGGAGGGGGAGAAATTGCGCAGAACTGGAACCGGGGGGGACTTTCCTGTGAAAAGAGAGCCGTTTCCACCGTTGAATCCTAAGAGGAGGGGACCAAAAAGCCGCTTAGCTGCTCCCTTTTAGCGAAAAAAGACGAAAGCTAGCAATGTAAGGGTTGAGCAGCTCTCGAAATGAGGACGAGGGAGCAGGGGGGGTCTCCCGAAAAAAGAGAACATCTTCAGACTTAGTAAGGGCATGGCGGGGCTTCAAAATGAAAAGAGCGCGGAGGAAGGAAAAAGGGAGACGTATCTCTCTCACAACAACAACGAGGAGAGATACTCTCATCACCTTACTGGCAGGGGACATTCCGAGGCTTGTGGAGAAAAGGGGATGCGGCAAGGCAGAAAGAGAAACTCTTTTCCTCGTGAAAGCGAAAAAAGAAAGTTATCCACTTCGCGTTAGATAAAACTCGCTGCTCAACTAGGGGAAATGAGGGACGCTCCTCAGAAGAAAGCATTTTCATTTACTCCGACAAAAAAAAAAAGGGGTCTCAATCCGAACTGCGGGGGATACCCTATCAAAATGGAGAAAAGCAGTCACCTTACAAGGGGAAGGCTACTGAAGACCAGAGGGGAAAAAAACTCGCCGATCTGGGGGACCACAGGACATCTTTCCAGCGACAGGGGGAACAAAGAAAGAGAAAAGCTCACGAGAAAAGCGTGAAAAAGACATTCTTTTGTTCGGGCCGGAGGGGGAAAAAAAGGGTCTCATACTTGACCTTCCACGTTGGGTGGTGGTTGGTGGGGCGGGGGGGGGGGGAGGAAGGGGACCTCGCGAGAAAATGTTCGCAAAACTGAAAGGGGGACGATGTACGGAGAGGGAGGTGCTTCCGTCCTCGGGTCAAAGCAGACGCTAGCATGGAGAGACGTGATCCAGGCAGGGAAAACGAAGGAGGTATCGAGGCGGTCGGCGAGCCGTGGCGGAGAAGGAAGGGAAGGGGGGCGATATCTTCGGAGTCCAGAAGGAAAAACGATTTCCTTTAGAAAAAGAAATCGATCTCCAGGTTAGGGAAAGAAGCGTCCGAGCGCGGGGAGAAGGGGAAGAGGTGGCCGGTGGCCAGAACTTTGTCAGAAAAGAAGTCAACCCGCGCTATGACTGCAAGGGATCGAGGTGCAATTCCGCAGAGGAAAAAGGGGGGAACGCAGTAAATGGCAGGAGGTCAAAAAAAAAATTCATTAAAAGCCTCTCTTAAAGGAAAAAGGGTTGTCGCTATGCCGTATGGCGGCGAGCGAAGCGAGACTCAATATCTCCGGGTTGAAGGAGGGAGATGTCGCTGGGTGGACGGAAAGGAAACAGGGGAAAAAACCAGTCTGGCCCTCGGAAGGGGGGGAAAGGAGAAAATCCTCTTCTGCCTCGCAAAGGCATGAGGCAAGCGTATCCCTGCGTCGTCTGCGAAGGGGAAAGGATAAGGAAGGGAGGGATGCGCAAAAGTTGAAAAAAAGAAAACAAAAAAGACGATGTCTTCGCCGTACTCGTGACCGCTTCAGAGAGAAATCTATACTTGGAAAGGCAAGTCATCCTCCGCCTGCATAAAAAAAAAGAAATCCTGTCGCTGTCAAAAAGAAAAAACCACCACTGTGACGAGAAGGAAAGGAGAAACGATGGCCTGAAGCCTCGAAGGCAAGAGCGACGCCTCGTGCACGAAAAATGTGTACCAGGATGGGAATACACCGGCGAGGGAAATATTGGCAGGAGGGTGGGTTGGGAGAGAATGTCGGTAACGCCAAAGAAAAAAGATTTATTCTACCGCGAGAAACCTTACGCGCGCCAGAGGAGAAAAAAAACGGTTAGGTGAAGGGAAAGAGAAGCCCGTTTTCGCCATGAGAAGAAAAAAACCACATCAGTTGCAGACTAGCCCCAAAAAAGGGGGTAATTGTGAGGATGTTGCTAGAAAGAGGAGTTAACCAGCCCGGGAAATACGCCCGGACAATTCCGAAGCAAAGAGGGGGAAGCTAGGCAAAAAAAAAATGCCATACCTTTGTGCATGGTGTCATGCAGAGTGATTAAGGCCGAAGAAGACAAAAGAAAAAAAGAGAGAGGTCAGGACCTTGAAAAAAGGGAAGAATCATTTTTATGAGAAGGAAGCTTTCCTCTCAAGGACGGTTTTGAAGGGTTCCCAATGTATCCCATGAAGGACAATCAGGTCGAAAAAGGGGAATTTGCGGCTACACAAAGATACAAAAACATCCGTTTTCTATGAACCGGAAAGAAAAAGGAAAAAAAAGAGGGTTCTCCGCATCCCCAGGCTGCTGAAAGGGAGGAGAAGCCGCCTGGGCGACGGGAAGGGGCGGGGGAAAGGGACAGGCCGCAGGCACGTTTGCGGAAGGAAAAAAAGGGGCAATCCTAGCTCGCGAGGCGGGGAAAAACTCCAAGTACGATCTCACAAAAAAAAACCCCCACACCCAAAAAAACCCGTCGGCAGAGACTGAAAAAGAGAAAGAGATCGTGATTCCCTGCCGGTGTAAAGAAGGGAGGAGTAGCAGCGAGAGTGCGCCGATATCGCGGGGTGGGGAGGGGAAAGGTTTTTCCAGGTGGTAAAAAATGAGAGAGCGAGAAGGAGAGGGAAGTGAGGGGGAGGCCTCGAATTGGGGGGGCAAGAGACATTCAGTCAATCAGCGATGTCGGAAAAAGAGAAACAACACAAGGAGGAGGATGAAAAGAAGAAAATGGTGAAGGACCTACTGAATACGACTCTCTGAGGGAGAATGAAAAAGGAGAATGCAAATCTATGAAGACACGAAGAGAACGAGAAGCACCTTGAACTGCTACGAAAGGAAGGAAAAGGCCATCCCCAACGGAACTGTCCATCGAAAAAGAACTCTCGCCTGCTCCGAAAAAGGGTTTGGGTCAAACGCAAGTCCGAAAAGGGAAAGCAAGGCGCCCTCTGATGAGCTGGATTCAGAGAAAAAAAGTATATCTTCATTTGGCGTCCCCAAAGGACGCACCTACCCCCTCTCTTAAGCTCTGGATTGGAAAAAAATAGGGGAGAGAAGGTCCGGAAGAAGGCACGAAGAAAAGGAAAACCTTCTTCGTCTACTCACTGGGAAAAAAAAAAGGAGTCTAACCCTATTGAAACGATGGAATAAATCGGCATCACGTATGTACGGGGGGGGGTGTGAATCGAAAAAGATGGAATCTTTTCGCTCCTTAAATAAGGCTCAACCGTCTCTGGAGAGAAGAAAAGTACCAACCCCTCTTCTTCGAGGAGAAGCCAAGGAGAAAGTCCCGGATCGCGCATAGGAGTGGAAACTCATTTTTTCACTTCCGGAAAAGGAAAAGACAGTTTCACGGGCGCCTTGTTTGCTCGCAAATGGGGGGGCCGATCTTGGTCGCCTTCGGAGAGATCACGCGAGGGGGAATAAACAAAACGGGGAAAAACGATTCCTTCAAATCCTCACCTTCCAAAAAAAAAAAAAAGGCTCGTCTGCCACTGCTGGAGAAGTCGCCGCCCCGCAGAGAGAAGGAAGCGAATCAAGCGCAAACGGCTCTGAAAAGAAAGAAGGGGTCTCCGCCTTCTCCCTCCATGGGTCTCGCGTCGACCAGCTCTTCATCGCATCGGTGATGAAAGGACGAAACTGAAATCGAGGAAAGTCCTCTGTGCTGTGGCAAAAAGGCCTGACGGTCACAGACCAAATCAAAGCGGAGCATGTGATCCCCATCCTGTCGAGGGAAGGGGCCCGCCGTCGACCTAAGTCGCGGTCCAAGCGAAAACAGGGGAGATAGGGGAGAGACTAGGGGAAAAAAAAGACCTTTTTTCATTTCGTTGAAAGAGGGGGAGAAAAAACGTCGTTCGCCGCTTGGCACGCTTTAGGATGACAAAGGGGGGCAAGACGCCTCCAAATGAGCCTCCACCATCGAAAAGAGAGGAAGCGGTCACCGATTACGGCGAAAGTAGGCCGGAAGG
>Ga0179593_1260621_pt1 | contig 10359 bp, 10 predicted proteins | sample CZODoug2_1_08_16_FD_185931 | JGI IMG/M metagenome (GOLD analysis project Ga0179593, IMG submission 185931) | Vadose zone soil fungal communities from Angelo Coast Range Reserve, California, USA - CZODoug2_1_08_16fungal (PacBio error correction) | ecosystem: Environmental > Terrestrial > Soil >...
ACCAACTTATAGGGAACAGAAGAGATACCAAGAAAGTAAAGTACGAAGGAAGAGAAAGACTTCGCTTTTTCTCAGCAAGGGAACAAAAAGCAAGGGGAACGAAGAAAAACGTTGCAGCACTTCGCTGGTGTTGCTACCTTTTCAAACTGTTGTCAAGGTGAGGGAGAAAGATAAGGCAGCAAGGGAAACAACCTGACCACTCCCGAGTGGGGAATCCGACAAAGGGAAAAAATAACCGCGAGCGCCGAGGAGTCTCTTTATGGTGTTCAATACTGCGGCAGCAAGAAATGGGGGAAAAGTAAGGAGGAATTGCGCCATAGACCGAATACGCCGAGCTTTGAACCGGAATTAATGTCGTAGAAGATGGCCACTTGACGGCCGCTTCTTGGAAAGATAACGGCGGAATGAAAGTAACTTGGTGGCGATCAATTCGGGAAACAACACAGGGACAGACAATTCACCCAGGCCTGACTACGAGCTTCAGGGGGCAGGTGAAAAAGAGTGAGTATCGACGAGACAGGGGAGTCAATGAAAGTGGGGACATTGTTGGTGGGTCAACTTATCGGACTAGAAGTAGGTCCGTCGTATTAGGGGGGAAAGCGTGGAAGGCAAATCAGTAGATTGATCAGCACACTCATTAGATTGCGCAAATTAATTCCCTCCGATACCAAACAAAAACATCGGGGGAGGAGAAAAGCAAATACTTGAACAAAGAAGCTTTGTCTATGAAATATTGACTCAGACACATGCAAAGGAATGTTGGCCTCTTTCATGACAGCAAACCAAAGAACATGCCAAGCAATTAAGAGCGCTCGAACAAGCGAAGTCCTACCTACTGAAGTCCTCCGCCCGAGGGGAAAAGATCAAAAGTTCAAGGACATTGGGGGTCAAGAAGCTGCCAACCAAAGTGGGGGGGAATGGAGCCAAGGACCTTCCCGTTCAAGAAACGAAGGGAAATGAAGCCGACGGTGCTCGTGTTACGGAGGCCATGGGGGCAGAGAGTCTAGGGAGCTGGAGAGGGCTAGGCTAAGGGGGGTAGGAAAAGTGTGGGAAGAGCTAAGGAAAACGGCTTCATTAGGAAGGCCACTACAGAGGAAGCCATCATTCATACCTTGAAGTGTCTCAGGAAAGGAGAGTAGTTTCGGAAGAGTTAACCGGGAACAGGTTACTGGAAAGTGTCAGTTGAGAGTGGAGGAGGGATGACTCCCCCTCTCCTGCCAGAAAAGGAAAGGCTGGGAGAGGGGTACATGATGAGGTATGCCAGGTTTCATAGGGAATTCGAAGGGGGAAGATTATCTTCGGTTAAAACAGAAAGAGAAGGATGGATCTCTCAATGAAGAATTAAAAACTGGCTGCGAAGATTGATGTGGCGTGGGGTTGGAGAGAATTATGTTGTAGGAAGGGTAAGGGTCAAACAGCGCAATGTCCTCTTAGGGGGAAGGGAAAGAAAAAAAGGGGGATTTTTGGGGGGCGTCCGACAGGAATGAAAGAGCGGAGGGCGAATTAAAAGGGCTCTCGCACGAAAAGCTGCAGAAGCCGACGTAAAGCTCGCGAGGGTATGAAATTCAAGTAACGAAAATAGAAAAAAGAACTTTTGGATTCTCATTCGCAAATCTACGCGTGCGGGGGGAGGGAGGCTCGAAGGAGTTCAATTTAGAGGGGTAAAACAAATTGGAAACTGAAAAAACGAAAAAAATCTCCTTGGTGAGGGAAAGAGAGAAGGGGAAGAAGGTCGAAGCACGCAAAAGGACATACTTGGTGTAACTGACTTGGGCAGAGAACAGGGCCCAATAAGTGGTCATCCGGGGGTACAGCAGAAAACGGGTACATGAATAGATAAAGCGGTAGTCAGGAGGCAGAAATCTCCCCTTCAAACCCCAGCAATGCGTGAAGGGACCGGCACATGTCCTGATTGCCACTTGAGGGGTCCAGGGGAAAAAAGACTCAGGAGCTGAAAAAGAAAAGTAGTGCTGGAGAGTCTTATCTGGCTGCTGGTGGGAGAGCAGCAGGTAGAAAGGCTCTACTGCGTCAGAACGGAAGCTGGCGGAGAGCCTTGCAGTATTACTCCTTTGCCACAAGTTCACCTGAGCAGATCGAGGAAAAGCAGCAAGGAAACCTGGTCGCAGACACAACAAGGTACCCCGGCTTTCAAAGAAAGTCACCGCTCTCGGGGAATGTCAGTACAAATAAAGGAAAACTCAGGAATAGAAAACCTTGGTTTGACGTGGAACACAAAATCGGACGAAAACACTTGGGCAAGTCCAGGGACGAGGGCTTAGACCAGAGGGCCATAAGCCCGGACTTATGGGATGGATTGGATGACTTAAATGATCATCAACAAAGTCAAAACACAAAAACCACTTGGGGGGAAGATAATGAGAAAGAACATAACATTTGCATTGGGAAATTGTACCTGGAATCCCCGCTCCGCAGAGAGAAGGTCGGGAACTAGGTGGGAAGTGGGGATAGGGGGCACGTAATGATGTTTTCTGCAAAGTAGAGGACAGGGGCCATCCTTCAGTTACAGAAAAAGAAAGGGGGTAAATACGTTGATATATGTGGTCGGCATCGACAGGCCCGAAGCACAGAGGAGAAGGGTACTATGTCACTGGGAACGGCGCCGAAGCAAAAATAATAATAGGCAGAGCTACGCAGCTGATAAAATGACAAGGAGAGATTCTCTTCCCGCGATCAACCAAACATCGTTCGATCGTAGGTCAGATAAGGCTAAGTGAAGAAAAGAAATCGGGGGGGGGGTCATTGTCAGAAGGGGAGGGAACTGTGCACCATTGCGCGGTGTGGCTGGGGAGGACAAGTCTATAATGGACAACAACGGGGGAAAAAAAAAAGAAAACACTGAGGAAAAGTCTTTGCGGACTAAATGTATTCTCACTATCGCATGAGGGGGGGTTTGAATGTTGGGGGAGAGAAATACAGGAGCTAGCATTCATCCGAAAAAAAGCTTGTGTTTTCAGACATTCAATGTGGCAAAAGAGACGGTGCGCTCCAACGTCGAGGAACGCGGGAAGGTATAACGAAGAAAGAACGTGTGGGGGATGAGCGAAAAAGGCGGAGAGAGCGGGGGTGAAATCATGGACATCGGAAAACAAGCCAAAGGGCTTGGCCAAAGACATCGTGTGGCCGTTGACACGGAGATCACATGAAAATTCGGCCAAGCGATAAGCCTGGCGGGGAAAGACCTGCTCGAAAAAGTCGAAATGATAAAGTCTGAGTTGAGATCGACAGTCATGGAACACCATTAGACGCGGAGAAAAGAACATATCCATTCTCCCGCAGACAATCTTTCATTCGAGATGAAGTCGTGTGACTAAAAGATGATGTCACATAGGGAAAATAATTCTTCTCATTTAGAACCTGTATATAAAATTCATCGGAGAGGGATCAACTCTTTTTCGTTCGGCAGGGGAGGAGAGAGTGCGGGAGAAGTTGTATGAAGATAAAAGACACTTAAAACTCACCACGGGAAGTTGCCTCGCAATGAAGGTGTTGTGTGTGTTTTTTTGTTGGTTTTTTGGTGGTCTTTTTTTTGTTTGTGTGGGGGTTGGGGGGGAGGGGACACTTAACTGTAGTGAAGGGAGGGTAATATGAAAGAGTGAGACTGTCCGAAGGCGCTGGAGGGAAATCGCCGAGGAGTTCAAAGACCTGGGAAAGAAAAAGCCCGGGGAATCTCAAGGATAATAGGGGGAGGCCGAAAATGGGGGGCCTTTGCCTACTGGGGTTCTGTAAAGAGTTAGGAGGGGCGTTAATCGTATTGGTAATAGGAACCTCTACATTTTGACAGTTTAAAAGAGGTGAGGGAATGGGTAGAGGGTGAAAAACCATAAACGAAATGGGGGGGTATTAACTTAAAGGGGTTGGAAAAACGGACTCGGGATGTTCGGTGAAAGGGTTTGACCATCAATAGTCATTTCAAGGTGTCACTTGTTGTAGGCAGAGGAAGTAAAGGGGCGAGAAATTCAAAAAACATTGGAGTGGTGGGGCCAAGCCAAATGGGGGGGTGGCTTGGCGTCTTAGGCATCATCGATAAGCGCATGGATGGCAGAAAAGGATTAAAAATCGGGGGGGACTATTTATTAATTCGCCGTTGGGACCGCGCCTGGCAGAGCATACAAGGGGGTCAGGGAGGTAAACTGAACTACGGGGAAGTCAAGAGACTGCAGGAATTGGGGGGAGAGAGAGCCACGGCGCAAAAAAAAAAAGGGGTGCATGGTGATGGCTCGTTTTGGGAACGGACTCGAAAAAGTACAGCTTTGGGACGCAAGGAGGTAGGCAAATTAGTGTGGGGACAATTGACAGAAGAAAGTGGGTCACAGGGGCGGGATAAAGGGAGCATCTTCCGCATCTAAAAGAAAAGCGCAAAAAGTTATCGATGGGCCAGACGGGGCCTCCTACTGGGGAAGAAAATAGAAAGAGGCTCAAACGCAGGGCAGTCGGGTTGAGGGGGTGTGGAAGGCGAGAAAAGAGAAAGTGCGGGTTGTGAGAAGACGAGGCGACTTGCATCACACCTAAACAAGTTGTGCACAAGGGACTGACAGAAAAACTTATTAGGAGAGTTATTGATCGTCAGGGTGGATGGTGTCCTTTGGAAGAAGGGACACTATCCGCGCGTCCATGAATTACCGGCTTTTCAGGGTGACTATACAACAACAATGTAGTGAAGGGAAAGAAGAGAACCAGAACTCCGGAAGAACGTGGAAAGCGAATATCAAGAGGAGGGTAATACTAACTGAGATTCAAAGTACCCACATCAACAGGTAGTTGTATAAAAGAAGCTTTGCAGGCATCTAATCCTGTGGAGATGTCCAAAGAAAGTGAAAACTGTTTACAGGAAAAAACAAGTCAATACACAAATGAAATCAGATCAGCTTCCAGAAAAAACATACAAAGAAAAGTCGATCCTAGAAGAACATGGAGGGGGGGGAATGAGAAAGAAAACAGTCCCAGGGAGGCAGGTAATGAACCATCTGAAGAAAGCGCCGTTAAATCTTTGACGATTGGCCAGGAATATTTGCGGAAGAACAGGGGCAAAAAGAGGATCTAATTGCATAACTTGCTGCGAATCACAGGTCTGCAAAATGCGAAGGCTTGGAAAATAAAACAGGATCATGCGATACATCCACATGCACCAGTCGCCGGAGGTCAATCCTCCTCTTAATTTCCACAGGCGGAGAGAAGAAACTCGAAAGGTATTCAATGAAAGTAACACAAGTGTCTCTCATGAGGAGAGGGCCAATTAAGCGACGAGTACAGCCCTTGGAAACTCTGGACCATGGTTAATCGTGACTTTCCAAGCCTAGAAAGGGGGGATAAAGATGGTAAGAGTAGATGAATCCAATTAGAGCCCATCCAAAAATCGAATGGGAGGAAAAAAACAAGACCATCAGCAGTGAAGCCAGCCCAAGCTGGCCTAATCTTGAAATGCCGAAAGTTCGCAAAATGTTGCACATAGGAACAGGGGGAGGGAAAAAATCAAAAGCGTCGTCCGGCGAGTCAAAAAAACGAATACTACTGACTTAAGTCAAAAAACGCCTCGATTGGAAACTCAATAATCCAGTTGTGGTGCAAGGAGGGGAGAGAAATTGCTTCCAGGGGGATAACGGGGGGGAAAAGTCCGAAAGAAGAACTAATGTAGCCGACAGTGGGTAGAACGCGGTGAAATATATCAAGATTTATGGGGGGATTAAAGGAGCTGTATCCAACTGTGGAAATGTGTGAATAGACGGGAGAGGAATACAAAGGAGGAAGAGGAGGGGGGGACGAACTTCTTGTCTGAAGATCGCGGGAATAAAAAAGGTCAAGCTTGTCTAAAGCCAGTTTCAAAGGCGGGGGGGGAACAGCGAATATGACCGGGCCAGTTCCAGGGGGGGAGTTTCCATTTAGACTTCATTTCCCATTAAAACGCAAAAACAAATAAAGAACGCGCATTGCGGAAGAAAGGGAACTCAGGTCACTATGATAGTTCAGGGTCATAGGAATGAGAGCCGAATTAAGCGTCGGTACCGATAGTCGGAAGATGGATGAATAGTCGAATAATATGATAGGGAAATCCCGTCATGTGTATTGGGACTAGATTTGGGGGGAAAGGGCGTAGTTTTTAACACAGATCACTCCGGAAAGTTTGCTCAATCAAGGGTTGAGGTGGGTATTTAGCCATTACTGAATCGAAGGGCAAAGTTCACGGGAATCCGCAATTCCACCGAGGCCTGCCTCCGGAATCCATTCGGAGTGGTTGGAAGCCATAAAGCACTCTCTCAGAAGAAGGGTATGGTAGGGTCCTCAAAAAGGAGTTTTGCACGCGTTCAGTGGAACATTCAGAGGCAAATAGCGGGGTGGAAACACTAGACGTGCAGGATGGGAAACCGAAGAACGACCTGGGTCGGATGTACTACGCATCGTAAGAAGGTATAGAAAACAAAAACAGGAACAAGAAACAAATAAGTTCACTTGGGCTAAGGGCAGGAGGACAATAGTTAAAAAAGGGACAGTGGGGGTCCCGGGAAACACCGTATGTCCTAATTATGCGACTTGCAGCGAAAGAAACCAAAAAACTAGAAGAGTTCAAGGAGAGAACATGTGCATATAGAACTGTCCAAGCTCGGTGCCTTGTAGGAATAACTAAATTCCTCCGGAAGCGGGGGGAAGATCCTCGATGAAAAAGAAGCTTGGAGTGGGGGAAAACACGAAGGAATGCATCAGGAGCCCTTTCATTATCATATAGTAGATATGCAGGGATCTCGTGATTCCTTCAATGAGGAGGGACCACTTTCACTTGACCGGGGAATAAGGCAGGAGGCAAGGACTGCCACCAATCACTGTCTTTCAACCCCTTGGCTCAATTCAGCACAGACGGCAAGCCGGGTCAGAGAAGGGGAAGAAAACAAGGTTTTTTCCGACCAATAAGCAACTGAAATCCGCAATAAGGTAGGGGGGGGTGGCAGGACAACGCAGCTGGACACTGGAGGCGGCTGAAGAGGAAAGGGGGGACTCTTCTGATTAATGATTGGCGTGGAGGCGCTATATCAAAAAAGGGGAAGGAGGCAATGAGAGATGAGCAAGCCTAGGGGGGAACAAAGGAACATGGCAGTGACTCTTTCAAGGACGAACTAGAACAAACCGGAGATGGCAGCTGGGTGGGAAAAAAGAAGTCAAGTGTTTAAACCCTTCGATACCGGGAATCGTGAAGTTGGAAATTGAATATCAAACAAGGGGTGTAAAGTTACGATAGGGGGTTGACACAAGGCCAGGCTCAGCTTAAAAGAAGTATATCAATGGGGACAAAATCTCGACGAAGAAGACAAGAAAAGAAGCAGAGATGAAGGATAGACATTTATATCTAATGAAGGAGCACAGAACGAATCGTGAGTCGACTAGAACTCCTTCTTTGCAGAAAAACGAGGAGGGGATGGGAAAAGTGGTATAAATTGGAAGGAAAAGGGGCCCGACTTGAAAAGGGGGGAGGGTAAGGAAGCAAAAAAGAGAAGGGTACTTAGCTATCATGGACAGGGTCAACAAATGCCCACTGAGAAGGAAACTTGGGCGGACAGGGGTTACAGATAATCCATTATTGCTGGTTGGCTGTGGGGGGTGGAAGAACTGCCGATGAAATCTTATAATAAAAAGAGGTGTCTACTTCGTGTTGAAAGAATTCTGTGTGGACAACGCGCCGAACAGCCGACACAAGTCGGAGAAGGTGGGGAACGAGGTATAACGCACGCTGACTCATTGAGAAAGCGAAGAGGGCGATAGAAGCACTTTACTGAAATTTATCGTAGGAACCTAATGAGCGTCAGAAGAAAAGGAGCTGGGAATTCAGCGAAAGAAGTGGAATTCTCCTAGATTCCGGCGTGAAGAAACCAACGAAAAAGGAAATGAGGGAAAAAACGGGACGACATTTCTTGGGTAAAAACACTCTAAAAGAAGAAAAAAGTAGGACGTACCCCACGAACATGAATCGGTCGCAGCCAGCTCACATATCTTCATTCGAAGGGTCAAGATGAGAGGAACGAAGAGGAGGTGACTAAAAGAGCCGGCAATAGGGAAAAGGAAAGAAAAACTGAAGGAGACGGGAGAGAGCGGGGATTGGAGCCCGGGCGGTCTGCGGGCGGAGACTATGAAAAATGGAAAGGGGGAAGAAAAGGCAAAATGAAGTCGCGCAAGAGGACACAACTAATAAGTGACTTTGCGCATGGAAATGGGGCTAAGTTAGTAAATGAAGAAGAGTGGATCATTAAGAAGAAGAGGGGTGGTTGGGAGTCGAGCGAAAGAAGGGACCACCACGAACCTTTTGTGGCGGAGATCCTATCGATCCTTATCGCGATAATAGACCGGAAGGAGTCGCCTATATAAAAAAGGGTCGTTAAACTTGTGTTCGATGCTTAATGTTCACTACCAGTGCATCCAATTGGTTGGAAGAGACAGTGGAACCAACTTGGATATTCACAGACATAGGGGGGGGGTTGGGGGGGGGGAGAGTAGTCTCGGGGTTTCTAATCTCTCAGCCTTGGATGGTTGGCAGGAACGTGCCACAATGGGGCCAGGTAAGGGGGTTCTTAGCAGTTCCTCGAAAGCCTCTGGGTTCTGGAAAAGGGAAGGGGGAGGGATGGGGTTGTGGCTCAAGCTGGGGATGGTTGAAAGTTGCACTCTATGAAAAGAGCCGGCCTGGGGGAGAAGGGGGAAGGGAAGAAGTTCATGGCGGGGAGCAGGGGGGACAGGGACGAATGCGAGTGGTACCGCCTGTGAGAACACAAATCAGGTATTCAGTCGGGGTACTGTGTAATCCTTCATTATTGGTGGGAAAGGGCGAGAAAGCAGGAGAGTGGGTGCAGGGATGCGTTGCGGGTGGTGGAAAGGGAGCAAAGTGAAAAGCGCAAGGAAAACTGAGATCAATAACGGGGCGAGAGATACTTGCCCGAAGTCGCGAAGAAACGGAGGAAGGAACATAGGTCAGAGGGAGATTAGCTGCGGAGTCGATGGACTGCATCAGAGGGGGAAAGGGTCCGACTCGAGCCTAGACCTCAAAAATCCAGATGCTAGGAAGCAAGAGTGGCGTGTTTGAGGCGCTGAAAGAACGGGGGGAGGGGAATACGCTATCAGACGTGGCACAGAGAGGAAATTTAGAAAGAACCAGGCATGAAGGAGGGAAACGAACTTTAGAAAAATCCTGTGAGGGGGCCTTTGATAAGAGTAACCCGGAAGGGAATACTGGCGAGTCCAGGGAAGGAAAGGGGATGGAGATCAAGAAACACAACAATTATGAGGGAGGAAACGATAAACGTTCCGGGAATCAATACCGAACTTCAAAAATCGTGTGTACATGAGAGGTTTCCGGACAAAAAGAACCTGAGGTGATCCCGAGAGGGAGAAATTTAAGATTGCAGCATTTGGCAAACTGGGGTCGGACGTGAAGCGCAAGGAAGCTCACTGAGATCACAATGACCTCTACCAGAGTGGGTAAAAGAGAAAACAAAGGCCCAGCGCGCGCTACAGCTGGATTGATGGAATAGGAAAGAAAGGAAACCTGGGCCAAGAAGTGATGAAGGAATTCCTCGACGCACTACATAGAACGCGAAATCTTGGAACGATGAAAGACTTTATACCCTGAAATTGTTGGCAGGTAAAGTAGTGTGGGAACACATCAGATGTAAAACTAAGGTGTAGTAAATAACTAGGTATATTTGGAGAGAGAAGGCAAACAGCCTAAACATGCACTCAGACGCCGGCTATACACCTCCGAAGCTTGAAAATTTCAAAACCTTAGACTCAATATTCAAACACGTTTAACGAAGGAATGCACAAAAAGGTCAAGCGGGCAACTTGAGGAGAGTCGGGTCGTCTTCCCGCATCTTCAACTATGGTTAAGACGTTGGCACATAAAAAGCTCCTGAACAAGAGTTTCAATAAGGGGACATGGGGAAATCAAAGAGACATCCAACGATAGCTTATAAAAAAAAAGACAGCCACATAAATTGGACATCCCACCCACGGATATAAGAAGAGGAACGCTAAGAAAAATTCGGGGTGAAATTGCAATAGGGGGAAGGGGAACAGGCCACCACACATGTGCAGGAAAAGGTAAAAACACGCTCGAACCAGACTACTTCCTCCATCCAGGAGGGAACGGCAGAACACGAGGACAACAAATTGGCGACGGGGAAGAAGTCAGTAGTACTAAAAAGAAGGAAGCCCTCAGACTAGTTATCCATCGGGGGCCATATCCAAGAGGCAGAAGTCGATAGGTTAAGATGGGGGCGACTAGGAACAGGTTTACCGTGAAAGGAGGAGCACCCATCTGCTCGGAATTAAAAAACTCCTTTTGGGCGCTCTCAGATAACTTTAAAA
>Ga0179593_1355272_pt1 | contig 10359 bp, 13 predicted proteins | sample CZODoug2_1_08_16_FD_185931 | JGI IMG/M metagenome (GOLD analysis project Ga0179593, IMG submission 185931) | Vadose zone soil fungal communities from Angelo Coast Range Reserve, California, USA - CZODoug2_1_08_16fungal (PacBio error correction) | ecosystem: Environmental > Terrestrial > Soil >...
ACACGCCGTAGAAGATTGCCGTGGGGGGATGGGTAGATAAAAAAGTAAGGGGAGTCGTCGACGGTGACAAAAGGAAGGCGCTTCCTGTCTGGTCAGCGGGCCAATGGTGACGATAAAAAGGAACCGCCACTGTAGAAGAAAAAAGGAAAGTCAGGTTTGGCAGCGCAAAAGCAAAGACTAGGGGGAACGGCGATATGGGCTTGCCGTTGAAATTGTTCCACCTGGCTCCTTTGTCCATCTCTGGGTCCGGGAAAAAAGACGCCAAAGGGCGTGTGAGGTAAGGCTATAGAAAGTCGAAAAAGGTTCATTGCGCAGAGGGGCGACAGAGCGAAGGGGAAAAGAGTTACGCAGTGGCTAACAGAGCAGCATAGAACTTACCACCGGGGGAGACCAGGGGGGAAAAAGTCTGTCCACGCTAAAAGAATGGTGAAAAGATTCAGAGGAAATCTCTAAGTGCGTAGAGCACGCCCAGCTTCTCGGGTGGCACTTTCATAATCCGTATTGGCCGCGGGGGAAGGACGTCAGCTAACGCGCGCTGGATTTGAAAAGGAGGATTGGTGTCGCGACAGAGTGGGCAGGAGCGAGACGGGGAATGAGGGGCGATCGGCACAGGAGGATCCCTCCTTCGATACATGAAAGTAATAGGATCGGGGGAAGGGGACTGGAGGAAGAAGCCGGGGATTTCGGTGGTGAAAAGCCACTCATATAAGTCAGGGACCCATCGTGTCCCATTGTCCTAGTAGGAACTTTGATCGAGTAAGTGAAAAATCCTGGATAACCAAGGGTGGACAGTGAGCGAAGGGGAGAGAAGAGCGGTAGGTAAGGGCAGGTAAGGCCCAGGAGTCATATCCAATGAACCGAGCGAGGATCATTCTCGTGGGGGTAAACAATGAAGAAATACTCAAAGTCCCAGGGAGATAAACCTCCGGAAGGCCGAAGGTGGTTCCGTGTGCGAGAGAATGAAAGTGACTCCCGAATCTAACAAGGGAAAGGGGTGCTAAAACAACAACATCTCCGGCGCCGAGGCCGAGCAAAGGGAAACTTCAAGTGAGATCTTCTCGAGTACATACAGGAAAGAACTCAGGAGACGCAGCACACCTGCGGGCTTCAATCCTCCTTGGGTCAGTCAAGAACATAACGTCTTGAACTCCGTCTAGCTGTCCGTTGTTGGCACGAGAGCGTGTCACCGAAGATATCGGGAAAGTGTAAAAAGACTGAAGAAGAGACGAAAGAAGAAGGGGGCACGATCACCCATGCCTATCAAGGAAGCAACGAAGCGTAAGAAAAGGACAACGTAGACGTGCGCGCAAAGAGGACATTTTTGAGGGGGCGATAAAGACGAGTTGCAGGAGGGGGTGAAAGGCTTCTGCCCAGGGGGAGAACTCTTCTCGGGGCACCACTTAGTCGGCTAACAGAAAGTTTCAGGGAGGAAACGAAATTCCAACGCGGATACAGCGAAGAAGGGCAAAAAGGAGACTCTGTGGTCCCAATTCTGACCAATCTGAATTGAAATTCAAGGTCCAAAAGGACGGAACCGAATCTGGGGAGGTCCAAGAAAGGCACCTAGCGGCACAATAGGAGGAAGGCAAAACATTCAAACATACGGTCAATGCAGAGCGCTTGGGTGTAACGGTGTGAAACAACGCTCTCTATGGGGGGGGGTCTCACTGCGAAAAAAACCGAAAAACAATAAAGAGAGATAAAGTGCCGGTGACCGGGGGACACCGCGAAACGATGGCGCGAACGATGGAGGCGGGAAAAAGAAAACGGTGGCTAGGTCGGACGAAAAAGCCAAAGTGGCCCCTAAAGTGAAGGTATGTTAATATCATCAACAGGAGTGAAAGGATCCAGGAGAAAGTACGGAAAAAGCAGGGGGGGAGCCCAAATTCTCGAACAGTCCTTCGCCGTAAGGATTGCTGGGTTCGAAGACAATGACGAAGTCTGGGTACTAGAAAGCTCCAGCGGGGTAGGTAAAAGGTCACAGGGGGCATCAGACAGGGGCGACGTAAGCGGACGGGGCAACAGCATTCTGGTCTCATCGTATGTATTGCTGCGTACCCCCGGTAGGCGAGTGCTCAGCTACAAGGCGCCGGCGTGTTGAAAGCTGCAATTGAAGAAGTCCTCCCGCAACGGGAAAAAGGGGAAAAGAGCAAGAGACAGCGTGGACGTTTTTTTCCGTTTATAATAAAAGGTCAACAAGGACGTCAAGAACACGGGGGCTGTATGAAAAGCGGTAGGATTCGCGAAAGGGGAAGGAAGGGGACGAAGCGCGCGCGGGACAGATATTCGGCAACCCGCGGCGGCGGAGGAAAACAAAAACAACACGAGCGAGGCACAGGCATAGAAAAAAGCGGTGGGGGGAAAACGGAAAAGGGCTAGGAGAAATTTGAGACGGAAGAAAAAGAGAGAAAAAAAAAAAGCAGGAGGAGAGTAACGAATTCCCCCGGAGCGATTCAGAAAGGGCGACGGGGTAGGGACTTAGGAGCAAAAACAAACGATGAGGGACCCACGAGGAGAAGACGCAGATGGGTGAGGGGGGGGGGGATACACCGGCTCTCCATGCATTAAGTATCAGCACTGATCACTCTAGCGGCAAGACCTCCTAGCGAATCTAGAGGGGGAACGCGCAGAGGCCGGACGAACAACCTTCAAAGGACGGACTTTGTCAACTTCAATCAACCCTCACATGAATCGGAGGGGGTCATGACGGGTGGACGCAGAAGGGAAATGAAAGTGGCAAGGGGGGACACAGGAGAAATTGCTTCCAAGACGATGCGAAGAACCGTTTGAAAGAAGGACAGGGAATCACGAAAAGACCGGGTACACCCTGGCGGAGAACTGAACAGACGCTCGGCCCTAAGTTAACTGGATGTAGACGGAGGTAGCCAGGGGGGGAACACAGAAGTACCGAGCCCAGGGCAAACGAACAAGGGGCGGTGGGGACCTAATGATTTCTAGCCACAATCCTTCTTTGCGCCGCATGATCTGGCGAAGCAAGAGGGGGAGAAGAAAGTCTAGAGAAAATGCTTGTAAGGAAGTCGAAGGGAAGGTGGCGTGGTAATGAAATCCTGCAGAAGCGTATACGACTTGGCGTCACAAGACAAAACAATCCCGAAAAATGTGGTTAGAGGGACCAAAGAAGGACATCGTGGAGGGTACCGCACCCAAAGGGGGGAAGTTCGATCCTAGTCGGTCAATCATTGTTGGGAGACACGGGAGAAAGTGGGACATGCTCCTCATCTAGTCAGGGCACCTTACACAGCAAGTCAGAAAATGGGCAAAGGTGACAAAAAAAGGAAATTGTAGGCGCGGGGTTTTCCTACAACGCCAACACCTCCGGACTGCGTATGGGCAGACGGACTCGCATATTGGGGATTCGGGCCCCGGAGAGGAAGGTTACACCTGCTTAAAAAGAAGTCCCTGCAGCTTGGGGGGTAAAGACCTAAGGCCATATCATGATTGCGCGGACTAATCAGGACGGACATTTACAAAAGAGAGGGCCAAGCAGGGTGGAGACCGTGTGAAAGGCAGACAGGTTAGTGGGAGACAGAAACAGAGCTAAAGACGTTTGGTGACATGCGCGTAAAACTTTGTCAGAGGGCGAAATTACAAGGGACATCAAGGTCGAAGAAAGGGGAGGGCTCGGCCTCGGGGACCGCGCCGGGGACCCTCGATCTGGAACGATAGAAGCTCTCAAATATGATGAGCGGGAGAGTGCAAAACCGGGAAATTGGAAAAAGACGTTCGTACCTTGGAGGGTCAATCAGGGAGAACATTGGACCGAGGGCCTGATCCGGCGAAAAATCCAAGTGGGAGCTTGGAAAAAACATCGGTATCCAGACCGCAGAAAGGGAAGCTGCGCTGCGACCTAGAGGGACAACAAGTCGGAGGGCGTACAAAAAATGTCCTACTTGAAAAACACAGGTCAGCAACAGAAACGCCGCGGAGGAAAAGAGGAGAATCGTATGAGTACGACCAAGGAAAGACGAGCGGCTAGTGTCATTATCGATATGATTGAGGTATTGTGGCGAGACGAAGATAAGAGAATGGGACGTGAGAGTAATCACAGACACGGCGCGGGGGACGCAAGAGATTACGACGAGGTTCAATCCCTACGGTGAAAAGTTCCAAACATCCTGCACTTGACGTATCAGGACTCGCCCAGCCTAACCGCACCCTGGTAGTGAGGAGTCAACGGGTTACGATTCGCTGTCCTAATGAAACCTATTCACGTACCAAAAACAGAGTACAAAGCCAATCACTGAGCAGCAGGACACCCGACGAGGAACATCTCGAGAGGAAACGCAAGAATGTGCAGCACGTGAGGGGAGGCAGCAAGAAGGAGTCATAAGCGAATTTTAAGGGTAAAAGAAATATTGCCCGGACAAATAATACAGAACGTGAAAGTCGACAATGGAACGAAGCACTAGTGACTGTCGTAGGGTAGGCAACGGGGAAACAAACTGAAATAAAGGCGGGAAAGCAACAATACATAGGTGGGCAACCACATTCGCCGCTATTGGATAATAGAAGGGGGAATAGAAGAAAATGCGGGCAACATGAAGGGTGGGGGCCAGTTCGCCCACAATAGCACATAAAAATAGCCACGAGTGGGCGGGACAGTAGAACGGTACAACCCAGCCGGCTTCTAAATCAGAACTCGTTTTGCAAAGCACCAGCTGGTTCTTATCTGGCCACATGTGGGGTAACCTGCATAAGCGAGGGTGAAAAACACACGGGGGCACACCGAAGATAGGGAGCACAAAGGATGAACAGAATATAGACGCAAGGGCAGGTGCACTGTGTGATAACCGGGGAATGCAGCGCGTGAGGTTGCCCTGGAAACGTGGTGACTTTGGACACATGTTTAATGTGCCGGGAAGGAGGTCTCAGGACAAAAGGAACAGGGGAACTGGGGAAGGCGACAGTTGACGAGGAGGAGAGAGACGAGTCGGGAAAAAACACAGGAGACAAAGAGCTGATCCACAACAAGCAAGGTCATAATATTACCACTCAACAGCGCTGAAAACGGGGCGGAATAACACTGTTCATCGCTGTTCCGACCGAAAGGGGGGGAAAAAGGTATCTAGGGAAGTGGAATGTTAATAGAAACGGAGAAGCAGCGCTCTGGGACAGGTTCTGATGGAGGTCCCTGTTACCTTGGAGGCCGCAGAACATTCTGTTCTTCGGCAGGTTGGTGCGAGCGGACAGGCGGTGGTCACGAAAGCGTCTTCTCGGAAATGACTAAGGGGGTTATGGCACCGATGAGACGGTGTTGCAGTGGGGGAACGACGGTCGCCCCCTCCAAATTTGTGACCTCACATCAACGCACAACTCAGACGGGGCCCCGTGCGCTGGGGGGTTTATAGTAGAAAAGCAACAAGACACAGGTGATGGACAAGGGGAAAAAAGTATAGGAGAAACATGAATGCAGCGGACGAGTAAGGGAAGCACCAACATAACGCGCGTTCCGTGTGATTGCTCCACTGGGGGGGGTCTGTAGGGGGAAGGCCGCAGGGTAACAAAACAGGAGAAAGAGATCAAAGATAACGATGGAAACAAGGCAGCGGGTTGGGCAGGACAATACTCCAAAGAAGCCGTGATAGCGTCGAGTATCATTAAAGTGGCCCCGAGTGGTCTTGGAAGGGGAAACGAAAGCAGTGCACACCACCGTTGTCGACTCAAAGGACACCGGTCCAACAGACAGTAAGTCGAAAGGCAGTTAAAAGAAAAGAAGAAAGGGAGGTGGTGCGGGCGTAATTCGGAAAAGTTGTAAAAGGATTAACTTGGGAATGATCAACCTCTGGAAAATGGAGGGAGGATAACGTAGTCCAGTGATCCGTCCTCAGAAGGGGTGTTTCCTTGATGGAGACGAAAGGGGATCCCCAACTTCCTTTTTGCTAAAGAGAAGGGTGGGGCACAGAATGTCCGACACAAATTGAAAAAAATCGAGAGGAGAAAATATTTGTGCAGGATGTATTCATTGTGGCGTTAAATCGTTTCGGGCTAATGAGAACGCGAGCCGGTCTGTACCGCGAGGGAGGCAGTTGAATAAAAAAAAAAATGGCGCAAGTGGGCACAAAAGAGGGGGGAGTGGTATTTTCAAGGTATCGGGCCGTACCAGAAAGGGAGTCAGGTTGAAAGAAGCAAAAGGAGCGCACGAAGGGGAATGACAACATTTTTGCAAATGGGCCATCAAATAATCGGTTGGAATGTGGCAGGAGGTACATGAAGAAGGGGGAGGGGGCGCATGGGTCAAAGCGTACATATGAGCATCCCGAGAGAGAGGGGGAAACGGGAAGGTCCTGGTATAGCTGGGATAATAGAATCCTACAGTTTGTAGCGGTGAAAGAACAGAGAATAGGTAAGGGGGGGAGGAGACTATCCGGCGAGCTAGGAAGGATCCAAGGCACGACGGGTAACATTCGGAATGAGCAGAGGAGGGGGGGGAAAAGCTCCGAGAAGAGAGATCCTCTGAAATCTGTCGACAAGTGTGCAGGACGACAGTCTGAGATCTGCACAAGCAGGCAGAGGGAAAGACACGGTAGGAGAGTCACGGTGGCGGAGCAATGAATCAAAAGAACAACAACAATGATGAGCAACTCAGCATAGTACGATTAGCTGTGGTTCGACGACTTTTAAAACAATGTAGAGAGACTAGTCAGGAGATGTCGCAACGAAGCAATAAGGCGAGGTTAGCAATAGAGAAGGAGGCGGATGGGTGCTACGTGGCTGAGGCAACTCCGGAATTAACTGTCTTCATCGAAATAATGCGGTTATCGGAATAACTGCAAGGGTGATAGAAAAAGAAACAAACGACGCAAATCAAGAAAAAAAAAAGAGAGACCTGTCATGCACTACTATTAGCACCTCTCTTACAGCAAACGCGCGTGTACACAAGTCTGATCCGAGTTGGCAGATGGGTCACGCGAACAAAATGGAGGACATGATAATCATGTACCTCGAAAGTTGTATGGAAACTTACGCCTTGAGACTCCAGATCGAGCTATGGGCCGGACTTATTCGCTGTCCCACCGGAAAGGCTGAGGGCTGCTGTAGTCCACAGTTGGGTCAACTCTGAGGGTATTCGGGCGCGGTCAAGTGGACTATGAGGAGAAGCTGTGGCCTGCGACGAGTCTGCAAGGTCGTGGTAAAAAGTCGTACATCAGGGGGGGGGTGTAAAGAATATCCTCGCGCGTCAAGGAAGCCCTTGAAGTTAAAGGGCGTCGAAAGACCAGGAAAAAGACGGAAGAAAGAGCAGACGGGAGAAACAAAAGGGGTGGGGGTTCCATAGCGGAACATCGAGAGGGACAGTAGGGTAGCCAAAAGCGCCGAACTTGAACCTTTAAGAGACGGGAATACGCAAGATTGGAGGAGCACGGGTCAAGCTCCTCTTGGGGGGGCACTAGCGAAGAAAAAAATAAGTGGGGGGTCCTTCTCGCAGAAAAATAGATAACATCGCCGACAATCAGGCACGGATGCTGAAAACTCTTTCAATTTACAAGCGAACCCTTGGGGGAATTACTTTCAGAAGACAGTCAGTACGACTTCGTTTAAGACATAACCCCGAAAAGGAAAAAGGTGAAGGAAGCTTTGCAAATCAGGATCTCTCTAAGACGCTCTCCAAGGGGGTCGTAGCAGAATCTCCGAGCGCAAGAACGGGTCTGACTCTCAAGCTATTTACCCGCGGTCGAAGGAGCTCCGGATGCGAGTCCTCATAATCTTTCTCATCATTGGGATGTTCCGTAAGGACGTCTCCAGCTCCAGGAAATTAGGTTAAAAAAGTGAATTAAGAAAATGTAAGACTGCCAACGTGAAAGGCTGGTCGCGCAGAAATGAACATCAGGGAACATTGCAGTTGTATAAATATTTCCAACCTCTTCAGGGATTGAGTCCAAAATCTTGAAGATTGACGCTAAGGATTGAGTGGGCCCAGAATCTAGCATAATAGGCCAAAGAAAGGGATGGTGGGGTACCCGAGAAGAAACCATAGCGACGGAGACAGGAAGAAAAAAAGAGGGTGTTGAGACAATCATTCCTGAGAAGGGGAAATCCCGGAAAAAGCTAGGAACCAACAAACTTAGAGGAGGGGGGAAAGGTATCTATGATTGGGTTTCCTTGAATATTAAAATTAGCGACGACGGAGAAAAAAAAACAAAAGAGTCTTGAATGAATGTCATTCAGAGCGGCTGTGTGAGGTGGTTATCCCCGCCGCCCTAGAATGGCAAACTCTCAGAGTCCGTGAAAGATCCATCGAATCTACCGGTGGTATCAGAAAAATCCTAGGAAGGCTGGATGGGGAAAGGGGATGGGGGGGGGGGGGGGGGGGGGGGGGGGGGGGGGGGGGGGGTGGGGGGGGGGGGGGGGGGGGGGGGGGGGGGGGGGGGGGGGGGGGGGGTTGGGGGGGGGGGGGGGGGGGGGGGGTGGGGGGGGGGTGTCCCCTAACATGAAAAACTTCTCCTTCTGGGAACCTCCTGCGCTAACCGTCACTGTGCCTTCACCTAATTAAAAGCTTGTGCCATCACGCTCGCAGCTCGGAATACTTCAACACCTGGTGGACCACCAAAAAGAAAGTGAGAAATCATTGAGTGATACGCAGGACCATCGCCATCACTGACTCTCCCGAAATGCAGTTATAGAGGATAATTAGATAGCAGCGTAGGGAGGTCGAGCTCTGGAGAACCTTTATATTATAGGGATATGCCATTCTGTCCCTTGGGGCCAACGATAAGTCCACGAGGGGTGGATTAACATCAGGGCACTAAGTTGATGAAAGAACGTTTATTCGCCATACGACGGCCGGGGGCTCCATCCTGACGAGGTCGGTGAAAGAATGTGGGGTTCTGAATATTTAGGGGGCTCGCAGTGGGTCAGGTGGGACCAATAAAAGACTGTGTTTCCACCCACGAGGAGCTTGCACTAATCCCAGAAGGGGGACATGGGGGGGGAGGTAAGGGGAGCGGGGAAATGTAGTCAGGTCATATTGTCGCTAAAGTCCTATGCCTTGTTTGGAAAGATCATGGGGGGAACAAAGATTCTTCGTTGTCTGAGTCTAGAGGATAAGAGGTTTTCCTGGATGGTCGGAAGGCCACTGGGAAAAAGGGTCAAAAGGAAGAGGCATCATCTCTCCAAGATATCAAACTCGAGGCTAACCTCAACAGAGCAGCAAACATGACGAGAGTTCTATGAGAGTTGAAAAGAGGGGAAGCAGAAAAATTCAAGATCCCGTGGAAATAGGGGGGACCTCTTCTATAGATTCGAAGGAAAGTTGAAAGAATTGAGTCGAGGGAACACGCAAAGAAGAGGCATTGGACGGGCCAGAGCCCCTCTGATGGAGTAAGCCACCGTGGGGGCTAGCAGAGGGACTATATTGTGACGACTAGATATTGAGGGGTTGTAAGAAAGCGAATGGAGGGACGTGGCTCGGCCGCGTCGAGGGGGGGAGAGGGTGGGTCTGAGAACTCGGCTTTACGCTCAGGTGGTTTACTGAATAATAGACGAAAATGGAAAACCGTGAAAGGCGGATTCAGGAGGCTCTGATGCTGTGGCTCTTCGGGGATGGGTGCCCACCCAACCTCGGGACAGCTTCTATGCATGGATGAGGAAAGAGGAGAAGGGACGAAACTGTACCTAGGGGGGATCTGCTTCCAGGCAATGTTAGTAAGAGATTATCTTCAACTCCGGTATCGACACCGTGCCAACCTCAAGATTGACGTGATATTAGCGGGAAAAAGAAAGTCAAAGGGCAGAAGAAATGCAAAACATGAAAGTTTTATGAATCAGCTCGTGGTCTGGCGCTCAAAGAGGGCTCTCATTAAAAAAGAAAAAGGAAAGGAAAAAGAATAGGGAGGAGAAAATCAGAAGAGCTGGGGTGCACAATGCTTTTTTGGTAATAAGGTTACCTGAAAAAAGTCGCGTTCGAAGTGAATAGGATAAGTGGTAGAAACAAGGAGAATCACTGAAATAATTAATAATCAATTAAAGTTCTAGTCAAATTTTTCGCTGACAACTCGTAAAGGACCTTCAGACGGCGACAACGAACGAAAACGAAGGATGCGCATCGTAAAAAAGGAAAGGCTCGTAGACCACGCTGCTCAGCCAAGGCAAGAGAGTAATCAACGGTTAAAAAGGAAACGCCACGGGGTAAATTCAAGCGGGGATAAGCGTGACGTGAAGAAAGGAAGGAGAAAGGATGTGTCCAAGGGAAGCAATAGCCCGTGTCGGGGAGCCAAATTAAAGGAGTCTTTCTACATGATTGGTGTCACGCATAGAAGAGGCGGAGAAGAGGGGGGCATGTAGTTCACGACATACATTTGGGAAGGATCATCCAACAACTGAACTTTGGGGGGTGACGGAGCG
>Ga0179593_1412297_pt1 | contig 10359 bp, 12 predicted proteins | sample CZODoug2_1_08_16_FD_185931 | JGI IMG/M metagenome (GOLD analysis project Ga0179593, IMG submission 185931) | Vadose zone soil fungal communities from Angelo Coast Range Reserve, California, USA - CZODoug2_1_08_16fungal (PacBio error correction) | ecosystem: Environmental > Terrestrial > Soil >...
CACCGGCTAAAAGTTAAATATTTAAAATAAAGAAAAAAGAACTCAGGAAAGACTTGAAATAGGAAGGTCCCAATGAATGTCAGGTCTGGAAGTCCATAAAAGTTGAAAAACCAGCTAATTTCAAAAAAAAGAAAAAAACATCGCGGTACTTAAAGAGGGGACAGCAAGTCATTCGGCAAGTCCGGTTCGGCAGTGACCGTATCTTTCGTCAAAAACCTGGGAAAAAGGGGGGGGGGGGGGGTGTTTTTTTCAAAAAAAACACCTGGGGCTTGTCCTGAAACTGGCTCAGTCGAATAACCCGAGAAAAAAGGGCAAGGGGGTCAAAAAATCAAAAAAAAAGAGAAACTCTGAGAGGAACATGTCGTCGAGCGCGTAGCTCAGCTCAAAACACACGAGTATGGGCGCTCGTCTACATGGTCATCAAAAAAGGTTGAGAGTGTCGGCTACACCCCCGGCGACCACAGCGCCAAACAACAGAGCTGGTGGAGCGGGACGACTGGAAAGACGCACACCAATCATCTTAACACAAAACCGCAAGAAGTAAATCGCGTAATGGGAAAGAAGAGCACTACTCAGTCCTCAAAGAAAAAAAAGAGGAGCAGTGGAAAGGGCTGGACATCGAGCTGACGCACAGAATGTTTCGGATGACCGGTAGAAAGATTAAGATACCCTGGAGATGTCGGCACAAAAGAAGAAGGGGGAACCACCCACACGAAAAGGCAAAATACGCAATAAAGCAGGTTGAACATAGGAAACTGGACCTTTAGTCGACGATCTGGAATCACTCACCTGATAATCCCAACGACCTAAATCAGAAGGGAGACGTCAGACCAGAGAACGTCTATGAAAGAAAAAAGGGGCGAAAGAAAGAGTTCAAGGAAAGTTCAGAAACTCACGCACGCCGTAGACCGAAACCGAAAAAAACACGCTGCAATTGGTGAAATGCGTATGGAGGGGCTGGAAGAAACGTAGGCAACTTCAAAAAAAAGGGGGAGAAAGGGGAGGAGGAGCAGGAAAGTTTACGGCCGCGTGGGGGTCGTTCGGTTCTGGAAAGGAGGGCGAAGAAGTAAGCTTTCAGAGGGTTGAAGAGTTCGGAGAGCTTATCCGGAGCGAAGGATAAAAGTCTTTAAGAAGAGGGGGGGAACAAAGGAGAGGTGAAGAGGATCTTAAAGATGGGCCATCGCACCGGGGAAAAGGGGTGAGCGAGGCGTTCTATCGGGGTCTGCTAAAGAGGACTAACGAGATCCGGCTCCTTTTGCACTGAATGAACGGAAGAAAAGGGAGGAAAGATGCATGCTGTCGCTGGCTGGAAAACCACTTCCTCCGCGAAATTCGCGTAGTCTGGATCGGAAAAGACCTGTCGTAGAAACGATCGTCTCACTTGCCATTCCACTAGGCAGGAGGGTAAGGAAAATGGGGGGTCCCGAAGAGGGGACCGCGCGAAAATAAGCTGTTGATCACTACAAGGTGGGGTCATGGAGCGGAAGACGAGGAGGTAGACCTGATAGCTCTCTAACTTTAATCAGTTGCATTCGGCGCTCCAAAGAGGAGACGGGCCACAAGGGGCATCGGCCCGTAAGCCCTGACAAAACGAGTTGGCAAAAAGCAAAGAGGCCGCTACCGTCAGCGAAAAGAGCGCATTGGGACTGGAGCCGCTAGCGAGGCCCGTCGTCAACGCGGACGCAGCGCTCAGAGTCGTCTGAACGAATGCCGCTCTTTGCCGTCGATGATCGGCTGGAAAAAAAACCAAAGGGATCAAGGAAACATTAGGCTTACGGGGGAGGTCAAAGACCGAGAAGCCTGGTCAAGTGCAGCCGTCAGGCAGCGGGCGACCGCGAGGTGCTTAGGCGCGTCAGCTACTCTGGCACGGGGGGGCCTCTCCCCCTAATCTTCGGACGGGGATGAACGCGGGAATAAAAGTACTGGTGGGGTGGTCAGGGGAGTACCAAAGCATGGGAGAATCCCGCATAACTTCTCAGACGCCTCGGATGGTGTAATGGGCAACATAACCTTGACATGGGTGAAAACCCGACTTACTGGGGTGACAAAAAAGGAATGGCCCTGACCCCGAAGGGGGAGGAAGACTCTTCATGCAAGGCAAGATATCTCGGCAGGGAGTGGGAAAGGGTAGCCGGCTATCTGCCAGAGCCCGAACGGCTGTACGCCGACTCCGTGTGAAAGGAGAGGGGTAGAGACGTCTGCGGTCAGGGACAGAACTGTCCGTTCGACCCGCTGGCACGAATGGGAAGCCATCACCACGGATCGAGAAGGAGAGCGGCACAAGTGAAAGTTGGTGGGGAACGGGGAGATGTAAGAGCTGCGGAAGGTCGAGGTACTAAGTTCCTCAGGTGCGGACCGTGTATTGACCAAAAAGGCCTCCCCTCGAAACGCTGACGAAGGGGAAGAGAGCTAAGGACCAAAGCGGCAGAGGGGGGTGCCCTTATTACCTACGAGAAAGTGGGGGGGTCGTCTTTGAGGCAAAGTCGGCTTATTCACTGATAAAATGGTAGGCATGACAGTGCCATACCTCACCAGGGCAAAATCGGGGACAGAACGTCCCGAGGGTCAAAACAAACTGGAAGGAGGGGAAGCCCGGAGAAGAATGGGGACCGCTCTACGCGTCGCTGGGGGGGAACCAGAACGCACTTGCATCATGGGTTAAATGACCAAAAGGGACTGGGGGGCAGACCAGATACATCGGCGCTGAAAGCACGCGGAGAGGGGAGGGGTGGAAGTTCCGAAAAATTTAGGGAGACTTATTTGCTCTTGGACTCCGTCAGGCGGCAAGAAACCAAGAGAACGAGCTCTCCCTCGGGGGGGGGCGGGACTGGACGAATGAAAGACAAGTGAAGGTCAAGCTTTCGGCAGCCACCCATGATTGTGACTCGTTCAAAGGAAACCCGTGAAGAGCCTCTGAGGCGTCGGCATTATGCAGACGAAGGGGAAACACTGAAGCAAAATCGGGACTCAAAAACACAACTTGAGGGGAAAAGTAGTAGTATTTTATTAAAGGGGGGAAAAGTGAGAGTTAAAAGGGTAAAGGAAGAAGAAGAGGGGGCACCGGAGAAGGGGGGGGAACGGACTGCCCACAAAGGGGAGGGTTTCTGAGCCAGCTTGAATCAAGCTTTATTAGACAAGCCACGCCCCAAAAGAGGACATCGAGGGGCGGTGGAGCTGACGAAAAGGAGGGCACACTGCGAGGACATCACTAGGGCCAGTCCACACACAAGCTAAAGGAGGCTTGAAAGAAGATGTAGCAGGGGAGACAAAACGAGGGGCTGGAAGAAAAAACATGAGTCTAACGAGCAGGTTGCAGGGGGTTGTCACTCCCCAAAGCGCGTAGAGTCTGCAAGATCGACAGGGGGAGCCTAAATTCAGGGGGGGGACAGAGGACGGTATTTTCCCAGTGTTCGAAGGGAGGTCCAACTGGACTGAGAAAAAAATGTGGGAGAGGGGGGGGGGGGGAGACAAGGCGGGCCAGAATAGACGTCAGGGATCTGGAGGTCATCAGGAAACAAAAAGGTCCGCTCTCGTGGTAAGAACATAAAGATGACCGTTCTCCTTCCGGGACGGTTGGGTAAAAGAAAGAGCAACCCCGGAGTCCACTAAACAAACTAATCGAATAATGCCCTCACGCCGACGGCACATCAGTAAGTGTTAAAAGGTCCGGAGAGATCCCGTGGCGAAACTTGAGGACGTAAACACAATTTGGGACGTGTCCTTTCCAGAAAACAAACCGCTGCTTCACCGGGATCGGCGTACAGACCGGGAAAGGGGGATCTGACTATTCCTTAGAGCCACGCAGAGGAGAGGCGGGTCCAAAAAGTGGCACTCAGCGGTTAGGCATGAAGGTCTGTGCACCATGCCGGAACTGGATTCAAGGCGGAGGTAGTAGAGAATCGGGCTTCACAGTCGGAGGCGGTCAAGTCCCTGCGTGCTGAAACAGAAGGCGGACCCTCCTCCACAAACCGTCCACCTTGAAGTACGACAGGGGACCGCTTCTTAGGAGGGGGGGGGGGGCGACCGGGTAACGCGGCACAGTAGCTGAATCTCCAGCAGCATATTCAGGGTCCGCTGCTGCCGCGAAATTAGAGTACAAAAAAAAGGAGCTGAACTGCCCGTAAGTCAAAATGCAGGTTCGACCAGACTCGGGGCACAACCGGTCATCTCCTGCAAGCATCCGTTCAGGCCGACCAGCTGGGGAAAAGCGGGCGTCCATCAAGCAAAACAGGATCGAGACGCCGGCGGCATGAGCTGCTTCGCAGCGCCCAAATCTCGGAAGAGCCTGAAATTGGGGCGAATTTGGCAGCGGGCCCGAACGCGGGAAAGGAGGTTCCGGGGTCAGGAAAAAGAGGAAAATGCGGCACGTCGAACCTGGACGCCTTCATCCGCGGCCACTTATTTCATTACATCGAGGTTGCAGAGCGCTCTAGCCAGACCATGTGACACCGACGTATCGCCGAATACCACAAGAAACAACAGACTAAGGCGGCTCACCAGCCGCCAGTCAGGGCCGATTTACAGCTTCAAAAAGTACAACCAATCAATGTAACGGCCTGCTCCGTGTCAACAAAGTCAAAACCCCATCCCCGGCGGAAGACGCCGAACCTAAACTTAGAGGGGAAAGACGTTCCGTGCTAGCGCGGAAGCGGGGAGGACTACAGGCCACCGCCTCCAACAGCTGCCGGTACGCACGTCTGTCGGGAAGCAGTTCGTAAACATCGACGCGCAGGGCGAGCGGGGACAGAATGTAGCCGCGCAGCAAGCCGAACAAGAGAACTGTCGTTAGGGGGGGAGCAGGAACAGCGTCCCGCTCGCCCCCCATACCCTCTTCTCTAACGATAACCTATCGCCAGACAGCGATACGCGTCGACGAACGATAGGGCAACGAGGAAGCAGACGCCAACTAAAAGGCTCCGCAAAGCGGCGAACAAAGACCACAGAGGAAGCAAACACGCGGTCTACGGCCGGACTCTGCTACTTTGACTGAAAAAAAGAGTATGTGGGGCGCAGACGAACAGGCACACGGGCAGAGTGAGGCAGAGGGGATCAGACGTCAACGGAAAGGATCTCCTGGCCGGAGATGGAGGTTCGCTCGAGCCACGTCTCCATGCGGGCTAGTCGTTGAGCAAGCGGAAGGGGCGTGAGGCTAGCCAGAAAAAAGGCGGAATTCCCCAGATCGTCTCCAGATGGGAAGATGGAAACGGGACAAACGGATGCTCGGGGATCTTAGGCTGGCAGCGGGAAAAGGTCGTCGTGCCTGCTCCATCTTAGTTTGTGAATAGCCACCACCGCGTCTGAACAAGACAGGTCCATCAAAACCACAGCAAGCTTCATCTCGGGAGAAAAATCCGTCCAACGCGCACGCGCCCAAAAAAAGACGTTGAAAGGCATCGTCCACGCGCGACTTCCTGGGTGGGGAAAGATGAGGGCTCAAGCGAGACGAAAACGCGGCCTGCTCAGTCGACGCCGGAGAGAAAACGCGAAAAAATGTTGGGGTGGGGCGCCATGGTGTGAAAGAAGGCATGACGAATAACATCAACTGTCCGACGAGGGCATCTAGTAAACAACAACTAGGAGGAGAAGATAAAATGCCGCGTCGAATGGCGAAGGTAACTACGAGTCAAGCAATGCAGTGGGCCAGATTCAGCGACAAAAAAAGACGCCAAAAAAATTAAGGGAAGCAAGTTTCGCTGCCGAGGAGCCACGTGTTTCGGCCCGGCAACCAAGAAAGAGTCCTACCCCAAAAAGTCACGCCCGCCGGACGAAGATGAAAGACGAAGGCTCATGACGGGAGCGTTGCGCGCTTGAGACTGGTTTGGGGGACCCAAATGGGGAAGAACTGACACCGAAGCGTGGGTGCTATGGAAAGTGTGGCTGGCACAGAACAAGGGGGGGACGTCCGAGGACACATGACGCGATGGAGCAGGGGAACACAAGAAGCCCTCCGTGGACCTCAGGCCAGAGAAGAAGAGCGATAAGTTGGCCATCTGGTCAATTCAAACGATCTGGGGAATCCGAAGGCGGGCAACCTAAAAATACTATCCGTCAGAAGGATCAAAAAAAAACGGACACAATGGCATTGAGCGCTGCCTACACGCGACAAAAGACACCGACGCAATCCGCACGAAAGAGGAATGCAACCAGGAAGCGCACTGCGAAAGTTCGGAAACGTAATGCAGTACCGGGGCTGGGAAAACTTGGGGCAACCCGGGTCCGTGATACGGCGAGGGGGTTCGGCATGGACGGGGGAGCGCGTCAGCCTATAACGTCGAGGGGGGGGAGTGCGGGCCATTGGCTACCCGGCCGCGGGCGAGTGGACGACTGTGTCGTTCGACGAGGAAAAGCGCCGCGCGGCAAGAGGAAGAGGGAAAGGCAAGCGGATGGCATGCGATGCGCGCGGAGCACTTAAACTCTGTTGCTCACCTGCCAGACAACGGTCTAAGCAGTAATCGGGAGGTCAAACCTACAGCGGGATGGAGGGGACCTTTCGCCTGTCGCTCGCTCGCTAACAGGTGGGGGACTACGGTTCTTCCGACCGGAGGGGAATGCTTGGCGGCGGGGGCTGAACTGGGAGCACGAAACTCCGCCTCGCGCTAAAGGGGATGGATCGGCTAGCTGGTCGTTCTCAAGTGCGCGCAAGGGAGGAGGGGTGTATTGACCCAAGAAGCAGAAGTCCTGAGTGGGTCGCGAGGTCCTCAGCCAAGCGTGAGCAAAGACGGACAGGATAGGTGAAATGGAGCGTGGGGCGTAGGAGGTGTGCAAAGTAGGACGGAGATGAGGAGAGGGAAGGGAAAAAAAGGGAGACGCAGGGGGTTGTTGGTGGGAGGAGATGCATTAGCGAAGCCATTTCACGGACAAGGAAACTTACCGGACTCACTCCAGTGAGGAAGAAAAAACAAATCGCCTCGTCCAAGGGAAGGGGGGGGAGCCGCCGAGAAAATTTGGGAGAAAAAGAGACGCGCGACGGCCAGAGTCGCACAGCACTGGTCAGGCAAAGGACCGTTGCCGGTCCGCCGGCTGGGGCAAACCGTGGACAAAGGGAGAAACTGGAGGGTACAGTGGAGCAGAAACATCGAGCATACTTGAAGCCAGGACAGAGGGTACCACAGGTGCGCGGGAAGGCAGCTACTTTGCCGCGTGGAAAAGAACCGAATACTAAAAGGACGCCCTCGCGGCGCTTGAACATGCGGGTTGCGGCTTTTAAAAAAGCTGACGCGCCGCAACTGAAACGCCGCGAGTGTAACGCGAGCTCCTCAGAATCCAGAAGTGCCTGGGGGACGAAGAACCGAAAACCAAAGCGTGAACGCTTGCAGGCCAAGCTTCGCTTGAGTGGCTGGGGATAGAGACAGATGCCCGAAAACGGAGGTAAAAGGGGAAGACGGTGCCCGAGCGGAAACCAGGGAGGGGGGTCGGCAGGACAATTACTTGCCGCTGCGTCGAGAGGACGTCTCGGCACAAGGGGGGGAGGCGGCGTGGGAAGGCTGGATTCGATGTAGTGAAATCGGGGTGCGGGGGCGGGGAGGGGACCAAAGCCGTCCCAGACAGGAAGCCGAGCACTCGCGAATGACACGAAAGGGCGCAAGGGGTGTTGCCCTTATAACGATCAAGGGAAAAATCTAGAAAAGCGGCGTAGTCAGGTACCACGTCTTGCAATGACAATGAAAGGCCCCCACCATCCCAGTAACTGGGGGAAACTGAAAAGGGGTCCCCCATGAAAGACCCAGTGGGGACCTTGCCAGAATAAAGACGCGGCTATGGGGGGAAAAATAAAGACTCAGTTCGCCGTCAGTTTGGGAGCGCCGCGTTGTGGGGGGCAGCTCAAAGGAAAATTGAAGCCGCTCAAAAGGGGAGGGAAATGGAAAAGAATCAAAAAGTACGTGCCTTATTGGCCGATAAGACGCCGTCCCGTCACGATGTCTGCTGCCCCCAAAACTGAGCAGTGATCACGCTTGCGCATCAAACCACGGTGGACTCACGGAGGCCCGTTGCGGAGCTTGTCAGGGCATGAGTTCAAGACATGACTCAAATCTCGGAAAAACAACAAAAACGAGAAGAAGAGTTTGATGTGCATGGACCGTCGATTGAACTCAAGGAAAGTAAGGCTCGGCCAAAGGGGCTACGAAACGTAGATCAACGTTGGGGGTGGCTGCCAGTTGAAGGGGCTTGAGGAAACAATCGCAAAACCGACGGCGAACAGCATTCGTGGAGCTTAAGCAGACGTTGAAGAGCAAGCGGGGGGCCAACCCAAAAAAAAAAAAAAAGGGTGAGGGGAACAGAGAAAAGGCAACTGCCCATTATCTGGAGGGAATACGCGATGGGCGGTTCGTAAAAACGCGTATAGCGGAAGGATCGAGGTAGTCCCTCCCTTCGTGGGGGCCAACGTCGGGAAGTAAGGGAAAAAAAAAAAGAGGGCCTACTTAAGGGGCTCAAGGAAAGTCAAAGATGTGAAGAAGGGCCTAAAGTCTCGGGGGTCAAGGCACACCAGTGAACATGTCATCCGGACGGGACCGTTCGGGACAGAAAAAGGGACGACCCATGTTGGAAGCAACCAAGAGCCTCACTATCACGGACACGCAGCGTCCAAATCCGTCCAGTGTGAAAAAGCGACTGCTCGATCCGCGACGAGGATGCCATCGTGCACAGGGGGGAAAAAGTGTCCTGCCGACAAAAAGAGGGGGGGACGCTCGGTACCCTGAAAACAATTTTTGAACGGCAGGCCGTAGCCGGCTACAGCAACCAGTAGAAACCATGGCAGAGCGGCGTTCCAGCTGGCTTCGTCCCCCCCACGGAACGGGATGACCCTGGAGGAGGGGCGGCACGATCGCGTACAAAAGGATGGGCGAAAAAAAGTAGGGCAGGAACAGGGAGTACCAAAAAAAGGCACCTGGGAATCAATGCGCGCCGAGAGTCGGCGAAGTAAACGCGGACCATAGCTAACGCAGCAAGGGTCGAGGTCCAGAGAGGGCCGCGGGGAGGGGGGGAAATCGGGGGAGCGAACTCATAAGCGGTGCGACCAGGAATCGTTGTTCACGGCTTCATAGGCAGGAAAGGAGAGGCAGGAGAAAGACCGCTGGATCGGGACGACAAAGCAGCAGGTCGACTCGGGCCGCGGCGGCTTCGCCATCTCCAAAATTCGGTCGTCGGCGCAAAAAAGCGGCTGATTCTCACGCCGCACGCGCGGAAGTCCGGAAAGGAAAACGCTGGGCCACTCCTAGAAACGAGAACGAGGAGACTGCCTCGCCTGCCTGCAACACTTAGATAACCCAGCGGTGAAGAGATCTCCGCAGCAGCATCCTCGCCTACTACACGCTCAAAGACCCCACTCCGTCCGTGGATCACCAGCCGCCAATGAGAAAGGGACAGGGTCGGAAAACAAAGAATGTAGGCTGACGTGGGCAACGTCATCATAAGACGCGCGGGTCGCGGATACGACAAGTCTCCGATCAAGAACGCTCCGAATAGATGATCGCGGCGGAGATTCCGTGAATAAAGGGATCCGCAGACCCCATCTCCGGGGACTCACTTAAGTCACTCTGTCATATCATAGAAATCGCATTGCGAGCGAGTAGTGAAGCCATAGAAACGAAATGAAAAGATCGGGGTTCTGTGGCGGGGTCGAGGTTCCGCTCCCGCTCACATGACGTTACTGCTGCGCTAAGCCTACCTATGCGCGCCGCGAATACGATGAAAACATCGTAAACTAATGCCCGCTAAGCCCAAAGGCACGCCCTCCGAAGCGAACTCCACTCGGGCCACCAGTTCGACCGAAAGCGTCTCAAAGCAGGTGCAACCGTCTTCAAGCCCCTCAGGCATACGTCGCCCTGCATTGGCAGCGCGGTGCATATCGTGCTGTGCATGAAGTCCTGGCCGGGAGCTTGGCGCGGGTTCGAAGAAAGGCACTCTCCGCCCGTGAGGAGCACTCTAGTCGTTGGAGCGGAGGGGCGTGGGAATTCCATCGCCGGCGAACCAAACTCGTGCTCCAGAAGGACCGGGAACCGATGGGAAAACGGAAGGCTCGGATGCGGGGGGAGAGGCACGTACCAAGTGTAGGGTCGTACATCGAGAAAGTTGTAATCTGCGAAACCGCGCTTCTGTTAAAAGAAGGGCCATCAAAAAACCTTCGGTGCGGTCAGCGAGGGAGCACACAGCCGTCAAGCAACGCGCCTTCGGCAGAAAGGGAAGAGGGGCAAGAACTTAAAACAGGGTAAAAAAAGAGGGGGTAAAGGATTGGCTCTGCGCTGCATCTGGCCAGCACTAAGATTAACCGAAAAAATGTTGGCCATGTGACCAGGTAGCGGGAATCGACACTGCAGGAAGCGGAAAAAAAGTAAATGTCGCCACTGGGAAGCGAAAAGG
>Ga0179593_1420300_pt1 | contig 10359 bp, 21 predicted proteins | sample CZODoug2_1_08_16_FD_185931 | JGI IMG/M metagenome (GOLD analysis project Ga0179593, IMG submission 185931) | Vadose zone soil fungal communities from Angelo Coast Range Reserve, California, USA - CZODoug2_1_08_16fungal (PacBio error correction) | ecosystem: Environmental > Terrestrial > Soil >...
GGGGAGAGAATCAACAAGGGTTTTAAACGGGGGGGCCCCCTAACAAAGTGGAGGAACCAGGGGGCATACAGTTTTGACGAGACACGTCTAATCAGGACAGAAGACGGGAGGATAAGGGGCACGAGATATGAGCAAGGGTGAAGAACGGGGTTTTGGGGTACTTTCAAAAATTCATGAAAGGAAATAGGGACCAGACTGAGTTTTATAGAGGAAGAGGCAGGGGGGGGGGGGGGAAAAAAAGGTCTAATCAAAAAAGACAAAGGCACAGTCCGACGAAAAAGGGACAGACAGGGCAGGTTTGATGTTGAAGCACTTTGAAAGCTCGGATCTCTACGTTTCTGGCCCAACGAATGAAGGTGGGGGACAAAAAACAAAACTTGAAAAAGGTATGCATTATCATGGGGAGGGGGGGGAAATAAGGGAGGGTGGGGGGGGAGAAGGGTGATAGAATGTAACAGGGGGCTGATCCCCAAGTTTCCGGGATTTGGAAATCTTGTCTCCAAGTTCAAAGTTTGTGCAAGGAAGACAGGGGGGTTGATAGAAGGGAGTGGAAAATGGGGGGAATGGGAAGAAACAGCCAGGTTAAGGGTCATGACGTTTGGTCAAAAAAAAAAAGGCGTCCCTCTTACAATAGAAAAAGTTGCAAAACGGGGCTAAAGAGTAAAATGTATTAACGAGAGGGAGGGACAAAAGAAAGGTGGAAAGATGGAGGGTTGGGGGGAATAAATATGAAAGTGGGTTCATTAGCTTTCGCAAGCGAGGGTAAAATAAAAAGAGGCCCAACAAGGATTTCAGAGCCCAGGTGGACAAGAGGGAATAGGCATCAAACTGGTGAAACAGTTTTTAGGCGAAAATAAAAGACAAACATATGGTGAAAAGGGGATAGGGGAAAAAACCGATGATTGAATGAGGTCATGCCGGTAAGATCAGCAAAGCAAAAGAACAAAACTAGGAATTAGAAATGGGGGAACTCACATAAAGACGCAAAAAAGCTGGGAGACTGCACCGGTCAAACGGGGGGTGGGATACAAAAACCAGAAAACAACTAACAAAAAGCCAGGGGGGGGAAACTTATAACCGCCAATAGTTAAGAATGTGAATTTTGGCGACAACACAGCCACTTCCGGGAGAGGGCCATCGTGGGTGGTCGGCTGTCAGGAGAGACGAAATGCACAGGGTCAGTAAACAGGGGGGTTGCGTCCCTCTTTCCAATAAAAAAAAGGCGAGTTCGATAGAGATCAAGCCAAAGAGAAAGATACGATTTGTCAAACAGGGGGGTGAAAAAAGAAATTAATAATTGAGGAAAAGCAGTAAAACCATAGGAGAACAAGCCTTGAAGGGGAATGGGTTGTTGGGTGGAACACGGGTATACGCCACTAGGAATTGTTCAAAGGAGTCTGCATTCACGGTCAACAACTGCCCGTCACTGCACAAAAACTAACACCATTAATCTATGGACAGGGTGTCGAGAAAAAACCGGTGCCAGGTTGGGGGAAGAAATTTGCAAAACTGTGCAGATAAGTTGAGTGCAGCCTCCTGGAACGTACTCGATATCCAAAAACAGGGGGACCACCAGGGGGTGAGGGGAAGAGATAAAAGTATGGACAAACACTGGAAACTTCCTAGCAAAGAGCGAGGGGAACCCTGAAAAGGGATTTTGGAAAAAGGCCGGGCCGCTCGGACGGAAGAGGAGGTAATGGAAAGTTCTGACAAACAGGGAGGGAAAGGTTTGGGGTTGTAACAAAAAGGGAGAAAGGAAAAAGAAAACCATCAAAGTTGGGGAAGAGACAAAGAAGTAATGATAGGAGGGGACGCGTGACAAGGTAATCGGACCGCCTTTGTTGATCGGGGAGAGAGGCGCCAGAGAAAGGAAAGGGAAAATAAAACTCTAAAAAAAAAACAAAGGGAGGGGAGGAGAGTTCATTGGGTTAGTTCAGACGGGAACTCATCCTGAACAGAAAACAAAGGGGAAATGCAACGAGTTAGGGCATATTCAACATGGGCCCCCAATTCTTGGGGAAATGATATCAAAAACGTGGAGGGAGTCCCGGGGGCAAAACGAGTACCTCCCTAAAAAAAAAATAAGAGCAAGCATTGTGGGGTGAGTACCAAAAGACTCACCCCACCGAGAAAAAAGGACGCAGAAGCCTTGCCGAGGGATCAAATCCAAACAGACCGCAAAAAGAAATCACAGGAAAAAAACGCGAAAAAAAAAAAGGAAGGAAAAGTCGCGTGAAGGGGCAGAAGGGAGCCAGCAGTATGGGTGCACAGTGTTTGTGGAAATATGGTCAAAAAGAGAGCTGACGAAAAGTGAAACCTGAAAAAAACAGCATTAGAACCAACCGGGAAGGGGGTTCACCGAAAAGCAAAGATCTGGGTCGTTTGGGGTGGACCTAGCAGAGACGGGATGGCAGAGGGAGGGACAAAAAAAAACCTAGGGGGCCGGTAGTCAAGAATGGAAGAACACCAAAATAACAGCCCCAGCGCAGAAAAAGGGGTGGGGGGGGGTGAAGCTTTGTGGAAGACCTGGAAAATTACCAGTGAGGAGGACGTCCTGTCAACAAAATGATGGGAAAACGAAGTATGGGCTGGAAATCCAAAAAATTAAAAGGAATTGGGCGGATTTGGAAAGGACGAAAAAACAACAGTACAAAAGGAAATGGGGGTGCATAGGTCTCGGCAGCGAAAGAAAAACTAGGGGGGGGATCAAAAGTCTTGTTGGTCAAAAAAAAGTCACCACTATGGGGGGGGGTATAAGGTTCAGGAGAGGGGTACGTGGAAGAGGGGTTATCCCTTTAAGCAGAAGAAGCGGTTCTCGAACTAAAAGGACGAAAGAAAGACAAAAAGGGAAAATAGGGTGGGTCGGACGAAGCTAAAAAGGGAAACATAAGCAAAGAAGGGAAAAAACTGTACCTAGGGGACTTGGGGTGAAAGAGGGGTAGAAACACAGGGGTTCCAAAAAAAGTTAGGTTTCATTCTAGAACAAGCCTTGTGTTCCTGAGGGGGGGGAGAAAAAGCTGCAAGGACAGAGAGATCCTTCAGGAGAAAAACTTTGAGTTTGCTTACAAAGACCGCCTAAAAAAAAAAAAAAAAGGTGCAAAGTACAATTATGGGGGTTGCGAGTCCACTGAAGAAACAATCTCACTGCCAAGAACATGGGTGAAAATATGAAAAAAAGCGGGAACGACGGTGATGGGGGGAGGGGGGAACAACGTAGGACAAATACCTGTGGGGCTGGGCAATCAAAGGGAACTCATACTTTTGAGTTGAGGGCAACTGACTTGGAGAAAGACAAGAGAAGAAAACAGGAAAAAGACATTGGGGAGAAAAACACGCCCTGTGACAAAAAAAAATTAAACGACATCAAACTCGAAAAAAAAAAAAAAGGAATGAAAAGAAACTAATTAAGCCCAGACGGGGGGTGGGGGGGTTTGAAAAGGGGGGGCCTTCAAAAAAAACAAAAGACACTGGCAGGAAGGGGGGGATACGACATCATCAGAAGGAAATATGTGGAATTCAAAACAGCAAACTTGGGAGGGGGAAAGGGAGTAGAAGGGGGGAATGGGTACTGGGAGGAAAAGAAAAAAAACAAACATTGCCTTACAGACGGAACATCAGAAGGGGAAAACAAATATCAGAGGGGGCAGTAGTCTTCCCGGCAAAAAAACTGGGTTAAGAACCCAAGGGAAAATCAACATTTGTCATATCAATCGAATAAAAACAGAATAACCGAGAAGGGGGGAGCCGTTGAGAGGAGTAGAGCACAAATTGGAACCAGGGGAAACGGGTCGCCAAAGGTTAGTGTTAGAAATCTAACCGGGGTGAAGGCGAGAAAAAAAACGCAACTAAAGGAGACGGGGACGGGGGGATATGGAATAGCCTCTAGGGGGTTTGCCCCTGGGAGGGCTGGTCTGGGGATGAACCCTAATTGGGAAAAATTGTTAATGTGGGGGGGGGGGGGGGGGGAATCACAGATGAGCACGTCAAACAGAGAGTGGGGGGAACGGACGCTGTATGATGGAATGGTGGGGGGGGGAAAAGGGACCTTGAATGCCGCGTCCAACAATGGGGGTTTTAAAGACTGGTGGGCGGCAACCAGCAAGTACGGAGGGACCTGGAGGAGGACGGGGGGTTAATGGGGGGGAATCTAATAGCAAGATGGCAGGGGGCCAGGTTCATTGTACATAACGATATGAAAAAAAGGGAGGGGGGATGCACGGGATCGAAGGTCCAGAAACGCGAGGCGGATGGTCTGGGGGGACCCACTGAAAGAAAGAGAGGGGTTCTGTTTTCAAAGTGTTTTTTTTGGGGGGGGGGGGGAAGAAAGGGGGGTAAGTTTACCCTCACAGGAAGTCTGTTTTCAGGGGTCGGGGGGAAAAATATGGGGGGGGATTGGGGTCCAAAACGCGTTGAAAGAATTTAAAGCGGGGGTGAAAAAAAAGAATCAAATTGGGGTTTGACGGGGTCTTTGTTCTTGATGGAAGGGGAAGCGAGAAAAAACAAGTCAAAGGTGTGTGATACGAAAAGGGGGAGAACTGAAACTCAAAGCTTAGAAGGAAGGGATGGGGGACAACGAAGAGGGAAGCTGCAAGTGCAAAGGAATGCTGGGGGGACGTTGGGGGGGGTATAAGATTGGGAGATGATGAGAAGAACTGTGATAGAGTTCCCGAGGAGGGGTTGGGGGAAGAGTCGGAAATGGTCATCTAGAAACTGGAATTTCGGAAAAACTTGAGAGAAAAATTGGGGGCCTTTGGAGTAAGTGGGGAAAGAAGAATTGGCTGTCTTATTGGAGCACTGGGGGGGGGGGACTGTAAAAAAACGCACAGAAGAAAAAAGGAAAAACAGGGGGGAAATAGTTGAAAAAGGAGGACAGACGGGGGAAAAAAATTGGGAAGAACTCAAAGGGGTAAATTCGGACCTGCTTCCAACGAGGTTGGGTGTTGTGGAATCTGAGGGGGGGGGAACAATTACAAACCAAAAGTGGGGGTTTCCGGGGGGAATGACACTGACAAAGGGGGTGGGGAAAAATTAGACACGATTAAACCGAAACAAACGATAAAGTAACGGATAGCCTTGAAAGAGGAACAAATTGTGAAGCACAGGGGGTCAAAAAAGTGTGGCCAAAATTGAGGACAAAACCAGGAAACCTGGTCTAAAGAAAAGGCAAGTTACGGGCCCCCCAGTGCAACAGGCCCCGACTAAGAAAGACCTCAGGTCGACAAAAACAACAAACGTGAGGAAAGGAAATTGATAGGCGGGAACAGAAGGGGGAAAAACCCGGCTCATGATAGAGCAAGGGTAGGCATCAAAATGAAAAGGCGGACACTGCCAACAGCTGAACAATGGGGGGGGTGGTGCACCAATGCAACTGTGCGAAAAGCGGAAAGACTGAACCAAATGAAAGGGGTCACGCAGAAGCTTGAACATGCTAAAAAAAAGGGAGTGAACACAGCAGTGTGAAGCAGGAAAGCCAACACACCTTTTGGGAACCTGATGGGCCAGCCAAAAAAAAAAACCAAAAAGGGGGGAAAAGGCCGGGAAGAGGAAACAAGGAAAGCGCACCCAAAATCCCCGAGAAAACGTCCAAAATCAGAGGAGGGGAAAGAGTCCCAATCTCACAAAGGGGTGGGGGGGAGTGAAGCAAAAACAGTTACCAAAAACAAAACACCGCATAAGGAGACCGGAAATATCAAAAAAAAGAAATGACAGGGGGTCAAATGCTCAAGAGAATTACAATGGGGTCATAAACTGCACAAGTCCAACACCTGCATAGCAAAATCTGAGAAAAAAGCAAAACAGAACGGGCAGCGCGAAAATCCAACACGGGCAAGGAAACAAACAAAAAAAAGCTCTTATTCGAAAGGACATAACTCCTAACTACCAAACAGAGCAGGAGGGGGACCCCTAACCCAGGGGTAGGGGAAAGACGACTGGTAAAAAGAAGGACACCTGAGGGGGGACCATCAAGAAAAACACATAAAAAATGATGTAAAGCGAAAGATGATAAAGAAAAAAAAGGGGGGGGGTCCAAAATCCCCAGAAGTTCTAACCCAAAAACGCTTCAGAGTGGGGGGGTTACAAAAAACCTTATGAAAAAAAAAAAGAAAGAAAAAAACGAACTGGGAAACTTCAAGTGGTAAATGAAGGGCAAGAGAAGTCGTCGAACCAAAGAAAAAAAGACATCCGATGGGTAAGTTGACGGGGGGGGGAACCCACTGTAAAAGAAAAACAAGGTAATCAAAAAGGGAAAAAAACAACATTACCAAGGGGGGGCAAAAGAAGACAGGTCAGGTGGAGAGCAAAAGAGACAGGAAAAACCGGACGAAAGAATAACAGGAATTTCCCACCAGATCGAAAAAAAAAACGTAAACCAAAAAGGAAAATAAACATGGGAGGGCAAAGCCCAGGAGAAAAAAAAGTGGAAATAGAAAATGAGGGGTGAAAACAGAAAAAAAAAAGGGACCAGGGCCCTCAGAGGCTGAACAAAGACAAACAGGTCAACCAAAAGAAAGTTCAAAAAACTGCGTTGAGGATAGAAGAAGGGTGACTGGCAAGAGTGGGGCAAGGGGCAAAAATACATGGGGGAAAAAATTAAAGCAGGAAAAAAAAAAGGGACGGGTAGCGGGGGGGGAGCCCGTCTAGATGGGAGGGCCCCAACTGGGGGGGGGGGGGGGTGGGAAAAGGAAACAAACCTTTGTTACAGTGGAAGAAAGAAAACAATTCGAGCTGGGGTCGAAAAAATGAGGCCAGGGGGGGGTTAGTAACCTCCGAATAAACAAAAGGAAAAAAAGTGATCCAGGCAGGTCGACAAAGAAAAAGGTGAAAAGGTTTATCAAAAAAAGGTGGGGGGAGCACACGGAACAGTTGATGTGGGCAAAAAAGGGAAGGGGGGAAAGACCTCAAACTTAAAAACAACCAGGTAGGGGAAAAAAAGGGTACAGCCTGTTAAAGATTTCAACAGTGGGGGGGAAAGTTGGTTCGGAAATTTGAAACCATGATGGCGGGGGGGTCTCCCCAATGTTTACCGGGGGCTACTGAAGGGGGAGCCTGTCCAGACAAGTCCAGGGGGAAGCAAAGGACGTACGGGGGTGGGGGAGAAAATATGAATGACTGGGTGGAACCGACCATCCAGGTTGACCTGGACAAGGCAGAGGGAAAAAAGCCCCCTACCATAAGGGGGACAAATTTTTTCACGGGCAAAAGGTAAAGGGGAGGGGGAGGAAAAACGGTAGCAGGTAGCAAAAACAAAGATTTGGTAATGTGAGGGGGGGATCAAATAAAGAATGCAGTGGAGAAAAAAAAACGAGTCTCCAAAAAAAGCCCCACAAAAGATGTGGGGTTTCGAGGGCCACAAGAAGGGAACAGAATGGGGAACAGGGTTAGGCAGAGAAACTTAACCACAAAAAAAAGTTTAGTGACGTGGGGAACAGATAGATTTTCAAACTTGTAGAGGTGAAAGAAGAAAATCAACACCACTTTCCAGAGGGGAGGGAAAAAAAAAGGAACACTGAAAAGGAAAAAAAAGAAAAAATGTATCTGAACGCCGGTCAAAGGGGGGGGGTTAGATTAAGAGAGATTAATCATGGAAACGGACCAGAGACGGAAACCTAGAAACAAAAAAAAAAAAAAAAAAAAGAGTGAATAGTGAATTTACACAAAAAACAAAAAAAGAAGCTTTGGGGGGACCAATAGTTTTCGCGTAAATGGCCACCGATGGACAATTCACCCAAGGGTAAACGGTCAAACAAAAAAAAAAAAACAGGGGGGCAGTTCACCGGAAATAGCCTCGGGAGCGAAGATGGGGGAAGCAAGTCAAAAGATACGCAAGGGGCAAAAAACAAGAAAACAGTGAGTAAGGAGAAAAGAACTGGGGAAAGGTGGAAGATCAAAAAAGCCAACAACATATTAAGCAGCACTAGAAGGGGTGGGGGGAGGACAGTCAGGGAGAAACCAAGAGAGAAGGTTGTGGGAATCCGATGGCCAAGGACCCGGGAAAAAAGTGCAAAGCAAACACAAAAACGGAAATAGGAAAAAAAAGTGTGCTTCCGACCCTTGGACCAGGTGGTAAGGGCGGGGGCACGACTGGCACTGTCAAAGCAAAGGACCTTGACATCATATCAATATCCACAAACAGGCCAACCAAAACTGAAAGGTATGGGGCGATACAAGGAGAAAAACAAGACTGAAAAAAGAGAGGAAACTGAAAGGAATATGAGGATGGTGGGGGGGAGGGGCGATATGTCAAAAGACTCGGGGCAGGTGGGGACAGCATTCTGTGGGTGGCGGAAAAAAAAAAAAAAACAGGGGTATTTTGTTTCCAAAAGGGGAGAGACACAGACTCCGTCAGGATCCAACGAGGGCCAGGGGAAATAGGGACGAGAGTGGGAAGGGGGGAGAAAAACCGACCAAAGAAGTTTATCACGGTGGGGCTGAAAGGAGGAAAAAGGAACCTGGCAAGAATCTCGACAACAACCAGAGGGAAGATTTTCCAGGATTGTCAGAAGGGGAGGGGAAAATCTAATCCTTCAACCGACAAAAAGAGGGGCGGATATTAAAAGCGAGGAGGGCAGGGGTCAGGGCCCCATATTGGGGGATATCAAAAAAGGGTATCAACCACCCATCACCTGACCAAAAGAAAAAATGTTTGCAAAAACAACAAGAAAGAAACCGAGAATGGCCACTGCCTTAGGACGAAAAGAAATCCCAAACATGAAGAATCAACTTAGTGCGCAACTCAAATTGCCAGGAACGAAAGGGCGCGGGGGAAGGGGGAGAATAGCAACTCGTAAACCAGAAGATGGGGGGAAACTTTTTTGGAAATGGTTTAAAAGATCGAAACCAGGTCAAAAAGTTTAAGGCAGTTCAGGAAGCCAAAAGGAAGAGAGTGGGGTGAGGTTTGTTTGGGCTAGGGCAGCGGGGACCGGGGGAAGGTCATTGAAGGAAAAAAGTGCTCAAGAGGCCTTTGGAGCAAAAGACCATGCCTCCATTAGGCATAAATGAAATGGTGACTCTGCTTTTGATCCAAAAGGAAGGAAGGTCTAGAAGCTGTCACCCAAAAGCGTAGTTGAAGGGACATCAGAACAACGGATGGATGACAAAGAAAACGATATCAAGAGGAGGGGGGGGAATGGAAGTAGGAAGGAAGCGAAAAAGATGGGGAAAGCAAAGGGGAAGGCATTGTTGGAAAAAAATCACAATAGAAAAAAGAGGGGACGGGGAGGGGTTAAAAAGATGGTCTAAGCAAAGGGGGGTAGAAGTTGAAAAAAAGAACGTTACAAGGCTGGGAGTGCCATTTCGCACTAGAAAGAAATTGGGGGGAAAATTGTGCGGAAAAGTCGAAAAGGAAAAAAGAAAATCAAAGTCGTAAAAAAATCTGTAAAAATGGGGCCATGGCGAAAACGGGTAACAGGGAAAAATATCCCAATGAAGAGGAAAAAAATCCGGTGGGCCTAGGGTGAAAAGCGCACAGGGACCACATAGCAGACTTCTCACTTTTCAAGTATGGGGAAAAGAAGAAAACTAAATTGTCGGGGCAACTACTTGGTTTGACGGTAAAATAAATTTAAAAAAGGCAAAAGGAAAGTCGAATTGATTAGGAAGAAGAAACGGATTAAAAGGGGGGGGTTACTTGCAAAAAACAAGTAAACTGGGGGTAAAAAAAAAAAAGGAACATCCACACAGGGGGTAACAAAAAATATCAAACGTAATTTACGGCAACAAAAAAATGGGAGACCAGAGGAAAGAAAGAAACAGTGGGGGAGACACCGCCATGTTACAGTCGAAAATACCAAAGAGAAAAAGAATGGTTGAAACCAAAAACAAAAGGGGGGAGGAAGAAAAGTGTTGATTCTACAAAAGGGAAGGAGGGAATCACGGTAGGACCGGACAAGAGAATACCTTTGATCAACATCACACAAGTAAAACGGAAAAGGGACAAAAAGGGGAAAACGGTGTTCAAGTCACTGGCGGATACCCTCAACCCACACAAGGATATCATCGGAAGGGGACTAGGGGCAGATTTTCTGCGGGGCACAAACTGGGTGAAGGAACAAACCATTATGGAAATCAAGGGTGAAAAAATATCTCGATAAAACACCCGTATACAACACGCCTGACTGATAGCAGCCAGGAAAGGAAATTGGAAAAACTGGGGTCAGCCCACGTAGTTGGTTAGACCTAGAAAAGGAGGCGTTTGATCGAGAAAAAAACTATTAATAATATACAGTGACTTGTCGTGGAGGGGGAGGAGCAGGGGGGTGGTCCTGGAAAGGGTTAGGCGCAGGGGGTGAAAAAAAAAAAAAAGGGTGGAACGTTTGAAAGGGGGTGAGTTCACCGAAGGTGGAACGTAACAACCGAAAA
>Ga0179593_1500048_pt1 | contig 10359 bp, 13 predicted proteins | sample CZODoug2_1_08_16_FD_185931 | JGI IMG/M metagenome (GOLD analysis project Ga0179593, IMG submission 185931) | Vadose zone soil fungal communities from Angelo Coast Range Reserve, California, USA - CZODoug2_1_08_16fungal (PacBio error correction) | ecosystem: Environmental > Terrestrial > Soil >...
GCCCTCAACGGCTGGGCGAAAAAGGTGGCTAACTGGGGCGGATGAAGTGACTTAGATAGATGTTTACATTCCTGGAGGTATGGGGATGAGTAGGGGTGTGGAACGTAGGGGCATTGCCCTTGAAGGAATTCCAGCTCAGGGATGGCGGGGTTGAGGCGAGCATATCGAAAGGAAGAGTGCTGGGGGGTGTTATTTGGTGTGGGTCGGTTTAAGCATTTCGCGATTTGAAGGGGATAGAGAGAAACACGGAGCAGCTGCAAGGTGGGGGGAATAATTGGTAGGAACACTTTCATGGAAGATCACACCGCTGGGTTGTCAGTGGAACGTCGGTGTTGGAGAGAGTTCGTGGTGTACGGGGGGGGGGGCGAGGGGGGGGAGGAGAGAGTTAAGGTGGGATAAAATAGGTAAAGAAAAAATGTGACAAAAAAAATGGGAGGCACGAAAGAACGGGATCCTATTAAGGTTCGGTGATATTGGGGGGAACGACAAAAGCAGAGTGGATGGGAAACATCCAAATGTTCTCACTTCGTAACGCAGCGTTAAAAAGAAACCGCAACGTTGGACGAGCGCACTGTGGAAAGGCGGTTCGGACGCGAGACGTAGAAGAGGGGGGAAAACGATGATGGAGAAATGAGGTAGAAATCTCCTGATTTGCCTATTTGACAACCTACATTCGGCCTAGTAATTCAGTCCAGTGATGTATTCCCAGGCTTTTTGTGCGCAAGAAGAAAAGAAGACTGAGGGAGCAATATTTGAAGAAAGCGGCCTGTTCACGTATAAGGTCGGAAAAGCATCGAAAGATCTCAGGAGGAAATGCCATGTGGTGACGGCGTGATCGTACGGGGGTGTAAAACCGTACGGAAAGGGGGGAGCAGGGGGGGGAGGGGGGGAGTTTTTACCTTTAGGCGAGAAGCGCGCCAAATGCGTTTGGTGCCATGCGCCTATGCGGGGTATTTTTGATTAAAGTTGGGAAGTTTCGAGGCGGAAGTACTGAATCTGCTTGAACGGATAGTGAAAACCCATAATACTCTAAAAGATGAGGAAAGAAAGGAGGGTGTTATTTTCAGAATTTCCTCGAGGGGAGCGCAATTGCCTGACGCCCAAAAGTCTACAAAAAAAAAACTCTCCATGGGTACGAAGATGTTGACCGCCTGTATAACGCCGATGAGATCCGTCAAGAGAGAAGTAAGGACACAACATAGGAGGGGGGGGAAAAAAAAGGCACATCTATGGTTTTGTGCTTAATGACGATAGGCCATGCGCGCCAGAAAGTTCCGGTGGAAGTAATTTCGGCTGAGACGGAAAGGTCAGGAATATGAAAAAAAAACGGAAGTAGGGGGGGGTGGATGCGGGGAATTGTATGTTTCGTGCGCATCTTTTTTTTTAGTGTAAGGGAAAGAGGGGCAAAATGCGCGGGAAGCAAGATGTATTTTTCAGCTTTCAAAAGACTCCAGGAACGCCCCTGTCGTGCAAAACCGGAGTACAAGCTTCCAAGGGAAAGGACTATCAACGGAAGGCAAAAGCGGGATCAGCAAGATGGGAAAAAGAGGAGAGAAGGAGAGGGACAAGGGACATGAAGGAGGAAGAAAGAAAGCAGGAAAACGGCCGTGCCATGCCTTGGGGAAGAAAGAAGTAAGGCACAACGCGATGCGTTTTCGTTTACGAAAGGGCGGCAGGAAGCAGAGGGCGGGGCGTCCAGGAAAAAAGAGGCCAGAAGGAAGATAAAACAAAGGTGCGAACACGAGGACCTTACGGGAAGCACTTCACGCCAGTGTTCAATGAGATGTAATGGAAGCAAACCGGGAAAAGGGGGTCAAGAAAGCATTCGGGTGAGTTCCTGGAAAAAAGGGTAAAGGGCCCACAAAAGACAGAGTTCCTGGTCTGATAAAAAGATTAGGGAGTCGAATGGCCGGCAGGGGGAAAAAGGAAACAGTCTGGACTACTACAGACAACAAGGTCACAAGGGAGAAAGGCAACTGTGACCACGACTGCGAGACGGTGGTGATTGGTCGGATTCAGAAATATTTGGAGCAACAACGACACCGGGGAAAGAAGAAGAAACGTCCGATCGCCGGGGAACCAATGAGTGGGCAATGTATCACTGAAGGATCGAGAGCTACATCGAAAAATCGACTCAGAAAACACAAAGAGAGGAAGGGTCATGTGGTCGGAGAGAGGCCCAACACCCCCACCCAAAACCAAAAGGAAACAATACTCCTCATAGCACGCGACTTGAACGTTTCCACTAATTCGTCGGTTGACGTTGGGGGGTGGGGGGGGGAGCAAAGGGGGCTGTGATACCGAAAACCGCCTCCACCACCGAAAACAAACGGGCCAGTGGGACACCACAGGATGGGAAGGTGAACCTTGGGTGCGGGTAGGAGGCAAATGGAAGGTTTTTTGCCCACGAGGAAAATGGCAGCGGAATCAGGAACCAGCTTAGGTTTATAAGCATAGGATGCATCTTTGTGGCGAAGAGAGTACGTTGGTCCAAAATAAACAGCGCAAAGGCATTAGGAAAAAAGAATACTCCCATACTTAATGCATCCTAAAACAAAAGCCACGCGTAACGGGTGAGGAATTGGCAAGGAGTACCAGCGGTACGGAATGAGCCACAAGGCAATCGTGGGGGAGGTCTGGACAGAAAAGAAAGCAGCCGACAACAAGTCAGTAAACGAAAAAGCCATGGGGTCGGCGACCGGAAGGAGTCCCGAAAAGAAACCATGGCAACGCGTTAAAAACGGAGCGCGCGTAAAAAAAATGCCAAGAAACGTCCTAAAAAAGCCATATGGCGCGTGAAAAAGAGGAAGAAGGAATCCTGAAAATGTGGAAAGGGAAGGGTCCGTGAAATACGGAAGGGAGTCTCCGGCCTTCAAAATGGGTCAGGGGGGGGGGGAGGCAAGTCAAAAAAAAGAGAGCCCCGCGGCCAGCCGCTTCGAATTCACACGAAAAAGAAGGACCACAAATTCACGCCATAAACACCAATATCATTAGTACAGTGCCGTTTGGGGGAAAAAAAAGGCCACCGTCGCCGCCAAGGGTAAAAACAGAGAATACAGGATGAATAGGGGGAAAACGCCTGGAATCGTCATGAAAGCCCGTCGACGTCTGCTTCTTCAATATGGTGACGTAGGAGTCGAGCGGGGGCCGCCGAACTCGTCGGCGACACAGAAAAAAGAAAAAGTTCCACATCGGAAAGAGCCATTGGATGGCGGGGGTAAAAAACGGACTGGCGCAGGAAACCAAAGGCAAAGGCCTCGGACAAATATGCCTCTTGATGAGCGAAATGAGAATAGAATTAGACAGAGAACTCTCAGGGATGCACTGCCGCTGGATGAACTAAGTCTACAAGAGGAACAGAAAAAAACAAACGGAAGCGAAAACCGCACCAACGAAGTTAAGAGGGCTGGGCGACCTTCCATCCAGGTAGCAGAAAGGTACTGGACGAAAAGGAGCTGTACATCACCAGCCAGAAGAAAGGCAACAAACGTAAAAAAAAAAAGGGGAAGGCAGTGTAACCCAACCGCTAGGATTGAAGGATGCTTGTAGAAAAAACCGGGGAATGAACGGCGCCCGTGCAGAGGAACGATCAAAGGGGCAACAGAAGGAGTTAGGAGCAGCACAAAAGGGCCTCCATCTCCTGGAAGGGACTTGTCCGAAAGGTAAAGTAAAGAAAAGAAGGAACGGAAAAATAGTTTGTGACCGCACCCGTGACGTAATGCGACTCACCGCGCCAGCAAATAAAGTCCAATGGGGGGGGAGGTTTTAAAATGAGAAAAAGAAACATATAAGGTGACAGGAGCGATTCCCGAGCGAGGGTCAGTACAATCAAGAAAAACTCATCAATACCGGAAGTGGGAGAGAAAGAGGCAAGACGCCATTTTAGCGATGGTTTTGTCCGGGAGACGAAAACCATAGACAAAGGAAAAAATAGCAAAAAGACACCACCATAGCAAAAAAAGTACACAAACAAGAGAGCCCCACAAGGGAAAAAGGCGAGCCAACCATCCAGAAAGCGGTGAGGGATGATGTGGACAAAAGTCCCAATCACGATTCAAAAAACAGCATCTGAATTCGCTAGCGGAGGTCCTCGGATAAATCCACGAAGACGGAGGAGAGGAACTTCAAAAAAGAAAAAAAGACAATCAGCCACCTTCCTCTCCAGCAAACCACCAATCATCGAGGGGACCAGGAAAGACACCGAACGTGGCTCAAGCACTTCTTTCAACAAGGGAACCAGAAAGACTCAGCAAGGAAGGGGAAAAAGGAAACGAATCCTCCGACTACAAGAAAAAGTCACACGCGCATGCAATAGCCAAATACACACCCAAAAAACGCGAAACCTGGCAGAGAAGAAATCCGCTGGGAGGGGGGGCCTCTCATCTTGAACCGCTGGGAAAGGATAAAGTGAGATTAGGGGGTTCAATCGGACCGGCCCATAGCAGAGAGGGAAAATAAAAAGTGTGAAATTTTAAAGGAACCAAAAAAGCGCACCACTGAAGAAGGCGCCCGTAGTCACAAGCAACCATTAAATCACTCGGGGATTGGTGAAAAGGCGAAAAGGAAAAATAGAAGGAGAGCGTGACCCTTTTTAACAGAACTTGGTCTCAAGCGGGAGGTCGTTATCAGCAACCGGGGGAACCTCTCAAAAAAGAGGAAGATAACACAGAAAAAAAAAAAGAATCGACGTACAATTCCAAAAAGGTGAACCGGTCAAAATTACCAGAACAAGGCATCGCCTGCAAAGGGCTCTCCTTTACAGGAGAGAACATTTACTAAAGAGAAAGAAAGAAAGAGGGGGAGGACCCCATGCTTGCATCCTGAACCGTCCATACAGGGAAAACGCGAAACAAAAAAGAGAAGGGCAAAGGAAAAGATATACGACCAAAAAATCAAATCCGCCCACAAATTTTCAGGGGTGACCAACCAGAAAAAAAAAAAAAAAAAAAAAAAAAAAAAAAAAATGGGGGGCAGGAAGGGATGGACGAAAGCACGCGCCGAAAAACAAGGCAAAAAACGTCATCATGAAAGAAAACAAGTTTATTGAAAAGGAAAGCGAGGGGAATCATCTAGGCCGCCCACCCGTCTGGTAAAAACCGAAAAGACAAATCACGAAACTGAGTGGGGAGAAAAGAAGGACATTCAAAAAGTCTCAAGTAAATTTATGTGGAACGGGAATGCCACATGAAGGGCTGCGAGAAACTCCCACGTCTCCAGCGCCCAGCCAACTCGGCGTAAACGCCAGATGAATCTTTGGAGGACCCCGCAAAAAGAAGGAGGGGATGGATAGGAGAAAGAACCGGACTCTTTGGGCTTAAACAAAATGTAATTCGGTCACTCAGGATAATCTAAATAGAGAGAAAAAAAAAAAAACGGAGGGGGAAAAGAAAGGGGAGGGGTATCCAGATGCCGACTTCAAGAAATCAAATTACGCAGGCGAGAATGAATAAAAGAACCGAAGGAGAGCGGGGACGCTCTTTTGGACCTTACTATTGAAAGATACTAAGAGGAGGGAGGAGGGGCATGCCGGGGGGGGGTAGAGAAAAGGGCGTGTAGAATCGGGCGAAAAGGTATAAAGGAAGAACTGAGAGGGTTTGCATGTGAAAATCCTTTTTGAGGAGAATTTGGTTTGAGGGTTTTACAGGGGGGGAAGGAAAAGACCGGAAAGAGAGAAAAAAAAATAAAAACGCGATCCATCCAAATGTGATTGTCAAGCCTTTACGTTTGGGGGAAAGGGGTGGGGAGAGCTCTAAGGGGCGTCATCAAGGAGTCCAATGGCCGATTGTGGAGAGTGTTCGTTTGGGGGCGGGAGGGCTGGAAGCGGAGAAAGGAGGCACGAGCGCTTTATTGTAGCGCGAGTGGGACAAGGCAAGAGGAAAGAAATGGTGGAAAACTCTTTCTGGCGCAGCTTAACTGTTGCGACGGGAGAGTCAGAAAAGAAGATAAGGGATGGTAGGGGGGAAAAGGTGCACATTTGCTTACAAGGTCGTTGTGTGGGGGAGTGTGTTAGGGTCCGCAAGGTGGTGGGAGGAAGAACGACGCAGAAGGGGGGGGGGGGAGAGAATGTTCAAGCAACGACGTCACGCTTCAAGACGAGGAAGCGGAACTGCGAGGGAAAGAGAAGCCGTTTTTCTTTCCTGGAGAGGAACTAAACGCGGTTCGAAGAGGGTATGGGGAAGCGGACAGGGAATCTGTGGGGCCACCGGGTGGACGATGACAAAGGAAATGGCAGGCGAGAACAGACAATACACAAGAACTCGAACTGAAAGGTGCGGCTACCCGGATGGGGAGGGGGTCACCTCGCGGATGTTGGATGTGCAGGAGGGGGGGCTGGGAGAGGGGCATTTTGTTGGGGGAACTCATGTAGCGGTTTACCTATTTACCTCTTCGGTGGGAAGGAAGTTACGGAAGAGAGGTCCTCGAGGGAAGGCTGGAACCTTGAAGGAGGAAAGTGGGGGGGAAAATTCAGGGAGGGAACCTTGCGCATGTCCGATGTTGCTGGGGGGTGGCTTCCTTATCACGAAGTCGCGGAGATGTGGGGGGAGGTGGGTGTCTCAGTTTTCCCTCCAGCGTTAGCGTAGTACTAACACAGAAAGGAGGGAAGTGAAATCTGATTGTGCGGACTTTTCGACACCGGACTGGGGTGGAGAAAAAGCGGGCGGAGGGGTGCCGCACTGTTGGTATTGCGGCGTTGGTGGGGGGATAAGGGAGGGGGTCTAGGGGACCGCAGAGGAAAAACAAGTTCTCGAAAAGGGAGGATGCAACTACGAAATTCCCGGTTAAGGTCCGTGAGGCTTTATTGATGTGGGACGGAAAGCAGGAAGGAGATAGCAACGTATAAGGTTATATTCTCACGAAGAGTTGGGTAAACCGACAAAAGATGGAAGGAAGGAAAATTCTTCGGGGGAGGTCGTGTCGAGCGCGGTAGCAAACTTTAATTTCAGTTGCGGGAGGCGAAAAGAAAGAGGGCCTGTGTTAATCAGCCAGGTTGCCAAGAAGAGGAGGTCGAAATATTTGGTGGACACGGAGACAATTCAATGGGGTCGTAAGACGATGCTCACGAATCGGGATCAAAACGAGAGGAAATGTGGGAATCTGTGTTTTTAGGTATAGTGAAACGGAAGTTAGGACTACTAAGGGAAAAAAGAGGCGCAGCGAGCAGTGGGTATTGGGGGGGAGATAACACGGGTAAGGGAAAGGCGGGGAAGAAAGACGCCCTCGGTAAATCGTGTGACGGTTGGACGCCTACGCTCGTGGGGGTATGTGGACCGTAGGGTGGGAGAGTGAAAATCAGTCCTAGCTGCGACGAGTGGCGAAAATAACTCGAGCAGCAGCTTCGCATCACGGTGGTATGTCGAGGGCCTTGAAGGAGAGGTAAACCTGGGCGGTACCGATCAAAAAGTTGCGAAGGAGGGGGGGGCGAAACGCCGAAAGGCCACTACGAGTACAGAGTCAAATCGGCTCATTACGGGAAAAAAAAGAGAGAGGTCAAAAAATTGTGGGGATTCAACATCTGCCAGGAGTGTCCCGGGCATTTAATTGTGGGAGATTTCTGGATTACGGCGATAAAAGAGGTGTTCATTACGCAGCGGAAAGAGGTCATGGGGCTTTTGGAGCGTTGTTTTAGGACGGGCCTAAGGGGGTGGCAGTGTGGGGGGGGGGGGAAACTAAAGCGTGCGAGGCCTGTGTACTCCGTCATATTTAGTTCTTCACGAGGAAAACCTGAGGGGGGGCCGGGAGTATACCGTGGTCACCAAGGCAAGGAGGCAGGCCGGTTTACGGGGCGAATATTGGCGTAGGTCGAGGCTTGCGCAGACACCCAAGCGACGGTAGGATAAAGATCCGCCTACACAAAAAAGGGCCGTGGCCTAAGAGAACGTGAGGAGAAAGACGAGAGTTGGCGGTTTACAGACTTACCAGGTCGAAGAAACGACGGCAAAGCACGGGTCGGAATCAAAATTACGGCAGCTCCTAGGAAGAAGGAACTAATACGTCCAACTGGAAAGGGAAAGTGTGTTCTCATATATGCAATCTATTGTATGGATCATAGGGGGCGGGAAAAACGAGGGGGGGGTACTGGAACAACGTTGGCCCACAAAGTAAATTCAAGGAGGAAGTAACGGACATGCCGCGGGAGGCCAAAAATGAACATAAAGCTCAATACGCACACCAAGAGAAGCAAAAACCTGTACACCCTGTATCGGGAAGGGGGTTGGTCCGATGGGAGTCAAAACAGGGCGTTGAACAACCAACTACACCACGAAAGTGGGATTCAACGAAAACTGAAAGTCAAAAGACAATGAGTTAATCCAGGGAAGGCGTAGAACGCCAAAAAACACGCAAAGGGGAAAGGAGGTTTTTAAATGGTCGATCTCCGGAAGCCTGTACCGAAGGAATAGCTGGTCCCTGAACTTGAAAAAGAACACTTCGTCTGTTGAGTGGGGGTGTCAAAAGGTGAAAGATGGAAAAAGGTAAAAAACTACAAAGCTGACGCGCAGCGCCTTGGCACGGGTTTGCATCCCCATTTCCTGAACCTTGTGCTCGCTGTAGTCAGAGGGTCATTTGGGGGGAGATCACGCAAGTGTCCGCGTCTTACCAGCGGACAGAAGGAAATGTTAATCGTTGTTCGAAAGGAGGCTTGGACGTTGTTTCGAGGAAAAACAGGAAATCACCATCGACCTGGACCCACGAAGGGCGAAACACGACGTAGATGCAAGGAATGAGACCGTCACGCTGTGACAAATGGAGTGCGAGTTCACGGAGCATTTTAAGAGCCTGAAACGAATTGGGATGTAATTGACCGCAAACCTGGCAACGGTAAAAAAAAAGGAGTACGTCAGTCGAAGTAAGGGAGGGGGCACCGGGAAAAAAAGTCACAAGGGCCACGGCCAGGTTGTGCGAGCGCGTCCTAACGTCGCTCTGCCAAGACTCCTGAGAGAGAGTACGGAACGGGAAACGCACCGTGAAACGGAAGAAAAGTGGAAATCGCTTTGGAAGGGACGTGGGAGTCCGTGAAACGAAGCCTTTATTACGAAGAAAGAGACAAAAAGGTTCCTGGTCGTCGAGAAAATCATCAAAGGGCCACAGAAGAGGGACGCTTTCAGGGATCACACACGCAAAAAAAAGGCCGAAAAAAGAGAAAAAGACAGAATGCATGAAAACTTTCCGAATTTCAGGGTTCATCAACGGACCAATAAGTAACCAAATCGAATACAGGAAGATCGTGGCCAACGCCTGCAGAATCGCATATCCCCAAAATTTCGACAAAGCGTCTGCCCAATCGCTGGGGAGAGCGGACAAAACGGAGAGGCCTCGGCGGGAGTCCGGCACATCGGCGACCTAGCGTTTTTAGAAAGAAGAAAAGCCGGACATGACAAAAGAGGGCAAAAACCCGCCCTCTTGATGGAGCGAGAAGGACGATTATCTGGGGAACGCGGAATCCCTCGGCGCCAAGAAAAAGAAACAAAGGAGGCAAACATAAAAAAACAAGGCGGCAAGCCGTCACAACAATTAACGCGAGGAAGCAGACTGCAAAAGGGGGAAAGACGAACCATTTAAGTCAGAATGAGTGGACATCAAACCAAAAGCAAGCCGGTCACGCAGTGGGAAAAGTAAGTGGCCATCGCGCGTTGTTCCGATGATGCGAAACAAAAAACGGGGAAGAAAAAAGAAGTACAATAAGCGGCAATAAAAATGAAAAGTGTGCGTTGTAACACAAAACTGCAACGAACATCCCTGGCCGGGGGACACGACAGGTAGGGAAGAAAAATCAGGACGCACAGAAAAACGAAAGAAACGGAAAATCATAAGGGGTAAGCGGTGCTCCTGACTACGAGAGGAACCGCAAAAAAAAATTGCGAGAGTTCCATGAGGTGGGGATTTAGGATTTATAGAAAGTAAGGGAAGAGCGAAAAGCATTAGTGCAAAAGGGTTGGGACTGGACCAATCAATCCCAGAAGAAAGAATATGAGATAGACAAAAGGGGAAAAAGAGCCTGGGGGGTTCCGCTGGAAAAAAAAATATCACAATAAAAAAGAGCAAAGTAAACACGCCCCTACCCACCCGACGGTCACACCTTACTCAAGCATCTGATGTGATTGGGGAAGAAACCTCGTCCAGAAAACCCCAGCCTGCCTCGCTGCCAAGACAAGTAGGAAAGGGAAAAATAAAAACAAAATCAACATCAGCCACCAGCTCCCTGGTGGGAACGCCACGAGAAAAAAAGGCGGAGGAATCGGACCAACGAAAAAACCAGAAAACTAAGTGGTCTTCAAGGCGTAACCAGCACATAACACTCACTCACGAAAAACATGTCATATCCACAGCCATGAAAACGGACTAAAATAAAATGGGGAAGCG
>Ga0179593_1643432_pt1 | contig 10359 bp, 8 predicted proteins | sample CZODoug2_1_08_16_FD_185931 | JGI IMG/M metagenome (GOLD analysis project Ga0179593, IMG submission 185931) | Vadose zone soil fungal communities from Angelo Coast Range Reserve, California, USA - CZODoug2_1_08_16fungal (PacBio error correction) | ecosystem: Environmental > Terrestrial > Soil >...
AATCTTTTCCTAAATCCCTAGAAGTTTCTTATGTGGCAGAGAATCGGCGGAGAAACATTAAAAGCCTCTATAGGACCTTCGACCTCGAACTCTTCTCGGGGGTTTTGCTGAAGGGCCATCGATCCTCGAAGCGCCCTCGTGCGAAGACTTCGCAAGGGGTCGCCGTTCATGACGGAGAGAGGGCGAAAAGCGGGACATGCTAAACACGAATAGGGGAAGAGATCCGAACAGGGTTGATTGCAGGGCTAAAAAGGGATCTCCGTTTTCTACCGAGGCCCCGAAGCCGACAGCACCAGGCATTTGGGCACCCGGAGCTGTCTTCGATCAGAGGGTCGGGACCAATCGCACCCGAAGGAAACGTCCGGGTTGGGGGGGCCATAATCAAAAAGGGGCCCTGAAATGAGGCGGCTAATCGACTTCACGAGGCAACGAATCGTCCTGAACCAGAAGAGTTGAAAAGGGCTCACCCTGGGATGAAAAAACGACCACCGCTGCAATCCAGGGGGGAGGGGGAAAGTTCACTGGGTATTCGGTTGACATCTCAAAACACAAAATTAGGGGAGGAAAGATATATATACTTTAAAAGCCTAAGCGCGTTAAAAAAAGACTCCCACTGTTTCTCAGAAAAGAACTGGGTGAGGGAAAGGGGGACTCTCTTCTTTCCTCACAGGGACTTTACTGTTTCACAAGAGGGAGGCTAAGGGGCAAAATTTCAAAAGATTTCGAGGGGGACGGATCCGATGACGAGCTAATCCAGGGTCCCTACGCGGAAAGAATCTCCTTTTCCCGGGGACCAATGCAAGGGGAGGTGGCAAAGGCTAGGACCGAGCTGATCAGGTGGAAAGGGAAATCCACTACAAGGATTTATCGTGAAGTCCCTCGTAGGGGGGGTCTGAGCCTATCAAGGGCGGTCTACTAAAGAAAGATTAGCCGCCCGCTGATGGGGGGAAAGATTTCTAGGGAAGTTCGCTTATTACCTTGAGAGGTGCCACAAAAAGTACGTGAACAGAAGAAGAGATACGCATCGGAGGCTAGGCTATCTCGGGGTTCATTAAAAATGCTTTAGGGATGGATATGCAAAAGTCATGACGCTTCCTGATAGAGAATGTCTCTTGAAAAAGGGCACCCGCCTGGGACTCGTCATCAGAAGGGGCAGATGCGAAATAATGAAGTGGTGTGAATGCTGGTCGTTCGCAGAGCTGCTGGGGGAGCGCGTATTTAATGGATCTGAAGGAAAAGCTGCTCAGGTAAGGATCGACCGTGCTATCTTTACTTTCAGTGGCGTCTTAGGTATGAAGGAGGTTTAAGGATGGACTAAATAGTCCTTAACGCCTCCAGGCTATTCGAGCAGCAGTCAATCGGCGGATTCTTATTCAGTGCTACCCAGTTGGAAGGGCTCCTAACTTAATCAAGAACCTACGTACTCCTTGCTCCCTGTGGCGTTAACCGGTAAGCTATAGGTTGGGGGGGGCGGAGGGGAACTTGATTCTTCTCAATCCGATAGAAAACGAAAAGAGAAGAGAGAAAGGGTAACTGGTCCGAAGGCATTTCAGTCTTCCCTCGCTGGTGTTTATACAACTTGCTTATTCGTGGCGTTTAAAGGAGTGCAGGGAAACCGCGTCTACACGGGTCTGAACTCTGTCCTTGAGGGCCAACGGAAAAAACATCACCTATCGGGCGCCGGGGATCGGAACACGCTATCCCCGGAGGGGGAAGAAAGGCTCTTTTCATACGATCTTCTCTTAAAAAATGAGTGAAGCCTTGCGGTGAAAAAAGTATCACCTGCGGCAAAGGGCTCTGATGCAGGGGAGGGGCGTAAAAAAAGGGGTTGGGGGTGACCGATCCGGCGCGCGTGGGAAGAAGTGCTGAGAGCTCGTCTGCGTCGACAAGACGGTCAGAGCGAGCATAGGGGAAAATTCAGGTAGGACGACGCATACGCGTCCCCCGTAGGGGGGGGGGAACTTTGGCTTGGTACCTTTTGCTTACCTAGAACGTAGCCCAGGGATGAATCAAACTTTCCGGGAAAACACCGTCCTAAAGGGGGCGCAAATAGGGGGTCGTCTGGTGTGTTTGGAGGGGTCAGCCCGGGTTTTTCGGCAGGTCCACTAACAATAAGTTAGGATGCCCGCATGACACTTGTATCTGAAGCGTTGCGAGGCAAGTTGGCAGCCCGTTAATGAAGCCTACCCGCGGTCTGGGGAAGTTCACGGGACTGCCATGGCGTTTGTTAAGAGAAGGAAGGAGACCTCTCATAAATTCTGTTGGAGGGGGGATGAAGCGAAGGCTCGGCGGGCTGAAGGGTATACCTTTCCGCCATGAGGGGTCTCCGTAACATCCCGGAGAGCCTAAAACCGCCGCAGGGGGGGGCGGAACGGCTGAACGAAACCGCGAGGGAAGTCGTAAGGGGGGTCTACGACCTGTGCATATACTTGCAGGAGTCTGGGCAGGCCGTCGCGAAAAAGGCAATGGCCCCCGCGAAGGGAAATCACTGAGAGACCTTACACGCTCGCTTGATTGAAAGCAACTAGTCCCTGTAAGACGATCCTGGAGCAAAAGTCAGGTCCGCCGCGCGCGGAAGACGGCCGTGGACGAGCTCGCGAAGTCCCGGGGAAAAGGGAGACCGCCACTGCTTTCCAAGCGGCATGGGGATGATAAGGAGGGAGGAAAACGGAAGCGTGGAGCAGTCTTGCGAGCCGGAACCATCAACCAGCCATTCCTGAAAGACACCAGAACATAAGAGGTCTAGGCCGATCTTATACGCGGGCAGAAACCTACGCGCCTTTGCGGGTGGCCCGAAAAAGAGATCTTGAGGTAGGGGAGGGAGGGAAGTCCCGTCGGAGAATAGAGGCCTCGAGGGAGGCTCGATCCTACAAGACGTATCCCCGCGACGAATCCGTAGGAATAAAAGGGGGGGGGGGGGGGTGTGCCCGTGAGGGGCATAAAGAGGTCTTATCCGCACCAAAGTTCTAAGACGCCGTCTCGTGACATAAACAGAGAACAAAGGGAAACTAATGGGGGAATTTGGAAAAACAGCTCACAAAAAGACCGCAGGCTCTCCAGGACAAATCTGGAAGGACAGCCTAAATACGGTGACGATCACCTGAGGAAAGGGGAAAGCTATAGGGAGGGGGTGGTCCGTACAAAGTACTCTACAGAAGGGGGGAAGGAAGACTCTCCGAAGTTAAAAACGCAAGACGTCCAAGACTCTGTTCGGGAGGACTACTGAGGACTGCGAAACTCCCGAAGTCTCATTGAGGGCTGCAGAAGGCCGATAATCAGTGAGTCAATGCTCAATGTGGTACAGAAAAAAGGCGCACAAGGATATGGGACTAGACAAAAAAAATGCTAGTCCTAGGGACTCTCCTTCACTCAGGGAACACTAGCTCGGACTCTCCGGTGTCGGGAGGGACCTCACCGCTTTACCGAAAAAATCGTTCTTAATAACATCAATTGGTCGCGCAAGTGGAACTTGCAACGAGCAGGAGCAGGAAAAAGGCTGTAGGTCGTGAAGAAAGAGACGAAACGTCATCGGTCCTCTCAAAAAGAAAGAACAACCCCTCCTGAAGAGATCTTCAAGGAAGACGAGGGCCTCGCCAGAAACGAAAAATCCCATCATCTCAAGGAAAGGGAAGGAGAAAAGAGAGAAAAGTCCCGGGATGTCGAACGGCACTATTCGCTGGGCGAGGTCCCTCGAGGAGGGACGACTAAGGAAAAGCGTGGTGTGGAGAAAGAGGTAGAGGACCGGGAATCATCGGCTCTAGGAGCGCCCTTCACCTGGGAGAGGGGAACAAAAGGGAGTGGTTCGAAACTGACTGCAGAGAAAGACTTCTTGTGAACGGGGGTTCTGGTCGTTCACAAGCCCGCAGGCACTCAGAACCGATCGGGTCGGAGAAAAGCGCAGAGGGAAAAGCCGCGGTGGTCAGCCTCGGCCAGCAGGGGACATGGGGGGCTAAAGGGAGGAAAGCTTTGGGACTTCCCCTCCGCTTGAATCGGGGGAGGGGAAAATAACCTGCAAGAGCAGGATTATTCTGTCGGCTCTTCCGAGATCAAAAAAAAAAGAAGGGGACTGAAGAACGTTAGTGTCGGCTAGGGGGAGGGAACTGCGTCCGGCCGGGTCCGCAGCTTCATAGGACGGGAGAAAAACAATGCTCGCCGAAACCGCCAGAAAGGTGGAGCCACGAAATGGGGGGGTTGTCTGTCAGGGAAAAGAGGGGATGGAACGACTAAGGGGTAAGCGGTATGGGTTAAGGACAGAAGTCTTAGGCGTACGTTGGAAATCGACTAAATGAAAAAGAGTACGGACGAGTGCGGTGGCGGCTGCAGAAGGAGGAGCGCCGGGCAAAAACCCTGAAGAAGGGACGATCGGGGGATAGTTGGGGAGAAGGGGATACGGAGGAAACGATGCATCGCTGCTAGAGATCGACGGGACGCGCCAGGCGCAAAGCAGAGAAGCGAGGGATCTGGCACCGACCAGAGGGGATCGTAGGGAAAGGAGCCCTTTCTGGAGGAATTCACGGGAGGAAAAGCTCAAGGGTTCTTGGGGGGAACTCATGCAAGGATGGGCTATCGCTATTATTTGGGATCGGAAGGGGGAACTAAAAAAAAGAGGTGACAATGACAGGCAATAGGGAGCCTCTGGACAGGAACCCTTTCTTTCGAAGGGGTTACTCTGAGAAAGGGGTCAAGAGGGTTCAACTGTCGTCAAGGGGGGGACTCGCGGCGGAGCATCGTTGCTCGAGGCGAACAGGGAGGGGGACGGGTTCTAAGACAAGAAATCCGCGCAGTGAGACGCAATTGAAATCAAAGAGACTTGGGCAAGGGGCCGTACTACCTTCTGACTAACTGGGAATCTCCCAGAAAAGAATAGGAAATAATAAGCGAACCTACTCGCACCTCGCAGAGGGACAGTATTCCGCAATCCATCCGCAAAAAAAAAAGAAGCAAGCAAACTCTCAGGGTCAGTCTATTCAGTAGGTCTCCGGCAAGGGCGCGCGCGCTCTTAAGGCGAAAGCAGGCCAGCCACGGCCAAGGAGGTAGCAGACAAGCGTCGGATCGGCGACAAAAAAAAAGGGCAGTTGCGCACTAGGGCTATCGCCAGATCATGCGGAAGAGGCAGCGAGGCTGCCAAAGGGAACAGCGTCCAAGGAAAATCTGACGACGTACACGAGGGGTGAAGTCACTTCTAAAAACCAGAGCCAGGAGACTAAAAACACCAACACAAACATCGCCTATTGCCGCCCCGTCTGTTTAAGGACCAAGTTTTTCCTGAAGAGAAAACAGAAAGGGGAGGGGGCTGATGAGACGGAATGTCCCAAAGGAAAACAAATGTCAAGACACGCGACGTGACTTGTTTGAGCGCTAGGGGGGGCTGGGGGTAAAGAAAAGAAGATTTTCCCCGATGAGAAGGACGCGTCGTGCCACGACCCTCGCCGTGGGTCGATCAAGAATTCCCCTAAGCGAAATTCGAGCAGGACCAAAACAGGGCGCAGCGAAGCGCCGACCACCAACGCAAGATCGTGTTTGAGAAAGGTAAAAAATCACGGCGGGGGGCCGAGGTGGGGGGGGGGCGCGCCGAGAGAATTCCCCCGTCAAAGGAAAATGGGACCACTCAAAGAGAGAGGAAAGGCTGCCCTAAGTCGGGGAGGAGGGGGGGAACTTGGGGCAGATCCTTCCGGCCCGCCACCTTGGAAGGTTAACAAAACGATCTGAAAAGCATACTAATCCTGGGGGAGACCTCTAGAGAAGCTGGAAAGGAAGCAAAGTCTTACCCTATGAAAAAAGAGCCGCAAAACGTTTAAGTTTCGCAAGGACAACTGAAAAAAGCCTGACCATCTTTAAAATTCGGGGTGAAGTCTGGGCTATTCTCTCAGGCCTATAGACAGGGCCCTGGATCACGATATACTCAAAAGCCGACTGCCTTCTCTTTGAAGATCGCCAGGTTCTCGCGTGAAAAAGAGTTCAGGAAAAAAAAAAAAGACGCGCGAACCGCCTCGACCCTCCTCGCCATCGGAACAAAGAAAAAGCAAAGTGAAAAAACGACCTCAAAAAGCGTCAATTCATCAAAGGACCCAGCGAGCTAGAAACGGGGCTCGAAAACAAAATCTTCTACCCAAAAGGAAGGGCTCGCTGTATGAGGAGCCGCTGCAACGTGCGAATACAAGTGGGGTAAAAATCGGCGAGGAGTCTGTCGTCAAGAACCCGTGCCCTCGTACAATGAGCTTCTGCAGGGGGGGGGGCATCTACAAAACTTCGGGGAAAGAGAGGAACGTCTTATCAGCAATCTACCGAGGACGACGCGTAAACTCGGGCGGGTGTCGTAAAACTGGGGGCCATCGATAAATCTCCGCGAAAGGATCCCTCTCCCTCGGAAAAATCTCCCAATCGGCATGACTTAGGGAGATTCGACCGCGGGAACCTGCTCGGAGACGGGGACGGCTTGGATTTTCGATCGACTAGAGGTATTGTATGGGGTATCTTGTCCAAGGACAACCGGCACTCTCCCCTCAGCTCCTTCAAACGGCGGAGTCGTGTCCGCCAAAGGGGGGGAAACAATCTCTTCTTGATACAGGAAGGAAGGTCTTTACCTCCACTTGGGCCCCGCGGATCAGTGGGATAGAAGGACCTACCGAGGAATTTGGATTGACGAGTGAAGACTTCGGTCTCTTCGCAAAGCGTGACCAAAGATCGTCCAAGATTACCGCCGCAGCCGGGACATTGGAACGGATGGAAAAAAGGAGGGGGGACAACTCGGGATCGTCAAAGGAGCGCTTGAAAAAAAAGGTCCTATCTCACAACAACACGGAGGAAAGAAGGGTCAACGAAAACCGCGTGACGATACGCCCGCGGGGACGGAAGCAAGGCGGCTGGCCGTTAGGAAAGACCGGGAGTTCTCGGCGTGTAACGTTTGCAAAGAGAGGGCGAGTCGCCGTTACAGACAAGGAGGAAAAAATAGGGGGCCGATGCACGAAACTCGTGGGGCGTTCCGAAGACCGTGGAAACGACCCTCAGAGATTCCGGGGGGGGGGAAAGGAACTGACCCAAAGGCTTTCATTCGCCTTCTTTGGGTCCCTCCACACGTTCTGAAATCTAAAGACATACTGTTCGTATCGTGACCCCGCTTCGATTGTACGGCGAAAAGGGGAAACTTAGGTACAAATGAAAAGGCGACCACGACGGGCGAACTTTTCGCCTGAGCGAGGGCGCATGGAAAAAGAGGGAAGGAAAGGCCACAGCGCTTAAAGGACCTCCCTAGACGGAGAGGAGGAGGCGATGGCGTAGGGGCGTTTCCGGAGCTCTGTCGCAAAAAACGGGCGGAGATTAAAACCAGAAACGAGAGGGAGGGGAGCATCGCGCCTATCGGAGCAAGGACTCTCTCCGAAGGGCACAAAAAGGTACTTCTCATTCCGACGTGGGGTGAATCGCCTAAATGACCGCAGGGCTTGAGGCGAGCGTTCCGAGCAGGATTTCCAGTCAGGGAAGTAGCATGGATCGTGCGCATGGAGGCGCGACGCCGTGCCGAGCATCTGCACGATGATGGCAGGCTTATCGATTCGTATCAAAAAGGGTGAGTCGACGGTACCTGGGGGCAAACGGCTATTCTCGGATCCCAAAGACTCCGAGGGGGAACCTTTGGAGCATTGCACTTCTGCATCAGAGGGAAGATCGCAGGGAACATTGGCGGGCTCATAGTCTTGAAAAGGTTCTTGTGCTTTCAAAGGGGGGGAAGGAATTAAGAGTATACTTTGGCCTACAGCAGTTGGCCCCCACTTCCTATGGGTCGGCCTGTGCTTTATTTCTGCGAAGGTTCTTCCTAGAGTTAAGATATATGGCGAGCACCGCGGTAAGGGAAACTATCTGGGGTCTTTCCACAGGGACCAATAACGCAGAGATCTAAAGCCGACAGGCCTAGGAAGGGGGGGCAGCTCAGTTTACCGGGCTTTACTATCGCGATCTTCGCTTACTCACCAAAGACACCTTTCGGAAAGTGAGATGTTTTTTTCCGGCAACTGATTCAACACATCAAAAAAAAAGAGTGGTCGAAAGGCGAATTGGCACTGGTTCAGGATCTAGCCGCGATCTTGTTTGGATTCGTGGCTGAGAACGGCTGCCGTCAGCGACGGTACAGCACGGGGCATCTGGTCGCCAGCCTGAGGGGGGAAGCGATCGGGGCTACACAACGTCCGACGGAGAAAGTGTCAGGGGGGGGGGACAATGAGGAGAGTAAGAAAAGCCAAGGTTCTGGAGGGGAGGGGAGAGCGTGCGCACAAAAATGTCCGTTCAAAAACGGATCGCAAAAAAAAAAGGGAAAAAAAAAAAAACAAAAAAAAAAAAAAACAAACCCAGAGAAAGGGCAGCGGGTCGCTTGGGTGGCGCTCGTCGATCATAGGGTTTCAAGGGAATCGTCTTCACGCTGCGGAAAATTGGCAGAGTGGCGCTTCAAAAAGGCCATCAGCCGCGGCGCCGCTCGCGGCGAGCGGCGCGTTCACGGAGAAAAACGGCATGGGGGTCACACGTTTGGAAACGAACGGACTAAAAAGGCGCAGACGGCCGTTGCGTGGGTTTGGGTATTATAACTTTAGAGAGGGGGGAAAGTACTATCGGGCGGAGAAAGGGGGAATTGGGGACACTGTATATCTGACGTGAGAAAAGAATATCCCTTCTACTCCTCCTTCGGGGTGTGACAAGCGGATGGAACGAAATAAGTAGAAGACGGCGAGGGGGGCAAGGAGTGATTTTCGAGAACTGTTAGATTCGGAGCTTGGCTAAAGGAAGCGAGCGGTAAGAAGGCCAGTAACCCACTTTCGCGAACTTGAGAAGAGGCCAGCTACCGAGGGAGCTTCTGAGAGAGCACCGTGGAAGAAACCCAGAAAACTGTCAGAATATCACGCGGCCGCGAAAGGGGATGCACCGCGCTCTAAGAGGGGGCCGCCTTCAAAGCGACCTGCCAGGCTCAAAACACGGCTGGGAAAGGTCAAGGGCACGGACCGGAAGACTGTTGACAGGGAAAATCCCTGGAACCCTCCATCTACGCCAGGAGAACCAAACGCAAAAAACCTCAGAGGCGAGGGCCGTGCTATCTACCAAAAAAAAGAGAATCGACGCCGGAATGGCCAGAGCGGAAGAAATCGATCGATGGCTGAGGTCGGCCGGGCCAGCGCGCGATCGGGCATCTCTATCACGTAGGGGAAAAGAGCCCAAAACGGGGGGCCGCCTAGGTTGGGGGGAAATGGACTCGCTAACGATCCAGATTCTGATCCGAAGCCCTTGCGATAGAAAAACGGGCGAAGAATCGGGTAGGGGATAGTTCTCAGAAACCTGAATTTAAAGACCGCTTCAGCAAGACCCAGGCGCTCAGATGGGAAGCCAAAAACCCAAAAATTCGTCACTATCACCTTCGGGGGTCTGCTGAAAAGTCCGGTGGGGGGATACCCAGGGCTCAGCTTTTGCGCAGGTGGGAGACTCCCTCCGCGCCGGGAAGTGAACTCTTCTGCCGACTGCCTGCTCAAGATAACTGCGCCGAAAGGGATAACTAAGGCAGTGAAGGCCGCCGAGAAACAGGTCAATCTTCAAACGAAGTAACATCTCCACCTAGGCGATGAGAAGGGCCCTAGGAACAACGGGGTACGCTTAGGGAAGGGGGCCGGCGCCGACCACGAGGTCTGTTTTCGCGCCGTAAAGGACGTTCTAGGGACGAAGGGGGGGAAAAAAACCAAACCAAAAAAGGACCGCAAGGTTCGGGAGAAAACATCACCGAAAGGCCGGGGGGATCATTGCAATCTTTAAGGATCGGCATCTACTAACGAGGGACCTCTAAAAAAAAAACGGTCCTGAATCTTCAGAACAGGAATACCTCGATCGTCTAACTCGCCCATCGCAGAGGAGACATCCCTGACGACAGAAACAACAACAAAGGGAAAGAGAAGATGATGTCCGTGAATGGGTTCGGAAAAGATTCGCTGTTTAGGGACTACTATCGTTTACTGTCGCGACGCCGAAGGCGATCATGGGGGTTCTGCGGGGGGCTGGCGGAGTATGACCGTATGACGAGGAGAGTCTCGTCGTCGGGGGGCCCTATCACCGGTAACCAGCTTTGAATGGAACTCAAAGTTCGGAGAGACCCGAAACGCATGGGGTGTCAGTCCGGTTTCAGGGGGAGGGGAAAGCTGTGCGGCCCGGGAGTTCCTCTATGACTGAGGAGGAGAGCGCAAAGCTGGGGGGAAAAAAGCTCTTACCGCTGACCAAAAGGGGGGGGATCTCCCGACGAGCTCATTCTCCGTCGCAAGGACAAGGGGTGTGGAGACTGCGGAGTATTTTCTTCTGGGGGGAGGGGGGGACGCTGCCGCGCTGGACTCGGGGTGG
>Ga0179593_1740373_pt1 | contig 10359 bp, 9 predicted proteins | sample CZODoug2_1_08_16_FD_185931 | JGI IMG/M metagenome (GOLD analysis project Ga0179593, IMG submission 185931) | Vadose zone soil fungal communities from Angelo Coast Range Reserve, California, USA - CZODoug2_1_08_16fungal (PacBio error correction) | ecosystem: Environmental > Terrestrial > Soil >...
GGGGACGGGGAAGAGGGGAAAGAAAAGGGAAAAGAGGGGAAAAAACGGCTACGGCGAGGTGCGGAGCATGAAGCTCTTCTGAAAAAAAGGGAATACGGGAAGATAACCCAAAGTTCAACGTCCACCAACGCATGAAAGGGGGAGGGGAAAAAGGGGGATTCCTACTTTTAATAAAGAAGGGGGGGAGGGGGGACGGGGAACGCCATTTAGTCAGGGAGGTCAAAACCTCTGATTCAATAAACGCAGCACACATGGAAGGGGAGGGGGATTCCTTTGCGACACCCCCGCCGCCACGAATCCGCATGACCAAAAAAAAAAAAAAAAAAAAAAGTAGCGGGTCCAGAGGACTCCAGGTGATGAACGAGAAAAAAGGAACTTCGAAAGCGCCGGATTCCGTACTGGGAAGGGAAAATAAAGCGCAAAAGAAAGTGATTGCTGGGATAACGCAAGGTAAGGAACGTAGTCCACGCTGGGGAAAAAGGCCACGCCGAATAAATAAAACTAAAGGGGCTTCCAGCCGTTTCTTAAAGGAAAAGGGGGCCGTTATCGTCGCCACGCCGGGAAACGGGGCTTGGGGGGGAAAGAAAAAGGGCGGCGACGGAATCGATAAAGGTTTGCTGCGGCAAAAAAAGGAAGGACTGCAGAAAAAAGCTTCCCCCGCGGAAAAAACTGATGCCATTTTTTAGGGGGAAAAAAAGGGGCCCACCAGCCGCAAAGAAAGGTTTTCCAGCCGGGTGAGCCAAAAGTTCGTATCAATTCCAAAGGAGGAAGAAAAAGGGAAAAGGGACAGTTTGGTAAAACAGCATTGCTCGCACTTTGAGCAAAAAAAGGGAAGTTCCGTTTACGTAAAGAACTTCGGAGATTCGGGGGAAAAAGAAAAAGAAAGGACCCTTCCCTGGCAAGTCCTGCCAGAAAAAAAACCAAAGGCCCCCGTGCGGGCTTTGGAAAAACAAAAAAGAATCCACAGCTGACAAAAAAAATAAAAAACGCATCTCAGAGAAGGGGGGACATGGAATCGCCAACACCCGGTCCCGCTTCACTTCCGGCTCAGAGTATTGGAAAAGGAAAGGGCCCTTGCCAAAGGCCGCCCTGTGGGCCCGTGCACTCAGAAATGAAAAAAATCATATAAAGCTCCACAAACTTGTGGAAGGGGAAAAAAGGGAAAAGGAATCGTTTTCGTTTTGACAGTGGGGTCACCGGGGGGGAGTCCGGGGGCTAGACTGATCCACCCTCGAGGGGAAAAAAAATTACCGAGAGAAGGACCCAGGGAAGGGGAGAGAAAGCAAATCGTCTTTGTCCGAGAAAGGGTCAAAGGAGATATAGTTTCAGAGGGGGGGACCGGGGGGGGAGGTGGGAGGTTGGCTGTAATCCCCGGACGCGCCCGCGGGAAACCTCAATGGAGCTGCCCGAAATAAGAAAGGGAAAAAAAAAAAAAAAAAAAAGACAAGGTTCCTAACCAGCGAAAAAAAAGTGGACCCAACACTCGGAACCTTAGATTTTTGGCAGAAAAGAGTGCTCTGACATCCTCGCGGAAAAGAAAAAAGGAAAAGGCCGTCAATCCTGAAACAAAAAACCTGAGCGATGTAAATGGTGCCGCAGGGGTGGGTCCCAAGGGCCTTCTTCTAGGAAAAATGACCCGGAGGACGCCCCGGGAGGTTCACCGCACGGGGAAAGCTCAAAAAAAAAAAAAAAGGAAAGGGGATGCTGGATATTTCCCTGAGAACCCAACTCAATAATGTAACGAGAAAGGGAAGGGAAGGGAAAATTTTTCGTCCGTTTCCAAAAACGCTTTGCAGAAATTAAAAGGAAAAGGTGGGGCAATGTACCCCCGAGAGGGGCCACCGATTTTGGGAAGAACCCGCAAATTTGCTGAGGACCCCAAAGAAATCAGACACTCAAAACTAAAATGCGTAAGTCACAAACTGGTCTAGTACTAAGTTGCCGGAAAGGGAAAGGGGCCGCTGTGCGTATTGACCTCCGATGGGGAAAAAAAAAGGAAAGGTGATTGTTTTCCCGGGAAAGTTTCCGTTTAAAAAAAAACCACAAACCCTGTGGAGAGAAAGGAGGTGCGGTATCTTGGCAGGGGACCCACAGGCAGACGAAAGGTGTCTCTGATCAACATGGAGGGTGGGGAAAAAACCCCGGCAAATTCCAGAGTGAGGGATGGGTTTTTTTGACCAAGGAAAAAAAATCGATGGGCAAAGGCAACTGGATTTTCCTCCATTGTCCTCAGGAAAAGAAGGGGGGATCGAGTTCGATTGGCTGGCCCCCGCTGCCCGAAAGAAACTCTAACGCGCCGCCGCTGAGTCCAAACCGCGGCATGGAGGAGAAGTTTCGAGTTTGGAAAGTGTGAAATTCATAATCCAGGGAAAAAAAAGGGGGAACGGCCAGCGCTGGAGATGCCTCGCCTTTTGCGGGCCCCTCAAGGAAAAATTACCGAGAGACATGAAAACGAGTTGAAAAACCTTTGTCATTTGGGGGACCGAACGGCCCCGTCGGGCCCTCCCCGCCCCGGTATTGGGGGCCGGGAAAGACCCAGGCGGCTCTCTAAATCAAAAGAGGGCCAATGGGGAATCAACCTCAAAAAAGAACATTTCTAAAAAACACAAGTGGAGGGTGGGGGATGTTTATGTCCGGGGAAGACCCGGAAGCTCCTTGACTGGAGCAGGTCATGTGCGGATTGCCAGGAAGGGGGGGAAAGGGACCCCCTCCCGGGAGTTCCGGACCATGAAAGTTGGAAGCCCCCCCGAAGAAGGGGTTCTCAATTCGAGTCTGCGTTCAAACGAAATTGAAGATGGGGAAATAAGGAAAAAGGGGGGGAAGATCTTGTGGTTTAGGGGGAAGGGGAGAAAATGGTGACCCGGACGGTAAGAGCTTCTAGAGAAACTCAAGGGAAAAAAAGAAACAAACAACGTAGGCAGGCGGAAGAGAAGGAGGAAAGCTTCTTCCCGAAGTTCACCAAGGGGAAGGTGTCCGAGCAATAACAAGAATCTGGAAACGAAAAAAAAAGAGGACACTTTCCTTCCCGGAAAAAACGGGAACGCAGATCGAAAAAAAAAGGAAAAAGGCGATTCGCGGGACTGGGGAGAGGCATTTCCTAAAGTCCAGGTTGAGGGTGGACTGCAACCTAAAAAAAAAGGGGGGGGTAAGTCCTTGCCCAGGGGAGAAAAGGAGTGCCTGCCGCCCGGAAAAAAAAAAGGGAGTAATGAACAACCTACCCAGTGGTTCGAACTGGTTCTAAGAGGTGGAAAAATGGCCAAGGGAAAAAAAGGGGGTGAGCGTAAATAGCCCGCCAAGACCCGCCGGGAGGGCCAAAACACCGAGGAAAGAAAAAGTTTTCAACATCGGAGGGTCTGTGCTGCATTCTCTCGTCAGGTTTTGTTGAAAGGGAAAAAAAAGAAACTGGCCCGAAGCAGCCAGCTTGGCCGTAAAAAGGGAAAAGGGGAAAGTTAGGATTCCACAAGCATTAATGAAAGAGGGGAAAAGGAAAAGGTGCCTCCTGCCTCGGAGAAGCGCGACGCGTTAGCGGAAAAAGCAAAAAACCTGTCCGCGCGGGGACAGCTGGTGGCTTCTTGCCCAGCCAAAAAAAAACCGAACTCCACGTCCTTCCGAAGACAAGAAAGTTTTGGCACATCCGAGTTCAAGAAGCCCAGGAAGCGTTCCAAATGGGGACCGGGGGGACTGGAGGGGGCAAAAAGGGGATCCTATAACCGGGCACTTCGAAAGACCAACGCTCCGCACGGCGGGGAAAGGGGGGGAACTTGGATGCGACGACTTCCCTTTTAACAATCCACTAGAAGGCGGCATACGCACAGCGGGGGGTATAGATCCTTCCGGCAAAGAAAAAAAGAAGGTGACGGGGGAATCATTTTAGTGGGTGAGTGATCCGGAGTCCTGGTGCGTGTGAAAAGTTTCTTCCTTGGTCCTGAAAGAGCGGGGACACGGGCCCACCTGGGAAAAAAGATTGTCCCCCTGCAGAATGGGGGGAACGGACGAAAATGTTACCCCACAAAAGACAATAAAGGAGGAGGAATATCAGGGGCAGCCCGAAGTTGCCTGATCTTTCCCGAGGACTATTGTACGGGACGTCCTCCGTACGCAGGGGGGGGGACTCTTGCCTTCGACCAGGGGGAGCGCAACCATACATTCGCAAGAAAAGTCCGCCTAAGACGCTCGGAAGGAATGACTCCCTGGTTTTATATGGAAGGAAATGCGAGGAAAGGGGGGGTGCGTGGTGGGAAAAAAAAGGTGGTGTTTGGTTCCCTTCGTAGAAAAAAAAAGTGTAGACCCTTGCTTGAAAGATCGCCCATCTTCCTGGCAGGGGGGAGGAGAGGGATCTTCGCTCTGGCTCCGGGGCGGAAAAACCTACCAAAAGGAGATCCTGCCTTCGACCTGGTCCCGTTTCCAGCAGAAAAGGGAAAAAATATATGACAAGGAGACTCTCATTTTTCAATGAGGGGGAAGCCCCGGACGCACCGAAACCACCCCTGAAAAAAAACTTAAGACCTGTCAAAAAGAAAAAGGACGGGGGGGGGGGTTTACTTCATAAAAAGTGGGGGAAAAGGGGTTTTTCAATCTAGTTGCAGGGGGAAAAGGGGTGACAGGAGTTCTGCCTTAAAGAGAGAATAGGGAGGGAAGGGGGGAAAACGCGGGTTTTTGGCCGAATTGGAAAAAGAGCTGCGTTTTTAGACGGCGGGAGGGAAAAAAGAGATCGGGTAAAAAGCCGAAACGGGGACGTGAGCTGGGCCTTAATGGACAAAACACGGGAATTCTCCCCGAATCTCCGCAGGGAAGAGGGGAGTCGGCCGAAAGTACCCAATGCTGCTTGAACCCTAAAACGGAAGAAAGGGGGGGGTTAACGAATCTTGCGACAAATCACCCCGGCTGGAAAATGAAAAAAGGGGGAAGGGGAAGGGTGGCGCCCTGAGTAAATAAAAAAGACATGAACTCAGAAGAAGGGGAAAGGGAGCAAGTGAAATGGGCCCCGCAGCAAGAACGCGGTCCGTTGGCCCTCGAAAAAGAAAAAAAGGTGCCGGGTTGGACATAAAGGTGCCAATCGCTTTGCCGTAAAACGGGGGACCAGGCCAGGAAAAGGGGGGGAAAGGTCGCGGCGCTCGTCACGGAGAAAAGCTTGGGACTACGTTGGGAAGAAAGGGGGGGTTGCCCGTTATCCATACACCCCACCCCCAACCCCCCCCAAAACACAAACCCCCCCACAAAAAAAAACCCCCCCCACACCCCCCCCCGCAATCCAATGGATGTTGCAGGAAAAAGGAAGAATCCCGGCGAAGTGGGCCTCGCTTGAGTGACTCGTTGCATCACCTGAAATTCCGGGGACCGGAGGGGGGGTGAATGCCGCGGAAAAAAGGAGCGGGAAGGCATCAAATCAGAAACCAAATGCGGTCTGCTGTATTCCATTCAAGAGGGGAATGGAAGGGACGCTCTCTAATGAATAAATGCAGAAAGAAACTGGGTATTTTAGGCCGGAAAAAAAAAAGGATAGGGGAATTTCCCAGGACAAGGATTCGTTGTGGAAACGTTTGACCTGGGAGGAAAAAGAGCTGATTTTCTTTTCTCAAACCGGAATCGGTCTTGAACTGAAGGGAAGAAAGTTGCGCAGGCTGGAAGGGAGGGACCCTAACCCCAGCCTCTCTCAACAACCCAAACAAACGAAAAAGGGAGGGGGAGGGCCCTCTTTTGGAGAACGGCTACGGGCCCAGAAAAAAGGGACGGAAGCAAATGAACATTAAATGGAAAATAAATCCCACCGAATGAAAATCCGGAAAGATCACCGTCCCCCCACACGCAATCCGGGGAAATTATAAGGGAGTCTACTTTTAATCCGCAGGGAAAGAAAAGAGTGCGGAAAGGAGATCTCCATTTATTAGTTTTCAGAAAAAAAACTTGTCGTCAAAAAGAGGGATGGCAATAACAAAGCCATTTGGGCCCGTTTTTTCGATGAAAAAAAGCGGCCGACGTTGGAAACAAATAAAGCAACGGAAGTAGCGGGTCCAAAAAGTAGCACTTCAGATCTCCAGGTGAGGGGAACGAGGGGAAGGGAAAGGGAGACCGGAATTCGTACTGGAAGGAAAGCCGAGCAACATCCCCATTGGAAGAACAAAGCAGCAATGTAAGGTGGGGAGAAAACGTAGTTCCCAGGGAAAAAAGTCGTGGACGAGCGCCCGGGAGCTTTAACGGCAAAGAAAAAAAAGTCGTCCCACCCGGGCGCGAAACGTAGGGCCTGTGCCAAGGATTGCGGATCGGTTTGCTGGGGGAAAAGGCGGCCAGCAAACCGGCGGGGGAAGCCTTAATTAAAATTTTCGTTTTTTCTTCGGGACAAAAAAAAAAGCAACCGCTTCCACTTGAAAAGCAGGGTGCGCTCCAATTGTAGAAGGGTTCGTATACATTCTGAATACAGGCAACCTGGGAGTCAGTTGGTAGGGGTCACAAAAATTTTTAAGCAAGAGAAAGGAATTACGCCCTAAAAAAAAAGTCCCCGATGTCACACCCCTTCCGGGCGCGGCCAGGGAAAACTAGCGAGAAAAAGAAAGGGGGTGTGGGTTTTACATAATATTACCGGAAAACAGTGGCTCCGCGCCCGTCTAAAAAAAGCCTCTCTCCGTCCCCAAGGAAAGGGGGGGGGAAATCGCACAAAAAACCTCGGTCCCCGCCCGGGAAAAAAAAAGGCGAATTCTAACGATTTTCCAAAAAATGTCACCCGCCTGTGAAAAAAGCGATGTGAAAAAAAAAAGTCAAAAAACCTCCACACTTGTTATTGACTTAAATTTAAGAAAAAAGCGTTCCTTTTTTGACAGGGGGGTTTTTTTCCGGGGGGGGGGAAAAAAAGGGGGGCTTCAAGCTTGGGGGGGAGACCAAAACTCAATTGGAAAAAGGGAGAAAGAAGGAGGAGAGCAAAGCGCCCTTGGGGGGAGGGTAAAACCCGAAAGATAGAGTGACAGGCGTTTTTGGTAGGTTAAGGTTGTGCGTTAAGCCAGGAAAGGAGACCGCCCTAAAAAAAAGACGATAGCATGTTCCAGAAAAAAGAACTCTAAGCTACTGCCGAGAAAAAAAAAAAAAAGCACCACCTCGGAACTCGGGTTTTCAGCACCCACCTTCAAACCCGCCCTAATCCTTAATAAAATCAATCCCCTGGAGAAAAAAAAGGGAAGGGTCCGACCCAAAGTATGGGTGCTTCCGATCGTTCACTGGGGTCGGACTTTAAGGAAAAGGAGGGAACGCCCCGACAATAGGAAAAAAAAAAAGAAAACAAAAACGGAAAAAGGGAACGCTTCCCGCAAAGAAGAACCGAAAGAGAAAAAAAAAAGGGGGAGATTCCTATAGAATCCCCAACTCAATAAGGGGGGTAGAACCTTGGGGGGAGGGGCCCGCCATGCAGAATTACGGAAAAAGAAAGCCTCCCAGGGAAGAAAAAAAGGCCTCCTGTGGCACCGATTTTTTAAAAGACGGCCTCCCTTCCTGAAACACGAAAAAGAAGAAACTCAACCGAAATGCGGTCCCACCCCGGTCAACACTCCAAAGGAGGAAGGATCGTAGAAATCCAAATGTGAAGGAGAAAGGTTCCCGGGGGACAAAAAGTTCACCCGTTTCACTAAGAGGGGATTGTTCCCCGGGAAAGGCATCATATTTCCACAAAAAAAAGGGGAGGGAGCCCCGTGCGGTAGGAAAGGGGTCTGTCCCAAACAAACAAAAAAAAAGAGGGCAAGACTTTTGCAAGGAAGCAAGTCTGGTTGTGAAAAAAAAAAGGGAAAAAGGATTCAGAGTTGGTACGGACTACCTCCCTGGTTTTTTTACAGAAGAAGTTCTATGTTCCAAAGGCCAAAAAAAAAAATTGTCTCCCCGGGAAAAAGGGGGGGAAGAGAGTTTCGATTGTTGGGAATGTAAGCAGCCCCCGCGGGCCGCCAATTCGCCCCGGCACGACGCAAAAAAGCCCTGATGAACAGGGGACCAGGCATGCGTCAAACTTTACTAAGTCGAGTGGAAACCTGTTTGAAAATTCATAATCCAAGGGAAGGACCAGCCCTGTGGCCTGAGAGAAGGAAAGAAGGAAAAAAAGGCTGGGAGCCGCACAAAAAAAAACGACGAGAACATGCAGCAGCCGAAGCAAGGCTAAAAAAGGAAATTTTTGGAAGCTAAGTGGGCCTCGGTCGTTTGGGGGGGGGGGGACGGGCCCTCCCCCTGTGGGGCCGCATCCGGGTTCTCCTGCGGGGCAGAGGGGAAAAAATCGCTCCTACCCGAAGCAAATTTGTCAATCACCGGGAGAACACCGTGTTATGTGGTGTGACCATTACTAATCTAAGCGGGGGAAGGGAAAACCGGAGCTCCTTGACTGGCAAAGGCCCCCCTTCAAAATAGTGCGCACGGAAAAAAAAAAAAAAAAAAAAAGGGTCCCCCTCCCTGGGAAGGCTGACATGAAAGTTTTACCGCCCCGGCCGAGGGGAAAAAACAAAATGCTCATCGATCTGTCGGGACGGCGGGACTAAAGGGAAGATGGGGAGCAATGCGGTTTCAGAAAAAGGGGGGGATATTGCCTCGAACGTCCCGGGGGAGGGAAGAGCTTTCGATAGAAACCTCAAAGGAAGAAACAACAAAAAGGGAGTTAGTGAAAAGATCATATATCCAGAAGGGGGGAAGAAAAGCTCTTCCCTAAGTCACAAAGGGGAGAGCAATAAACACAGAGAAGGACCACCCCATCGACGTCTTCCCCGAAATTCTGTCAAACTCACCGGAAAGCAGATAAGCGAACAATGCGATTTCGCGGGGAGGGACAGGGGGGATTGGGGAACTGCAAAGAAAAAAAAGAATTTTGAGGCCTGCCCAAAGAACGAGTCAAGGAGCTCCGGCCTTGCTGACGGCCTGCCAGAGGGGGGGAACAACCTACACGGTTGTTTTCGAAAGGGGGCAATTTGCATTGTCCGCGTGGAAGAAAGAAAGAGACCGCCTGGAGCACCGGAGCGCCAAAAACCGCGGGGAGGGCCAAACCGACCGAGCGTGTCCGGGAAAGAGGGGGGGGGAAACTCGGTATACTTGCTTTAGGAAAAGTTGGTGTTTCGGCTGCTCCAGACTGAGACCAAAAAGGAAGGGGGCATCGCCAGCCAGCCATCCACCTTCACAAGGATAAGAGGATTATAAAAAAGGCGACCCAAACTCGAACTGGAAAGCAACTGCCCGTCCTGGCCCAAGGGGAGAGGCCTCACGGACAGGAGAGGGGGACCATTCCCGCGCCCTGGCAGCCGGGGGGGGGGAGGAAAAAAAAAAAGAAAACCAATCTAACTCGATCCAACCGAACTCCAAAAAGGGGACCGAATCCATGGTTTGGCCTTGGCAAAAGAGAAAAACATCCAGGAAGGCGTACCACATCAAGGGGGAATTCCGGGTGGACTGAGGTTCACAACCCCGACGAACAACGTCCTGCCGGGGGAGGCCCGCCACGGCGTGAAAAAAAAAAAAAAAAAAAACGGGTGGGGACTAAAAAGGGAAACGGAAACTTCCTGGAACAATCCACCCCGATTGGGTCAAGGCGGCAAGAGAATTCACCTTGGATGGGAGGGGAAAAAAGGAAAAAAAGGGGCCCAACTGAGTCTAGACCGGGCCAGGTGTGACGGGTGAAACAGGAGGGGGATCCGCAGTCTTGTTTGAAGAAAAGGCGGTTCTTCCTGTGGCAGGGAAGGGGAAAAAAGAGCGGAAAACACCCCTGTCCCGGGAGCTTTTTTTCGTCCGGGGAAAAAGGGAAACGGACCGAAAGTCCTGAAAAAAGGTATTGAGTTTTGGGATTGCGGGAGCCTCCGGCGCGTTCCTTCTTTGCGGAGCTTTCAATAAAAAAGACGGGCTATGTCGGGGGAAGAGGGGCGAAGTCCCGACGGGGAAGAAAGGAAAAGTGAACGACAAGAACCCATACATCGCTCAGGGCGACAACCGAGTGACGCCCCCTGGTTTTTTAGATGGAGGTTCAGAAAAAAAAAATGCGCGTGTGGGGAAAATTAAGAGTTTTCCTAGGGGTGGGGGAAGGGGAAGAGGCCAGTTTTTCTCGCGGGGACGCAGCTTCCCGTTGCCGGGGGGAAAAAAAGGGGAGAGGTCTCAGGGGCCTTAAAGGGCCCAACCAGGAAAACCGAAAAAAATTGGTTTCCGGGAGATTTTTGCTATGAGACCCGGAGAGGGGGAAAATGACAGAGGGGGGACGACACGGTGAGCCCCGGACGCCGCCAACCAAACGGAAAAAAAAAGACTTTGTTGTACGCTTTTTCCCTAAAAAGTGGAAGCGTATCTGATTGTTTTGAAGAAAAGGACGGGTGACAGGGGGAGGTTTGTTGCAGGCGGAAATCTAAGAAGCGCAGAAAAAGG
>Ga0179593_1602691_pt1 | contig 10358 bp, 14 predicted proteins | sample CZODoug2_1_08_16_FD_185931 | JGI IMG/M metagenome (GOLD analysis project Ga0179593, IMG submission 185931) | Vadose zone soil fungal communities from Angelo Coast Range Reserve, California, USA - CZODoug2_1_08_16fungal (PacBio error correction) | ecosystem: Environmental > Terrestrial > Soil >...
GCTGAAAAGCTCCGGGGTCGTGGGTTTCCCGCACACAATGGGATATCAGAGGACAGAGTTCGGGATCTTAATCACAGACGTCTAAGGAACCGGATCTAATAATCACGGGAACAGAAGGGCTGCTGGGGGGTCGGAAAAATGTGGAGTAAGGTAAGAAGGACCAAACTTCGTCAGCAACGAGAATCTGGAGGTCTGCCAAAGGGCGAAGCCCGGGCAGAAGATGATGATAACGCCAGAAAGTAAACCAGGATGGCAGGAAAAGAAGACGGGGGTCTAGTATTAGAGGACTCAGATGGGGGAAAGCCTAAGAGGCCACTTAAGGGAAATACCGTGACTTTACAGAAGCGGTCAAGAGGGTTGGTCAACGACCCTAGAACAAGAGGTGAAAAAGCGTGCGTGGTGTCATCCTCACTGCAGGGTGACTCCGCGAACAAGGGTCGCCAGGGAACCGGGATGGGGGAAAGGTCCGTGGAAAAAAGGGTACGAATCTTGCGGGGGGAGGGAGGGGGTCCAAAAAGACATCCGGAGGGAGGTACGGAGGGGCAAAAAGGAAAAGGGGGGGTTCTTGACTGGGAAAGATGGTAGCGGGGTTGAAAAAGCCGAGGGAAGCCTGTTTAGAGAAAACAGACGGGGGATACAGGAGGACGTGTAGAGGAACCGACTTGTCAATGAGGGGGGAGAGTTGGTTTAGGGGACAGACATGACTAAAACCTATCCTAAAAGAGGAATGTAGAAGAAGCGACCAACATGGGGCAAATACCTGGAGGAAGGGAAAACAACCTGCGGGGTCGGAGGAGTATCCGGATAGGGGCAAATCAATTAATCCTATGGACGGGGGAAAAATTGGGTGGGGTTGTCGATAAGCAAGAAGGAGTGCGGGAGTATGGGTCCAAATGTCGCGACGATTGGAGAGGAATTTGGGTTGGCCGAAGGAGATTTTTCTTCGGGGGATCATGAGAGAAAGGAGTTGCTCCATCGAGTCGTGGTAAAGAAGTGTCAAAATGTCATTGCAATGATGTCTGGGGGGTGTTACAATGAAAAGAAATCAATGCCCGGGGGGGGGAGAAAAAATGACGTGATTGTTTTCGAGATGGAGCTCCGACTCTTGGGTGGGAGACGAAAAGGCGAAGCGGTTTTGGAAAGGGGGGCTTGGTCTATGGAATCCGCTGATAATGGGGGGGGGGCATGGGGGATCGATTTAATGGACTATGCCGTTCTCATTCGATAGGAGTTTATTTTTTTCTGAGGAAAGCGTAAAAAAGAAAAACACGAGGTAATGAAAAAGGGGGAGAGGATTGAATTTAATTGGTCGGGATGGTAAAAATTCCAAACGTCACAAACGCCGGCAGCGTTGTATTGGGAGGGAAGACGGGTGTGATACAAGAAACTGAGAAATAGGAGAGACTGCATCTGTCAGGAAAGAAGCGGGCTATATGGGGGATTGGAGGGTCATTCAGTCGAACTCGGGTAAAGGTAAAAATCTCCTATATAAGACATCATGGGAAGTGAGCCTGGATAACAGGAGGTAAATTGGGGGTGAGGGGTGGTAGCCTAAGAGGGGGAACATTCGACGGAACTCACCGACTTAGGGAGGAGGGCCGACAGAGGGGGTGGTTACAGTGACGTAGTCCTCTGTTTAAATAGTAGGCCTTTATTTCTGGTAAACATGTTTATGGTGGGGGGGGGGGCCGTTGTGCGCGGGAAATAAGGCCATACAATGGCCAGTGTTTTTTGTTGGTTGGGGCCCCCATTGTCAGGTCCTCAGGCTGGAATAGGGGAGGTTCGCTTTTGGTTTGTAGTCGAAGTGCTTAGGCGCGGGCTGACGTGAGCATGGAACAATCGAATTACAATGTAGTGCAGAGGGGGTCGTGTCGCCCGCTGGGAATATACATCCAGGCAACAATTACAGCGAGTCTTGTGAAGGGAATTGAAAAAAGATTACTACGATTAATTGGCTTGACGAGCAGCCCCACTATTGGGAAGAAGGAGCAAAGGGCTGGAATGGGGTTCGAAAAAAGGGGTTTTAAAAAATACGACCACTAATAAATCTCCAGCAAAGGGGGGTGCCTTTATATGACGGGAGCGCCGAAAGGTTGGGTGGAAAAGACCAGAAACAGGGGGTTGGTGGTTGGAAGAGGTAAATATCGTATCAACAAAACGTATTATTATTAAAAATGAGGAAAATTTATTCCGGAGGTTCGGTGTAAAAAAAATTCTGGTCGAAATGGATACAAGGGAGATCAAAGAATAAGGCATCGCTTGCCCTGCTGTCTTGGTTTGTCTTCAAACTTTTGGTTTCCTGGTAGAAGAATCGATCACATTTAAGAAAGACTAAAATAGAAGTATCGGGGGACTGGATTGGGTGACCAAACCGTCCACATCAAAATCACTGCAAGAAACTCTAAGACGTAACGAGAACAAAATTAGAGTTGGGGTCAAGGAGGAATGAGGAAACTTAAAAACTGCAACAAAAATGAAATTTACGGTCAAGAGTGGAACAAGTTCCGGGACGCAACTATCAGGCGGGTCGGGTCCCAAGGAAAGAGACAAGAAAAGCATCGCAATTGGAGAAAGGCAAACTTGGTACATGATGGGGGGGCATTGCACAGGAAAAAAACAAAACATGGGGGGAAACCATCACCCAAAGGACCCGAGCCACATGCGGGCGTCTGAGAAAAAAAAGAACAGCTGCGCAACGGACTCGCCCTAATAGGGTTTTCGGCTCAAGTTTGCTTTTTGCGGGATCTCAGCAAAGAGTCCGCAGAAGAATAACTTGGGCTAGCAGGCCTAGTTTCCCGACTTCTCCACAGGCGAAAGAGAACTCTGGTGATGGTGCCTGGAGACTCTACTCAGACGGGTCAACAAGACCGAAGGGAGACTAATGCCCCGTCTTGGGTCTTCCTGTCTAAGTTTCTCCAACCATGAAGCTGGGACTGATTATAAAGGAGTGAACGAGTTGATCAAGCCGTGGTAGAACACCCGCTAAAGCAAATAAAAATCGTCTCACGCGTGCACGTGCCTAGAGAAGCAATCCCAAAGGGAGACAGAAATAAAAACGACGCGGGGGATTTATCGTCTAGGGCCCTCATGAAACCAATTGAAAAAACGATTAAGACCCAAAAGTATAGAATCAACATCGCATATCTCGCTACCTCCAAGGAGGAGACAGTGCTCACTAAACCGTATAAACCTTTGAAAAATAGCCACGAAACTTTCGGCCTTTTCAATCACCAAAAATTGGGTTTCGTAGATGAAGAAAATCACCGGACTTAGGGGTCTGCGCCCCTCCGCAGGCAATAACAAAGTAGCAGGAAAAGGGGGAATAAGGGAAAAATCTCGGTTCCACTCTTTCGTTCTACGTAGGAATAGATGTGTATCCGGGAAAAACCAACTTGAAAACGCAGAGTAAAGTATTTTCACCACTCCGAAGCAGGGATTGCAGCCCTCCAAGAAGCGCGTAAGGGGCATTAGGCTTAGAAGAAGAAAAATCAAGGTCAAACAGGTAAATCTCAAAGGATTAATAATACAGGGGGAATCCTTATCACTGTCTATGATTCCATAAAACGTTTGAGTCACGGGATCTGGTTGAAATAGCTGAAAACCTTACGGTGGGGAAGAAGGAAAGGAAGGAATGCGGGGGGGCCGTAATGGAGAAGAAAAAAACCGAAACCAGGAACTTCTCACTTCAGAGAAGGAGGCATCTGGGGCTCTAAAACTTGTTCTCAAACAAATAATGGGGGGGGAATACCTAAAAACAAGACCGCCCCCTAAGGGTATCTTTCTGCTCAGAAAAACCCTCGGCGAAAAGGAGGGCTGCAAAAGACAAGAAAACCAAGCGTCAGTGGGGGGCCGCAAATTCCAAATGTTTGGCCTTAAACGTCCGAAGATCAGTACACGAAAAGCACGGGCACCAGGTCAAGGGGGGGGCTAAAAGCCCTCCGGGCGGAACTCCCACTGCGGATTGTACGAGAAGACACCCAAATTCGCGCCTCCGATGTGGTTCTTGGCGCCTACGAGAACACCGGAAGCAGTAGAACAGGCATCAGATGGGTGGCCAAAACGGTTGAAAAAAGGCGGTGAAATTTGTGTAGGAAATCTCTAGTTCGGAGAATGGGGGGGGGGGTGTATGCGGACCAAGAACTTCTCTGGAAGACTCACATTTGGGGGGTCTATGAGAAGCCCCATAGGTCTTGTATATGGTTGGTTTGCGTTGGGGTCAACTCGGTCTATCCCTCCTATTCCAGTGACCATGGCATCCTTGGAACCGAACATCTTCAAGTGGCCCGGACGCGTGCGTCCTAGCAAAGGCCGCCTAACTTGCTCGCCGCCGGTGGTGACGAAATTCCGCAAGGGCCCGCTGATCAAGACGGAAGGTGTCGAAAGCGGGAGTCATGCCACGCGTTCTAAAGCACAATGGGGTCTATGAAAAAAGCTAAAATGAGAGAAAATCTCGTCCACAAAAGGGGGGATTTTCCAAAAAGGGGAGAGAGACGTGACATTGGACCGTTTGAGTGGTGTGGCCAACCTTGGAGAGAAGATGAACAGTCGTGATAATGAATCACCGACGGACTTCACATGACCTTCATAAGGGTATAGGCCCATCGGGCGGAGGTATAGCCAACCGGTACATTTTAACTCTCTACCCGGGCGTGAGGAGGCACGAGAAGGAGAAATCCTTCTTTCCCAGAAAAGTTACAAGGGACGCAAATAAACATTCACGGGGGGGAAAGCAAAGCATAGGGAGTGAAGCTGCTTTCATCCTAGCATCCGGCCTCCAAAAATTTAGAACGAAGGTGCCCAGGACTACCAACAATACAGCGGAAGCTTTTGCATGGTGCAGAAAAAAGCTACTTCCGACGACTCCCTATTGATTGCCGCCCCCCCCCACCAACCCGTCCCGTGTTAGGTGGGGTGAGGCATCGCCAGGTCGAGGTTGGAGTCACCGCTGGCCGTGGTGTATGGTCGAGAATTTCCGAAAAAAACGGGAGGGGGGGGGGGAACCGTGGGAGTGTTTCGGGATGGAAGGGACAAAAATTTACCATAGCGGAAAAAATTGGTTTGACCTGAAGGGACACTGCGGGGGGGGGGCGGGTTGATGAATCAAATTGATTGTTACCTTAGAGGGGCAGCAGGGTGAGATGACCAAGGAGCTTTTGGAGTAAGCGATGTCGAGACTCTTCATTTATTTTGTTTGGTTTAGGTTGGGTAGCTCCCCTGACTGAACCCTGAATAAAAAAATCTGAAAGAGGATGAAGCTTCGACACCATCGCAAGAATGGCATTCTCCGTCCCCCAAGCCTTCAAAAAGGTTGACATCTAGGAAATTCTTATTACTGGAGATTTAGCAAGGGGAGGACGGGTAGGGTGTTAGAAGCATCCAAGAGAGGAAAAGGGAATGTAGTCAGGTTCTCTGCGGGGGCGCGCAGGTTAAAAGAAGGGGCTTTCGTGGGGGATACCCGCATAGACGACTGTGACTGAAAAAAATTTGTGTAAAGAAAAAAAAGGTCCCTTTTCCCTGGCTCAAAGACACTTGGCAAAATTTGTACCCGGATTCACGAATGGATTGGAGAAGCCAGTCCGTAGAAAAGGTTCGATCTGAGCTCCCATTCCTAGGGGTGAGGGAGAAAAGAACGTTGGGGCGATTTGAGAAGTTGTTCTACGGCGTGGCGGCCGCTGATCGGAGGGCCGGTCAGCCAGCAAAGTCCTTATCTCTTAGGAATATTGTTTTGGGCATTCGTATAAAATCCGCGAGAGGACAACAGCGGGGAGGCTCAGGAAAAGCCTGGTCCAGAGCGTGGGGGACAAAGGAAACGAACGGGGAGTCATCGCGGCGCCGCTTTGTTAGTGTGTGGTGCCTAACAACCAGACAAATATCCACTTCCTGGGCGGAAGGGCCGAAAGAGTACGGATCATAAAATTGGTAATCTACCACTAGGGAGCCTGGAAGGGTGGGGAACGCGCATCAAATACCGCTCTGTTAGCCGGCCTGCCTAGAACTGGAAATTTGTTTCGTGGTGGTACGGGAGAGGGGGCAACAGAATGGAGGAAATAACACACCGACGAGTATGGGAGGGTAGTTTGGCGTAGCCCCTTGAGGGATGGCCTTGGGTGATGGTTGATGGGGGACAGTGGGGGTGGTGGACTTGGTTGAATCTCCAGACAGTGTACCAGGGGGGCCTTGAGGGGGTCCAAATTGGCGGGAGCATTTTGGGGAACAGCTTTTTAGATTTCTTGGTGGGAGGGACGTGACCTTGGGGTCAATCTTACGTAAAAGTGCAGGTGACAATTGTTGCTTTGAGGCAAGTCAAAAAAAAAATACGCCATCTGGTCTGGGGAAACGAGCAGAAGCAGACGATGCAGGGGTGTGCCGGTGGGAAAAGTGGCAAGCAGAAAGCCTAAGTCTAGAGGAAGTTCTCGTATTTGGGAAAATCCGCACAAAGCCAGCAAGATATAGGAGCTTGGAGAAGGCGTAGACATGGGCGCAACGCAGGGGTTTGTACAAAAAACGGTTTTGGGGGGGTATCTATACATCTCTAAAAAATGAGGAAAAAAATATAGATGGGTCAGATCCACCACAAAATGGGGCGTGGTAAACAGGCGTGGGACTCAATGCTCTCTAAGAGAGAATATCCAGAGGGGATGAAGGATCACTCTCGATAAAATTACACCCATTTGCTCTGCGAGAAATAGGATATGTGGATGGTTGGGGCAAAGGGCAGAAAAGAAAGTAAGCTCCGCCATAAGCTTGTTAAAATGGAAAAACCAGCATAGGGGGAGGAAGTTAGAAGCTGCTATACCAAAAGCGAGGTAAGAAGAGAAAGTCAAAGAAACGTAAAAGACAATGTCACGTCCTGAGATAGGAAAAAGTTAAATCAACAAAAAATCTGCAGGAAGAGCATGACATCCTGTGAACACACCATGTCAGAGATGGCGATTGAAGGGAGAAGACGACCACAAACATACCCTCCATCAATAGGCGAAATATTTGCCAAGATGCGCGACTAACAAAATTAGCGCCCAGTATCGCACAGAAAGGAGGGGGGTAAAAAATCGACTCATGAGGAATAGAAAATCCAACGCACAGAAACGTTGGCAACGCTAACCTTCTCAACAAAGTTTAGGATTGATGCAGTGCAATAAGACAAGAGGGTAAGGACGCAATGCGCAAATGCCACAATTTAACTTTGCGATGGGGACGGGAACCAACTAGGGGAAGCCGTCGTCACCACAGGAATACAGCCAAATACAAAAGAAGAACCTAGGGAAAAGACGGACTCGGGCCCAATGGAATCCAGATCGAAACGAAAGAGCACTAGGCAAAGAGAACTACGCTGAGATACGCAGAAAAAGCAATCCTGCCCAGACTTGCGAAAACAATCCGGGCGGAAAGGAGAGACTACCGGCAAGACATAAGCTCTGGGGGCAAAAAAACTGAAATCCAACACAACCAAACTCTGTAAAGGTTGACGCAAACAAAAATGGTAGAACGAAATCAACAGATAACGGAAATGGCTCTGGCCCCATAAATTCGTGGTACGCAGGTAATTTGGAAAAAAAGGGAACATCAATTATTTGAGAGGTCACATAACACCGGGTGAGTGGAAAGACCAGCGGAATCTGTATGTTTGACGACCGGCCTGCAATTTGCTACAAAAAATGGGTCAGAAGAAGTCGAGGGGCCTACAATCCAGTCAGAGAGTAGGTCGGAAAGGGGAAACCAATAAGACCAGAAAAGAGAAACAAAAGGAAGACTTTCGGAAGGGACCGACAGCGACTAGACTGAGGGGGACGGAGCAGGGATTGGGCGATTCTCGGGAATTTTGGAGTAGGTAGGAGACAACAGAAAAAAAAAAATAACCCTAAGCGAAAACTTCCCTGGACAAAAGAGGCCGAGAATGAGAGCAAAAGAAACTGGGAAGCCCTGGGGAAATCTAAAAACAAAAAGTACGGGGTCAAAGATAACAAAGAGCTGGAAGCGCTTCAAAACTCAAAGTTAATCTTTATTCGTACAGATCCGAGCTGAGAAATTTTGTGGAAAGCCATTAGCAATCCCGAAAACGATGTAAGGTGGTGGGGTCCACGAGAATCTGAAAAAAACTAACAGACATTGCCGGTTTGGGCTGGTCGTAGCCAATCAAACACCCGCTTAATAGAATACATTAAGTGGTGTCGGTATGTTAGTACCATGTCAGCCAACTTTCAAGTGTGCTTCTGCCAATTAGTATTGGTGGAGTACTGTTTGTCAAGAATGATTTGGCTGGAGGGCCATTCCATCGTTTTGAATTAGGTTGGTGTTGATGATGTTTAATAGTTTCACCAATCGGCATGTAATCTATCAATGGGAGAGGGGGAGACCCGTGATGGTAGGAAAATCATTAATAATAGAACTTCTTCTCTCATTTGGGGTGGTGGGAGACAAATGAGTGAGCAACGACGAGTGGTCGTCGCCCTACAATTGTGTGATATTGTAGTTTTGTTCATCCTTTTGGTTGTTGTTTTAGTTTGTTTTTGTTTCTTGTTGTTGTGTTGTTTGGTTCCATAGTGTTCTTCGTCTGCGGCAGTGAGGACATCTTCGTCGTAATGGTTGCAATGGGTACATGTTTCTTTTAGCCAAGACGATGGGTGAAGAGAAAAAGATGGTCAGGGGCCTGGTTTTGAAAGAGAATACGTGTTGTTGGGGTGGTGTTCTCTCTTTGGGGAACTGTGTTCCTTCGGGTGGACGGTTAAAGGGAAAGGTGGCTTGGATGTTTCGGGTGGGTCTGTGGGTGTTCGTCGGTGTTATGAATGATGCCGAAAGAAATTGTCGAGTTATAAAAGACAGCGCAAGATCAGCATATCCGGGTGGTCAACAACAAAAAAATGGGATTGAGAAAAGAATGGAGGGTATGCGTTCCGACTGTCTTGACCGTCTTGGGTTCGCCCTACTCCTTCTTTCTTGGCTGATCCGCTACGTCCACCGGAGAACATTAAAAAAACAGGAAAATACAAAGTGGAACACTTTAAGGCGGGGGTCCAAACAACGGGGAGGCGGTTTTGAATGCACCTGTGGGCCAGAGGAAAAGAGTAGTGGACCGCCAACGATTCACGAGAAAGAGTTTTGTCATCGACGAATTAAACTGCACTGGGTGGTTCAGAGGTGTAAAAAGTGGCGTCGGATAAATTGTATCATTATTTGTCCTAAGGGGTGATGGTAATGGGTACTTCCCTTGTGTTAGTGGGGTGGGGGTGTGTGAGTCCTTTTAACAATTGGGAGGTACAGCCGGCGGGGGTAAAAGAGGTCGTGTCTAGGAACAAACGATGCTAAATGTTGGTTTTAGGTTGGTGTTGGGTGTGGGGGGGTTCAGGGTGTGTTGGTTTGGTGTTGTGGTGCCGTCGTGATTTTCAGGCAGCATGGTGTAGGGAGGGAAGGGAGGGGAAAGGGGGGTAAAGGGGCCCCGCATACAGGGGGGGAGTGGGAGGGCAAAACCGGAGGACGAGGAGAGATTGAAGGCGAGAAAGCTGAAGCTGAAAAGGGGTGGGGGGGGGCTTGGATGGGAAAGAGGGCAGAGCGTACGAGGCATTGCAGAAAGGGAAAGTCGAGGTACACAAGTGGCGAAAGGGAGAATCAGGGGCGAAGGGAACCGGTCGGGGGCGTTGGAGTGGGGGCTGAATAACGAGACCTAGTAACCCCCGTAAGGAGGAGGCTGAAAAAACGCAAAGAAGAAGGAACCTCCAGCTTAGACGATCGAGGGGAGATTCGGAGCCTTGGATTATCTTGGATTGGGAGGTTTGTGGATCGGATTCCATATGAGGAGCTTGGAAATGATCGGCAGCGCAATTTTTGAGCGTTTTAGGGGAGGATAACAGAAATGATGGGCTCCACATAAAGGGACGTGGGGAAAAAAGATACAACATCCATTACGGAAGAGGGGGGGGGTGGAGGCCGGCATGCAAAGGGGCGAAGCCATGAAACCTTGATTTTCTTACTAGGTCGGCTCAAATGCGGAGTTGTGCAGGGGCAAGCGACAGAGGGGGGGGTCATGTGTGGGGGTCTACGATTGACAAAAAATGAGTCACTTTGAATGTACATAGCAACTCGATAAGGGATGGGATCAGCGGATTGTGTTGGTCTTACAAGACCACCACCCCGTTTTAAATCTGGCGGGGGGGATTGCAAAAAATCTTGTTGGGCGACTGGCATGAGGCAGAGGCGGCTTAAGCGCGGAGAATCGTGGGTCAGTGGAGTTGTAGCACCTGCGACAAAGTTCAATCACGGTGCGTCCTGGTCAAACGCCACGATACGATTTGGTAGGCGATAAATCATGTTTTTCACGACTCAAAGGACGAGGATAAAATTAAACAATCAGTCTTTGGGACCGG
>Ga0179593_1737135_pt1 | contig 10358 bp, 12 predicted proteins | sample CZODoug2_1_08_16_FD_185931 | JGI IMG/M metagenome (GOLD analysis project Ga0179593, IMG submission 185931) | Vadose zone soil fungal communities from Angelo Coast Range Reserve, California, USA - CZODoug2_1_08_16fungal (PacBio error correction) | ecosystem: Environmental > Terrestrial > Soil >...
GTATATCATCAAGGGAGAAAAAAGGGGAAAGGGGAGAAAGAGGAGCCCACGCGCCGCTCCACGCTTATCTCTGCTTCTCTACCCGGTGCCGGCTGCGCTCAGGGACCTCCGGTTAAGAAAAAAAAAAAAGGGAGAGGAAAGAGAGCGGAGCGCGCCCCCCGCTCTTTCTCCACTCCTCCGCCTCGCCACGCGGTGGGCAGCCTCAAAAAGAGAAAAAATTTCAGGAAAAAAAAAAAAAAGGGAAAGAGGGAGGAGAGACGCGGCATCGGCGCTCTCTTTTCGCTCCTCGACTGTTCGTCAGCCGGAGGAGAGGGAGAGAAAGGGAAAAGGGACGTGAAAAAAAAAAAAAAGGGAGAGAAAAGGCGCGCCCACCAGGAATGCTGACGTCGGCCACGTTTAGCGTCTTTTAAGTATTCTACGGTTTTTATCGTGGGAATCAGGAGAAAAGGGAAAGGAAGGGAAGATCCTACCGGCGGAAAAAAGAAAAGGGGGCGAGAGAAAAGATAAAAGATCGACGCCGGCGCGCCCTACGTCGTGCCAGTGTTCTCTACGTTCCTTTGTCGCTCGCCCTCCTCGAGCTCGAGGGGGGGAGAAGCGAGTAAAGGAAGGAGGAGAAAAGAGAGGAGGGGAGCTCGGAAAAAAGGGGGGGGGGGGGGGGGGGGGGGGGGGGGGGGGGGTGTTTTTTTTTTTTTTTTTTGGGGGGGGCGAAGGAAAAGGGGAAAGAGGAGAAAAAAATCCTAGGGAAGAGAAAGAAAGAGGAGACGGCGCGAGACACCAGCGCACGCTTTCTCCTCCATTCTCCTCTCCTCTCCCATCGCGCGAGATGGAAAAAGAGAGAGAAAAAAAAAAGAAAGGGGAAAAATAGCTACCAGCGGAAGAGGGGGAAAGAGGAGGGGGAGAAAGTGGTTCCCGCCGTCTCGAGCACATTCTCCGCGCTTCCTGCGTTCGCCTCCAAAGAGAAGGAGAAAGTCGCGCAAAAAAGAGGGGAAGAAGGGGGGAGAGGATCCACGAATCTATTCGATCACCTTCTTGGGCCGACCGAGCAAAGAGGAGGAGGAGGCGGGAGGAAGGGGGGGAGAAAAAAGAGATACGCTCGCGAAAAAAGGAAAAGAGGGAGGGAAAGAAGAAGACGGAGACACGGCGTGCCGCGCGCTTTCCGCCTTTGCCATTCTGCCTCCTATCTTCTCTCCGGCGATCTACGCGGCCGCGTCCACGCGGTGAGAGAGGAGGAGGAGGGAAAAGGAGAAAAAGGAAAAAAACCGAGTAGAGAGGAGTAGGGAGAAGGAGGGAAGAAGAGGATCCCATCGGAGGGCGGTTTTGGCCAGCCTCTCTACGACGAGCGCACCGCGTGGCACGCGAAGAAAAAAAGGACCTTCTCTCAGAAAGGAGAGAAAGTTAGAAGCTCCCGCGCTCGCCGCCGCGAGCGTATCGCACGCTCTCTTCTCACCCTTCGACCGAGGCTTTTGGAGGGAAGAGAAAAAAAACTGAGAAAGGAGGGGAGAAGAAATTCCGCGCCCGCGGTGTGCGCGACGTCGCGACTTTCTTCTCTACGCCATCGCGCGCCTGTCTGAAAGGGGGAGAAGGGAGAAGAGAAACAAATCGGCGAAGGAAGGGAGAAGCCGCGCCATGTCTCTCCTACTCTTTTTCTCTCAGCCGTTGCACGTCCGAGGGGAAAAAAAGAAGAGGAGGGAAGAGAATAAAGCGTGAGAGAGGGGGAGAGAGAGGCTATCCGAGGGTTGCGCCGGCCACCCGATTCTTTCCTTCTTCTTTGAACGACACCGAGATAGCTAGGAAGAAAAAGGAACCTCCGAGAGAAAAAAGGAGAGGAAAGGAGATCGGCTATGGCCTCTTATATCGCCTCTTTAATCGCGTCTGCCCACCTCGATCTCCGAGGGGGGGGGAAGAGAAAAAAAAGATTCTCGAGGAAGAGGCGAAACAGCCTGGCGATCTCCTCCCCTTCCTTCTTCTACGACGGTCCGGAGATTAGAGGGAAAGAGGGAAGGAAAAAAAAAAAAATCACCAAAGGGAAAAAGTCCGCCGCAACGTTGCCTCCTCAGCATCTCCTTTTGTGTGTTCGCCCGCGCGCCCTACGTGAGCGGAGGAAAGAAGAAAAAAGAAAAATCGTCAGCTTGGAGAAGAAAAGCGACGCCCGGCTACGACTCATTTCCGATGATCTCTAAACGCTCATGTCCGAACGGGGAAGAAGAAAAGACGAAAATCCGGACGGTCGGCGTGGGGATGCCTGCCCACCTCTTTGGCTATTTCTTGCGGCGTTTCTAAAGGGCGCGCGACGAGAGAAAAAAAGCAGTGCGCCGCTGCCCGACGTTCCACATGGGCCGTCTTTCCCGAAAAATCTATCGCAGCAGCCAAAGGAAAGAAAAAAAAAAGAAAAAAGGCGCGGAGGCAGGCGCGAAGAGGGGGCTCCCGTCTGCACCACGTTTACCATGCAGGGGGGGAACAGCGATCGCCAGGAGCGGCGGGCCCACAACGAAAACCAGCGGGCGAACCAAAAAAAAAAGAAAAAGAGCGCTGCTTTCAACATCAGGGGGGGGCCGACCTGCCTTCTTCGCCCTCCGTTGCCGCTGAGAGCAGCCGGAACAACAAGAACGGGAGAAGAAAAAAGAAAGGGAAGGGGCATCGCGCGACTGGGCGAGCCTTTCGTGGGTCGTCTCTTCTGTCCGTGTTCGCTCCACTCTCGGGGTTGAAGAAGGTTCTTTGCACGAGGCGACTCGATGGGCCTCTCGCGCCTATGCGCGGCGTCTCGTCGATGAAGCAAGGAAGAAGGGAGGGGGAAAAAAAAAAAAAAAAAAGGGAAAAAAAAGGTGGGCAGCGACGGCCCCAGCCGCTTGTCGAGGAAGCGCGCCATGCTTTCGTGCCTGCGCGTCGTCGATTGACCAGGGAAAAGGAGGATCTGCGATTCGACGAACTCCCGATGGTCGGCTTCGAGCGCGAATATCTCGCGCATCTTTCCGAGGCGTCGTCCGATGTCGTGCAAAGAAAGGGGAAAAAAAAAAAAAGAGAAACAACTGCTGAGCGCCGCGCAGGAGGCAAAACTTGGCTCGGCGCACGTGCCTAAGTCCATCTCTCTCACAACAACAACAAAAAGAAAACCCGTTTGCCTCCATGCGCGCTGCTCATAGTTGCCCTAGTTTACCCAAGGTAGAAGTTTCTGCGCGTGGTGAATTTTTCGCGGCTCGAGCACTTTGAAGGGCGGGGAAAGAAAAGAGAGGACGGAAAAAAAAAGAAGAAAGAAAGAAAAATTTCCGCTCGGCGAGTCGAAAAACCTCGAGCCATCGCGCCGCGCGTGCAACGTAAAGCCTTGTCGCGCTTTCCTCGACAATCGCGGGCCCGGCGAGGAAAAAGGAGGGAAAAAGGGAAAAGGGAGAGAGACCTGCTCGCCGCCGGCGTCCGCTCATCGACGAGCCCGCGCATCCTCTCTGCTCCGGCCATCGAGGAGAAGGAGGAAAAAGAAAAAAAGGGGGAAAAAGACTTGAGCGCAAGACCGAATAGCCGACCCCACTAAGCTCGCCATTCTCGCTATAAGTCTCCAGCTGGACGATCTCGGCGACGGAGCAGAGGGAGGGAAAAAAAAGGAGAGGGAGGGGAAAGTCACGATCGCGGGCGGGGCCTGTCGCTTCGCTCTGCGGCGCGGGGGGGGGGAGAAAAGGCCCGCAGCTCCTGGCATCGCGGTCGTGCTCGCACTGGTCACCGTGGTGGCAACCGGGAGAAAGAGGAGAAAAAAAAAGAAACTGATGCTCCGGGCGTCTCGACCCGGTCTCCGGGCTTGCTCTCGCGGGGGAGGAAGGAAATCGTCCCTGCTCGCCGCGATCGCGGTCGCGTATCTCGCAGGCGAGAGGAAAAGAAAGGAAAATAGGGAAAAAGCGTGGGCAGCCTCCCCCCTCGACCGCGGATTTCGAGTACGCCGGCGAAGGGGGAGGGGGAAGGAAAAAAAAAAAGGAAAAAAAGGGAGTCACCGGCGCGCGTTCTTCTCCAATCTTGCGCATTATCCTGCCGAGGTGAAACGCGAGTAGAGGGGGAAAAAAAGGGAGGGGGAAAAGGGGAAAAGGAAGAGAGAAAAAGAAAAAGGGGAAAGACTTCGGCCCACGTTGAGCGCGGTGAATATTCGAAGGGGGGGGAAAAAAAAAAACTACGTCGGACGGGCAAGAACGAATCTCCGCCGTCGTCTCCTCGGCGTAGGGCGAGCTCTGAAAAAGAAGGAAAAAAAAAAAGGAAGGGGGGGGGGGAAACCCCTCGAGCTCGAGGTGGCGACGCGATTCCCTATTCGCTCTACGAGTCCCATCTCCTAGATCCCCGCGAATGTGGAGAGGGAGAAAGGAGAAGAGGAGGGGAAAAGGAAGAGGGGGGCCTGGCGCCACTCGAGAGACGCGCGAGAGAACCGAGCTCAACGCTTTCTCTCCAGTCGACCGCCGCTCTCGCGCGCGCTGGGAAGAGGGGAGAGGGGGGGGGAAAAAGAAAAAGGGAGGGAGAAAAGGGGGAAAGATCGCAAGGCCGGCCCCGATTTGTCCGACTTTTTCCGCCGTCTTCGCGCTTCTCCAGCGCTTCCTGCGTGTAGAAAGAAAGAAAAAAAAGAAAAAAAGGAAGAGAGGGTCCAGTAATGCGATGCGAGCACCGGTTGGCCTGACCGATCTCTCTTCGTTCGCTGTTCGGCGAAGACAGCAAGCCTCGGTCGCCGAGGGGAAAAAGGGAGGGGAGGAGAAAAAAAAAAGAAGAAGAGGAGAGGAAGAAGGAGGCTGCCGCCGATCTTCTCCGACGCGAGTCGACGCGGCCGCGTGCCCGCGGTGGCATCGTCCGTCGAAGGTGGCCAAACCGCTCGCGATGGGATCGCGTGAGGAAACCGGAAGAAAAAAAAAAAAAAAAAAGAGAAAGAGGGAGGGAAAAACGGTTTTGGCCAGCCTCTCCGACGACGAGCGCACCGCGTGCACGCGCCGCGTCGCCTCGCCGCGCGAAGCTCGTCGGCCAGCCTGTCCAAGGCGAGCCGCGCGGCAAGAAAGAGGAAGAAAAGGGAGAATCGCCGGCCGCGATCGTATCGCACCGCTCGTTGCTCACCGCGGCGACCTATCTTTGCTGTCCTTACGCCGACAGCGACGAAGAAGGAGAGGGGGGGAAAAAAAAAGAAGGAAAAAAGGGGGCTCATGACGGCGCGACGTGGCGGCTCTTGACGCCATCGCTCGTCCTGGTCGCAGGCGACGCAGGAAGCGCTGGGGAGAGAAAAGAAAGAGAGGGAGAGAAGGAGCGCTCGCCTTGCCGTCGCGCCAACGACGCGCTCTTCGCCTTTCTAAGCGCTGGCTCAGCGCGCGCGAGAGCGGCGGAAGGAGGAGAGGAAAAAAAGGGGAGAAGGAAAAACCCTAGTCGGCCGTCTTCTGGGAACCTACCACCTAGAATAGCTAGGTCCGGTCCCTCGTTCGAAGGGAAGGGGGAGAAGAGGGGGAGAGGAGGTCGCCACCTCTATCTCGCGGAGGGCGCGCTCCACCTTCACTTCTTCTCACCACTGAGGCACGCCGTAGGCGCGCGCCAAGGAGGAAGGGAAAAGGGAAGGGAGAAGGAGGAGGACCCTGTCGACGTAGCTGCACGCGGTTGCAAGGGTGCTCCTTATTCACGATCACCACCGTAAGGCAATCCTTCACGCGCAGAAAAGGGGAGAAAGGAAAGAGGGAAGAATGGAAGGAGAGTCTCCTTCGCTTTCACGCGACTCGCGTTTTCACCTCGTCCTTGCTCCTCGCAGCTTGGAGAAGAACGCGCGCCGGAGGAAAAGAAAAAAAAAGAAGGACGGGCCGGCGTCTTCGAAATCGCGGTCCGCGGTGGGTATGCTTCCCACCGCGGGCGGAAGGAAGGGAAAAAAAAAAGGAGGGAAAGAAGAAGCAGTTCTCGCGGCCGTTCCACATGGCTTCTTTCCCGAAAAAGCGAGCGCAGCCGGGCGACCGGGGAAGGCAAAAGAAAAAAGGAAAAAGGCCGGCGTTTCGCTGCCGCTGCGCGAAGATGGCTCCCCCGTCCTTGCCACCACACGGTGACAGTGACGAGCAGCCGAGGAGAAGGGAAGGAAAAAAAAAGGAAAAAAGGAAACACCCCCTGCCGCCGATCGCCTCGCCGGCCCCGCCCTCGATCGCTGCTTCAACCATCGCCGACGCTTCGCCAGAAGGGGAAGAAAAAAAAAAAAAAAAAAGGGGAATGGAAGAGTCTCTCTCTCGTCCATGCTTCGCCTTCTCGCCGCGACTTGGTCGAGCTTTCGTGGGGTACGGGGAGAGGAGAAAGGGGGAAAGGATAGAAGAGGACGGCTTTTCTTGGCGGGTGCACGCCTTCGACGCGATGGCCGCGCGCTCCTATGCGCGGCGTCCGAGAGGAAAAAGAGGAGGAATTGGAGGGAGGGCTACGTGATGCATCGACGTGCCCGCGCTTGTGTGAAGCTCTCCAGCTTTCGTTTCCGCGAGGAGGAGGGGAGAGGGGGGGGGGGGAGGGAGGAGAGTACTACCTCCCGATGGGGGTCGTCTCGAGCGCGAATCTCTCGCGCATCGTTGCCGATGGCGGCGTCGATGTAGTGGAAAAAAAAAGAAAAGAGTGGGGACGAGAGGAGCAAACTATGATCGCCTCGCAATGGAGGCAAACTGTGCTCGGCGAACGGTGCCGATAAGAGAGAGAAAAGAAGGGGAGAAAAAAAAAGAAGAAAGTGGGAAGAAAAGTCGGGCTCTCATCGTTTGCCCTCAGTTTAGCCCAATTTATAGTTTTCGGCGCGTGGTGAAGGGGAGGGGAGGAGAAAAAAAGAAGAGAAAAAGGGAGAGAGAAAATCTTTCGCCTCGAGCCGACCATCTTGATGTCGTCGATCGCAGAAACGAAGCGGCGCGGGGAAGGGGGGAAAAGAGAAAAAGATAAGAAGAAAGAGGAGGGGCAACTGGCATCATCGTCTGCGCTGTCAAGTCGACGATCTCGACGCCGCGCTCCGCCGCCCTGCGCGCCGCCGGCAGAAAAAAAAGGAAAGAAAAAAAAAAAAAAAGGAAGGGGGTGCACAAACAAGCCACGTCCGACTGCTCGTCGAGCTGGTCGAGCTCGTACACCCGAGATTTGAGCGCCATACCGAAGAGCACGACCCCAAGAAAGAAAAAGGAAAAAAAAAAAAAAAAAAGGGGAGGTATGGGTCAGTGCTGGTGTGTGCCTGCGCGCTCGCGGCCACGGCGGGCGAAGGCGGCAAAAGGGGGGGAAAAAAAAAAAAGGTCGAAGCTCGGCTGCGCGGGGGTGGTGCGCAACTCTGTTTTCGTTGGTTGGCCCGCCGCTCCGGGCGATGGGGGGGGGGGGAGGAGGAGAAAAGAAGGGGGAGGGAAGAGGAGAGGAAGAAGCTCCACGCTGATCTCGGTCTGCTCGACCCGTTCGCCGGGATGCGCTCGAGGGGGGGGGAGAAAAAAAAAAAGAGAAGCATCGAGCGAGCTTATCTCGCGTCGCGCGCGCTCTTTCGCCACGCCGAAAAAAAAAAAAAAAATGTAGAGCCGGCGTCATGCTGGCGGCTCGACGCGGCCATCGTCGGCATGCGTTCGCGCTCAATCGACATGGTCGTCACCGGCGCGCGGGAGAAAAAGAAAAAAAAGAAATAAAAAAAAAAAAGAAGAAGGCGAGAAAAAGGAATGACTTCTGCCTCCCCCCCCCCCCCCCCCCGGGTGCCCCCCCCCCAACAAAGAAGGGAAGGGGGGGAGTCTTTAATCCGGAGCACCTTTCCCCCGCGCTGCCTTAGAGGGAAAAAAAAAGAAAAAAAAAAGAGAGAAAAAAAAAGGAGAGTGATCGACGCGGCCTCTCCTAACGTCGTGCCAGTGGTGCTCGACGGCCGGTGGAGCGAAGACCCCTAAGAGAGAAGGGAAGGGAAAAAAAAAGAATAAGAGAAGGGGGGAGCGCTTACAGTCTAACGAGTACCTTACCTAGCTATTCTCTTTTTTCGTTTCCCAGACGACGCCGCATAGTGTGGCCGAGAAAAGAAAAAAAGAGGGGAGGGAAGAGAGGAGAGAGAGGACTAGAGCCTGGCCGCGAAGATCTCTTCTTTTCTCGACCACCGTCACGGCGTAGCTCCACCGCGTGGCGAGCCATGCGCCGGAAGGAAAAGGAGAAGGGGGGGAAAGAAAGGAAAGTAACAAACGCTTCATGCGTTCACCTTCCTACAGTCCGCTCTATTTCGTCTATCCGTCCCGTCCGCGCCGTCGCGCACCACGCGAAAGAAGGAAGAAAAGGGGGAAGGAAAAAAGCTCGCTCGCGTCTCTGTCGGCGAAGGACAGCAAAGCTCGGTCGCCGCTGGTTATCCCGACGCGTGCGATACTCTCGCGGGGGAAAAAAAAGAAAAAAAAGAGGAACGAAGGGCAGGAGGGCCGAGCTTCTCGACTGCGAACGACGCTCCGCCTTGCCACGCGTTCCTCGTCTTCTGCGATGCTGTCCAAAACCGCTCGCGATGGGATCGAGGGGAAAAAAAGAGGAGGAAGAAAGAAAAGAGTAAGGTAATAACGCGAGAAAGCGAGTGCTTTTTGGTCCAGCCTCTCGACGACTATCGCAACCGCTTGTTCACGCGGGCAGGGAGAAGAAAAAAAAAAAAAAAAAACCGTGCTCTCCTTCGCGCAGTATGCGCTGTCGAGCTCGCGCTCGCCGCCGCGAGCGTATCGAAGAGCGCAGGAGAAAAAGGAAGAAAAGGAAAGAGGAAAGAGGAAAGGGAAAAGACCCGGTGGCTTCAATCGATTCTTTATCTGAGACTCTCCCGCCATCGTGGTGCGCGACGCGCGAAGGGGAGCAGAGAAAAGAAAAAGAAGAAGAAAAAAGGAAGGAAAGAAAGAAGGGGAGTGAAAAGTCGTACAAATCTGCGCCTCCTTTGCGCTCCGAGCGAATGCTCAGCAGAAGGAAAAGGTAAAAGAGAAAGGGGATAGGAAGAGCGGTCCAAGCGAAGCGATATCTGCATTCTAATTTCGAGAAAAAATCTGTGCGCTCGGTTCTCGCGCGGAGCAGAGAGTGGGAGGGGAAAAGAAAAAAAAAAAGACTAGGTCGGGATCTTTCGCCTGTTTCCGTTCCGCGCTCCACACTTCGCTGAGGATAGCAGGAGGGAAGAAAAAAAGAAGAAAGAAAAAAAAAAAAGAGCGACACACTGGCACGACCGTAGTCGCTCCGCCTCTTCGCTCATTATCTTTGCGATCCGCCTCGCCGGAGGAGAAACGGTAAGGAAAAAAGGGGAAGAGAAAAAGGAAAAAAAAAAAGGGGAGAAAAGATAAACACCTTAGCATCCTTCACCTCGCTCAACGTGTCCGACGTCAGCAGCTCAGGGGGGAGAAAAAAGGAAGGGAAGGAGAAAAGAGCGGTAAATACGGCAGGCTTCATTCGCAGCTTGTGATAATAACCGAGAAAAATAGGCGGAGAGCGCGAACGGAAATGCCTACTATTTCCTCGTCTGCTCGCCAGCTTACGCCTTCTTACTTCGAAATCGCGGTCAGAGGTGGGGGAAGTGAAAAAAAAGGCGTGGGCGGGTCTTCTTCTTTGCTAAAGATCGCTCGCGCCGCGGAGATAAAAAAAGCGATCTCGCTATCATTGCTCTCTCTACTTTTTCTCACGTCGGCTTCACCAGAAAAAAAAAAAAAAAGAGGGAAGAAAAGGAAACGCCCGAGATCCGTTTTCTCTTCTCTTCTCTATATTGCGCCCGTCCCCTGAAACAAAAGGGAAAGAAGAAAGATCGCCCAGGAGAGAGGCTTTCCCCCCACTAAACCCATCTTCTCACCACCAAAAAAAAAAAGGGGAAAAAAAAAGAGGGTCTTCTTTCCCCATCGGCCGACGCTTCGCCCGCCGTGGCCGCTAGCGCCGCCGCACCAACAGAAAAAAGAAGGGAAAGAAAGAGTAAAGGCTTCGCCTTTCTAGGGGAGCGACTTGGCGAGCTTTCTTTTTTCGGCTCTTTCGGTCCTTGTCGCTCACGTCTCGGGGTGTACGAGCTAGAACAAAAAGAAGAGAAGAAGGTAGTCACGAGGAAGCGATTTTTCCTATCTCAAAGGAAGGAAAAAAAGATGGAAAACGAGCAGGTCTTTCTCCTTTATCTAGTCGCTGCGTCTAGATCGGTCGACTTTGGCAAAGAGACGTTATGGCAGCGACGGCCCGCCCGCTGTCGAGGAAGCGCGAAAGAGGGAGGGAAAAGGGGGGAAAAAAGAAAAAAGAGAGACGCTGCTTCTGCCGATTCTACGACCTCCCTATGTGTCGGCCTCGAGCGCGAATAGCTCGCGCAGCTTGCCGCGGGAGGGGGAAGGAGATGGGGGGAGAAGAGGGGAACCTTCACCACGCGAGAAACTCTAACTTGGGAGGAGGAGGGGGGGGAAGAACCGGGCGGGCGAAACGTGGCCGAATCC
>Ga0179593_1266937_pt1 | contig 10357 bp, 20 predicted proteins | sample CZODoug2_1_08_16_FD_185931 | JGI IMG/M metagenome (GOLD analysis project Ga0179593, IMG submission 185931) | Vadose zone soil fungal communities from Angelo Coast Range Reserve, California, USA - CZODoug2_1_08_16fungal (PacBio error correction) | ecosystem: Environmental > Terrestrial > Soil >...
CAAAAGCATCTCATGGGGGAATCAGCAAAAAGGGGGAAACAGACGGGGGAAACCCAAGGGGGCGGTGGGTCTTGGGGGCCGGATGACCCACAAAAACCAATGAGTGATGGCAGCGAAAAAAAAAACGTCCAGGGAAACGACTGAAACAACTCCATGGGGATAGCCAAAAGGGAAGGTTTTGACAAGCGGCAAATCAAGGTCCAAAACACAACAGAAGAGGAACCAGTGGGAGTACGTCAGGGAAATAAAAAATCATGGGTGAAAGGAGGCGAAAAGACCCATCAGCCAAACATTGTCCACATTAAGGGGGAAAAATTCCATGGTGTAAACGTACCAGTGCCAGAAAGCGCCAAACGGCAGGGGTGGGGAACAACAGGAGAAAAGGTGTGGGGATCAGGTGAAACAGGCAGAAAAGAACAGAACAGCGGCCGGGGAATGACGGGACCCAAAGACGAAGGGAACATAAACCCACTGGTAAGAAAAAAATACACGGGGGGACGAACAGGACAGGAGGCGGACGTGTCATTGATACTTATGGGTGGGGGGGTTGAAAAGGAAAAATAAACGTAAGATCGAAGGAAGGAAGGAAGGAAGAAGCCTGTCGACCTAGTGAACCCATCACAGCGGGGGGAAGGCCAAAAATGAGCAAATTCAAATAATATAACTGTATAATCCGGCCACCAGGCGTCAAAAACACATAAAAGGGGGGGGGGAACAAGAAAAAAATCCATCTCAGGGAACTTAGCGATAGGTGGGAGGCAGCGGTGACAATGTGAAACAAGAATCTTCACACCAATCAAGTAAAAGGGAAACAGCACGGAAAAAGAAATTGGGAGAGGAAAGCTTTTGACAGTGTCCCAGGGCGAGGGAACCCACCGGTGTGCGCAAAAAAAGACGGCAGGACAAAAGAATTCAAATCCACCTCGGAATGGAAATCATTTGGAACGTCACTGGGGGGTAAAAGGGTAACAGGAAAGGAAGCACCAGGAATGGCGAAAAAAAAAAACAGGAAGGAGGAGATTGGAAAACCAAAAACGTTGTCCAGGAGGAAACAATCATCAAACCCAAGGGATTTGGCAGGTACTGCGTCAACGTAATAATACATGACCAATGAAAGAAGAGTAAGATAAGTTGGGGTAATTGTGGGGTGGGAAAGAGGTCACTCCAAACAATCCAGTCACAAGCAGAAAAGAGAGCCAACGGGAGGGGAATGATCAATTTAAAAAGCAACTGGAACAGTTGAGGCGAAGGTATTCTGGTCACAAAAAAAGATATGAAAAACGAAGTCCCCCAAACGTGAAACACAGCCGCCCAAATCAGGACATTTTGGGGGTGATTTGAGAACGTGAAAGAGCGCTGGTCAAAAAACAGATCAACGGGAGTTCCACCACAGTCCCTAAAAAGCGGGGGGGGGGGGGCCGCAGGGAGGAGATTCGAGAAGGGGTGTGGCTTCAAGGTAAAAAAGAAACGGAAAAACAGTATCCAGAGGATGTGGGGAAAGAAGGAAAATCCTGCGAAGGAAAGCTGAAAAAAATGAAAAAAAACCCAACCCGGAGGGGGGTCCCAGAAAATTTGGGGGGGGGGTAAAAAAATCGAAGACAGGCGACAAAGCGGGAGTAGTTGGAGAAAGTCTCCATTAAAAAAAACCAACAGAGCCCGCACTGGGAGGGAACGCTCCTTCAACTTGCAAGGAACCGGGTCCCGGAGTCATACCCAAAAAGGAAAGACTCTGGCATAATGTGACAAACAAAATGATTTTGTGTCGAACGACCGGGAGAAAAAATGCTGGTAACGAAGGGTTAAAAGAAACCAGATGCGGAGGAAGGCCCAGCTCAAGGGGCCAACAACTTTACTCAAAACCAAACCATTGTCGTTGGACTTAAGACACGGTCCAATGGTAAGATGAGGGAAGCGGGGGCCGGGATCCCGACGAACGGTGAAAAAACCAGAAGGTTTTTGAAAATTGGGGGGGGAAGGTTGAGAACCGAACTACAGTAAAATCAAGCCCGTCAAAGAAAAGTGCTTTAACAGGATACCTAACCGGGTGTAAGGGGGGACCGAAAAAATGGGGGGAGTTGTGCCCGACCGGGTGGGAATTGTGGCGGGAAAAGGGGCAAAAAAAACGCAGAACGATGTAGGGGCTCGTGGACGGGAAAGGAAAAAAGGGGTTTTGGAGGGTACAATAAGCCACTTTTCAGATACAGAAAAAAAAAGGACAGTAAAACTTTCTTCACGAGAAACCGAAACCGGAAAGGTCGGAGCCGAAGCCCAGAGTCTAAATCACTTCCGTCGTGAAAATCGAGGAGCAAAAAAACGATACCCGTTCCAACGCATTTCACCGAAGACCAACAGGGGTGGTCGTGAAAAAAAAACAAGCCGAACGGTAGCGTCGATGACAAAAAGCGCCAAAGTTAGGCTCTTCTGAAGCAGGAAGGGCGAAACAAAAAGTTGAACGCCCCGCTGTATTAAAAGCCATCAAACGGGAAACAGGGGAGTAGCTGGCCAAACGAAAAGGAGGAAAGATGAGTTGGACAGTCCAACCAACAATTTTCGAGCATCAAGTAAGCAAGATCAGGGACAGTTCCACCTGGAGGCAGGGGCGGGGAGAATCAAAAACAGATCGAGGGGAAAGCACCAAACCCCGCGCAAAAACAAACACGCGGCAGGAAAAGAGGGCCGTAAGACACCTACGGACCCTCATAACCAATTCCATGTCAAAAGAGGGCGGGTTTTTCCAAAAAAGGAATGGGGGAGAAACACCGAAGAAGGGGAAGAGGGGGGAAAAACACTCCGGGAAAAGTGTAAGACGCAGGGATAAGGGAGGGGATTAGCATAGGATTGGCTAAGTCAGACAGATTGGGGGGGCGGAAAAACAATAAAAATGCCACCGTAAATTGGGGGGTCGAAAAACTAAAATACCCAGACCAAAAATTGTAAAGGTGGGCTTTGAGCCTGAAAAGCCCAACGGAATGGTTACGGTGAGAAACGGTCGTAGACAGGCAAAGGGGAAAAAGAGTCAAAAAACTGATCCCCAAAACTACAAACGCCGAACCTCGAGTTGGATGAGCAACGTCTTGACTGAAAAACGAAAGTGGAAGGGGGGAGAAGGGGGACTACCAAAAACTTTGATTGCAGCGCCAACACCACTTAACGGAGAAAAAGAAATTGCTGGGGGGGGAGGGACTTCCGGAACCGAATGTTGGAGAGCAGGGGAGAAACTTCAAGACAGGAGCGGGATAAGAAGACAGAAACCTCAGGCAGGAGGAAAGCGCTACTCACCCAAGTGGGCGTTTCCTTAAGCGATAGACACAAAACGGGAGGGATTAGGAAAAGAAAGAAATGAAAAACAAAAGGGTGGGGTCGAGTAGCAGCGTGTTGTCGGCGTTAAAATATGAGTGAATGCCTGGGCTCACCGCAAGGAGAAAGATCTGGGTTTGAAGGGGAAAAAAGAAAAAACAAACGAGGCTGTTTTGGAGGTAAATAGGAAGTTCCCCCACAAAAACGCAATTGTAAACCAGGACAAAAGTGGTGGTTGGGGGGGGGGGTGGGGAATGGGCCAGACAAGGGGGGGGAGAGGTTCATAAACACTTGAACACAGAAAGGGGCACGGAAGTATGGATCATCCACAAAAGAAGAAGGTTAGGGGAGTTTGGGGGAAATTTTGGGGGAAAAGCAAAAAGGCCTGGGGGGGGGCAGGTCATGAAGAAACGGGTGTTATCACGGGGACCGGTGAGAGCAGCCACGTTGGGGTGGACTACAGGAAACCAAAGAAAAGACAGTTGAAGGGGCGTCGGAAGAGAAAGGGGCTGTAAGCGTGGTACTAAATTAAAAAGTTGGGGGAAAGTCTCTGGGCCCAACCGTTTGCGGCACGTGGGAGAAAAAGCTTGCGAGGGGCTAATCATAAAAATAAAAAATAAAACGGAAAACACCTAAAGCCGATACAAGAACATTGAACCTGGATGTTGATCCGAAAGAAACCCTATATGCAAAAGTGTTGGGAACATTCATTGGAAAAAGGGAAAAACGGGTACACTAGATTGGGAATGGGGAAGGTGTCACCTGAGAGTAAGACGTGGTCTAAGTACGGACAGGGGACTGCATAAAAAGGGCCGCGTGTGGGGTCTGACCGACCCGGGGTGGGTATCGATAAAGTGTCACGATGCGCTTCGAGAATCACAGGGACGGGCACCCGGAAAAGAGATAGGGTCCAAGAGATTGACGTTAAGCCTAACCCAGGGGGTTGGGGGTAAGGGGACTCCGCAAAGGGTCTCCATTTTCGTGGGGACAAAAGGGTGTACTCGGGGTGGTCCGGTGGGGGGTGATAGAAGCGTTATGACACGCAGAAACGTGTGGGGTCTGAGTCCCGTGAGGGCAGGAAAAGAGTGGAGAATTGAGGGGGGGGAATACGAAGCCTTACAAAGAACGGATTGGACGAAAAGTTTGAGCACGTGGGATGCTGGTGCGAGGGAGGGAGTGTGGGTTGGAAGGAGGGATCCGCCGAAAAAAGAATCAAAAGGGACGAAAGGTGTGGAAAAAAACGATGTTCAAAAGAGGACTCAAAGGACGGGGTGACGAGGTGGAGTCGCCGGAGGATTTTGAAAAACACGGTAGTGTGGGGGTCCACAAAGGAAATCCAGAAAAAAAGAAGTGGGGATGAGTTTACCTAACAAAAACACGCCTCAGGGGGAAAAAAACCCAAGAAACAAAGTAGACGGAAAAAGGACCCGAAAAATAAAAATTGGACAAAAAGAACATCAGAAACCCAGTGAAGGGCCAAGAAGGGTGCTATGAAAGAGGCACGTAAAACCGACCGGAAGTGTCTGCACGTGGGGAGGTATGACGGGCGGACACTTTGGACGTGGAAATGGAGTCGTTGACGGGGAACAGCTTCAAAATTCCAAATGAAGAACGGGGGTGGGGGTAAAAGTGGCGAGGCTGCTGACCGACGTCAGCAAATCAGACAGCGAAACCATGACCCGATAAAAGCCAGAATGGGTTTGGGGGGAAGAGAAGTGTTGCCGTAAGGCTGGGGAAGCGTCGCAGGACGGTAGGCAATCTGGGTAAGGATCGGGAAGGATCCTAAAACCGGATTGGGTCAGGGGGGTGTCAAAAAAGACAGAGTTTGAAAGATGGGCAAGAATGTGAAGCTTTTGGGGAGACAGCCGGAAAGATGGAAAACAAGGGGACCCGGAACCCCGCAATCCCCTCAAGGGAGTCTAGAACCGATAATAAAAATCAAAAAAAAGACCCAATCTGGGTGCGCCGCAGAATGCATTGTGGTGTTCGGAAAAATTGTGACCTGGCACAGGGGGTTTGCTTGTCAATCAAAGCACGAAAGCAGATTGGACTCACTGTTGAAAACAAACTGAGATGGCATACAGTGACCGTTGCGAATTTGAAAGAGGAGACCATAGGTCAAAAAGGGGGGAAGACCGAACTAAAACAATTGGCTCCGCTGCGTTACTTACGGGAATCACGGGAAGGGAGCGTGGTTATATAAAAAGCAAAAGCGCGTTTTCAAAGTATCAAATCAAACAAAAAATGATTGAAAACGGGCCGGGGCTGTAGGGATCGGGGTACCATCGAGAAGATTTGGCGGTCCGTCAGTGGTTGAGAAAGCAAAAAAATAACGGAAGGGGTGACGGGCAAATGGGCCTTGTAAAGCAGAGACAAACCAACAAATGGTGGGGCAAAAGGGCGAGGGGGAAAGGAAAAAAGGAGATGGGTGTGGGTTAAAGCCGAGGTGTCAAACACCTTTACCCAGATCTATTCTGGACTTAGGGTGGTAATTTATTACGAAGGTGCCCGGATCATCCACGCCGGATATGTCAGTTTTGTTCCCAGACCCCTGGTTTTTTGTGGGTTCAACAATCTACGAAAAATTTGTTCCTGAAGGGGCCGCCGCACCAAGGGCCTGGGTGCCGCAAAAAACTCAAAGAATCTGTTTACAGACAGGGGTCAAAAAAGGGGGTGCAAAGAGGGAGAAAAAAAGGGGTGTGGCAGAGGAGGTTTTTGGGTCGGCGGTCAAAAAAATCACGGGACGGGGATCAAAAAGCTACACGGGACAGAAAAAGAGGGCCGGGGACATTTAAATAACTTTTTTTCGTTAATTTTCTTTCCGGTGCGGACAAGGGGGACCGCAATGTACCAAAAAAAAAAACGGGGGGTTTCAACAAAATCACAAACCAACAGCAAACGAAAGCGAGAAAAGGGGGAGGGAAGACCGTTGGGGAAGGAGCGAACATTTGCGAGATGAAGTGGACGACGCCCCCTGGGCGCGAAAAAAAAGGTAAATAGGGGGGAAAGTCCAACGATGAATGAATGGCGAATAATAGGGCTGCAATATATAAAACCGGGCGTGAACTACTGGTAAAAACTTAAAAGAAATAATGAATACTGGTAAGCGGGCAAGGGGAGAGTTTCAAAGAAAAAAAATGGGTGAAAGGGGACTTAGCCGCCAACCCCAATGCCAACTTGTAGGGCCTACACAAAAAGGGATGGAGGGGACAAAGGGAAAACATTGTTCAAGAGGAGGAAGCAAAGGTCCACCGATGGTAAAAAACGCAATTGGGGAATGCCACCAACGTATTCCTGACAAGAAGTGGACCTATCCGCTGGGGTGAAAGGTTAAGAAATCCCGGAAAAGGAAAGACCGGGCGGAGGGTAGGGTCAGAAAAAATAGAAAAATGAGGGGGGATAACTAAAAAAAATCTGAAAAGTTGACGGAAAAGATTTCAAGGGGAAGTGACAAACTTAGTGTGTGGGGTTTTGGGGGGGCACTTAGCCGACGTGGGAAATCACGAACTGGGGCACGCTAAAAAAAAAATACGCGCGGAGGTTGGGGAAAGGTCACAATGCGAGGGGACTTGGTGTTGGGGAAGCGTGCAAACGACGGAGGGGACCCTCGCGGAAAAAGAACGGGACCGCAGGGGGGGTGCAGGATGGGAGGGTAGCTGATCACAATGAAAGCGAGAGCTAAGTAAAAAGAAAAGAAAAACAAACGGAGGAAAAAAGAAAGAGTATCGAAAGAAAAACATCCAATGGTGATCACGGAAACGGCAACAAGACTGGATGCTGGAGGGTTGGGGGGAGGGGGTGGAGAACGTATCCCAAAAAAGCCGTGTAGTGCCAAAGCCCAAATCGACAACACCACAGTAAATTCGACTCTGAACAGAAAAAGGCTCCCCCAAAACTGAAAGAGCAACCATTTGACGGAAAGACTAAAAGCTGCTACAAGGAAAAAAAACAGCTGCCAGGGAAGACTAAATCGGCAAATAAAAATGGGGTTGAGAATTAACGAATAAAAATCCGCCCTGGGAGGTACAGACTGAAAAGAGGGAAACCTTCCAATCCGACGATTAACGCACCAGGCAAACCCTGGGCGCAAGAAGCATTCAGGGGGCTAAATTGGGGGGGGAAAAAAGAGACTCAAGGCGGCTGGAAATGTGCAACCAACTTTCGCCACAGAGAACTAAAGACAAGGGGGTGAACCCAGGGAAGGGAAAAGAAGAAACAAGGCATGAACGTGGGGTCAACATTCTCTTCAATGCCAAAGTAGGTTAGTCGAAAAGCGTGAAAACTAAAGCGCGTTAGGGAAGGACTGCTGTCTTCAAAGTACCCCAGAAAGAGAGCAAAGGATCGCAAGGCATCAATCGACGGATAAATCGAAAAAAAAAGCCCAAGGCAAACGTCAATTAAAGCTCGAAATGGGTGAACAAAGTAAGGAGGCAAGGTCCGAACGAGAAGAGTTGCGCAGCAAAGGTGGGGGAAAACCGCCCTCGGCCAAAAAATGCGTGAACCCGGGCACCCCAGCAAAAAACCATGAAGAGGGAGACCAGGAAATCATGTTGTGGGCCAAGGGGGACAGGGGGAAAAAGAGTCGAACTGAGAGAAAGAAAGAAAAAAGTCCCCCCAGAGCGGTCGGGAATAAACGTTTGGAAAAGGGGGGATTCGGGAAGAAATGAAGGCGGCAACAAGCGCCAGCCGAACACAAGAAAAATCGTATAGGGTGACAAAAAAAACCAAGTTCAAGGAAAAAAGGGACAAGAAGGCAGGTGCGGGGGGGGGGGAAGGGGCGTCGTTAAGATACATGGGAAAACCAAAGAAGCAATAGGAAAGCTTTTGGGGGGGGACGAAAACGGTGAAACTGGAAAAACAAGCCGGACAGATTTTGGACCACCAAGGCAGCCGACCCAAAACTCCGGACCAAAGGGCGGGGAGGAGGAAAGAAGGACAGTTGTCGCCCGGAAGGGTCACGAAGAAGATAGTCCAACCCTCGTTAAAAAGGGGCTCAAGGCCACCCCCCTCGTCAAGGGGGGGGTTGGTGTGAAGAACGTGACGACTCATGCAAAAAAAACTACGGCGTTCCCGGGGCCAAGAGAGGGGGAAGCAGAAAAGGGGAAGTCTGGAGGGAAGGGGTGGTCAGGGTTCAAGTTCGCAAGAACCAGGGGGAAACCCTGACAAAGGGGGGGTGCTGTGGGTGAAAACTCACAAGACGAGCAAAAGAGGAGTTGTTGCTTAAGCCAACACCGACCAGGGGGAAACAGTGGCCTCAGTTGTTCACGAAAAAAAAGAACTAAGGACCAAGGCTCGAAGGGGGAATTATGCGGTCACCATGCGACATACAGGGCCTCGGGGAGTTCCTCAAAAGAAAGGAAAAAGGGGTCCCAAACTTGGGACCGCAGGGGCAAAGACCCCAAACCGGACATGAGAAAAAGTTGTTGCAACTGACCTGGGTTGAAAAAGCCCCGGGGGAAAAACGCAAAAAGATCAGGAAAAAGGACATCCTCACCAAAAGGGATCCGGACCGGAGGCCACAAAAAAAAACCATGCAAAGCCCCGGGATTTTGAAACCAAACACCAATGCAGGGGCGGAGCTAAAGGGTAAAAAAAGGGGTAGATGGAGAATACACGTACGGGGGGGCGGAAAAGAAAAAGCCCCGAAAAACCAAAACCACTTTCCACACACGTTTTTGGATGGCGTGTTAGAAAAAACGAATGAGAAAAAGGGTCAGACGGTCCAGACCAACCAACGTCTACTGCTCAAAAACCCTAAACGGGGGGGAAAAAACGTGCATAGGGAAAAACTGACGGCCGGAGAACTTGTTGATGGTTAGGGAGGGCAGGGGCGCGCGGATGAGGAATGAGGGGGACGGTGTTTTTGGTCCAGAACTAAAAAAAGGCAATAATCCACTCTGGGTCAGAAATAATGAAACAGATCAAGACTTCCGGCGCTCAGAAACATGGCGGACACCGGGGGAGGGGGGGGGGGGTGCGGAGCTCTAAAAGCGTACAAGAAATTCTGTGAAACGTGAGATCGAAAGGGCAAGAAAAGAAAAAACCCAACGAGACCAAAGAACAAAAGTTCAACAACTTCAGAAAAGGAGGTGGGGGAAAAAAAAACGGATGGTGCGGACGAGAGAATCCCTCGCACGTGATCTTCTGCGCCCACTGGACAAGGGAAAACCCCAGGAGCGCCCCATGGGGAAAAGAGAACCTTACGGACACATGGGGAAAAAATGGGAAAAACAGAAAGTGCAGGCTGGATTTTAAAGAAAAAAAAAAACAAGGGGTTATGAACGGGGAGGCCTTAAGGCATAAAAAGGCAGGAACCGAAAAGCTGGTACAAAATCCAGACAATCGAGGGAAACGCACCACCAAACGGGCGCAGAACCCAAAAAAAAGGGCAGCAGCAAAAGAAACCGTCTTAATCTCACACCAATTGCAAGTGTCCTTAAAATGGGGGTTTTTTTTCAACCTGAAAATGAGGAAGAAAAATGGGGGAATATAGAAGGGTATCGGCGACAACTAAAAAGTCAGTAGGGGAGCCTGTCGAGGGGAGTAGAATCGGAATCTGGGGACAGTTGGAGGAACCAGAAACCGGCTTAAAAAAGAGAACAGCGGCACACCTAGTGGTCGAAAAAATGCAAAACGCCCGTCCACACAAGGAAAAAAAGAAAATCTGAAAGCGGAAAAACAAAAAAGTCGATAGAAGGGGATCTTAAGAAAACCCGGTAGGAGACCTGCAAAAAAAAAAGGCAGTGGCCAGGCCAAACGGAAATCAAACAACCCCACAACCATACCAACCGAAAGAGGGTGAGGGGGGGGGGACCCTTAGGAAACTGGGAAAAACGAGGAATTGGGTTATAAAAATTTCCTAAAACGAACATTGGGGCCACCCCCCTTACCCCACACAAAAACCACTTCTAAAGAAAAAGGGCGTTGTGGATTGAAAAGGTCAATAAAGGGGGGGGAGGAATTTGCGAAAAAATTCGAATACATAGCAGGGAGTTACAAACTTTCAATAAAATTGAAAAACGGCCCAACAGAACGAAAAAAACAATTTGAAAGTACGGGG
>Ga0179593_1363360_pt1 | contig 10357 bp, 13 predicted proteins | sample CZODoug2_1_08_16_FD_185931 | JGI IMG/M metagenome (GOLD analysis project Ga0179593, IMG submission 185931) | Vadose zone soil fungal communities from Angelo Coast Range Reserve, California, USA - CZODoug2_1_08_16fungal (PacBio error correction) | ecosystem: Environmental > Terrestrial > Soil >...
AGACTAAGGCCCGACAACTTCAGCCATGTGTAGAGAGCGGGAACCGAAAAAAAAAAAAACGTGGATCGGTCAGGACAGCTTTCAGGTCAACAAGTCTCGTGCCAAAACGTATTGCACACCATCCCACTATGAACCACCGATGTTTCCTTTGAAGGGATATGGTAACGCGTGGCGCTGGAGTCAAAATCCCAATTTTCGAGAATGATAAAAGAAGCCAACGAAGGCGGTGGGCACCATCAGGAAATCAGGGAAGATGGATCGCAAAAAGGGCATCTCAAGAGACAAAAAGGGGAAGGAGATCTTGTAAGTCAGTCGGCCATCCACAGCGCGAGACGATCACGAACTGTCGCAATCAGCGATCACCCCGAATACGCCCGGCTGCGGCTGGGTCTGGGGGGGATGGACTGGAAAAAAATCAGATCCATCTTGACAAAAAGGGGGTGATGACGGCCCATACCATTATATGGTTGTGATAAAATGGGCAGTTATCGGAGGGGGTGAACGAAGCCATCGCGAAGGAAAGGGGATAGTGAATTCTCCTGGGAAAACTGAATAGGAATAAAAAGTTGTCCAGCTCCCTGAATCATAATTGGTCAGAAGTGCGGGAGAACTCGGAAGAATATCCTTGAATACATGCGAGGCCACAGAGTCGGACAAACCCTCATTAGCAGCGAAAAATCCTGAGCAGAGTCCAGGGGGGGTCCGATTTCCGTTGCGGAACCAAAGTCGAGTTCTTAGTGTGGCGACGCACTTGAACGTCCTGCGCAATCAAGGCTAACTGATCGACAGAAGGGAGAGGGATCTGAAGGGTTGGTATCAGAGGGGGTTGACACCCGGGGCGGAATTGGTCTAGAGAGGGACAGCACAAGTTCCAGGGGGGGTCGACCGGTAACCTGGGTCGGCAAAGGTTTTGGAAGCATGGAACGGGGGACCTTTCTATCATCAAAACACAAAGGAGCGAAGAACTCCTCATATTGGGCGACCAGGTGCAACATAGGAAGCCATGGGTACACTCGGGAGGAACGGATGGGCCTTCAGACGATCCCTCAAAGAACCATCGACTTGTAGTGTTGTGTCATGATGTCGAAGGAAGGAAAAACGTTCCAGAAAGACCTCAGAAAAAGACCTCGAGGCGGATATTTGGTATTGAACGAAATCTAGGAGGACTTATAAGTAGACAGGAAGTAAAGGACGGAACCTTTGAGCGAAAGAGGGGGCCAGAGTAACTTTTTAAGGCTGTGAGAAGGGACAGCCAGCATATCCGCGGGAGAAAAGAGGGAGAGAACGGGTCCTTTTCGCGAGTGATGTAGCCGTTAACCGCAGATCCAGGAGACTTGCGGAGGGGACGCGTTGAGGGTAGAATCATTGGGGCGGGGGGGGGGGGGGGGGGGGGGGATTAGGGGGGCTTGGGAGCACATGGTGTTTCAAACACCTTGAGAAAGGGGAGTACGTACTTTTAGAAGGGGGAGCCGGAAAGAAGTATTTGGTAAAATTTGGCGAGCAGACATCCGGACTATGAAGGATGAGAACGCAATCGCACCGGGGACAATCTACGCTCACGGAGCTCCCTGTTGTTAACGTTTGAACAAGGAAGTAGAAGGGGGAAAGAGAGGGGAGGTGGGTGATTGGTAGAGAAAACAACGAAAGAAAAAGATCGTTTCGATCTCTCCAAGGGAGGGATGATTTGGAGAGGAAACGGAAAATCTACTAAGATGGGCTTGAAAGAAGGAGGAAAAGAGTGGGCTGGCTGGGCCCAATTGAGATTGAAATAAGGATATATCTGGGATCCCCCCAAAACACAAAAAAAAAAACAAAAAAAAAAAGAAAAAAAAAACCAAAAAACAAAAAAAAAAAACCCCAAACACTACAAAGCTTAAAGATCAAGGAAGGACTCTGAAATCAATTGACTGAGAAACCGGTCTGGGAACGGAAAAAGGGAGGGGTGTACGAAAGGGATGATACTTGACCACAGCCGGTGAAAAATCGGCATGGCACGCGTCGAGCGAATAAGAGAGAAAAAAAAAAAGTAGGAAGGTCAAAGAGTATATAGAGAGCGGCGAAAAAAATTGGTTTCCCGGATGGTGGGGAGAAGGAAAAAACTTTTGACGACCTAAGTCAAAACCAGACTTGTTTATCGTCCAACCCGATCTAACTAAAGTAAGATGGATCGATGAAGCTGATTCAACAGACGGAATACGGGGGAAAATCAGCTTGCTAAGAGGCCGAGCAAATCAAAAAATGGCCGGCAACAGCCCGAGAGCAGAAGGAATGATAAAGGACATACAACATCAAAGGAAAGTAGCTGGGTCCTGAGTTCGATCAAAGCCGTCAATAGGGAGAGGAGAAGAGGGAGGGGTATTCCAGGCTCTTGGTTAGGCTACAATCACAAACAGCACAGTAGGGGATGTCCTTGGTCACACCGTAAGATAACAAAAGGGAGATGCCCGTCTCGGGGGGAGAGGGGGAGGGGTTGTCGGGCTCATATAAAACAGACGGCGGGAGGATAGGAAAATGAAACACAACTGAGGGCGGAATCCGAGAAGCACGCCGCTTCAAAGGGAGACAAAAAGGGAAAAACAGGAGTGAACACTGCTCCATCAAAACAGAGAGAAAGAACTCATATTTTCAAGTACCCCGTCGCTGGCGGTCACGACTCACAGAGAAAAAAGGTACGTCTTTTTCAGAATAAAGTTCGCCCGCCTCGTGGGGCTGGACCAGGACCAAAAAAAGTAAGGGGGGGACTAAGCTATTGAAACCAGGGTCGAAACGGAAGCGGAGGGAAGAGGGGGGTACTTCGGGAGACGTGCCAGAATTCGAAACAAAGAAAAGCTGCAACTCGAGGGGAGTTAGGGATGGCTGGACGGAGTAGGGCGGGAGAAATCCAGTCCCCACGACTAAATCTATGGTGCTGGAGGTAGGGGGGCAGGGGCCAGGGGGTGTCAATCAGTTCGCCCCGACAAGAAAAAGGTCCGAGGAGAGGTGGGAACATGGGGCAAAAAAAGAGGAGGGGTCTCTACCCGGGAGGGGTGGGGGGGTGTGTCGCCCGGGACGTAAAAAAGAAAAAACCAAAACTCTGGTTTTAGGGGGAAACCAAGGACGATAGAACCCGGCAAGGGGTCTATGGAAAAGCAGAAAGTACAGGGGGGAACATGTGGGATCTAAAAACCCCGGCTAGCACCACCCGGCCGAAAAAGAGAAATGGGCGAAGCAGGAGAGACAGAAGGGGGAAATTGGTTCAGGCATGAACGCTTAAAGGGCGGCCGAAAAATTAAAAACTACCATATATGTGGGTAAAGGAACTAGGCACCCTCTTGGCGATGCGAGGAGGGGGGAAGCGGCCTTGAGAGGTGTGCGTTCGTATTCCCTGCGGGTCAAAAGGAAGAGGGGAATGACAACATGCTAGCTGCCCGAGATCGCGGAACAAAGTTAGGAAAATGAGGTCTTAAATCGGGTGAGCTGTGACGGGTATCCTCTAGGAATGAATACCGAGGGCGTACAAGAACGCTGCGAAGGAAGGGCGGCACCAAAAACGCTGTCGTCAAAAACTCCCCTAAAGGCCACACAGGGGGATAACCAACCAATCATGTTAAGGCAGGAAAAACAAACGGAAGAAAATGGAGCTGAAGTAAGATGAGGCGCCGAACGCCCAAGCAGGCCGGAATCGAAAAGGCAGTCGGGGGGAACTGGGGGGATCCTCAGGGCGACCGGGGAGGGATAGGGGCTAGAGAGGGAGGGGGTGGTGCTGGCCGACTTCGGGGAAGGAAAAGAAATGAAGGGGGGGTAGGGCTCAGGACACTTCTGGACGCAAGCAAACCTATTTCCTGATCTAAATGGTTAAGGGGGGGGGAAAGCGATGAGGAGGGGGGGGTGTGCAGTCATGTGACTGCACGGGGTCAAGACGGACCATGGGGGGAGAGAACGCTCCCTTTCCCCAAAAAAATCAAGATACATGGCACTGAACAGCAGGGTGAAGACGTTGGAGGAGTTGTGCGGGGAACGGAATAAAAAATGGGACGAAAAGAGGGACAAACCTCGGACGATCCTTCGTGCAGCTCAGAGGAAAATGTTCGGCATCAGTAGGGTCCGCTACATTGGCGATTTGTGAGAGAGGACTTCACCCGTTAGGCCGAGTACCATTCTCAAGAAGGCAATAGAGAGGTTTCGGAATGGGGGAATTGTAAGTAAGGGAGATGGGGAAAGGAGAGATGGAAAAAGAGAGGGGGGAGTGGATAGCCAGAAAAAAAAAGCAAGAAAGAAGGAGGAGAAGGGTGGAGAGGCAACAGGAGGGTAGAGGTAAAGACGGGGGTGGCGAAGAGGAGGGCGAGGAGAAAAAAAAACGAAAAAGGGAAAGAGAAGGGGAGGGGCGGTAAGGTGGGGGTAGGGAGGGATAAAAAGGAGAGCAAGGGGAGAACACAACGTAGAGGAACGCGGGGGAGGAACGGGAGGGGAAAAACAAAAGATGAATGGAAGAAAAGAATAAGGGGAAGGATACAAGGACGGAAGAGAGAGGAAATGGGAAGGAAGAAAGCTCTTATGCCTTACGAACAAAGCAGGGAGGGGGGGCGTCCCCGAACAAGCGGCATTCTTCCCCTCACCGGTGATGCTTCCAAGCAACCGGATTGGAGTTTCGAAGCCGGGGGGGGGAAGGAGAAAGAGCCCGATAGAAAAAAAAAAAAGCAAAAAAAAATAAAAAATCAGTGCGGTTTTCACCAAAAAGTGAACCCTCCTGAATGGCAAAAAAATGCAAGAGGGAAAACCAACCCCGAGGGGTCGAAGAGGGGGAAGGGGGAGAACGAATATGACACGGATCAGTGACATCAGGAGCGATAACCCAAGGAATAGAGGGGAACCTGATGAGTGCAGACCGAGGGGTACACTCGTACAATGACCAAAAAAGGAAAGGGAGACAAATCCATCCAACATCCAATAAAAAGAAGTGAGTCGTCGGCTTCAAATTTGAAACCTAAAAGGAAAAGTTCAAGGGATAAGTCTTCTAAGGAGATGTTATATCTACTCAAAAAGAACCTTATTAGTAAATAAGAATATCACATAGAATTCAACGAATTCCAGATAACAGGGAAGATACGGAGTGAGGTTGGGCACAGGGGGTAGAAGGAATAAATTATGTGATGGGAGGGGATTAGGGAGAGAGAAAAGATGGTCGTTGCGAGGTTTCATAAACACTATTTCGAAATACTAAGGGTCACAGAGGGGGAGGAAACTTTGGGATCATAGGGACCTTGATGTAAATGAAAAAAAGATGATCCGGGGGCCTAGCTTCTAAACGGGGGATACTAACTTTTTGGGGGGGGTAAACAGCTGGGGGGGGTAAAAGGAAAGGAGGGGGCCTTTGGGAAAAACCTCAAAAAGAGGCGTGTTGAGGTGAGATTAAAGGGACTTCAAAATCTTCATGGCGAAAGACAGAGGGCAGTTTCCAATCTAACTTTGAGGGGGGTGACAATAAGTAAGAAGGGTTGTCGGTGAAAGGCCACGACTTAAGCGAGAACATGGGCAGGGAGAAAGACTGCGAGTCAGGGCAATGGATCCGTCCGAAGAAAAGTGGGAAAAATCTGAGAAAGGAAACAGGATAATAGTGCCTAAAGAGAGGCACAGAAATGATGTGTGCGAAGAACAGGTTCGGAGGCGAGAAAAGGGGGTCGGGGGGACAGGAGGGGGTTAAGAAATAGTTGAAAAATACATCCAGAGCGTGGGGAAATAAACCATCATCAAAGAAAAACGCAATGGGAGGGACAGGAGAGTGGTTATGGTAATCGGTTTCAGGTGCTCGCACAACAGGTGTCAAAGGAACTGTTCAACACAGGCAGTGCCACCACGAGAAGGCGGTCACAGGTAGAATTCAAGTAAAAAGAAGCCGGCTGAACTAAGAAGGTTTAAGCGCCACTAGCATAACCGGAAGGAGAAGCTTGATCGAAGAGAAGAAAAGACTAAAGAAGGAGGAAAACGAAAAGTCGACAATCGCAAAATCAGACCGACATGCCCGATGCAGGACCTTCTTGGAGAGGGGAGGGATCGGGGAGAAATCAAGATCGCCAGCGTAGCAAATGAGCGCAGAAAAATGATAGGGGGGGGGGGGAGAAAAAATGAATGTAGGCGTAGGTTTGATGACGAATGGGCCAGATAGTAATTAAGGTACAGAGTTCAAAAAAGTCAAGAGAAGGAAGAAAACCTTGGAAAAGAACAAATGGCAGCCGGCCGGAAATGTGTCACTCAAGAAGATCGTAAGCCTTAGCCTTGAAACCATCGGCGCAAAGGGAATAGGGGGACTCAAGAGAATGGAGCGCGAAGAGCCAGCAGAGAAAGGGGTACCGATTGGCCTTTCAGAACAAGATCTGGGAGGAAGGCGTAAGTTAGTGGACTGGGGGACCATTCAGAGGAAATGGCGAAAAAATAAGGCTGCTAGCAGGGATAGGCCTCATTGGATAGAAGGGGGGGAAAAAGAGAGGTTGGTGATCACCCGCGGGACCTTGGGCGAGGCGACATAGAAATTTGATTCTACCTTGAAGGGGGAAAGAACAGGGCCCATATTTGGACTCTGGGGTAAAAGGGGCGAATCACAAAAAAAAGAAAGGTTCAAACTAAGAAATGGCTTGGGCGAACAGGAAAACAGTTCGTCGCCATTGAGGGGTACAATAGGCAGGCAACGTCGAGAGGTAAAATAAAGCAGAAGAAAAAGCGAACTTGGATAAAATGGGGGGTCATGGAGGTGAGAAGCACTAAAAAAACTTGTAAAAGAAAATCTAATGAAACAAGCGAGGCGTAGGGGTATATGGAGAAAAAGGAACATCTTCGGGGAATAAGAAGGGACGAAATGACCTCCGCTATTGGCAAAAAAGGAGGCCTAGCTGATTCCTTTTAAGGGGAACTGTTCAAAGGGCAAACATAGAAGAGGACTTGCTAAGAGGGGGGGGAAAAATCCGTCCTGGTGACAACAAAAGAGGGATTTAAGTCGAAGGGAAATCCAAAAGGAAAGTTTCCTTAATCTTCGGCTGGAAGTCCGGGATGGTAGATCATGAACTCATGTTGGGGGAACCAAGGGAGCCCTTGAAGCGGACGTAGTGTTGATAACTGAGGACGACCGAATTCGGTGTTAGGGGGATCAACCAATAAACGAGAGATCAAAACATCTGCCAAAGAAACCAAGAGGGACAGGGGGGGGAAAAGAAAGTGGTGGAGAGAAAGGGAAACAGGCCTGACGAATGGTTGCAGCTACAGGACGCTTTTGGGGGGGGGGGATTTGTCGAAAGAAAAAAATGATACAGCGAAAAAAAGTGAGAGGAAATCACCGAAGGATAGGGGGGCAGAAAGGACGCCAGAAGGCCTGTTGGATGGGAAGAAGAACTGAGGAAGAGGGAGGCTGGGGGAATGCCATTAAGAAGGGGTTGAAGAAGGCTCGTTAGAAACAAGGCTTCATACAGGGGGAGAGTCAGAAAAGTCTCGAATCATGAACGTGAAAATGAAGGTGAGCCAGGAAAATGGAAGGTGGACTTACCGGACCAATGTGACAAAGTTCTAACCATCGAGGTGGAAGAGGAGGGGAAGGGGGCAGCGAAAAGGACGATAAAAAGAATCACAACAAAACTTTAAGGATGAAAAAGAAAGAGATATCGCTCGGCGGCCATCCTAGGTTGTGAAAAAAGGGGATGGGAGAAGGATCCCACGGGTCCGGAATTTACCAAACCATACAAATGGGGGGAGAGTCCATACAAAGGAGAAAAAGAAATGTTCCGATGAGAGGAAGGCTGAAGCTGATTCACTTCTGAACTGTTGATCATGGGAAAAATAAAGCCTGTACAAAATCTCAAGGGCCGGCAGCAAAGACAAAAGGGAACATCAGGGGGAGAAAGAAAGACAAACCAGGCGGATACGTGGCCGAAAAAGTTCGAGAAAAACCGAAATAAAAGCGCGAGAGGAAAACGTCTTGTAGGAGGGAGACGGGTTAGGCTAACAATCAAAAAAAAGAAAAAGCGTAAGCTGAAATCAGGTCGAAGGCCGGGAAAAAACGGCCGATAGGGGGAAGGCCCCCTTGCGCGGTCGGGGAAGGGGCGGGAGAAAAAGTGGCAGGAGCCATGATCGAGAGGGCCTGAGAACGCCACTTAAAAAAGGGAACTGCGAAAGAAAAAAAAATCAAAAAAAAAGAAAGAACGCTCAAGGGAGCCAGGGCAACACGCAAAAAAGACCCTGGCTCAAAGAAAATCCCAAAGCCCCTCAGGAAGAGAGGGTCGGGGAACCAGGCATCTGGGGCCAGGTCAAAAACGCTAATAAAAATCCCCAGGAAACAAAACGGCTTGTGAAAAAAAAAAAGAGTTCGCAAAGAAGCGGCTTGGGGGAGGTGGCCATAGAAAAAAGAAAACGTTACAATCTACCAAGAGGCCCCAAAGATTGTAACAAAAAAGGATCGGCGGTAAGAAGGCTGGCTTGATCTACGCATCAATCATGAAAAAGGAGGGGGGGCTACAAAGGATAAAGAGAGGGTCATGAGGTGGGAGAGGTACCGTGATGAAAATATAAAAAGGCCAAACCGACGAAAAGTCGATTGGAGAAAAAGTATGTAGTAGTTACGAAAGGGAGCCTTTAGGCACTCACGGGTAAAAAAGAAAGGGACTGATAAAAAGGGTTTCGAACTGTTGCCCCAATAGTATGTTCAGGGGGGAAAAAGGATGGGGGGTGGAATCTCGCCCTGGACGTTAAACCCCAGTCGAAAAAAAAAGAGGGGCCATGAGGGGAACAGGGACCGGTCTGACAAAAAGGAATGGGAGAATTTGGAGGAGGGGACCAATGGCCGGTAACGGTTGACAGATAAACAAGAGATAGAACACAAAACAAACCTGTCAGACACATCTCCCATTTGTGCGAATCAGCTACAAAGGAGGTGATACAAGTTAAAGCTGAAAGGCGGCACTCCCCTAACAAGAACGAAAGATCGGGCCAGGGGAGACACCCTAGTGGAGATGACTCAGCTTTTGTAGCTCCTGATAAGGGCGTGCATAGAGAAGGATGTGATAGAAAATGAGTTTCAAGTCTGAAACGGATGAAAGAGATCGCGGGAAAAACGGCAAGAACCAGTGAAAGGCGGGGGGGGGGCGGGGGGGGGGGGGGGGGGGGGAGGGGGGGGGGGTGTTCCATCTTCGGGAGGGGAAAAAAACTAGAAAAATATATTGCAAATAAATAAAGCGTAAATACCACTTCAAGGACTCTCGGGAAGGAAGGCCAAGCAAAAAAAGCCAGAAGAATGAAAAAGGGTACACCAAACCACCATAGAAGGGCTTGAAGTAAAAGAAAGTCTTGAACATGGAGAGGAAGGAAGTTCGTCGCCGAAACGCTAAGCATAATTCATTGAGGGAGAGTCGTGGAGTCGAAAAAGGTGACTGGAAAGTGGGGAGGGATAGAAATTGAGAGGGGTTAGGCCGACTTCGCCTTAAAGATCGCTTCAGCTTCTTGTATCTTTTGAAACTAAAAAGGTCTCAAAGGCCCTGATTTTCATAGCCTAAATTGTGCCGTTCAAAAAAAAAAAGGATTCAGGGAAAATGAAGGGTCTGCACCTTAATTCAATCGACAATGTTGCGAAGAGAGGACACTCTTTAGGGAAAAGGAACAAAACTTCATGGCACGTACCCTCGTGGAAAAAGGGGCTGAGGGGGGTTATTCACTCAAGGCAACGCCTCTGGCTGAGAAATGAAAAGAGGGCAAAAAAAGACAAGTGCCGTAAAGGGGGGTGGGGGTTGTGGGAGGGATCAGCGAAAATTTTCAGCACCATTCAGATACTTTCTAAAGTGGGGAATGGTATATCTGACGGAAGGGGGAAGCGGGGGACAAAAAGAAAAGAATGGGAAAAGAGCCGGATAGGAGACGGTGGTCGGGAAAAGGTGCAAAGATGGGGCCTGGACCATAGCAATTGGGGCACAAGGCTCGATGGAGAACCGAAAATGTACATAAGAACAATGTGATGAAGGGATCACAACCGGGGTTGAGTTATAATATGCGATCAGAAATGAAACACCCCCGATACATCATTGAGGGGGGAAAAAAAAAAAAAAAAAGGACAAATAACTATAGAAAATCATGTTGCCCAAACACAACGGTCAGAAGTCATAGGAGAGGGAGGGAACCGGAGACTGGAAGTACATCAGGACAAGCTGATAAAAACCCTTTACTAGTGGGAGAAAAAAAAGAACGGGGGGGGACTAAAGGGTAGAGAACGCATAAAAGGAAAACTTACCAGTGACAGGGGGAGAGGGAGACAAGCCATAAAAGAAAATGACTTACGTAGGAGGAAAAAGGGGGGGAACCATCACGCCGGACGAAGGGGGACCCGGTAAGAATGACTGAAAAAAGGGAT
>Ga0179593_1399797_pt1 | contig 10357 bp, 15 predicted proteins | sample CZODoug2_1_08_16_FD_185931 | JGI IMG/M metagenome (GOLD analysis project Ga0179593, IMG submission 185931) | Vadose zone soil fungal communities from Angelo Coast Range Reserve, California, USA - CZODoug2_1_08_16fungal (PacBio error correction) | ecosystem: Environmental > Terrestrial > Soil >...
CAGAACCATGGACTCTTGAAACAGGGGAGTAAAAAGTTTTTTGGGGGATTTTGAAAAAATCCTGGGATGGGTGATACACGGGTTTCATGGGTAGTGTGCGCGCAATGAAGGGGGAGGTTTTGACTTTGGGGGCTGCGGCCCTAAAAGCGCGCAATACTCTAAAAAGAGACAGGAACACTACGCAGGGGGGGGGGCTAAAAGATGCCAGTAAGGAAGGAAAAAAAGAAAAAAACCGACGCTAGCATGTGCTTCGCATATCTGGAAGTGCAGGAAAAGCGTTCGGGGGAAAAAAAAAAGCAATGGAAAAGTTAGCAAGCAAAAAGGGACGCGCCGAGTTTCCCATGAAAAATGGGGCCGGGACAGGGGGGGGGGGGCAGAGTGGGGTAAACGGAAAGGGTTTCGGAGTCTCTCATGTCGAAATTTCGCGGTCCCAAGGGCTTTTCAGAAGAACTTCTAATAAGTACTCTGAACGTATCGGAGTAGTCACCACGGAATGGGAGTCTTGGGAAATGGAGCGAACCTCGGACTGAATCCAAAAATTTAAAAAAAAAGGCTTACCTGATCTACGAGAAACACCGCTTATTATGGAAACTGGGCCAGGAAGGAGGAAACAGGTCCTGTTGAGGGTTGGGCTGGTGGCTTTATATTACTATGTGGTAGTATGAAGGGGCGAATGGATGCCAGGGAACGACTTTCATAGAGCGGACACAGGGGGAGGTGGGGGCAAGAACGAGATCGTTTGAAAAAAAAAGCGCACGGGAACCCTGGGGGACTGATGGCCTGTCTAACGGGGGGGGATCGCGAAAAGGGAGGCAACGCCCTCAACGAAAAAAAGGCTTGGGGGTTAAAGCTGAATCAAAAAAAAAAGGTCGCCCGGCTAGGGGGGGGAATCGAGGGGCACCTACCTGCAGCATGTGGGGGAAAGGGTCGACAGCGGGCGGGAGGGCAAATCTGAAAAACACAAGTGCTGATGAAGGGGGCCAGGAGGAGACGAATTTTATCACAGGGGGAGGGACGGGTATAAGATCTGAGGATCGGGGGGGAGGGGCCGAAGGCAGCCAAAAACAGCAAAAGAATGCTCAGTGTCCAGGTGACCCTTTCAGAAAAGAAAGTGTAGCACAGGGACTTATTGGGTTAAGAAATTGGGTACAAAGGCAAAAAAACGTTGGAACAACTCGGGTGGGTTCAGCGACATGGAGGGAAAGCTAGCTGCTTCTCTAGGAATTCGTAAGTTGCGAGGGGGGGTCCCGGGGAAAAGGGCTCCGCGAGAAAGGTATGGCTTGCGGTTGGAATTAATCACGGGACTCGTCTGCTCTCAAAATTTCAAAAAAACGAGGGGATGAAGTGGCAAGTAAAAGGGATTAGACAGCCCGGTTATAGATGGCAAGCTTCTCCATCCTTGACACGACCATGGGGGGAGGGGAGAGATTCTCCCAAAGCAAACCCAGGGTATTTTGCAAGTTTGTACCGGGAGGGGGGAGCAGATGAAAACAGGACGGAATGCCGACCTTTCGAAAGGAAAAGGGACAACGACGGAATCACTCTCTCTTCTCAGCGCATTCAGGAGCGAGGGGTGGTGCATTAAACACATAAGAAGCTACGTGTTGAGTGGGAACAGAACTCCACTTCGCATGACGGTGAAGTACTCAGTCGCATCAAGAGGGGGGCTCGGAAACGTTGTCACACAAGGCCTTCTATCAGAAATAGGGAGGGCAGCGGCGGTTCAACCTACGAAATGGCAGACAAAGAAAGGAGTATGAGGTCCCCTATTTGCGGTTAAGACGATTCTTCAGAACAGGGCAACTGAGGCGAATAAGAAGGAGGGTCCTCCTTCTTTCGGGGGAATAACGCCGAGAGTAACCTAAACTAGGGTGTAAGACCAATACAGTTAATCGCAAACCCAATGGAGATAAGGAAGTGGAAACTGGGGTTGGCAAAAGGTGTCGAGAGGGACATCAAGTGAATGGGGATTCTGGCGAAGCTTTTCCGTGGAACCACGAGGTGCGCTAGTGGTTCTCATAGAAGCGTTAATGCAAAGGGCATGGGAGAGGAGGAGAATGAGAGAAAAAAAAATGCTCAACGACTCCATCTGAGGTATTAAAAGGGAAGAACACGAGAAGAATCAAAAGGGTGGCTTGGAAAACGCAGGAACAAGGGACTGCCATAGATCCTTATCTGCCTTGACGTATGGGGGGAAGAAGCAAGTTGCAGGTATGCCGCACCGAGAGACAGCGAATTACAAGGGGCGGGAGGTTTCATTCCCAAGGTGGAAATAACGTCGCCCTTGCTGTTGATTTCCTTACAGGGGATGGAAACAGGGGGAAAAGAAGTGTATTCTTAGCAAGGCAGGGGGAATTATATCGGTGTTGATATGCGGAGTCATTTGAAAAATCGCTCCGCATCCCGAGAGGAAGAACGTGCCAAAATGAAGGTATTGCCGAATATGTAAAGTTGAAACGAAGCTCAGAAGGGAGATTTTCAGGACCGCCCGGCGAGGAAGGAAACCGGGAAGGAAACCTGATTAAAGGGCGGACAACCATTCATATGGAGTCCTAAGAACGCTGCCGCGTCGAAGGCCGCTGTCTCTCATTAGGTATGGATTAAGGGACAGGAGATGGTTGGTCTCAGGGCGTATTCATGGTCTCTGCTTAAAATGTTCCATGGGGGCTGAGGATGACACCATCATTGGCAAGAGAAAAAAGGAAAACTTCAATAGTCGTACAATTCGGTAGGGAAGTTTCTCTCAAACATTATGCAACAAATTCAGTGTATAAGTTATGACAGAGACGGGGGTTGAAAGAGAGGGGAAGGTTATGGAGGGGGTTTTCGGATGTGAGGGGGATGCGATGAAAGCCGCCTCTGGGAGGCCAGATTTCAAAGTTTGAGGTCTCGCTTAAGAAAAAGAAGTCCGGGGGGAGTCCAGAACTGTTAAACTCTAATTCCGGAGAGAGATAGATGCGATCGGGCGGCGGAGAATCTCGGAATGAGCGGCGGGTAATCTTACTGGAAAAAAAAAAAAAAAAAAAAAAAAAAAAAAAAAAAGAAAAAAAAAAAAAAAAAAAAAGAAAAAAAAAAAAGAAAAAAAAAAAAACATTTGCAGGAAAAAAAGGGGGGGGGTGGTGAAAAAAAGTTTCATTCGTGGCGCTGGGGCGGGAAGGGATAATAGCGGCATAGGGGGTGCTTCCCCGTCTATGTGCAACTTGGCGGAGGTTGAAAGGGGTAGGGGCAAAGGTCATTGCGAGACTGTCTTAAGAAACGCGATTCTGGCGGTACGACTCTAGGTCAACACCCTTAGTGGGTTACTTCAGAATGCATCCCGGGAAAAGAGACCCAGATGTGGGGAAGAAAATGTCAATATCAGGGGGAGCAAAAAACTATAATTGTACGGGGGGGTTGCATTTAAAAAATATACCAATCTCAGATTTAGGTGGGGCGGCGGGGATAGTCCCGCAGACGTGGCAGGGAGGGAAAGGGACAGTTCAAGCTTCATTATAGATCACAGAGGAACCGGATTGGGGGCCGTTAGTTGGATAATTACACAAGGGTGTCAATCCGGGAGCAGGTGTCTAAACCTGGCGAAAGAGGGAAAATAGGTCTGAGAAAGGGTTCAAATGGTAGCCACTCTGAAAAAAGGCCGCTTCCGGGTTGATCTATGGGTGAAGAATAAAAAGGACGCAAACTCAGAATTGTGGCCAAAACAACCTTACCATCCTTCTGCTATATCTAGGAGGGACCAAACTGAGGTGAAAACACACCAGGGAGGAGAAGTTAAGAACTTAGCCTTCTCTACAATCTTAGTGTACGTCCGAGGGTGGCACATATTGGGAGTAGGTTACTAAAAGAGAATTACTTGTTCGTGGCCAAAGGGAGGCTTCCGACCTACTTCTTTCGGAATTGTGCGCGGGGGGGGGCGCAATCGCTCACCCGAAAAAAACTTGACGAGAACTCAGTGGTCGGGTGCAAGGTAACCTACATTCTTATTTTACCTTGATGAGGGTTACTGGTCTGCCAGGAATACTTTTGCAGCTAGCTTTGAGTAACAATTAGTCTAATTCGCCCCCACAAGGTCTTATTAGTCGACCTTTTGCAATTGACGAGACACTAATCTCGTTGGGCAGAAGCTTAGGGATACGCAAACGCCCAGTTCCACTGGGTGGCCTTCGTAGGGTCATGTGTGCAGGTATGAACTCTCTGTGCTTAGAGTGGAACTTAAAATTTTGATAAAATACGGGGTGGTCCTTGAGTAATTAAAAATATGGTTGACGGAAATGACGGTAAGACGTGACGTGTTGGAGCGTTTGGTAGTGAGGGTGAGGGGGTCCGCTAAGTATGGAGGTTAACGCCTAAGACAGGAAGGGGGGAGGTGGGGGGACGATTGTAGCAGCGTTTATGTAAGAGATGCGGGGACGCGCGCTTATGACATCCATCAGGGCAGAGTGAGGGGAACAAGCAATCGGGGGAGAGGAGTCTTAGTCTGGGGCCGTTGTTTTCCCAGACGTGAACCAGAGGGGGGGTTGAAGCCCCGGAGTACCTGGTAATATTATGGGGTCGGAACGCGGGGAAAGAGAAGAATGAAGGGGGGGCGGGAAGGGGAAGGTGATGAAGGTGGGTAAGGAAAACGGGAGTGAGAACTTTGTCATTAAAGGCGAGGAGAGCAAGTGCGGTGTAGAGACGAACTGGGAATCTTAGGCCAATCCCATTCAACGGACAAAATCAATCAAGCTTTTTATACCAGGGAGGAAACCCGGTTTCATAAAAAGAAAAGGCCCGTTTTACAATTCCTTACCTATACAAATCTCTGTCCTAGAAGAGCAGCCGTCGCTGACCGTCCAAAGGGGTTTTGGATTTTGAAATGGAGGACCATAGGAATAGGTTAGGGTACACTGGTGGTCGGGGGAGAAAAAAGTTCTCACGGAAGGGCAGGTTTCTTATCGGGTGGAGTGTCAACTATGAGTTAGCATAGCCTAGAATGAAATGGGAACAACGAGGGAGAAAGAGAGCTGTAAAGTCTGCGGGGGGGGAAGGGCGGACACGGCGTCTGAGAGGAGGAGGGTGAGAACAGAGGGTGGAAGGGAGAACAGAGAGTCCGTGCAGGGAATGGGGGGCGATGAGAAGCTAAGATCATTCAACCGAAGGAATAGGGGGGTTTCCCCGGGGGTCGGAGGATAGGGACGAAGGGGCAGAGCAGCTCTAAATACGGGGAAGGAAAAAAGGAGGGGCACTGGTGGCGTAATTCATTAGCTTACAGGCAGCAGAGGGGGGGAGAGTAAAGAAAGAAGAGACAGTGGAAGAATGTGGGAAGGAGGAAAGAGGATGATGGGGGGTGAAGGTGAACTTTGGTGTTAAAGCGAATATGGGCGCAATGGAGGGTAGCAGGATAGGGGGGAGTGGGGGCATTGGAAAGGGAACATAGGAAGGTGCGTGGACAAAACTAGAGAGGCTACAATTCGGCCGGCAGAGTTTGGAGGGTTTAGGAAGAAAATCGGACACGAAAGGTGGGGGGCGAGAGGGTTGGCGTGGGGGGATCAAACAGGGGTGCGGACGGGGGTAGGTTCGTCGGTAGGAGTTATAAAGGGTGCAGGTGATGAAAGTGTGGGTGGTGGTAAAGTTAGTTTGGGTGGTTTGTGTTGTGCGGAGAGGGTCGTTCTGTGGGACGTTGGGGCGTGGGTGGCTCGGGGCTTGGTGGGGTCTGTTGAACGCTTCTTCTGGCGTGCGGATACGGAAGGAGTATTAGTTATCACGATTTTGTCTTTATCCGTGCGTAGAGTAGGGTGTGTACTGTTGGTTCGTCGGGGGCGGAGGGGCGGGTGGGGGATGTCTGAGTGAGCGAGTTCAGAGGCTGTGGGAGGGCGGAGATTAGACTCAGTGATAGCCTCGGCTGTCCTTGTAGTTCGCCGGGGAGTGGATGGAAATGGTGCGGCAGTGGTAGTTTCCTTGGCGGTCTCTTGGGAGGTGACGCATCGGCTATGGGTAAGGCTGTGGTGGAGAAGAGAGGAGTGTGGGTAGTGTTGTGATGAGCGAGGGGGTCGGCTGTCCTTAGGGCTTCAACGTGCTTGGGGTACAGAGTGTTTTGGCGACGGAGTTGGGGATCCCTTTGTCTCCGGGAAGCCTTAAAACTTCCAAAAGGCCTTAAGTCAAAGAAGAGGTGCGGAAGGCAACCCCAGTGAGGTATTGGTAGTTGCAATCGGAATTTAGACATGGGGGGGGGGCGGAGACGGTATAAAATCATTGACATACCAAGAAACTACCACTTTTGCTCGTCTCAAGCAACAACACGACTAGGGGGCGAGTATATCAGGGCGGGTGGCGGTTCATGTTTTTTAGCAGAGGCAGATGTCGGACATCGCGAACTTGCAAGACAATCCACATAAACACAGGGTTGGGAAAGGTTCCGAAGAAGATTGGACATCTCGCCTTCACGGGTTGGCTTTAGAAAAGGAGCGTTTTTAGAGAAATTGCTGTCCAACCGCTCTAAACTCTCCAGGGGGGAATAAAAAGGAAAAAACCGGCATAGGAAATCAGGAGTAAATTTGAAAAAAAAAGTGTAATCTTTTCTCCTTTCCCAGGGGGAACGCCGGAGAAAGACGGAGGAACAACCTAAGTGGCACTGCTGAGTCCGCCGGTTCCTAAATCTGTTGGGACAGGGAAGTGACCGTTTAATCTGCTCCCGTTAGAGGAAAAGAGGGCACGAAATAAGCCCCAAAGAAAACTCCCCGGCAATTCCGTGATCAACTGGAATAGAAAATTGTTCAAATAAAAGGAAAAAACGTATGGTCAAGAGTTTTAAGGAAAAATTACAAAACAGGTACTAAAAGTGGTAAAAGAGGGGGTAAAGGGATTGTAGGGCAGCGCTCGGACCTTTGAGGAATAGGGGGGGGCGACAAAAATTGCGAGGGGGGCCATGCCCAGGAAAATCACGTGAATCGTGTATGGAATGGTGAACTGAATTGATAAATTCAAAGAGGGTAAAGGAGTTATAAAAAAAACTGCGGGAGTCTGCAGGGGGTAAAAGAAGGGACAGAGCAGCCGGATTGAGCGAAAGAGGCAAAAGAACCATTGACACCGCACCAGGGGGTAGGGGAATGACAGCCGCCTCATGATTGCGGGGGTCTTAAAAAGTGCCGTGTGGAGGAGGCCGCGGTCTAGAAAAAGAGGGGGGAGTGATAATATGGCAATAAGCGGATGTTAAAAAGAAGGGGGTAAGCAAGAAAGCGCGGGCTCATCGAAAAAATAACGCACTCTTTGGAAGGCGGTGGCTTCGCCCATCGCGAAGAACTTTGGGGGGAGGAAAAAAACTGTAAATCATGATGGAACACTTTGAAAAAAAATCAAGAGAATGCCGGAACACGTGTAAGCAATCACGGAAGAGTCAAAATGGCCAGCCCGCCGTCTTTTTCATTCAGATTCCATAAAGGGGGTGAAAAACTCTGGGGGGGCTAATAAAAAACGAAACCGCGCTATAAGCCCATCGTGGCGGCCTGAGCGCAGGAAGCACTCTTGCGGACCACAGCACCCTCTGAAGCTAAAAAAAAGAGAGTGAACTCGAAAAATTACCTGCAGGGGTCAAGAGGGTAATTTGGGGGGGGACAACGGGTCAACCCTCCAGTTGGAAGTATCCATCGGTGAATACAAGAAATAGGGTGCGTCTTTTTCTCTAAGACGAAAACCACTAGGTACAATTACTACGTCGCGGGAGCGAGGAGGGGAGGTTAACCTAAAAAGATCAGGAAAGTCATTATAACAGGTGAAAACCGCGCCTCGGAAGGGAACCAACCTTGTCTGGCAACCGGAAAGAAAAGTCAAACAGGTCATTGAGCTTAGCTTGAACGGCATGGTGAGCCCGCCAGATAGGGGCAGGCCCTCGAAGAAAAGGAAAGGGGGGGGGTAGAAGGAACGTCAGGGCTTTACAGAAGAAAATTTCTATAGTGTGGGTGAACGGAACAAATAATAAATGAAGGGGGCCATTTTCGTACAACAATATGTTATTCGCTGAGTAAAAGGAATTCCAGAAAAGCGCGGGGTATAGAACGTCATGTGAATACAGGAGCGCCCGCGCAAGGCGCACGACTCGAAAAGAGGGAAGAAGGGACAGACTCCATTGCCTAAAAAAAAAAAATTCCAGGTTAGGGGAAATTTACCTCCGCTAATTATTGTCAAACCGTTACCGCACCTTGGTATAAACCTCGGCCGGTATATCCGCGCCTCTCCTCCTCGGAAGACCCTATGTTGAGGACAGGGGTTGGACAGGGGCCGTATTCAAGGCTCAAACTTAAAAAGGGCGGAGAAAAAAGGAGGGCACTAGGGATCGGTCCATCGGAGTCCGAAATTCAATAGAAACTCAATTCGAGGGCAGCTTCTCAAAAAACAAAAAAAGAGGTTCGTAACAATGCAAAGGGGGTCATAATGCCGGATTTATTTTTTCAGGCCTTGGCTTTGTTCGAAAAAGAAGCGCCTCACCAGGTTCGGCGGAGGAGGAAAGAAGACACGGAAAAAGAAGCCCCAACCTCTACAGGATACAAAGGGGGGGAGGAAAGGGATACTCTAAAAGAAAATTTTAAAAATTTTATCGAACGGCAAGGTTCGGTAAACAGTGGGGTAATCATCTTGAGTTCGGAATACGAGATGGAGAGGAGGGAGCAATGGTTCGTCATTAAATGGGGCGCAAGCTTTGGGCCATATTGAAAAGCTCGGCCTGAGCGAGTGACTCTATCAAAAAAAGAGGTTCATGGGGGGGTGCTCGACTAATAATACCAGCTGTAAGAAATGGTGCAAGTTATGTTATTATTCTTAACTCCAGGGGGTAATGGAGGGAAAAGGTTAAAGGGAAAAAAAGAGGCAAAAATCGGGAAAGGGGGTCAAAATTGGAGACGCAGGGCGGATTCACAAGGGAGCTGTCGGGCGGGAATTAAGAGAAAAGAAATGGAGGAAGCCAGTCCTCTGGGGGGTTCAATAGTACAAAACGGGCAAAACAGGCCCTGTATGACTCGGTTCTAAGGAAAGAAATTGAAAAACAGTCTTCTAAAAATGGGAAACGATAAGCAGCCGACAGTGCCGCGTCCGCTTGTCTCAGCAGCGAAAGAACACGAGTTGGTACCTTAAAAAAAAAAAAAAACTGAGTGAAGAAGCCAATCAGGGGGCCCCTAACCCCGAAAAAAACAAAAGCAGTCACAAGCCCTGAGACGTCAAAACGGTCTTCATTGGGGCAGTCCATTTTTCTAGTTAAAAAATGGATTTCTTGAGGGGGGCGTGCCCCGCCATGTGGGCGCATTTTCCGCAGGGGGTGAGGATGGTGGTCCATCTAAAAAAATGTCTGGGGGGTACTAATATCAAAGTGGTCTTGGGGGGGCGTTGCTCAGGAACCACGCTCATTTGCGATAGGAGGATGCACTTGCAAGAGGCTCGGGGGGGAGCAGCGTCTGCGGAGTGACTACATCTAATTGGTGAAAAGTCCGGGAAAAAATAGAGCTCTAGTCGGGGAATAGCATCTCAAAGCGGATCCAGGAGGGTTGAAGCTTAGCGTGGCTTGTAGGGAGGTCTGAACGAACGCAGTTGGAGGCAAGCAAGGTGTTTAGGGGCCTCAAGCGGCCACAGGTAACAAAATGTGTGGATGAAAAATTCAAGAGAGGTCAAGTTCTGGGGGGAGAGCTGATCTACGAGGCTTGGGAAGTAAGGGCCCGGTCACCTTCAGATTCAGCGGTTTTTGATATTCCTGTGCCTAGACCTGAAAAAAAAGAATTAATGCAGGCCAGCATACGTTGGGTAAACTGATCTTTGCAATTGCTCATAGTGTTAGGGGCCAGTCTCCTCGGTAAGCTAGCTCTTATGAGAAAGTTGATTAAAAAAGGGAGTAAAAAGTGTTTTTGAATGGGCAATACTCACCGTAAGGAAGGGGTATCTTATTAAGGGGACTCGGGCAATAAAGGGCGTTTTGGGGGGACAAAAAAAGGGGTGGGCTATCGACTCTCTCATACCTCCTTACAAGGGGACGGAGAGAAGCTCCCAAGTCGGGGCTCCCGGCTGACAAAAAGTGGGTGTTCGGAAAGAAAAAAGGCGCGTGAATAATCCTCTTCTAAAAGGATCCATATAAAAGGGGGAGAAAAGGTAACGTGAGCCTAATGAAGGCGCGTGGGGAAGAGCTTTAACACGAGCACTCTGGATCTCGAAGAGGGAAATGCCTGGTCGAGATCCCAATGGAAAACCCCGGTCAAGCCGGACAAACTGCACTTCCTTTGTCAAAGAAGATGGAACGGACTGGAAAACGTGAGGGTTGGGATGGGGGAAGGCGCGAAGGCAGACATCGAACGCGTCCCTCTTAATTATCCCGACCCCCGCCAGGCTACAACCCGGGTAAGGAGCA
>Ga0179593_1465597_pt1 | contig 10357 bp, 13 predicted proteins | sample CZODoug2_1_08_16_FD_185931 | JGI IMG/M metagenome (GOLD analysis project Ga0179593, IMG submission 185931) | Vadose zone soil fungal communities from Angelo Coast Range Reserve, California, USA - CZODoug2_1_08_16fungal (PacBio error correction) | ecosystem: Environmental > Terrestrial > Soil >...
TTTCTTTCCAGCTACAAACAATTAGGAAACCGAAAAAAACACAGCAAAAACGAACTGAAAACCACCGTCTTGAAAAAAAAAAAGGTGGGAAACCTCCGCCAACAGGATTCGCTTAATGTCGGAAAAAGACAAAAGCAATAAGAAGTTTTAATCTTTGGAAACAAAGAAAAAAAGCAGTGGGGAAAAGCAAAAGCCAATCAGGACAGTGGGGAACGCCCCCATAAAAACTGAGCGACGAGGTTCAGCAAAAAAAAAACACAAAAAAGAAAGCAGCGCAATCCAACCAAACATTTCCCACCAAGACGATTACATATAGTTGGGGGGAAAAAAAAAACGCAACAGCAGAACGAGCGGCCAGAAAACAGGGGAAAAACGACTCATAATCCTCGGAAAAAATAATAATGAGGCCCAAACCTTACATTTTCACATTGGGGCAAGGACCCACATATTAAAAAAAGGGGGGGGCAAGCGAAAAAGGGTCGCCCGTCACAAAAAACCCACAATCTTTAGAGGAAACAAAAGCCGGTCGATAAAATGGCCAAAGGAAACAACCCGGGAGTGGGAAACTGCAATTTAACCCGATCCCCGCAAGGGGGTGAACTGATAAAAACAGTCAACACCAGAGGGGCTTACACTTAAAAAAAAAAATGGACATGGAGCAGATCTGAGGGTCCAGTGCATTTAACAAAGCCGTTCATAAAACATGGTGGAAGGGGAAACCACCATCTAAGAAGGTCAGTGGAAAAAAACACAAAAAAAAAAAAGGAAAATCAGCCGGGAAAGAAAGTTGCACCCGCCTGAAAAGCGGCACTGGCAATAATCTCTCAAGGACTCATGGCCAGTGGGCCTCCCTGGAAGATGTGCAAAAAAGAAAGGATCAGCCGAATTCAAGAAAGACACGCCTTCCCACTTGAAACTTAAAGTCGCAAAGTTGGCCCAATCAAAAAAAGTGGTCTTACCGTCATGGGCACTGAATGGAAAAACGTAAGGGATAGTTGGAGGCAAAACGCAGAAAACAGGGCGCAGCATAAAGAATGGACCACAGACAAAAACTGAACAAAGACCCGATACCAAAAAAAGGAAATAAAAAAAAATCCATTGTTCAGGACGAGAAATAAGGACAAAAAAAAAAAAGATACAATTCAAAAAAAAAAAAACGGGAAACGCTCCAAAATAATGGGCTCGTGAAGTCCCACATCCTGGAAATCACAGACCAGGTGCCAAAAGAAGTACAATTCAAAGGCAGAAGAATTCAAAAAAAAAAAGGCCCCAGAAAAAAAATCCAGGGACGGGGCTGCGCTTAAAAAAAAAAGCCCTGTCCCAGCTAGCCGCCATTAAAAAAAGCAAACAAGCATTCAAGAACCATCCATTTTCCGGAAAAAAAAGGGGGGTGAAAACGGCCGGATATCGGTAATCGCCCGCAAGGGGACTCGCACTAACCACATGGGGGACCATACACTACCGGGACAAACGGGCAAGGAAACTTTGTTGTAAGAAGTGGTGCAACCAGAAAAACCCGCACGCTGTGGGACGTCAGATGAGATCACCCACTGCGAAGGGGGGGAATGCGTCAGAGTGGAGCCACTGGAACGAGGATCCTCAAAAACCCTACTTTTATTAAAAAAAGGGTGAATCATGAAAAAGTAGCAAAAAAACGGGGACTTGCAAAACAAAAAAAAAAAAAAAAAAGTCCCTTTTTCCTCTTGACCTAACCCAAGCCAACGAAACAGAGAAATCGAAACACCGCCGAAAAAAAAAAAAAATTTGAGAAGCCATTAAAGGGGGAAGAGGTCGAGTCTAGAGGACAAAACAGCCGAATCTTTTACAAAAAAAAAGCGTGGCATCTTATACTCCAAATAAAGAATCTCCACAGAAATGATTAGGTCTTTCGTTGAAAAAAGGGGCCTCCAAAACTGGAGGTGTCTGTTTCTGAAGGGAAATCCGTTCGTTGGATGCATCTCATCTATTCACGGGGTGGCCCCACGTAAAATTAGCTCAGGGGAACCGGTGTTAAAAAGGGGAAAGGTGCACTCAACCACAAACAGTGTAGCCCGAAAGGGAAGTGGGGTAACCAAACGGGGTGTGACATTCTGAATGGGGGGGCCAAAAACACAAAAGGGGGGAAAAAAAGGCAAAAACGGCGGGGGGGGGGGACAAAAACCCCCAGCAAGGAAGGAAAACGCCTGACGGTTCCCCGAACAAAAAGACACGGGAACGGGTCCGCCGCAACCCTAAACAAAGTTTAAGGGTTTGGGAGCAAGGGGCACCCACTGGGGTCCCACAACAAAAATTTTGACGGGTCCCGGCCCACTTGGAAAATATACAAAAAAAAAGTAGGCTGGTCAAAAATTGAGGGAAAAAAAAGAAGGAAAAAAAAGGGAATGCGAAAAGACGTGAATAACAAGGGTTTTTGCCCGTGGGCGAAACACCTCTATTCTACTTCCAGTAAGAAACTAGGCAAAAGCCCACGTAACAATTCACCGGTCACTAGGAGGGGGGGCCTTGGAAGTAAGTGCTGGACGGAAAAAGGAAGCAAATAGATCCCGACAAAACTAGGGCCCCAAGTCCCAGCTTTGAGACACGATGACAACCAAAAAAACACGAATCGCCGGAAATCTCAACGAGAAAACACTAGGGGCGAAAGGTTTGGCAAACTGAGCTGGGAGGTGGGGTTGATTTTGGTCCCTGGGGGGGGGTTGGTTTCGTTAATCGGCCTTGGAAAAGGGTGGGTGGGGGGAAAATTTGGGATGTGGAACGAGGGAGTCGGGCAGGAATGCCACCGGGACAGATTTGGGACTAGTGAGCCCAAGGGTGGGCCGAAGGAGAATTGGGGTACGTCCAAACCACGCCTGCACCTGTAAGTGTTCATCTCCAGGGGCTTGCGACGGCAAAAAAGGGTTGGAAATACTTATCCTCACATATTATTGTTGAAGGTAGTGAAAATTTCTTCGAAAATATTTTTCGGGAAGAAACGGGTCAGGGGGTGCGGAAAAGGGTGTGAAAACAGTGGGGGAAAATGCTGCCCCTTGTCCAGGGGGGCATAACTAGTGAAAGGTGGGAGGGTAACAGTTTCCTAGTTCCTGGGCGCCCGTTGTCGATAAGTGGGGAAAAAAAAGTTGCAGAATGACAAAGTGGGAGTGACATGCAGGGAGTGTAAAAAAAAGTGTTTGGGTGATTCCAAACTTGGGGGGAAAAAAAAGGAAGGGACAGGCATCTGTGCAAAAGAAAATGACACAATCAAAGGGAGGCCGCGAAAGGTGGAGCAAACAGAAAACGACGACTTCAGGGGGGAGTAACCTTGAGTCTTGAAAAAGGACTGGGATTCTGCCAGAAACGAAGTAAATCTTTCAGGGTGGAGAGGAATTCGGGGGGGGAAGGAAGCCGAAAGGGATTTTCGCAAACACTGGGAGGGGAAAGATAAACAGGCAAAACCTCAGAAAATCGGTGTCCCCAGAAAGGGCTCTCCCAAAAATCCAAAAAGAGTAAAGCACATGCACCTGGGGCGAGGGGGGCCAGTGAGCGTGCTCCGACAAGGTTTTCGCCGAGACTTATCGAAGGCACGGATCGCGAGGGAAAACGGGCTGCCTCGGGAGGAAAAGGGAAATCGTCGGAAAAAGGTTGGGCTAAAGGGCAGGGGGGATTGGGGTTCCTTATTCGACAGGGAGGCTTTTCCTCATAGAAAGTCAATGAGGGGGGGGGCAAATGAAAAGGCAAACAACTACAAAAAAGAGGGAGGGGATTCAGTTCCAACTTGGTAAACTATAATGAAGGGGAACTGCCAACAAGAGACTGGGTCAAGTAAATTGGGTTATGGCCAGAGGTCATTTGGAGGCCGATAACATCACCCCTTCACACATTACGTAAAGTTTGGGGCAAACTTCGATCTCGCGGACTACCAAATGGCGCACGAGGGAAAAGAGGCGGGAACGACGGGGTGGGTGATGCAGGCAGCGGAAAGAATTCGTGTGATTCGAAGGGCGGGGAAATGATGTTGGAAGAGGGCACCCGGATGACTGGGTATGGGATACCGTTCTGGGACCCCTTTTCCCGGTATGGTGGTGCAGACCAGGCGAGAGGGGGTGGGGGAAAAAACAAGGTCTGGGGTGAGGGGGTGCGTGTTGCTCCTGGAGGGTGGCGCCTGCGCCCCGGTATGTGGTCCTAAAGGGGAAAAAACCACCGCAGAAGGTACTAATCTAAACAGAAAGGAACAAAAAAGCGTTTGGTGGGGGCCAAAATGAGAGGGAACGACGAATTGGCCAGGCACCTTTGGGATTCTGAATGGCTGGGTGATCTGCCCCCAACAAACACGGGAAAAAAAAGGCAAAAAAAGCCGGAAATATTGACTGGAACCCCAAGGTAATCGCGCGTTCGCGGGACTTCAAACTTACCGGTCGGCCTTTGACAAGGGAAGCCTTCGGAACGCAGTTAAATGGGGGGGGGAGTTCCCGGGCGAAAAGGAGGGTATGACAGAAGCGGGGGAAAACTGGCACGGAAAAAAAAAAGGTGTCCTCAATCTGAGCATTTCAAAGTACACGGGTGGGCAAGAAAGCGGGGGCAAGGTGGAAGGGGGAACAGGGGTCCGAAAACCAGGGGAGGGGGGGGGGGAGCAGGGGAAAAATTGCAGTCTCCTAACCAATACGGTTTGCAATTGCCCTGGATGAAAACCGTTTACCGGAAAACGGGATTGTTCACGGAAGGGGTGTTTGTTTCTTTCGTCTAATTTACTGCTTTGGGTCACACAATACGGCGACTCACAAAGGGGGGGAAACCGGGGGCCAATCAAAAGGAACACGGCTACTAACCTAATGGATACATGTGATACTAGGGGGTTATAACGGGGGTTTGTGTTGGCACCCCTGCAGGAGTTCGGGAGGGTGTTTTGCGGAACAACTAGAAAAGTAGGGGCAGAATAGAGGGGGGGGGGCTGGGGTATGAGGTATGTTAACTGGAGCAGAAAAAAACTGGCGGTCCGCCAATTAAAGGGTGATCCAAGCACAACGGCGATTGGACGATTTTCAAAGAGGGGGGTTCTAGAGTCCTGCGTAAAACTGCGTCAAAAGAAGAAATTAAAAAAGGGTTGGGCGGGAGTGGGGGCAACGTGGAGCGGAGGGGAAGATGTTGGTGGGGCGGTTCATCTATGATAGGGGGGGGCAAATTGATCGGACACAACAAACGAGTAAGGAGGGGGGGGGGCCGTTTTGGGAAAAAAAATAATTCAGTCGCCGATCTTACAAGGGCAAAACCCACAAACCAAACAGTCCCTGAACACCGCCTACGAAAAATGACATCTTTCAGAATTAAGAGGCACATCAAAAAAAAAAGAAAATCCTGGGGGGCCATATCAAAAACGGTACCCGCCCACGGACTGTGGTCCCAACCGGGAAATCTTGCCAACCCAAAACAAAAAAAAAAAAACCACACGTCTTCCAGGAAGGACAACTGTGGGGTTCTGCTACCAGCCAAAACATCACCAGCAATTGGACAAAAAAAAAACACCCCAAGACTCATTTCAAAGAACTATAATGGACAGAACACTCAGCAACGAAAGGTGTTTCAAACACGCACAGCCCAGGTAAAACCCATCAAATAGAAGACGGGATACATGGGGGGGCCCCTGTCAGTGACGAATTGAAGGTTCTTTAGTAAGCCCGCAAACCACTTTATTTCACGGTGGGAGGGCCAAAAAGAAAACCCATCACAAACCCCAAGGGGTTCTGGAGGGGGGACAAAAAAAAAAAAGGTCACATAGAAAAGGGAAAATCAAAAGGGCCGGGATTCGAAAGAAAAAAAAAAAAAAAAAATCCCTGTTCAAACCGAATCCAGTCGGACGGAAACTAACGCAGGTAAAAAAAAAACGGGCAGCGCCTGGGCACCATTGGCGCTCGAAAGGTGGCTCATCGTTCTCAAGGGTGGAACATCAGCCTTGACCGGACCTATAAAGGTTAAGAAAAAAACGACTCCCAGATGAGGAAAAAAGTACCTGGAATACGAAAGGAAAAGGGGCTGAATCCAAACAAAAAAAGTGCACGGAAGGGGAACGACCGTCCGATGCCCGGGGGGGGGGGCAAAAAAAACAATATAAGGCATTCTGGCCCTTGGTGGCTCCTCGGTGTCAGCGACTTGGTGAGCCACATCAAAAACAGAAAGAGGACTTCCGGAAACGCCTGGGAATTCCGGGACGATTGGGGGGCAAGGACACCCGCCACAAAAAGGACATATGGAAGGAATCATAATTGGGAAGGAAACGCGTGAAAAAAAGGGGAAACAAACTGCAAGGGGGAAGAAGCACCACAGTCCAAAGAGTCCCCCCTCACTCCCACAAAACCTAGCACCAACAGAAACGACATTTTTCGTACTCAAAAAAAAACCACGGCCAGAAAGGGGCATCCGGTCCAGCAAGAAAGTCACTTGCTCCAATAATTTACAATCAAACAAAAAAAGCCCCGTCCGGAAAAATCCAGTCCGTACAAAAGACAAGGGAAATATCTGTACCGGCTGCCGAATGAAAAAATGCCCGGCGGTGCAACCTCCCTTAAGGAATCAGGACGGAAACACAAGCCATGGACCACCAAAAGACGTCGGGTCAAGGGGGAAACAAGAACCTTTCGTCTTATGGGGTTGGGGGAAAATAACCGGGAAAATGGGGCACCATTACTGCCCCAATCCAAATTAATACTCTTACACTCGGAAAAAAGGAAAAGTGTGGTTCGAAAGGTGGTTGAAAGCTACTTCCGAAGTTAAGGGTTGTAATCAGGGGGGGGTTGTTTCATCACTCCGCCACTGTCAAAATGAGCCCCGAAGGACTGAGTGTTCTGAGTATAGCCGAAAAAAAAGAGACCGGGGTATAAAAGACCGACCGACAAGGCGGTAAAGATGTGAGGTGAATGGAACACGGGGGGACCTCAATCAAAATAATCAAGACTTAGTCAAGACCCGTCAGCGACGAAAGGGGGCAAGCCATCGAAAAACTGCGCAGAGAAGAGAAAGGGGGGTGGAAGATCGAGCATAAGGATGATTTCTGAAGGAGGAGGGGGTGGACTGGATCTTTTAAAAAAACATTGGACGAAAAACATCGAGACTCCCTGAAACGGGGAGATCTGAAAGCTCACATGAAAAAGGGGAAGGGAATTTCGTTGGAGGGAAGGGATGCAGCAGAATTACCAGGGGGGGAAAGGGAAAGAGTAGGAAAGTCGACCTTTCCCACTTGGGGGTGCACGGCCGATAAGTTATCGAGGGGACTTTTCAGTGGTTCATTCATTCATCAACCAACACCCTGGTGGAAAAGCCGTGTGTGTCACTCAAGAAAACTGGGCTGACCTTGAATCAAAACGGGGGTATCAACAACGGAAACCGGTGCCTGAAGACCGAGCGAAGAACTCATGTCTAAACACAGACAAAATGAAGGTTTGCGCAAATACGGCTTCCAAAAGGACCACCGGAGAGGCGTGCAATCAAACTAGCGGGGTCAATCACGAGTCAACGACGCAACGGCGGAAGCACGGGGGGAAAACTTTTTGTGGACATGTCGAGGGGGAAATTAAAAGGGGCATCAGGGCCAAAACCACCTATCGCGCAACAAAAATACCTGGACTAAAAGACGAAATCGGTGGACTGGTGGAAACGGAGCCCCCGGAGAAAAAAATTCACCAATGACATGGAACCCCAGTCCCATTGAGCATGAAACAACAGGAATCAACCAACACCGATCTTCGGAAATCTCTAAAAAAGGGCAACAAACAACAACAGAAGCTGAAAAAAATATAGCTTTACAGGAGAGGGAGGCTGGGGGGGTAAAGGGCTTTGGAGCCTACTCGGACTGGTATGGGGGGGGGGCAAAAAGTGAGGGATCAGGGGGGGCTGCGGGGACGAATCAGGAACTTCGGGCCCATAGAAAAAAGGTAAAAAAGACGGGGGTTATGGACACTGGGGATTACCTGCCCGAAGGACACAAATTATGGGTGGAAAGAATCGCTTCCGAAACAACCTTGGGCCGGACGGTCAAACAGTATCAAGAAAGTGGAGTAACCAAAACTGGAGATGGCCCGAAAAAAAAAGGGGGGAAGCCCCGCAAGTGGAGTCCCGGGGGGTTGCGAAAATGGGTGGGGGAACTTATTGCAAAAAAAAAAGAAGGTGGTGTTAACGGGGGGTGAGAGGAAGAAACATGTCCTGTCACCGGGGAAAGTTGAAAGAAATGACAAACGTGGGTGGGAGAGAACAAAGGGTGTCCAGAAAAAGGAAAAAACCTTTTACGGCTTGGTTGGGGTGGTTTTGGTTTGAGAAGGGACCACGACACAGGAACAGAAAAGAGGATGAAATATGGGCCTCCGGAAAAAAACAGTCTCCCGACCAGCAAAAAACCGATGGGAAGGAAGTGCACGACCAAAGTCTTAAAGGAACAAGGGAATTTTACAGCGGTGCAGAACTCTGATTCGGAAACTAAAAAGTTGTTTCATTTAAAAATGGGGAGACGAGTTGGGTTCCGACTACGCAAGGAAAGTGAAGAAAAAACCTCTAGAAACTCAATCAATGAGTGGGGGTGGTCATGCTACGATTCTAAAGAAGGAGAGGCGCAACTTTTGAGGGTCGTTGGCGATGCGAAAGGGGGGACCCCGTTTTCGGGGGCGCTGGTAGAACTTTGGGGAAAATTAACTCACGGACAAAATGTAAGGTCCTAAAAAAAAAATGGTTGGCAAAAAAGAACTCGCTAGACTACGGTCTTGGGGACAAAAAAAGATGTGAGAATGCCGTTCGAAACAAAAAGCGCTAAACCTCAGAAATTCAGTCAGGGAGATTGGCCCTATTTCGGATAATGATGGGCCGTTACACAACGTCGGTGCCCAAAGGGGCTCCAACGTTTACAAAGACCGGCGGGGAAAGCGGGGGCACTGCATCCCCAAAACAGGAACACTGGGAAACCAATTTTTTTCGTTAAAATGAGATGAGGGGAGGAACAATCAAAAAAAAGGTCCCACAAAACGGGTTTGATGGTGAACAGGGGAGACACTAAGAGGGAGACTTTCCGGTGTTGCGGGATTAGAAATTGTTAAACTCCCGGTGGGGGGGGGGGAGCGGAGGAAAAATGTAACAACACACATGCCAATACCGGGTCTCTTTCACATGTTAAGGGCATTTGGGGGGGTTTGACAGAAACACGGAAATTAGCTTTTGAAAATGAATTGTTATACTTTTTGAGTGGGAACTGTTCGGGTGGATTTGCCAAAAAACAATGCGCTGATTTCATGGTTGGGAAATCGGGAGGTCCTGGGGGTATGGTTCCCGTGCAAAAAGGGGGTGGGTGCAATGCCGAAACAAGCGCCTACGGAAGTTTGGTAGGGGAACATGGTCCTCCGAAAAATAAAAAAAGCATCAAACACTTAATTGCATTAGTGGGAAAATGATCGTGAAGTAACCTTTAACTTTTTTTGCTACCAATACTGAAAGTCCCGTTGGAGGAGAGATTCGGAAGCGGGGGGGGGGAACTCCTTAAAAAAAAAACAATGATGGAACCCCGGCCAAAATGGAGCCGGATAATTTTCAGGACCCCCCGTCAAAACCTCACGGTCAGGGCAAGTGATCCCGCAAAAAGAATTGGTGCTTCAGGGGAGAAAAGGCGGCAAAAGGGAAGAAAAAAAAATTTTTAAGAAATATGGGATGGGGGGGAAAAGGGAACTTAAATTCTAAAGAATCAATTTTAACTTCACGAAACGTCTGAAAAAGCCGGTTTGTCAAAAACCGGGACAAGGGGGGGGCCGCTGCCGGGTGGGGAAAATGCACGTGGCAACATGGGGGGGGGAACTAACTATCTTTAATAGAAGCAATAAAAGGTGATGTCGTCATAAATCTCGAAAAAAGGTTGGACACCGAAAAAAGAAAACCGATTTGGCGAGGGTGGTGTGTTGAGGGGCCGATACTGTCCTTGGGGAAAGCGGAAAAAAAAACAAAAAAGTTTCGCAAGGAAAAGAAAAATCGTCAAAGAAACGGGGAAAATAATGTATAAAACCTCTTCTAATTCTGGGGGGTTGCACGGGCAAGTTGAAAAGTTTTTTGGGGGCGGCCAAAGATCGAGGGCCCAAAAAGAAGCTTGGGGAGGGGGTGCCCTGGGGGGGGGTGGGTTCGTCTGATCTCGGGTTGGAAACAAAGGGAAAAAGGGAAAGGAAATAGGCAACGGCGGGAATCTGAGACCAAGCCGCGTTTAGGGGTACGAAGGAAGGAAAAGTATTTTGGATCGGACGGGGGAAAGGAAAATAGGAAGAAAAGTAAGGAGGGGAACAAGGCGTTGGCCGGGGGGCTACATTGCAAGGCGCCTGAGGGAACTTTGTTTGTTGTCTGATCGGCTGTGAGTTGGGGAAACCGGAAG
>Ga0179593_1731267_pt1 | contig 10357 bp, 10 predicted proteins | sample CZODoug2_1_08_16_FD_185931 | JGI IMG/M metagenome (GOLD analysis project Ga0179593, IMG submission 185931) | Vadose zone soil fungal communities from Angelo Coast Range Reserve, California, USA - CZODoug2_1_08_16fungal (PacBio error correction) | ecosystem: Environmental > Terrestrial > Soil >...
CGCTGAGAAGACACTTGACCATCTGTCTGAGAACAGAGAAGACAGGTCGTAGCCTTTGAGGGATACTTTTTATTAAGACTTGCAGCGTTCTATCATGGACTATACTGCCAGAGATGAGTCTCCTAACGAAGGGGTCAGAACGGGTGACTATTGGGCACGATCGCCGAGGAAACTGAAAGATCGGGCGTCAAGACAAGAGAAAAAAACTTAAGAAGGCAGCACGAATGTCGGGACCTGGACATTGCCCCCTGGGGGACAAGACCGGATAAGTTGACCGGGGCAGAGGGGGTCAGACAAGACCTTTCGCCGATGGTTAGAAATCCCTGGACTCTGTAAACGTCGATGACTGCTAACAAAGGTACCTCCTGGTCGATCAAGAGCCGCATAAACTCGTACGTCAGCAGAGGGCAAAGAGCAGCAGTATTCCGGGACGGGCAGGTCCTCCCGAAACGAAGTCTCAGATCCTTGGCTTCTCGTCATTATTGACCCCAGCCGTGAGAACCCGGGAAACTAAAAATCGGGCCATGCAACACCCCACCGGGGCCGGAAGGGATTAGAAAAGTCGCAGTGAGATAGGAACCAAGTGAGGAAAAGAAAGATGGGGAAAATCTATACCCAGCCAGACCCCACAAAAAACCAACCCCAAACCACACAACAAAAAACACACACAAAAAAACCAAAAACATCAAAAACAACAAACCCCCGTATCCCGAGTATTGCGATAGTAGGGGGGAAGCCGCCACCCTCCTTAACCTTCGTCGACGCGCCCCGGGACAGGGGGGAGCGATACTTTAAGAAAAGGGCCAAAGGGATCCCCGTCACTCAAACAGGAATCCTGGACTACCTCTTAGAAAGAACGGGGTGGGACGTGAAACGCGGGGGCCGATGACTACTGATTGCTGGAAGGGGGTATCGAGAAACGTGGGAAAAAAAACCTAACAGGCTGGCGGCAGGGACGAAGGGGGCACCGGGTGGACGGGAACTTCGGGGAAGGAAGAGAAGTCACAACGGGGAGAAAAAAAAGAAGATGTCACATCCAAGGGCAAGTACCGTTGCTCTTTCGACCTGCCGGACGCCGGAAACTGCAACGACGAATCACAGGCATGCGCTCCGCCAGTCTCAGGGCCGAAAGGGGGCCAACGGACAAACCTCGTTTGAAGAGCCTCGGGACATTCCGGATAAAGGGGGAAAGGGAGGAGTCGGAACCGGGGCAAAGAGTACTGGACAAAGGCCATCGTCGACCAACTCCCGAAAGTGGCGCGCGAGGGGGAGGGGGCAAAGCAAAAACAGAGTCCAAACGCCGACCTCGTAGGGGGGAGGGGGCTAGATCTTCAAAAAGAAAAAAAGTCTACCCCCAAAAAGTGAAAAAAAGCCTAAGGAATAAGGATCGCAAAAACTGCTCGACCCGGCCTCAGTACAAGTTCGTGCCCTGAGAGGGGTCCGGCTACCATCGTGGCTGGGAAAAGATAAAAAGAAGTTCGGAAAAGGGCTGGCAGGAGCTGAATAGCCGGGGCGTTCTTAGGAAAGGGCATAACTCGGAAAACAACCGGCGGAAGATGAAGTAGGAAAAAGGACCAGAGTGGCAGACGCACGCACACCAGGATAAATAAAATGGCCGGAAAGAAGGGTTGACCCGACCCTGCGCAGGAGGGGGAGAGCGACTAGGAAAAAGGGGGATCCGTAAATGCAAACAAGAAAAGCAGGAATTTCAGGTCGTGGAAACCCGGGGACAATGAGGGGGACCCTTGACGAAGAAAAAAGACGCTCCATGGCGGGTTAACTGGCTCTGGGGGGAGACGCTGCGCGACGCTAGGGGAGCCCCTTCGACCCAGCTACGTGATTAACAAAGCCGCCGAAACTCATCGACAAGGACGAAGTCAAAACAATTCGGGACGGGACGGCGGTAACTAAACTGCGAAGGATGGGGGAGACAGATGGGAAAAAATCGTTCAGCGCCCCAAGCAGAGATGGACGTTTTCAGCGGCCTAGCTTCAAAGCGAAAACCAAAGGAGCACCTGCGGGGCTGCCTACAAGGGGGGATCCGATACTGAATGTGAAAAGGAACCGTGAGAGCCGTTAGAAAAGTGTCGCGACTGTGCGGGACAAGAAAGGGGAAAACCTTTCAAAGAGGAGAGCCTGGGTGCGGGGGAGAAAGGGCCGATCAGTGTGGCACACGGCAGTCTCTTGGCGGCCCGAGGAATAGTAGGACGAGTCTCCCTCTTCACACGACAGGGATCGACAAGCCCTGAAGAAGCCATGAGATACGAAGCGCCTAAGATGATCAGGACGTGGCACGGGAAGGGTCAGTAATCTACTATCGGGGTGGGGGGTGGGGTGAATGGTGGGGGACTGTAAGGGGGATCGCACATCAACCGTTATGGAAACTGTAAACCCACTTTGGAGAGGCCCAATATGACCGGGGGTAGCGCCTGCCTGAAAAAACTAAGGGGCCGAAACCGTAAGCTCCCAACGCCTGTGAAAAAACTCCAGAGGGGGGGGGATACAAGGAGCAGAATTTCTCCGTCGTACCTCGTCGGGTTCAACTACCTGGGCATATAAAGTCCACACGCGACCTTGGAGCGACGGTCAAACTATAACGCTTTTGACGACCCGCACGGACTCTACGCAAAGGGGAAGAAAGTATTTAAATCGAACGGCCCATAGACCATGAAGGGTCGTACTCCGGCTTCAAGAGCCCGTCGACGTCGGGGTCGGGGGAAAGAAACCGGCGCCGACGATCCTAGGTAATGTAACAAGAAAGCTCGAAAAAGTCTTGGAGACGACGCCCTCCTACAGGGACTAACGGGCAGCCAAGGGCCGTACCCAAAAGGGCCACGGTTCGGACGCAGGCGAACATCCGCAGATCCCCAGTCCCAGAAGCATCTTCAGAGAACGGAGCGGCCGAAAAGAGTATGGTTGACAAATGGGATCGGAACCGACGTCTTCCTAAACGGGGATCCTCCGGCTGCACTAGACTAATCCGCGAGACCCAACTCGGGCATTACAAGAAGGACAACTTATAACTAGGGTGATTAACCTGGCCTTGCATGGAAAATAGGACTATAGCCACCAAACAGGAAATTTCTTAAGCTTCTCCAAAATATGGAGTAAACTAAAGCATCGTGGGACGGGTCGACCCCGGCAGCGCTGTGAATTAACTCGCTATCAAGGGCGGCAAAACGAGCGTCGGAACAAAACTCAGTACAAAAAAAAAGGGGACAGGTCGGTGGGGAGGTCCACGCCCAGAATGGACTTCCAAAACATCCGACCTCCTCAACAACACGGAAAAGAGAGATTTGGGGAAGGGGGGCGTGGACGACATCTCCTGGGGGGGAAGGGAAAACGGCCCGACTTCGTGAAGTTAGGATATGAAACCTCTGTTTCCTCCGGCTAGAAATGCAATACACTAGGAGGGATGAACCCGGCCGGTCGAGTACAACTTAACGTTAGAATAAGGAGGGTTTGGGGCGACTCTGGGGGGAGTTGTGCCCCTAAAGGTACTACCTACTAGGGAATTTTTAGCAGGGAACTTTGACGAGATGGTGATCTAAAGGGACGGAGTATGGGCGGGCGACCCGAGGAGAAGTTCAAAAAACTCAATTGTTGGAACTAATTACAAAGATCAGTGAGCGAAAACTCCGTAGAGAATGGATTTTTCAGGGAAAAAAATGGTCCGCCTGGGAATAAAGGGACGCTTGCATACCTGTCCAGGGGGTCGGACTGGGAAAAGTTCCTCGTCAGGTAGGGGTCTCATGCCGACTCTCACCAGAAAGAAATCTGGTTCATGGCGTGTTAAAATGGCATTATCGTCAGGCATCCGGACCGGCATCGACAGATAAAGGTTTGACGAAGGTAAGCACCTTCATGTCATTCGGAACTACACACACGGGAAAGCCCGGCCAGCAATCCTCGGGTCGAAGCCGAAGAAGGGTGAAAGAGTGAGAAGTCAGGACCAGGCGGGTGGCAAACAAGTGGACCCGGACACCGGCGGTGGGGCGTAAGAGAACGCGCCGCTAACAGGAAAAAAGATCCCTCCGCTTGAAGATAAGAGGGGGGAAACGGGAATTGTGGATGGAAGTCTCGGCCCGCAGTGGTCAGCCCAACCGTCTCAAAAAGGGTTGCATCTCACAAGGGGATAGTTGGACCAAGACAGCGGACTCGGGGGGGGACTCTAAAGGTCCGCACCTTCACAATCCAAAGTACGGCCAAAGAACCAGGAGGAAAAGCCGAACGAATAGGAGGCTGCCTTCAAGAATCTGGGAGACCAGGGGGATTTCGAAGGTTCGTGGAAGCTGAGACAAGAGGACCCTACCGCCATCAGCAGACCGAAAAAGGGTCGCAGGGAAAGCTGCCTGCGGCGGCCAAGCATGGGAGGGGGGGATGCTCTTTTGTATCCAAAGGACAGATCGACCTTTAAACGGGAAGGGGCGGCACGATCGCGGGATCTCACCCCTCAGTAAGGGCCAGGAAGAAGGCAGGCCACCTTTGTGAGAAGACCCAAAAAGGAAGGAACAGGGGGAATTAAAAACACAAGGCGTGTGGAATCGAGACAGCCACTTCAAAAAAAAAAATCTCTGCTGTTGTGAAAGAAAATCCGGGCAAAGTGGCGTCTCCAGCGCAGTCTTGGAAAAATCTGGGAGAAAATGGTTGATGAAGGCCATCGGGAAAAGTCGACTGTAAGAGTCGGACGGCGGGAAACGAAACAAGGGAAGTGGGACGTCGACTTGGGAAATAAAAAAAATCGAACGGATGAGGACAGTCTCACTATCAAGTAGAACAGCCGGCCTTGGCCGGCCGCTAGGGTCGCAGCGTAGGGAAAAAGTACCAAAGTTTTGCCATCAGGGGAGAATGAACCGGTCCCTGAAAATGGTATCCGGAGACGGTCGCCGGGCGAGCCGCCGTCCAGGCAAACGAGGGTACACGTCATGAAAATGAGAGTAAAGGGAAATTGTCCCCTGGGAGACCCGGGTATCTAAACGAACAAATCGTCGGTACACGACGGGACTTGCAAGAAAAACAAAGTGCCGGGTTGAAAGGGAGGGCACGGCCAGGAACAAAGGAAACCTTCGATAGGATTATCGGAAAGCTTCCTGACGACAGAAAAGGGGATGAAGACAGTCCCGCGAACCCGAGGTTCCTCTGCGATAGTCCAGAACGGCACAAAAAAAAGGGGACAAGCGGTTCGACTCTGCAGGTGGGCTAGAAAGAAGAGGGGGGGTATCAACGGACAGAAGAGGCGTGCAAAAAAAAAAACTAGGGGGGGGAAAAGATACTTATCACTCATCAAAGCGAGGTTCGAGAAGTGGCCCATGAAAAAAAAGGGGACGCCCCCTCGGAGATGCACGTACCAGGAAAAAAAAACGGGAAAAGAGTTGGGACGGGACGAGTTAAAGTACCGAAGGAACTTACAAAAAAGCCAAACTGCCGTCCTCCTGGAGGGGAACCCAAGGAACTAGTCGCCGATTGTGGCCCGGGGGACAGAGGCGCCCTGCGACGGGATGCTCAGATGAAGGTTGAGAGGACCGGGCTGGCGGAGAAAAGAAACAGGGGGACGGGAACTGGGAGGGGGGGGAAGAGATGAAAAACAACGGAGGAGGGGGAGGGGGGACCCCTAAAAAACCGGGAGATGAGGACCTCCCGCCAGCGTGTTCGACGAAAAGACTCCCGAAGAAAAAATGGCGAATCCATAAAGAAGAGTCATAAAAGGGGCCAAAGGGAACGATTTCAAATGCATCAAGGAGGACGTGCAGGCGTGCGTTTTCGGTAAAAAGGGGCAGAAAGGGGAGTACCTCGTCTACCACGAAAAACGGGGCGCCGGCGACTTAAGTCTAGGAGGGGGATCTTAAAAAGATGGGGAAAAGGAGAACGCCGAAGACTAGTGGGAATAAATTCAAAAAAAAAAAGGCATCCTCTGCCTGCGGGGAGGAAAAAGAAAGTTCTCAGAAAAGAAGAAAAAAACGGGGCAGCCCCGGGTGGTAAGTCCCTTGACGAAACCTACCAGAAAGACGCTATTTCCTGATAGAACGACTGTGTCCGAAGAACATCCCCGAAGCGGGAAAACTTGAGAAGTGTGGGCGCGTTGGCGGTCGGGGAGAAAAGGGGGGCAGGCTGGCTCTGGCGAGTCACTGACCGGAAGTGGGGGAATCCCAGGCTCTGCAAAAAAAGCAAGAGGCGAATCGCAGGTGTTAAGAAACACAAAGGACGCGCCTGGAAAGGGGCCATGAACACCAACACGTAAGTCGAGTGGACGGAGGATGCAACCGGGGGAAAAAGGGGGGAAAAGCACTGGAACTAAATATGGAGCCCAAGGGAAGGTTAGACGTTTTTAAGAAGGTTAGAATCCGGAAAGAGCGGCAGACTCAGCTATCTAAAAAATAGACTTCACCACGAAAGAAGGGACCCCCTGAGTTACGGCAGAATCCTTCCAGATAGAGAAATATCTGAAGGCGCAAAGTCCAGATGGTGCGTACATAAAAGAAAGAGCCTTTGTCAAAGGAGGCCTCCTCGCGATGGATCCGAAAACGGATATTTCAAGAGCAAGCCAGAGATGAAGGGGTGGGGCTGAAATGGGGGAAGGGAAAAGAAGTTCCAAGAGAAGGAGTTAAAAAAGCCCGCCAGCACCTTCGGCGTGGCCAAGGGAGGATGGAAAGGGGGGGGACGGAAAGGCTCCCTCAAAGGCCTTTAGCTACGGAGGGGGTCCTCGGGGGGAAAGCCCGGAAAGGGGACTGGCCGAGAGTCTCCGGGCAAGTGTGTCGGGTCCGTCTAAGCCGCCTCGGTGGAGGGAGTGACCTCCTCCCTAGCGGGGGAAAGCGCGGGGACGGCAAAAAGATGTTTCCGGGTCAGGAAACGGGGGTCAACGGACTTCAGACCGCCGAATCGCAACGCCCTTGCCGGACAGAAAAGAAAAAAAGCTCGCGACTCCACAGGAGAACGGCCGCCGTGGGGAATCATGACCGGGATAAGGAGTCTTGTATTGGCTTGACGTGGGTATCTGTCGGCGACATCAAAGCTTTCGTTGGGAAGAGAAACCGTTTTCAGCTCACTGAAGGAGTAAAAATTTTGGGAGACCGTGGTGATGAAGGAAAAATTCCTTCGAGTCCGAAAGTTTACCCTAGGGTCTGAATTTCGAGGAAATTATATGACCCTTCGAGGGGCCGTCAGTTCAAAAAGAAAAAAAAGGACCAAGAAACCTAGTTCCAAGAAAAATGGCGGAAGGTGAAACTGGACACAATCCTTTCTAGGTTACTAAGGGAAAAAGAGGATTCTTCTCCCAAACATACGAGGAAGGAATGGCATGCAAGGGAGGGAGGGGAGGTCTATCGGGTCCACCTCTACGACATGAAGGATCCTTCAAAGGGAAAACCGAATTGGGGTAGGACAAAACCTACCTACTATCCGGGCCAGGGTTCCTCAAAGCAAAGCGACCATGGTCAAACTTCTTGAGATCAGTACTCCTCCGACCCAGGCCTTTCAGGAAGACAGAACCTGTGCAGGAAGGGTCCTTTGAAGGGGAAAAATCCTCAAGGGTAGGGCCATTTTCATAACACAGAAAGAAAAGGAAGGGGGGAAACGCTTTTCTAGGACAAGAAAAGATGGTGGACATCCAGGAGGTCAGTCGGCAAAATTGTGAACGGAGGAAGAGGGGGGTCTCCTCTACCAAAAAAAAAAAATCGGGGGAAAAAAATCTAGAACCAAACCCCAAGACTGCACCTGACTGCACGCGCCCAAATGAAAGAGGGAGGGAATCCGGGGGAGGGGGGAAGACGGGAGTCTCCCCAACCGTGGAACTCCAACTATGACCCGGGAAGAAGAAATAGGCCTTCGGGGAAAGCCGCAGACGTGGCAAGTTGCCAGGAAGGGTAAGCAACCGGCGCACACGGACGTTAGAGAACGAAAGAAAGGCAGGATTTCAGCTGCGCAGAACACAAAAAAAAAAGGGCGCACGACAGAAAAAAAATCGTCTACAAAAAACGGGGGGGGGGGGGGGGGAAAAGATAGGAGGGGCTTAGCGTAAGGAAGAGAATTGGAGAGGAAAAAAACAGAAAGTCTTCATTTTACTTGGGGGAGAACTGCACCTCTCGCCGCCGGGAAAAAAACTGCAGCCCCACGTCACGGCAGGGGACCTGAACGATGCGCTCCTGTTCCAGCCAAGGGGGAAAAAAAGAAGAACGACAGGGGGGGGGGGGGTCTGGGAGTCGATTTAGGGAAACGGGCAACGACTCCCATTACGTGAATCCGTGGGGGAAAAAAGTCCAAGCCATTGAAAAGGGGGGGGGGGTCGCGCAAGGGATGAGATGGTAGAAACGAATAGACACCGGGGGTCGAAAAGGGAAGAAAACTGGAGAGATTAAGTACTCAGGAGGGAAAACAAAAGACACTGAGCGAGAAGAAAAGATAATGATATCGGCCCATGGGGGCCAATGAGGATGTCGTATGACTCCCGGACTCGTGGGGCCAGGGGGGGAGAATTGGCAAGAAGAAGGAAAAAGGCTATTGCTTATCCTCCGAAGCGGAAAGAAAAAAAGGGATGGTGTTTGAAGGGGGGGAAAAAAGGACAGGACGCGAAAGAACGTGAGACGGAAATCGACCAATCGTCGAACAGGGGAAGAAACCAGTAACCTGACCTTCATGTCAGGAGGTGGGCATCGCAAAATTCCAGTGCCGGAAAAGGGGGAAAAAAAAAAATGGGGGGGGGGGCCGGGAGGTCTCAAAAGGGGAGAAAGGGGGTGTACCTATTCCTAGGAAGAGGCATTGTGCCAGGGGGGAACCCCCATTGTAGGGAAAAGGCGTGGAATTATGGGTCGAAGGAAGGGAAGAGCCGTGTCCGAAGTCAAGCCCGCTGGAAGGGGAAAGAAAAAGGATGTGGAACAAGGGGGGAGTGGGGCCGCCGCGGCCGCGTAAAAGAGGGAGGGAAACATCTCCCAGGCAAGATCCGCAAAAAGGGGGTCTTTGACCCGAAAGAGACTCACCGGTGAAAAAAGTATGGGGCAACAAAGGCATCACCAGTAACACTCTCGGGCACAAAGTACTAGCCACAAGGCCGGCAAAAGGCGAGCAGCGGTGGAGACGAAGAGAAGGGGATTCTTCGTCAAAGGATCTCTGGAAGCAGGGACTCGTACAAAAACGGGGGGGAAAGAGCATACCGGGCCTCCGCCCGCCGAGAAGGGGTGGAGCGGCAAAAAAAGAATCTTCGGGTGGGAGATTTTGCCCCGCAAAAGTAGCGAAAATCAGTCTGCCAGGACCGGGGACGTACAGAAAAAGACCTGGAGAATGTCGGGAGAAGCCCTCAAAGGTGGGAGAAATTACTTGTCAGCCGGGCCCCATGGAAAAAGGTATTCCGGGCGTAAGAAGGGTAGGTGGAAAGCTAAAAGGGGGACAAATGCGAACTAAAGTTAGAGAGGAAAGTCTTTGTCAGCGGGCAGGTGTGGGGCAACAAAGCAGGCGCGAAAATGGCAAATGCGTAGTCGAAAAAGAAAAAGGCGGTACTTTTTTGGGCATAGGCCTCGGAGAAGGAAACTGTCGATCTTACAGAGAGGGGACGGCGCCGAATCCGGGTCATCAAGGTTCGGAGAAAAGTGGCCGATCTACGCGTGCTGCCCGAGCCCGGCGGAGAAAAAGAAAACATTCGGACGAGGGTTCCTCCGATGGAATGGGAAAGGAAGGACAGCTCCTTGGGCCAGGTGGTTCAGCTACCCGGAAAGAGAAAGAGGCCGGTCTAGGTGTTCATCCGGATAGAAAGGGGGGGCAGAGAATCCCTTGCTAAGGGGGGTCCAGCGTAAGGGAGAGGGGGAGGAACTCGTCAGAATGTCGGAAAAGGAGAAAACCACCCGCGGTCAGGCGAGAGGCCGAGATCCCGAAGGAAAAAGGTTCCTATACTAAAGGAATCCTCCCACCGAAACAAACATTCCTCTGCTTCAGAGCAGGCGTAGGCCTCAAAGCGGTGAATGAGAAAAAAGGAAGCTCGGTCTCCTTCTACTACAATAGAAGCACCCACCGGGGAGAAGGTCGGTCGAGAAGGGAGATCATCGGTGAAAAATCCCCACCACAAAGGGAATTCAGGCGGTGGAAAGGAATCAAAGGATCTTCTCCAAACCTAAGCCAGCGGCGATCCTTGGCCAAAGGGGGGAACCGCCCCGACAGTAGAGTCAAGCCTCCTGGGAGTGACCGGGGTGTCGAAAAGAAGGAGTATAGCGTTTCCACCCTTTCCTAAAAAACAGCACCCTACCGGAAGGCACGAGGACCGGGAAAAAAGGAAGTTCCATTAGGGACCTCGGAGCCCTGGCAGGATGCAAGGCGTGTGGAGAGGAAGGCACGCCATTCTTCTTCTTGGAACAGAAAGGGAAAGTGGAGGTGGGGA
>Ga0179593_1818167_pt1 | contig 10357 bp, 9 predicted proteins | sample CZODoug2_1_08_16_FD_185931 | JGI IMG/M metagenome (GOLD analysis project Ga0179593, IMG submission 185931) | Vadose zone soil fungal communities from Angelo Coast Range Reserve, California, USA - CZODoug2_1_08_16fungal (PacBio error correction) | ecosystem: Environmental > Terrestrial > Soil >...
AAGAAAAAAAAAAAAAAAAACAAGACAAAACAAAAGAAGAAAAAAAAAAACAACACCTTTTTGCATCAAAAGAAGACAGCGTCATGATCAAAGCAGCAAAGATCAGGAACCGACGAAGGCTCAAACTGGGGGGCAGGTCTCTCCGGCGACCTGCTCTTTATTGGTAGTTTAACACTACTGAATAGATGAAAAGCTCACGGTGGATCGCGGCGCGGACCCACCGTACTTTTTGGATGAGAACAGCATCGGAAAGATTCCGACGAAAAAAATTTCTAAGGAGGTCGAGTGATTCGGAGCCTTAAAGAACGACCCGATAAAATCAACACCGCTGTCATCGAGCTGGGCGATGGGGGGAGCCTGACGTCGACAAAACGGTACTTTCATGGAGGAAACCACAACCCGAAAGAAAAAACCACTTCCGAATTTGTAATGAGGATTTGGGAGTAGGCCGGCCCGTCGGGCTAACACCCCCGCAATCTAAAATCGAATCTTCCGGGAGAAAAAAAGGAAAGTTGAACTAAGTACTGAAGCCACAACCGGCACAGAGCGTCAATATGAGCGTGGGGTTGTGAAGCCTTGCGGCTGTCCGATTTGATAGGGAAAAGGAATGGCAGTTTTTCGTCAGGAAGGACGAGCTGGGGAAGTAGAATCAAGCCCGCTGAAGGGGAAGATGGCGAAAAAATTGAATGCCACTCGGTGGAGGAACACGGACAAGGGTGACAACGTCCGGAAATACGCAACAGCCTGGGGGGAGGCAGAGTCGGCGCTTGAAAAAGGGGGGGACGCATCCTCGGAGTGGGGCAGCTTGAATAGGGTTCGTGGAGAACAAAGAAAGTGCTAACGAAAACGGAGAAATCGTGGGGAGCCAAGAAAGATTCCCCTGACAAGACGAGTAAGGCTGGTGAGAGACGAAAGCACTGAGCGAGGGCAACCCATCAGCGGGGAGGGTTCATAGAACGCAATAAAAGGAACAATCTGGGCGTGTAAGAAATGGAATTCGCCCAATCCAGAAAGAAAGGCAAAGTGATTTATTCCCTCTAGTCGTAACGCACAATAGGAAAGTCCGGGGAGTTTTTCGCGTAGGGTGAATTAATAGAAATATTGCGACTTAGGTCGAGAAGAAGTAATAAATACACACAGATGTCAAAGGGCCAAGGAGTCACACCCAGAAACGAGGTATCGACCCGGACCTCGTGGGAAGGGGGAAGGATAGATAGAACGAACGTTGTCAGGAGCGCTTCGCCCCGGGTGACTCCTGTCCATGCCTTCACAACTCGCAGGGGGGGCTGCTGAGGCGATCTGAAAGGGGCGAAAAATGGACGTCGAGGCAAAATTTCTATAAAAGAAAGGCGAGGAAGAGGAGCTGCGCGCTTACTGACAGTTCTGTTTTGGCAGAGACTGGGAAATGTTTGGAACTACATACAGGCGTTGTGGGCTTCCCGCTGGAGGTAACGGGTTCGGGAGCCCATTTAGTTCGTGAGCCCGAATTACATGAGGGGGGCTCTGAGGAAGATCGCCGGAGGCGCCGAGTCAAATAGGGAAGCACGTGAAGGAGGAAGAAAAGGATTAGTAGAAAGTCCACAAAGTAACTAAAGGCACAGGGGCACAGAGAAATTCAGGTCTCTGTTCAAAGTAAGAAATGGAACTCCGTACAAGAACGAGAGAGTTCGAGAGATATCGCCCGAGAGGATCGACCAACGGCGGCATCTGCACGCTCACAAAGTGTCAAACACTACTCTCAGACTTAGAGAGATAGAGGAAGTGAAAAAACGGGCAAACTGCTAATGGCTTGGTCCCCAAGGGGATAGCAGGATGCAAGGTATGATCGAAGGGGTTTCAAGAGAGGCAGATAAAGAATCTACTAACAAAACACGCACGACCAGGGAGAGGCACAGGTTGGAAACTGCCCAGAAACAGACATCCGATCCCGGTTTTGTATTCAAGACTGACCCTTGAAATAAGAGCAGACTGAGGAGGGAAATCGGCGTTGGAGAATCACATATAGCACACACAAAGAGGAAGGAGGAGAAGAAGTCCCTGCTCCACCGAAGACACTTCCCATAAGAGGCGGAGGCTTTTGTACCTTTTTAAAAAAGGAGAAGGACCAGGATATGATGAGGTGTAAGGGACAAAGACGTGCCCTAGCTTGAGGAGGATGAGGGGTGTAGACTATCAGGCTGTTTGCCTCGAAAACCGGCTTAGACCCATAATTGGTCAGGAAGGGGAGAATCCCCGCACGCATGTGAAGATCAAGGGGGTAAAAAAGAAAGTGCAGGGGAGATTTTTTCATGAAGAAGCTTGAGCCGTAGGGAACACGAGCACGAGGGGACGAATCCTTGGTGAGGGCGATCAGCTATTTCCAAGGAGAGAAGGGATCAGGATCCTCTGGAGTTACGGAAATTATCAAGCGTCCCACTGAGAAGTCGATGTTGTCACTGCTTGGCTGAGAGGAAACTGATACGGGCCTTCCTCGTTAAGCTGGATTAATTGCCCGGCATCCTGGGACCTACGGAATGTAGAGGGACAGAGAATGACAAAATCGCAGAAGAATTCGGGCCTGCAAAACCCTCTGAGGGCAGAAGCCGGGGCGGTCTCTCTAAGTTTAAAAGAAAAAAGGGAAATCTCTATTGCTTCCAACTGACCAGGAACTTTGTAAAAAAAAAAAAACTTAACAGGACGCGAGGGAGGGAAAGCGAAATGCATTTACTAAAATTTGCCGCGCCATTTCAAAAGAGGGATCTGCGAGGTCAACAATTTTTTGGGGGGTGGGGGGGGGGGGGGGGGGGGGGGGGGGGGGGTGGGGGGGGGGGGGGGGGGGGGGGGTGTGGGGGGGTGGGTGGGGGGGTTTGGGTTAGAGAGAAGGGGCACATCGGCACCTTGAACAAAGGAAAAGAAGGGAGACAAGTTATTCCAGAGGTCAGTAACACCGGACCAGATGATTTGCCCTGAGAGAAGCTCTCACAGTGAGAGAGGCTGTGTCGAGGGAGGGGGGGGTTGGGGATTTGTCATTACAAGACTTCGAATAGCACGGCACATCGAGAGAAAAGAGGACAAGAATGGTTTGGAGGAGTAAACCGACCGCATATCTTTAATAATACATGCAAGGTCTCTGAGAAGGGGGGGGGGGGTAGCTTCAAAAAGTCTGAACGAGGATGGACATGTTTTCAGTAGGAACCAGAGGAAGGGTTCCGGCTTCAAAGCAAAGCAGTATCGAAAAAGTAATGCCGGTGTGGGGGGGGGTCATTTAAGAAGGAAAAAACAAAGGATGTCTCCGGGGGAATGCAAGGGCTTTAGCAGAACAGGACAAAAAGGAAAGGGAATCTCGACATAGGACGAGGGGTCCAGGAAAAGCCACGTCAGACGCCAGATGCCTAAAATGGAAAGAGGCCGGAGATAGAAGTGGTCAAAAGACTGCGTGGGTATTGTGGAGGAGAAAGGTGTCTTCGCGGGATGACGGGACGGCAAAAACTCCATTTCATGCAGAGAGCGACAAAAGACTCTGAAATGGGAGGCAGAAAGCGCACTTCTTCATTCAGAAGAGGAAAGAAGTACTTCCGACCACAAGGAACGAGTTGAAACCAGATCGATGACAATCGGTGTCGTCACGGGTATTGCGTGAGTCGGTCAAATTCAGTCGAGTAAAGAAAGAAGGGAATTTTAATTCGACGAAGGGGTGTTGAAGGGGGACAGGAAGGGACGAGAAAAAAGCTCCCCGCATCAGTGGGGGTAGCCGTGGTAGAGTCCTTGCCAGTGACGGGGGACGGTCGGGATACTTTCAACAGAAAGGGGAAAAGGGGGAACAGGGGGAGGGGGCTAAGCGCCAAAATGAATTTTACTCTATGAAAGACTTGGTGGGGGACGGGGGAGGGGAATGATGGGGGGGACGGGGCGAAAACCGTACTGCAATTCCTTCCGAAAAATGAGGCGGGAAAATCTGTAGGGAAAGAGAACGGGTTCTTCCATCCAAAAGGCAGGGGTTTTGAATCAAAGGAGCTGAATCATCCGCGATCATCGGGAGATCAAAGACAGGCGCCGGTCGCTACGCCACATTGGAGTGGGCCCTTCGGTAGGAAGAGTTGGACTGCCTTGCTGCCTGTCGGAAGAGACGAGGAGCAGGAAAGAAGCGAATCACAACAAGGAGAGAGGAAAAGAAAAAGCGAAACTGTTGAAGAAGAGAAACCTACTCACGCTAATCAGGAAACCGACAAGGCAGCACCACAACTATAATGTACAGTGGCTGCAAGAACGGAAAGGTGGGAGTATCTCCCGAGAAAAGGGCTCTGTGGGAACGAAGGGAGGTATCTCTGGATATTCATCGCACGTTGGGAGCAGGGAGGGAACCAAGGGTACTTTTTTTGCTGGAACCAAGTCGAAGGAAAAAAAAAACGATTCGAAGGACAATTTTTGCGGAATGCTGGGGTTTTTAGCACTCAGGCAGCTACTCTACCCCGAGAAAAAACAGTACTCCATCTGTGAAGCAAAGGATTTGGGATGGCGCAGGGACAACTGTAAGACATTTTTGTGGAACCGGCCGCCGTTAAACACACTTAGGAGATCAAGAAGAATGATAACGATGTGGATAGTTTCTCCTATGGACGGTCACCTCTTTCGGAGAACACAGAAAGTCAATCAAGCGAGAGGAATGACCGGCCGAACATGATGAGGTACTAAGACAAGAAAACTATTCGAATTTCTCGCAAAGATGCCATCTATAGACGCGAAGCTGGCTGTCTCCGAATGAGGGGCTGAGGAGCATGGGAGGGGGGTGAGGAAAGAATTCCGAGACGGGGGTGAGATTAGCGGGGAGGCAAACTGAAAGAGGGCAGACGTGGAATCCAGAATCGAGTTCACGCAACAACGAAGTGGGAAAAAAGTGAAATACTCTACTTGAAAGGAATTGACCTGGCAATGTCTTCATATTCGACAATAGGGACCGACAGCCGAGTAGATGTCAGTTTGTAGTCATAGACGAGAAAGCAGGGAGAAAAAGACATGCTACAGGTTTTTCTACCGAAAAGAGGGGCCTTATAAAAAAAACTCCACAGAAGTCAAGGCTGTTGAGCGACTACGAGGCACAGAAATCAAGGGGCAACATCCTCATCTTTATTTTTGAGGGGAAGGGGGAGGACAGGAATCAGCTTGGAAGGACGAAATGGGGAAAAGATCTAAGACAAGGGGGTATGGAGCAGCTATGCGGTCAGGGTTAGGCACCCGAGAGGGAAATCGTCGATCTTGGCGCGCGTGTAAAAAGGGGAAAAAATAGAACGGCTGGGGGGAATAGCACGGAAAAAGCTAAGGCAGGAAAAAACCCTTACTAGCAAACCATGAAACGCGCTAAAAGCCTGAGCATCTGGGGGGAAGGTTTGAGAGTCACTTAGGGGGGGCAGGGGATCGCTTCGCGAGTTTACGGTCTATCCGAAAGGAGACGTTTTGGGAGAGGAGACGAGATTACCGCTGATGGACAGGACTGCAGAGGTGGGAGGGAAAAAGCGTTCGCCATGGCGGGCTATATTCTCTCGAGGTAGAGGATTTTGGGGTACACATTCTCTCGAAGGGGGGAATTTTGGATTACAGGGAGTCGTTCAGGAGGACTCTCAGGTAAGAGGTCACCTGGGAAGTTCACCCCGAAGCGGGGCTTCAGGGGGGCTATTTTCGACGAGGGGAAAGGGATCGGGACGGAAGGGTCTGACTATAATCTGAACTGGAAGCACTACTTGGGAGAGAAGGAAGATTTTCCATAGAGAGGGCTGGGGGGAGAACTCTATTCATCGGAGATTGGAGGGGAGTAACGACAAGGGAATTAGCCAGTCCTGAGTTCGAGACCTTTGGCTACAGCGCGACAGCGGGGGCCTATACTCCTCCATCGTCAACAAATAATCGGTCAGACCCTGGGAGTGGCACCGAGCGAGATCGAGGAAAAAGTCACAACGAACGGGCACAAGATTTCTTGGTCAAGAGGGAAGAAAGGGGGAACGATTCTCCAAAATCAGGAGAAAGATTGGGATGGGGGGGTCAAAGGGCGCGGGAAAGAGAAATAGAGGGACGAACACAAAAAGAGAAGGAGGGGAGAGGTAACATTAAGGTCATAACCGGGAAGGGGTTAAGGACCATTCACGGACCACAAATGGAAAAGATCGACGGATGGTAATGGAGGAGTTTTTAGATGACCTCTCTCAACAAAAAGGAGGGGAAATATAATAGAGGGGGGGAAAAAGAAATACAAGAAAGGCCCATCCTCTAGCTGCTCGGGAAAGTTGAAAGAGGCCGGAAGACACACAACGGGGAGGCTGGGGGGGATTCAGAGTCAGACCTTGCCCCTCGGGCTCGTAGCTGTGAGGGGGGGGGGGGAAGAAAGGATCTGGAGAGGGTTGAAAACTGGAAGAAGTAGGAAAGAAAGAGGACTTGGGGTCCGAGAATGGAGATCAAGGTAAAAAGCAATAGAAGTGCCGCAGTGTCCGAGTGGGGGGGGAGCTTGGATCGTCGTACTCACATGGGGGCATATGCGGTTTCGAGGCGGCCAGAGCATGGTCGTCGATACAATGGAGGAAAAGAGTCATTTTAGAGGCCATTGGGCGCAACCAAGACGCAGGAGATTAAGGCGAGGCACGCGAGGGACCTGAGGTAGGGACGAGGGGATTCTTTGACTGCCATCGGTGGAAAAAAGCAGCGGAGGGCCGTCACGTGCCGTAAAAAGAGGGAGAAGAAGAACGTCGGGGCTTTACCCTCCTAAGCACAAATAGGAAGACCGTAGGGGGGGGGGATGGCCTACCCCTTGAGGAGCCAGGTCACAAGGCTCGCGAGACGGGAAGAAAAAGAGTCTCTTTTTTAAGAAAAAGGATAGGAGGGTACCCAAAAACCTCCAGTCGTAAGAGTGGAAAAGCAAAGGGGCGAACGTCAATGTAAGCCCTTTTGCAGCGACTCAAGCCGCGTTCGAGCCCGCGAGTATGTGACGGGAATGGACAGTCACCGTACAAAGGAGAGACGAAAAGTGATCTAATTGGACAAAGATGCAAGGGGACCGGAGATAAGGAGTTCGTCATGGGGACCGGTGAGGGGGCGGAAGGGGAAAATGAAAATTTTCTGGCTGTTCATGACACGATCGAAGAGTTTCGATCAAGGAGAAATATCTACATACTTAAGGAGGAGGGGGGGACGGGAATAGCTCGGAAGCCAGTGCTCCGGTGGAGGGGAAATTCTTAAAGACCCGAGGAATGCATTGTTTTTCCCATGGCAAGGCAGATATTCCAAAAAAGGGGGTAGGGACCGAGCGGACATGGGAAACTCGTGGGAGGGAGAAACAACCTGCCGGTGTAGGTGTGTGTCTCCGGTAGTGGGGGAAGGATGTCGCAGTTGGAAGCACGCTGGGGATTGCGGGGGAGCTACGACAAAAGAAGATGAGGGAGATCATCTAACTGAATAACGACAATCAAAAACGAGGAAGAAAGGGGGTCAATGCCTTAAAGAGGTTCAATTTTTACTGGGGGAAGGGGAAAACTTTGTCGATGAACCGGGTCTTGGGGGTAAAGGGGGGTGGCCGAAATGGGGGGCACGATCGGGCGATACGGGGAAAACATTCCAAAAAACGAGAGATTTATTCGCAACCACCTGAGGAAAAAAAAGGGCAGAGGAGTTAGGGCAGCCACCCCCCCCCCCCCCAAAAAAAGGGCCGGGGGGGAAAAACATCTTGAAAGCTCCGAAGACCTCGTTGTAGGGTGAGTAGGACCCATTTCAGGAGGAGGGTTACGGGAGGGGAGGGAGAGGAAAGGTTTGTAACCACGGCCCGCCCAGCAGAATGAGCCCGCTCGCAACATCGGTATCAAAGGGGTATCCGGTAGACGGGACCGTTCTGGCCACGGTGGAGAAAGGAGAGGCACTTCACAAATTTGGAAAGGGTGACAGGTGGGAGCAGGTTACATCAAAAAAGAAGGGGGGGCTGCCCGCGGAAAGATGGGGACCTCTGGTAGAGGATGGTCGGAGGAGCTCTTGAGTTGGGAGAACATCCGTACTGAGCAGACCAAATTTGAACTGAGGAACGAGGAGCGGTTTCTTCAAACAAAAAAAGGGATGCAATCCCACCGTTCGCTGAAAACGGACGGAGCTGGTCCGTGGAAAGAAAAAGGAAGACAGTCCCGCCGCGAGAACGAAAGTTGGGGGGGACCCGGATTATTCCTTAGAAACGTTTGTTGAGGGAGTTGCTGCTGTCGTTTGGAAAAAATGCGGGGACAACAGGGAATCGAAACAACACAAAGAAAAAGGAGAAAAAGAGATATCGCACTTGGAAGGGCGAGAAGAAGAGAACGCGTCCCTGATCAACGAACGAAAAAAGGGGCGAACAACTATCATAAAACAAGGACTTAGGAAGCGCCTTGGCCAGAAGTAGCGGAGTAAACGCAGAGGGCTTGAGGAAAATTGGTTCTTGAAGTAAGGAGGAAGTGCATTCAGCGCAGAATTAAGAGCAGTTTCCGGCCCACAGGAAGGGGGGAAATCAGGAATCTACACCACTATGAAGGCTAACAGGTTGGAGGATGGGGGTGGAGGAAAAAAGCACGCTCTCTACCGCGCCATTACCGCAACCAGCGGTCATCAGACGCTGCGGCACAAAAAAGGTCCGCGCGTGACTTAAAACGAAGAAAACTGGAACTGAGGGCAAATTTGTGCATGTGCCTGGGGCGCAGACCCAATCAAACAAAACAGGAAAAAAGAACATGCTACAACTTGGGATAGAGGGCAGAGAGGGTTGATGAGGGAAAGCGGGTCCGGACTTCAAAATAGCGAGCGGCTGTTCCGTCTACGACGTAGTGTTTTACTGACTAGCCAGAAGAAACACAAAGGTCATCGAGCTCGGGGGGGGCAAACAGCCGTGGAGGGGATTACGAATTATGGGAGGAAAGGAAAAAGAGGGGGTGACATACGGTCATGGATCGGTTCGGGCGAAGAACGGGAGGGAAAGACTTTAGTGCCAGAGGGTTTGAGAGAAAAAAAGAGACAAGAAAGAGGAACATCGGGGGGGGGGTCACGCCAGACCAGACAGCGAGGAGACTGACTTCAATACTCTCCGAAGGGGTTGACACTTGCCAAAGGGCAGGTTTCTTCGCCAGGGAGGAAGTGAGGCCCTTCGAATTCTAGGATTGTCAGAATGAGGTCGGGCGCCGAAGCAAACATCAGTGCGAACGCAGGCGTGAGAAACGGAGAAAGAAACCCGGATACAGACAAAACCTTCATTCTGCTCAGAGGAAGGAAATCACTGTTCAGAAGGCGGCTGCAAAAAGAAGCCTCGTAGTTCAAGGAGGAAAAAAATGCCAATCAGGCGGGCGTTACGATGGTGAAGGGACCCACGACTAAAGGAAAGGGGGATGGAGTGCGCGCTATGGTCGGAGAGGACGTTAGTTTCATTCCATAAGAGGGGGTAAAGAGGGGGGACATCTTGTTCGGGCGAGGAGGGCGTGAAGGGTCAAGGGGGGGGCAGGGTTCCTGACCAGCGAACTTTATACCGAATGGCGTAGAGCCAAAGACGAGCGCACCCATGAGAACAGGTCTTCAAACGAGAGGGGGCAATGGGACGGTGTAGGCTCAAGAGGAACTAACGTTGTCAACCCGAACGAAGGGGGGTAACACGCGGTGAACATTTCCGGAGCACAAAAAAGGCGACGTTTTGCCTGAAAGAGACGGGGGAAAGGTTGGACTGGGCGGCGGAAATGGCGTTCTCCATGCTGTCGATGAGCAGAGGCATGACAACGCGTGCGGGTTTGGGGGCACAGGAGATCTCTTGGAGGGGACGAGGGCGAAACCTTCTGCTGTCAGGGGCCCTAGAGCGAGGGACATTTTTCTGAGTCGCCCGCAGAGTGAAAGAGGAGGAACAGTGTGCGAGGGACTAGCGTTAGGCACTAGGCTGTGAAAATCAGAGAGCAAGTGAAGGAAGCGAGAAGGCATCACAAAAAGGAAGTTCCCTCCCGACGAAAACCCTCATGAGACCGGAAATAGAACGGACTCTCGGTCTGTCGCTGGTTCAGTCTAAGAAGGAAGGACATGGATCGTAAAAGGACCGGGGGTACGTTGTCTCGCATACAGCCAGAAGATAGAGGAAAAAACGGAAGGAATTCTTCACCACTTGAGGTCACTAAGAGATAACTAGAATGGGGAGAGTCAGAGTACACCGGAGAGGACCATGGTTTTTCCGACGTGATATTCAAATGAGGCCTTAATGCGCAAAACTAGGGGGAAAAAGCTGTCTAGACATACACATCAAAAGACATCCACAAGCGCCGAGGCACGCCTGGAAAATGCCGACAAGACCTATCCCGTGGTGTGATTCATTATTATCAGCCGGTGAGAAAGAACTCTCGGATGTGGAGGATGG
>Ga0179593_1405119_pt1 | contig 10356 bp, 14 predicted proteins | sample CZODoug2_1_08_16_FD_185931 | JGI IMG/M metagenome (GOLD analysis project Ga0179593, IMG submission 185931) | Vadose zone soil fungal communities from Angelo Coast Range Reserve, California, USA - CZODoug2_1_08_16fungal (PacBio error correction) | ecosystem: Environmental > Terrestrial > Soil >...
GTAAAAAAGGGTACGCTGGAAAAAGAGTACCAGGCGCACGGGCACCGCCTCGACGGGAGGCCTCGATGTCTGCAAGGGAAGAGGGCTCCGTGGAATCGCAGGATTACTCGATGAACGAGGCGGGGGAGAAAATAAATCGCCCTCATCCAGTCATACTCATCGCCATAAAGAGAGATAAAGAGAGACGTTTGTCTTTCAACGGCAGGACTGAGAAAAAAACCACCTTGGTCATAGCTATCGGGGGTAGACGGAAGAGGAAAAGAAGGAAAACCGGACCGGGCTCAGGTGGAGACTGCCTCAATGGCACGAAAGGAAAAAAAAGGACTATAACGACGCTAATTCTCTAATCAGGAAAGGAAAGGGCCCAACATAAACAAAACATGGAGAAAACTTCATGACGGGGGCCACTCCTTACGGCAAAAGAAAAGAAAGCAGATCGAATCGCTCAGCACCACCGCGGATCGAGCGTTAGGCCAGAACTGACGGAGAAACTTGAAAGGAACTAGGAAATAGTTCCACCTGGGAAAGCCATGGGAGAGAAAAGAAAAGATGGAGCCTTAAGATATCATCGAAAGGTAGGAGGGGGGTCCACACATTCTCCAGTAATCCTGTAAGGAAAGAAGACTGAATTGTACTATTGCTCCCACCAAGATGGGACAAGAAGGGGAACCCTTGCGAAATTGCGAGAAATTTTCTGCATCACCAGCCCAGGCACTCACCCAAAAGACCTGAGGCTGTCGAGAGCGAAATAAGGGGGGGGTCCGTCAGCCGTTGAGCTGGAAGGACAGGCAGCACTCGGCGAAAGACCGAGGGGGGACGAGCTATGATCTTGCGGAGGGAAAAAAAAGGGGAAATCCAGCAAGAAGGTGTCCGGGTCTAAGAAAGAAGGGAAAGTGCAAGTCGGTCCCTCCTCATCGGGCGACTCCAAAAAAAACTACAGGGAAATAAATCTTGTATCTACGGGAGAAAAAAAAAGGAAAAAGGGTCTGGGGGGGGAAATTTCGATCACTTGAATCCACGTGCATAGGGGGAATGGTGGGTCGGGGGCAAGCGTCGTTGCAGACGCAAAGGAGACGTCCTTCGTCTCCGATCCCAAAGTGGAGAGGGATGGTTTCCTCCTAAGAAAGGAAAGGGGGGTAGTCTGCGTCCTGGTCGGTATCTCATGTTAGGAGGGGAAACAAGGTAAAGGATCTTATTTCTCCGTCAACGTGCATTGGATGATCAGATCTTCGAAAGGAAAACCTCCAGGCCTCAGGGGGGAAAACAAATCGCGGGGACCGTTAAAACCCACAGCAAATAAAAAAACTCTCTCGCAATTGGAAAGAAACGAAGGCACTCTATTGCCGCCAGGGGGGGGAACGACAGACAAGGGGGGGGGGAACGAAGGGCCATCCGTCAAGAAAAAAGTTCAGCACAGCAATGTGAGACGGGACCGGACCATCTTGACCGGGCGGTGCGGGCCGCCCCGCCAACAAAAAGTCAGGGGGAATCCACTCTTCTTAAGGATCATCTTAGGAGGAAAAAGAAGGGGGCTGGCCAGCACATTCTGGATGATCATTTAAGGAGGAGAATGTCGATTGCACAACGGCTGATTAAGGTGCGGCGTCGGAAAACAAAAAACGGGTCGTGGCGTTTTTGGAAAGGACGGCTTAGAGAGTGCCAATCGGAAAACGGGGGGAAAAAACTTCAGGGCGCGCAGGAAAGGGGACGAAAATCTATAAACTCCAAAAAAAGACATGGGGAGACCGATGTACGGCCCAATCTGCCTGGGGGGAGGTAACAGCATAAATACAGTTCTAAACATAAGGAAGAATTAGAGCCACTTCGGCTCTTGCTTCGAGGAGAGGGAAACAATACTGCCAATCAGCCACGGCAAAACGAGGCGATTTAGGGCAACCAATAAAAGTGTTTTTCCTTTCAGAGGGGACAGAAAGGATGAGGGAAGGGAGAACGACCTGCGGCACTCCTCAATCTACTATTGAAAAAAACTGGAATTTACTCCCAATCTACTTCTCGAATAGAAGAAAGCAACCACGTAGTATGAGGGAAAGGGAGTTTAGGGAGAACTTAGTTTGAGGAAAAGGGAAACTGCAATCACGCCGAAGATGGAGCGGAGCAGGGGGAAGTACGCATTTGGTGGGGTTGTCACCCGAAGAAAGAGATGGAAGTCGGCCAATAAAACAGGTCGTGCACAGGAAGAGGGTACATGCGATGAAGGAGTCCTTCCTGGCGGACACCCATCGTCATCCCTTCGGGAAGAGAAGAGGGAAAGGGTTTCGCCGCGAATTTGCGGAATTGAGGGGGGGAAAAAATTTGCGGGGACCAGCACAAAAAAAAAAGGTGTTCAAGAGGTCGCTCATTTCTTGGGGCGAAAAGGGGGGGTAGGAAATGAACCTGCAAGCACCTTCAGTGGGTCCGGGGAGAAAAAGGCCCCCCACTGACGGTAGTGGGAGAAAGCTGCACGAAGGGGTTTCCCGGAGACACAAACACAAAGGACTTGCGTTCGCGAGAGAATACCGGAAGCTAAGAAGGGGTGGCAATTCCTCGAATTCTCAGGGAAAGGGGAAAAAAGGGACATCATGACTGATGCAAAAAAGAAAAGGGGTCCCTAGAAGATCTTGCGAAGAGGGAGGCGCTGATGCGGGGCAGGAACCCAACTACCCGTAAAGAGGGGAGGATCAGGGACCCTTCCGTCTTCAAAAAGGAAAGGACGGGGGAACCCAAGGACGGGAAAAGGGAAGAAACGGGGTAATTTCGGCAACCGTCAGAAAAGTGTCGCGACAAGGGAACAGGGGCGCTTGAAGGATGCTGGGAGAAAAAAGCGTAAGCTCAGGTCTCTGGTCGAATGGCGGCGGTTTTTCACTGAAGAGGCTCGAGTCATCAAATTCAACAAGAGGAAGGGAAAAAGATAAAGGGGTGAAACACGGATGAAATTCCCAAAAGCGAGTTTTTCAGTAGCCGCTCAAAGGGCCAAGGGAGGGACATCCTGGCTCGCTAAGAGAAGGGAGTGCAAGAGCAGGACACGCTCCAACCGGAAGGAAAACTTCATTTCCGGCTCGCACAAAACGATCACAAGGGCCGGGAGCGGGGTCAAGAAGCAAGGATCACGAGCTCTCCTCCGCGCAAACGGGGTCAAGGTTGTTTTGCGGAGAAGGACGAATGAGGAGTATACCGGAGTGGTAGCGTCGGCGAGAGGGAAATTTTCGGAGGGAGAAAGGCCGCAAAAAATTGAAGAGCCTCATCAGGGGGGGGGATGCTCGTCCGGCGCGTGAACTTCAACTCGAAAGGAAAAAGAACATCGAAAAGACACGGAGGGAGAAAGAGAGCCGATCGATCTGAAGGTGGGGTAAGGAGTAACTTTTGGGAGGTCAGGAAGGGAAAGGGAAACGCATGAATTGAAAGGGTCCAATTGGATCATCGTCAATTAGGAAAGAACTGGGGTGGCGCCAGGAGTACCTGTGGGGGGACCATGGGTTATCACTACCAAAAATCAAGGGGGCGAGTTTCTTTGATCCTCCATGGGGGGAAAAGGGAACACTCCTGGCATGCACAAAAGAAAGAACCAGGCGGGCTGTTTTCTACCGCGCTCGAAAAAGGAAAAAAGTGGTGCTTATCGAGGCGCTCCGCCTGGTGATGCGGCAGGAAAACAATGAAAAACCGGGGCGCCATTTTGTTCTATGGCTGTGGGGGGGGAAGCAGGGCCTTCTCTCGAAGAGGGGAAGCTCTGCAGAGGGGAGTGACTTGAAAATCTCGCACAGCGGGTCCGGTGAAAGAGGTGGCCGCACGGAGAGATCGCTCTGAAAAACCAATGGAGAGGTCTGCTCGCCCTACGGAGTGGGGGAAAGATGACGTGCTGTCGAAAAATTATGGGGCGAAAGGCGGGTTCTGGAAATCGAGGAAGCGGAGGAGCCGGCGTACACACCGATCGCCACCAAAAAAAACTGAAAAGGAACGATGCCGTGCACTTGGCAGGCAGGAAGGGGAAGGACAGTGCGACATCGGCGCCTAGCAACAACGGAGTAAGGAAAAATGAAGGAAGGGCGCGCAAGGAGTAGGGGAAAGGGCAACTTCGCCGGGGGGGGAACAAAAGCCGAAAGTGAGCCCCGAGGGAAAATGGGTCGACGGTATCAAAAAGGAGACTGAGGGAAAGAAAGGAGAAACACATAAAAAGAACCGATCTCCAGCGCATCGTGGGAGATGAGCGGGGTGCTTTAAAAGACCTGGAGGGGGAGGTGGCATAAGATCCTTTTATATCGAAGGCTCCAATCGATGAAAACTGACGAATTGGGGATCAGATCTCACAAAGGAAGAGCTGTCTAAATTCTCTACTATGTTAAAAAAAGATCCACACATAGACAATGTCGGAACGAGGCTGGATTCCGGGAAAGGCTCCTACTTCACCAAGAAAAGAAGACTGAAGATCAGCACACCTGGAGATAAACCAAGACGACAAGTCAAGCAAGGAAGGAGGGCCAGGAAATGGTTTCTAATTCCCATTATTTCAAAATAAAGGGAGGTAGCACGAGGAGGGGGGGTCTGAGAAATAACCATCCGTACTGAGAGAAAAATTCGCGTACTCCTGTGCGGGGCACAACCAAGATGCCAGAGAAAGTGAGAGGGGCTCCCACCATATTTTCCTCCATGGGGAAAAGGAAGAAAGGGGTGCTGAATGAGGGCCTCCCCCAGGCCAAACTCAAAAAAAATAGCCTCGGCGGTCGAGAGCAGACTGAACGGTTGGGGGTCCTTCCGTTTATCGTCCTTGAAACACGGCTCGAGGGAAAGGGGGATACCAAGCTTTCTATATCCTTGAGGGGGAAGGAGGTGGGCGGCAAGACCCGAAAGGTGCAGGGAGCGCGGCCGCAAAAAAAAGTAACGTAGGGGAACAAGGAATCCTCCTCAGAGGAAGCTGACGTCAAAACGACGAGGGGGACCGCTTGAGCATCAGGGAAGAGCTCGGTGAAAATGTGAGGAGGGGTTTGTTTTCGTGGGATCACGGGACGCGCTGTCTCTAGGATTGGGAAAGTCTCCGGTAATGGGCAGCAAAAGAGGGGGGAACGACACGGTGATAGCGTGCTGGAGTCATACACGGCAGGTACTATCTAAAGAAGGCCCGAAAAAATTCCCTGTAGCGGCGTCTGACCAAAGGACCAGGAAATTCGCTGAGAAGGCGGGGGGGGAGGTTTCCCAGGGGGAAAAAGGGATGAGATTTCATAATGCCCGCGTGCAGGTATAGCGAACAGCCGGGCCGGCAAAAGGGGGTTCAAAGAAACCCAGGGACTTGGGGAGGCCGGGCACCGCATCCTTCATTAAAGGAGGCTAAAGGGACGAGACTGCCGGGAGTAAAGCCGCCGGGGAAAAAATACTGAGATTGCCCGTACACCTGGGGCCTTGGGGAGGGTCCAAAAACATATATGGGAAAATACGGGGTTGAGAGCAGCCCCTTTCCAGGAAGGGGCGCCCCCGCACTCAAGCATCGGTCTAAAAGTAAGGGGAGGAAACGCCTCAGGCCTTTGCCATCAATGGGGAAAGAAATTGGGAAAAACAATTTCGAGAATGGGAAATGGAAAAAACAACAGAAACTGTGATCCCGGTCGTATCGCAAACCGGCCGAAGTCGCGGGGCGTGGGCGAAGCAGATAAAAAGGCAAAAAAAACCGTCATTTTTTGGCCTTAAAAGGGAGAAAGTATTCAGGACAGCGGCTTTGGCCTTTCCTCACAACAAGGCCGGGGAAAACACGGCCATTATACTCGGGGGGGAGGTGCCATTTCCAGGTGGCCTGGTAAACCCGCATAGCCAGTGGAACTCAAAATTCCGCAAGTCCGCCGCACCGTCGGCTCGAGATGGATTGACAGGAGCAAACAAACTGCAGGGGGACCGGCATCGCTGGTTCGTGGAAAAGACGGCACGACAGTGGGACTTAAATGCCAGATACGGATGGGGGCTGCTTAAAAAAGGAAAGGGAGACATTCCTCGCTAAAAGGTTCGGCGGTATAACCGGGGAGGAAGGTCCATTAACCGACAAATCTAACGTGAAAGAAGAAAAATCAACAACAACAAAAAAGGAAAGGAAAGGGAGGAAAGGATTTGGGAAGGATTGAAAGGGCCCAGCTCGTGGGAGAAGTGAGAAAAAGGACTGGAGGAGATCTGGGAGCTTGGTCCGAAGAAGAAAACGGACATTGAATTGCTGGAAAGGAAAAGGCGGAGTCTTTCGAAAAAAAAAAAAAAAACCCGCGGCCCTGATGCAGGGGATTGAAGTGCAGTCGGAAATCAAAAAAGAGAATCCTGCGAAGCAGGGGGAAAATGGGAAAAGGTTCAATTTTCGAAAAGGTAGGAGAGACCAAAAGCAAGAGGGGGCGTACAGGTGAAAAGGCGGTTGGAGGACGTTTAAATGCTGCAAACGGTATGTGAGGAATTTGTCCCGCGAGAACGGGAAAAAAGGTAAGGGTCTTGTGCGAAGATACCAGGGGTCCTCGCCGCACCAGGAGGGAATGGAAAAACGCTCAGCCAAAAGCGCCAGCCCAATGCAGGCCGTTTCAAGAAAGAAGCTCAAGAGAATTGAAAAAGTCTTCATCCGCATGGTGACTGCTCGTGAACGGAAGAAGAGAGCGGAAAAAAAAAGGAGGGGCGCGTGAGGCGGGGCGAACGAAGCGGCACCGGAAGACGGTCCGACCCCTGAAAAAAAATAGGAAAAAAGAGCTGCTGGTGCGGGCAACCAAGGGGGGAAGAAAAGGATCTTAATATGGAAAGGAGGACATAGAGACAGTACTGGCTCGAACCTGGCGAAGAGGGCGTCTGTGCTGGGATGAAAAAGAAAGCGAAGGGGTGGATTAATCGGCTTGGGGAAAGGCTCTTCGCAGCGGCTAAATCCAAGAGAAATCAAATCCAGTGTGGAATGCCTGGAAAAGCGATGGGACCCCCTTGCAGATGGAAAAAAACACCGCCATGGCGGAGGGAAAACTGCTCAGGATGGGAATTGATAGGGAAAGAAAGCACTGAAGACACAAGGGCTGTCTGAAAATACTCTGGGGCCAAGAAAAATCAAAAAAAGATCGTGACAAGAGGGAGGAAGTTTAGAGACAAAAATCCAACAACTCTACAAGGGGGAGGAAGGAATCTCCTCGAGCAAGCGGCGTGGTCACGGGTGTGTGGGGGGGGGAACCCATCTCAGGGGAAAGAAACGAGATGATCCGGCATCGTTGTTAGGGCGGCAAAACTGGCTGAGCGGAAGATCGAAGAAGACCGGATCATGATGCTCCTCATCGTGAGGGGAAAAAAAAAGAAAGACTAGTTACGGCAGGGACTCAGGAAGACCAAAAATTAAACAAAAAAGGGGAGAAGCAGAAAAGGAAAGCAAACAGATGCGATTCTCTTGGCGGAGTTCCTGAGCCGCCATGTCGTTCCGAGGCAATGTAGATTTCAAGGACGGGGATGGAAAAATCTTGGTGTGAGAACATCGAAAATCCAGTGGCAGATAGCATGATAACAGTGGGGGGTGAGAACCCCCCCCACCCCCCAAACCCCCCCCGAAATGTATTCTCTACGGGGCGAACAATGAAGAGGGGAATTTGATGAGGAACACCGGCTGAATAGGGGCATTGCACAACTCTAAGAAAAAAACTTGTTCGGGACGCCGCGCTCCCTGAAGAGGGAAAAAGGAATGAACAGGGGCCTCGAAGGAGGCTAAAGGGGTACTGGAATGCAACGGTTCCCCGGCATAAACAAAAGAAACATGTGTTTCTATGCGGTGGACGAGGCGGAAGCTTAAGCAAAGAGTTTCGCCAAAAGTTAGGAAACGGAGTGGTCAGCGACTTTGGGGATCGAAGGCCCGTCCCGGGGGGTCATCGGGGAAAAAACGCAAACGCAGACCAAGGGAAAAACGGTAAGAAAATCACTTAAATTCGCACACGAAATACATATCCTCGGATGAATGGAGGCGGAGAGGGTCCAGAGGAGGAAAGAGTTCTGGAACGCGCTCTCTATTAAGAGGGAGACAGGAGAAACGAACTCTCCCTTGGGGCAAAAAAGTTATGGAAAGGAAAGAGGCGAGGCACTTTCGCATTCAAGCTAAGAGAAAGAGGAAAAGGGGCAGCAAATCTCTCTTCAAAAAAAAAAAAGGAAGGGAAAGGTAAAGGAAAGATGGGGTCGCGCAGATGTCGCTTCTCAAAGGGGGAAGGAAAAAGAAACGCGACGACCGTCATGGAAAAAGGGATGCAAAGGGAGGAAGATGTAGGGGGCAGGGCTTAAAAAAGTGAAAAGTTGTCCCGAACGCCCTCCAGAGAAGACCAAAAAACTCTCTGAAAGGGCATCGTAGAGGGGGCTTGGCGTTCACTCCGTCAGGGGGTGCGCCGCCTCCTGGGTCAGAGAAAACGAGTAAAGTGAGTCTTTCGTTAACCCTAGGTGCCCGGGCTTGGGTTTCAAGGGAAGAAGGACCACCTCGTCCTGCACTCACGAAGGCGAAGGGCAGCGATAAGAGGCAAAGACAAAGAGTAAAAGAATATAAAAAAAGGGGAGAAAGGGCGGATTATGCAGGGGGGAGAAAAAAAGGACCACCATGAGGAAACCGAACTTATCTCTAGAGGAAAACAGGGGAGGCTCAAAAGGACGAAAAACTCGTCTCGACAAGCTCGGGAAGGAAAAAAAAAAAAATTTTGCCTCTTCAAAGAGGTGCCATAAAGCCAGGATTATCAATCTCACTAGGCAGGGGGGAGGTTAGGATCTCACCATCCGTAGCGGGTACGGCAAAGAAAAATTAGAAGGATAGGGGGGGGGGGAACTCAAAAATATCCTGCACCCACAGTAAATGAAGAGGTTCCCCACCGGAGCCAGTGACAATGCCTCTGGGTGCCCGGAGCGGTGATCAAACGGACCTCCGCCCAGTCAACTAAGAAAGAAAAAAATCGTCGAGGGGAGAATGCTATGCCGGGGGTTTCAGAGATTGGTTCTTGCCGGAGCGTCGGAAAGAAAAAACGGAAGAGCATCACGATGCAAGCGCTGGGGGAGGAGTGATCGCACAAGGAGGCCCGGGAACACGATTCGGGCCGCCACCTTTAAAAATAGTCACTCCAGAGTAAAAGCGAAGGAAAACCAAAAAGAAACCTTTAAAGCCTGGGGGAGGCGAGGGGAGAGAACTCCGTGAAAAAAAGGGAAATAGGGGTGGCTTTTGTCTCTAAACGTAAAAAAAGCAAGGCGTGAAAATATGCCAGGGGGGTCAGAGTGTAATGGGCAGCGTCTTTTCCGGGGGAGCAAGGGAATAGTGTACTCGTAGAAGAGAACATCCGGCAGGTTCCCGAAAACTAGGGGGTGCCCTCCTCCATGAAATGCTGAACAACCAAGACATGAGGGGGAATTCCTGAGCACAGGGCGTAGTTAAAACCGGCCGGGGGGGAATCAGGGTCAGCTGTTCATAAGGGATCTAAAAAAGAGAAAACAGAAATCCCCGAAACAAGGGAAAAAAAAACTGACTTCTCGGAAAAAAAAGAAGCGAAACGGGAAAGTTCAGGCCATTTCTAGAAAAAGAAAAAAGACGGCCTAAGGTCTAGAAGGGCAAGGGGGAAAGTGCGTACCGGAAAGGGCCGGGCCATCCGGAGGACTGAGGCAGGGAGGGAGCCACTTCAGGGTTGCGTTTCCTTAGTAACCTCCTATCTGACAGGGAAGAATAGTGTCGGTGAAGATCTCTTCGTCGTAACGGGAAGGGCTCAGTCATTAGGGCAGCATAAACCAAGAGAAATGGAGGAAGGAATGCACAAAATATGATGTTAGCCGGTTCGACGAGAGGACGAAAGAAGGGGGGTCTTTTTTGGAAGTACACAAGAGCTAATCGGGAACCGTCTTGGTAAAAAAAGAAAAGACGGCCGGACCACTGCGACAGAGGGGGGAGTCATGGCAAGAAAAAAGACCGACAAACAAAGAAAAGGGAGCTCCCGATGGTACGAAAAACGGTGTGTGAGGTCAACACAGAAAACGGGGGAGAAAAAAAAGTCCGCCTTCTCGGAGGGGGGAACTGAGAAAGGAGATTAGGGGGCCAAGAGTGCCACAAAAGGGGAGGCCTCCCCAAAACAAAAAAAAAAAAAAACAAAAAAAAACCCCCACACAAACACCCAAACAAAAAAAACAAACCAAAAACCAACAACCCCCAAAAAACCACACACCAAAAAAGAAAAGAAACCAAAAACAAAAGCAAAAAACCCCTAAAAAGAAAAACCCCCCCGTCGGGGGCAACAGGAAACGGAAGTTCTTGGAAGAAAGAAAGAACGTGGAGGGAGGGCGGGGAAAGCGCAGGAAGAGCCGAAGCGTCAAGGGTGGAGACGACTGAGGGGAAAACAGCACTGGGGCCAGTTAAGAACAAAAAAGAAAAAG
>Ga0179593_1465747_pt1 | contig 10356 bp, 10 predicted proteins | sample CZODoug2_1_08_16_FD_185931 | JGI IMG/M metagenome (GOLD analysis project Ga0179593, IMG submission 185931) | Vadose zone soil fungal communities from Angelo Coast Range Reserve, California, USA - CZODoug2_1_08_16fungal (PacBio error correction) | ecosystem: Environmental > Terrestrial > Soil >...
AAACCATAGAGGTGAAGAAACGGTACTTGCACAATTCCTCCACTGGGCATAAAAAGGGGAATTCATAGGTAACTTGTAGCTCGACCTGTCTCAAAAACCTCGACGCCCCTTACGAAAAGGGGGTTAAAGGGCATATAGAAACGAGAAAAGCTTAGGGTCGCTTAAACGTTTGTGCAAAACTGTTTCTCATACCAAATAGAGGGGGGGGGTTGCCCCCTACATAAAGGGGGATGAACGCTGAGTGTCAGAGCGTGTGCTGGGGGGGGGAGGACCCAGAGCTCTACGGAATACTGAGGGGGGAAGAGAGGTAGAGGGGAGTTCGTAACCAGAACACCAGCTGAAAAGGGTGGACATACCACGGGACTCATATGGTTTTATAACCTGTAGGGGGGAGGGGAGTGAGCGGTCACACGTAGCTAGTAAGGTTTAATAGATAGACAGGGGAAAAAACTAAAAAAAACACAGAATTGGGGGGAAAAGGGGCTGAGAAGGTAGAGAGAAGGTCAAGAATGAAGGGAGGAAAAAAAAAAAGGGCTTGACCATTGGCGTAAGGGGGTAGTACCGAGAATTCAACAACTCAACCATGGGTTTGTGTTGTAGACGACTGACCAACGGGATCCGGCCAAAAGAAGACTAGGGTGGGAAAAAAAGAATTGGGGAACGGCAAAAAAACTTTGAGTCCCACAAGGAAGGAAAAGGAAAGCAAGACCTCTATTCATGGCTACTCCTATTAAAAGGCAAGACTCCACACCTTTTTCTCGAAATTCCCTGGTGGAAAGAAAAAGTCAAAAAAATGAGCGGAATTTTCTGTCCCGGCAACATCGGAGACAAGAAAGTGGGGGTCACAAAAAGAGGACGCTGAAGGGCATGACGTATGGTGTTTTCACAAAACGATAGGTATCCAAGGCCCCCAACACCAAGTTGATCGATGGATAGGAAGATTGTTACGGGGAGGGGAGAAGAAGGAGGGGGGGTAGGGTCACTGCGTCTACGCGAAATGGGTGGAGAAATAGAAAGAAGGGGACCCAATGCATAGGGTTGCTCTATTAACTTCCACCGCACAGAGGTAAGGCGCCCATCGGCATGCTCCGTCATCCAAAACTTCGGTCACCAAAAAGACCACGCTCGTCTTCATCGGACACACCAGAACTCCACCATAAAGGGGTACCTCGTGAGCATGGCAAGCCACAGGAGAGGAGACGTAACCCCCGTATGGGAAAAACCATCCTTCAGGGGCGATCCAGATGGCCAACGACCTACCAAAAAGGAAGGACTCTCGAACAAAGAATACGGGGAAGGTGGGGTCACTACCTCAAAATAGAATTTACACTACCCACATGAAGAAAGAGCCATATCATCGTTGTCACACCCACTTCCCCGCGAAAGAAAAAAGAGTCGAAGAATGCGTGGCGTGAGGCACGTGGAGCCAGCAAGCCACAGAAAATGAAATGCAAAAGACCTGCCCTCCCGTGCCGTACCCTCGACTCGGGAAAGGAAAATAAAAAGGTGTTTAAAGAGTAAGGAGAAGACACGGATCGTCGGGTGAGGAGAGACGCGGACTCTCTGAAGGCTAGTAAGAGCGTGGAAGATCTCAGACGGATTTTTCGACGGGGTGCCGTATTGGTGCGGTTTGAAGAAAAGGGGGGGGGTGCGGGAGGCGTGCAATCAAAGGGCCGGGAAAGTGTGTGGGTGGCATGCCGGTATGGTGGGGGTCGCAGGGTAAATGGGGGTCCTTCTGGTGTTTTGGTTACCAGTTTAAAATGAGCACTGGTACTCGGGCGTTTCAAGGATTTTAGGGAGGGCCGGTCAAAAACCTATGATATCCCCCATCGCGAAAAAGAGGGCGAGGGATCCTTGGGGGTGGGCGAATCAAATATTCAGATTTTCAGGGGGTGCTTATGAAGAAAAGGTCAGGAAGAGTAAGGAAACTCATGAAAAAAAAGACACCCACCAATATGTCAAAAAAAGACTGCAAAAGAAAAGGGGGCTGTGGTGGATCCACGATTCTCACGCCCGGACAACAGGAGAAGGACGAAGGGATACATTTGTCCCGGGCAGGGGGATCACCCAACCCAGGGAAGGGCTGTGCCTGTACACCGGGACAAAGGGGACACAGACGGCGGACTGGGGGGGGGTTGGAGAAGTCAAACCCTTTATTCATAGTCGTACAACACAAAGGCCTGGGGGGGGAGGGGCCACGTTCTCGGAAAAAAAAAAAGAAGAAAAGGGAGAGAGCTTAGGCCACAAGAAAAGCAAGTTGGAAGAAAGGGTTCCCTGAACGGAAGGGGGGGAGAAAAGGAACCAATGGTCGTGGAAATGGGGTCCCTTGGGGCCGTGAAGGGCAAAAGGTTGGGGGTTGGACTACCCGTCCCGGGAAAAAATGATCTTAGAGGGTAGTCATCTCTATGACAAATATATGACAGCATAGAGGAACAAGAGAACGGTGTATTTCGAACGGGGTGGGCGTTGGACTGGGCGTTGGGGGGTGGTAGGAATATAACTTCTTCCCTCTGGGGTGGGATTTGTCCAGGCATCAGAGTTCATCATTACAGAAGGTGATCCAGAAGCAAAGGAAAACGAGATGGAAAGGGGGGGATGAGGACGCGGAAAAATGATCTGAAATCTAGCGCTGGGATATTAAATGGGAGGACATCGAAAAGCAATTCCAAAGCAAGATTAGTATAATCAAAAAAGCAGAAGTAGACGGTCAACAAAAGCAGTTGGAAGGAAGAGAAAAGTGAAAAAAAGGCGAACACAAGGCAGTCCATCCACAAAAGAAGAAAGCATCGTGAAAAAAAAAAATCAATTTTCACGGTTCAATCAGAAACGAAAAAAGGTACACGGAAAAATCCGTCCTTATAATCGACACCAGCCTTCACGAGCGTGAAGAGAGTCCGTCGAGTAAAGAAAGGCGGCAAAGGCAGCGTAGGCAGGTGAAGAAAAATAAAAAGTAAAAGTCACATAGCATGAACGGAAGGGTCCGAGGCGAAAGGGAAAGTGATAAAAGGGAATGAAACGCCTTGACCAGTTCAAATTTAAAAATGGTGGATATGAACTGGACCACATCACGCCCCGCAGTAGGCTGGAAATGGGGAGCGGGGGGTGTGACACGATAAAGAAGGGGGGAAAATGTTCGGAGGGGGGGATGGGTGGGGTCGGAGTGTGTGGGGGCTGGAATGTCCAAGGGGCCATCAAGACTATGGGGGACCGATATTATTTCTAGAATTCGGCACGGGAAAGAGGAAGGGTTGGGGGAGCGGGGAAAGAAAAAGAGAAGGATCGCAAATGAGGGGGAAGGTGAACATCGGTCGGAAAAACTAAGGGCCAAAACCGCGATGTGGAGGGGAAAGCAGATTTGTAGTGCGCGAACATAGTCGCGGAGGGTTGGTACTAATTGGGGGAAGAAGATCACCGGACGACGGGAAGAAGCGAAAGGTGATGGGGGAGGTAATGCTACTAAGGGAGACACTCGAGAAACATATGAGTGACAGAGCTCACAGGCCTTCGAGGAAAACGCAGAAATATACATATCGACGTTCGTAATAGGACTAAAATCAAAATGCCAGCGATCAAATAGGGGGGGTTGGGGCTGGGGGGGGGAAACAGGTAAGGGAAAAACATCAAATGAAACAAAAGCTGGAATCACTGTTGACATCGCGGGACAGGATGAATGACGATGTTTGCCGTCAAGGAACCAGAAATCGGAGGGAGACAAGGTGGTGACACCAGTAAGGATTAGGGGGAAAAGGAAGGGGTTACTTTATGCAAAAAAGATGAGGAGACAAATTAAGGGAAGAAGAGGCTTGAGTACAGGAAGTCTTGCCCACGGGAAATCACATGTCGGTGTTTTCCCGAACTGAGACATCTGCAGGAAATAAACAAAAAATACACTTTGGAGAAATACGTTCTGCCAAAGGGGCCAGTCACTAACAACCATTGTTAGAGTTTTGAGAAGAACGGTACTTATAAAACGTCTCCACTGGCAAGAAGGGGAAGGTCTGATTGCAAAGAATAGCTCGACTTCTCGCCACCGGGCCCCCCGGAGAGGGGAAGGTAGAGGGAACCTCGACTATTGGAACTATCGCTACGTGTAGGGGGCAAGGAAAGCTGTTTTTGCATACAAAAAATCAGGAGGGGGGGGGGATCCAAAAACCCTAGAATGTCTGGGAGTTTCCCCTAAAGGGGGGGAGGTGTAGGGGGGGGTAGATGCCAAAACTCAACAACAACGGAGGAAGAAAAAAAGAGAAGTGGGTGAAAAAAAAAAAAAAAAACAATGTGACACAACGCAGAATCCATTCGGGGGGGGTAGTCAAATACTCAGGGTGTATGAAGAAACAAGTCAAAAAAAAAAACTTACTATAATTAGATGAGAGTAATAGCCGGTAACCATTCAAAAAAAGGTGAACGAGGAAAGGTCGACTAGAGGGGGAAGGGAAGAAGGATAATGTGGTCCAGTGGAGTACTACGGGGAAGAGGGTCAACAAAGAAGGGTGGGGGGTAGTGAAACGAAATCACTTACGACACAACGCCAATCATATAGATAGGGGGGGAAACTGAGAAAGAGTCAAAAAGCTTGAAGTTAAGGGAACGAAGACGGCCCCCTGAAAAAGGGAAAAAAGTCGAGAGCATGCGGCTAGCAACTTACTACAAAAAGAGGTGGGGATAAAAGCCCTTCAATGGTTTCACGCAAAAAGCTCAGGCGTCCGATTTCTGGTTAGGGGGGAAGACAGACGCATCGAGGGGGGAAAGGTTCAATGGGAAAGTTAAAAGCTGTAGCGGCACATGACGATGTTTTCAACTACAGTTCTTCCCCCATCCCGCAACACAAGGGGAAGGGGGGAATGGTGGCTATACGGACGGGAATAGAAAAGGTTCAGAGGAAATGCGGGCTCTCTCAAATAAGGCTTGTGCGTTCAAAGAGGCAAGTGCATCTGGTCGCCTGCACGACAAAGTAGATACTTTCCTAGAAAACCCCAACGCGAGATGGGCCATCGCCGGGTAGAAGAGCGTAAAAAAGCGTCAACCCCGAGAGAAAAAAAAAAAAGGGGATTCAGGAACTCCACATCATTTGCCCTAAACATCGCAAGTGGTGAAAAATTTCATCAATAAGAAACACCGCTACAACCTCCCACCGGGTGTGCACATACGGGGGTCAAGGGGGACATCCAAAAAAGGAAGCCTAAACCTCCCAGTCAAGAACCAACGCCTCTAACACTTTAAGGAGAACGGGGGACAGCAAAAGTGTTTGGCCTCCTGCACCCAAAAGTTGATCACTACGGGACCGAAGTAAAAAGCACCTAAGGCCTGCAAAGATCTCGGGGTTTTCAAAAACAAAATACATCACCCCTCACCCACCTATTCCGCATACTGCTTGGTAAGGCACGAATCAAGGAAGAGCAAAGTTTGTAGAATGAAAAGGGAAAGGGACAAAGGACCTCCCGTTATGCACTTAACCAACAAAACGACTCGGACAGCAAGGAGAATGAGGGGCTTTGAAGCATCAGGAGAAAAGTAGCTAAGTCTGGGAGGCTGGATCTAGGCAGAGAGACGCGAAACTCTGGAATCTCTTTCCTCGGTAGATGCTATCAGGGAAAGGAAATGTGTCAGGACTGGGGGGGAGGTGCGTTGAGAGGGGGGGGAACGTGCAGGGGGTGGGGGAGGAGGCGTCTGATCGGCCCGGAGATTGTGTATAAAAGCGGTAGGTGGGGAGGGGGTCTCAGGAAAAGGGTCGAAAGATCAACGAAAAGGTTTGTGACAGGTCCTTCTTCACCGGGGGTAGAATAGTAATAAGCTTATCTTTGAAGTTGATGTCCGGATTCACTGAACAGCGCACGCCACACTCGGAGAAGTCCGTGTGGAGTGCGTCTATATAGAAATCAGGAAAGAGGTTTGAAGGGATGATAATGCTAGAATATGGAGACGGAAGAAAAGGAAGTATTACGAAAATCGGAGAGGCGCGACAAATCCTACCAGAGCACCGAAATCTGTTCACAGAAAAGCTGCCGAGATGGTAGTACAGTGTGCAGCGTGGAGCAGGGAAGGAATTTCGTCACCAGCGGGCACTGAGGACTGGTAAGCATATAAGAGGGCGTCAATTTTGCCGAAAAGGAACGAACCCAAAAAAAAGAAGTGATTGCAGTAAACGGAACACACTGAACAAGCTATCGGGTCTACTTTTGGGTGGCGAGGGGGGAAATCAAATACCTGTCGTGGACATCACATCATATAGTATTCCAAAAGGAAGGGGGGGAAAAAGAAGTCATCAAAAAAAAAGGGGAAGGGGGGAAAGATAGGTTCAAATCAGAAACAAGGCCGTTGGGTAATAGAGGGTGTTCAATGAACGGACAGGGAAGCAACCCAAGAGGCCATTATTGGGTCCTCAGGTTGGTCTACAGGGCAAGCCAAGGGAAATGGGGTGGGTTATAAAAAGTCCCTAAAAATGAGAGAGGAAGAACAGGCATTGCTGAGAAGGACAAAAGACTAGGGCTGGGGGGAGGAGCATTATATTACCCATAAAAACATGAGAGAGGAAGAAGGGACCTATGCGGACGACTGTAGGATGGTCAGGAAGAAGGGGACGGATTCAATTATCCAGGAGATATAGGAAGCAAAGGAAAACCGAGATTGAAGATATCCGGACGCACTAACAAAGAGCAGGAAAGATTTGGCGAACTTGGTATTAAGGGGGGGAAATTCTGCATCTAAGCAGCAAGCAAAGAGTAGATGGGTCAAAAAAAAAAGCAGACGGGTCCAAACCGGTTAAGGGAAGCGGGGACCCAGGAAAGGGAAATGCGGAACAACCAAACATACCGGCAGTCAAGACAAATCCTCCGTACATCGCCGCCTCTGGCAAAGCCACTTTGACGGGAACAAATCAAACACGCACACGTACGCACCACGTCAAAAAATCACCGGAAGGGTACCGCCTCACAGAGAGTGGGGAACAAAATAGAACAGACTTCTCTCGAAAAAGCGAACAGCAAGGGGACAGAACTTACAAGGCAGAATTATTAAGTAAACAGCATAGCAGACGGAAGGGTCCGAGTCAAAAGGTACTTTCCATACAAGGGGGGAGGCCTTGCAGTCACTTACAAAATGATGGCTGACAAGAAACTCGCCACAGGGAGGGGAGGGAGGGGGGGGGGACGAGAAAAAGGTTAAAGGGGGGGAGAAAACTGGGCGGAGGCAAGTGTATTTAGAAAAGGAGGAGTGTTGGCAGGTGCAAGATCTTGCTGGACCGGTATCGAAATGAGGTTATAAAACTGGAGGGGAGGTCGGGAAGGGGCAAAAAGGGAGTTAAAATTTCGCACAATTAAAAGTATGGGACCAGCTTCGGGAATCAGGCACAAGTCCAAACCGGCTATTGGGAGGCAAATATTTTGTAGGCGCTGAAAAAAAAGTTTCGCCAGAGGGGTTGGATATTAGAAAAACTGAGAAAACCGCTATTGCAAAAATTGTGTTGTAGTCAGTGAATGAAAACTATATATTGTCAAAAGCGACCAGATGAAGGGACCGAAGGGAAAGCGCACAGATAGAAACAGCAGGAAAGGGGGAAAAGAGGACAATCGTAGAGCTTCGACAAGACAAAAATCCGGCCGGGGGGTGGGAGAATAACATTGGGTGAAAACCTAAGGTGACTCTCACGGGGAAGAGAGAACCTTGAAGCAGGGGCTGGGGGGGGGAACTCAGCGATTATGACGCATGTGCAAATCAGGAACAAGAAATCGGAGCGGGGAAAAGAAAGACCTGTGCGTTGAAATCCCATGGGAAGGAGAAGGGGAGAAAATGGGGGGGGTGAAAATTGGGGGAAAGATAACTTACGCGTCGATTAAGAAGGTCTGCAGGGGGAAGTAATTCTTTCCGTTAAGTAAATGGCGGGTGTGGAGCTGACAGGAAAGGGGAAAAAATATCCTAAGATGAGGGGGGGAGATACTGTATTCACGTGGTCAGGGCGGGGCTAATACACAAAAGGGGTGTAGGAAAGGGGGTGTTAAGAAGAAGGGTACGTATCCTTCCATCAAAGGGGAATAACTTTATTCAATTCAAGGACGCATATAGCTCGACCGTATCAGAAAAAAAAGCCCCCTTAGGGCTTGTGAAGGGAAATGAGAAAATCGACAGCATTCAGGAGAAGAAGGTGTTGGGCATTGAAAGCTGTTCTCATACAAAATCAGGCGGGGTGAATCCACACCAAAAATAAATTTACGGATGAGTGGTACAGAGAAAGAAGATGGGGAATTCAAAAAGGAAAGACACAACAAAAAGAGGAGAAGGAAAAAGGGGAAAGGGAATCCGGGGGTAAAACAAGCGAAGCCGCTAAGGTGAACAAGAAAGTCACATAAGAATGAAAGTTGTGGAAATGAAAAACTGTTGGGGTTTTATTATAACCAAAAAGAAACGTGTACGAGAATTAGAAGAGGTAGGATTCTATACCGGTACTGCACAAGCAAGTGTAGAGGGGTGTCTTGGGGACGGATGGAAAGTAGAAAGGAGGGGGCGTCTTGGGAGTAAGGGCGGTACAGGGGCGTCTTGCACAAGCTCTAACAGTGTTGTACGATCCTGACAACAAGAAAGTACCGCCTAATAGTAGGACTAAAGGGTTTTGAAAAGGAAGAGAATTGTACGGACACTCTGGAAAAGGGTCACAAAATCCGCCACTGCCAGAAGAGGAAGAGTCATGCTACTCACTCAAAGGACATCACACTCAGTGGACAACGGGATCCCCATGGGGGTCAAAGACAACCGGGACCTCATTCTCCGATTTAGGGGCAAAAAAACATCGAAATAAAAGAGAGGGTCAAGAGGGATTTAAAGGTTCAGCGAGGACAGCGGGAAGAGCAAACGATGTTTAACAACACTTGTCTCTACCCCCGCCCCAACACCAGAGTGGAGGATGTGGGTCTGGGTCGAGGAGAGAGAAGGAAAGGTAAACTGATCGTTGTTATGCGGCGATAGAAGAAGATGGGGGGGGCTCATGAATTAAGTTCCAAAGGGAAAGAGGGTCAGCGCGACTACATCTAGTAGAGAATTCCTAAAACATCACTCGAAGGCCGCAGCCGGTGGTCTCCATTCACAAACAAAATACCCTCGGGGCAAAAACTCCGGACCTCTGTCAGAAAGCGAAGAAAAACCTCTATGGCACTCCAACCCTCGCCGGTTGGGACCTGTAGGGAGGCAAGAAGAAACGGGGCTACTACCGCACACAGGGAGTGGGGGCAAAAGCACTGTGTTCTAGTTCCAGAAAAGGACCCTCGAAAACAAGGGGACCTCCCCTTGCAGAGAGAGTAAGACAAACGGTAGATTCCCAGCAAAGCATGTTTGGCACTCCTGCCCCCACACTCGATTGAGAACTAATAACAAAACTGGAAGAAAAGAGCAGAGGGGAAAAAAAAACTTTCCACAAGAAAAAAACAGAACACCTATTCAAAGATGCGTGGGGGGGAGGTAGGACACTTGCAGAAGGGGGAGAAATGCCTAATGAACTGCAAGGCCGCTTCACACCGTGGATGCAACCGACATCACTCGGGACCTTCAACGGCCCAGGGAAAGGATTACGTTTGGACTATGAGAAAAGGGCTAGGGGCTGAGCAATCGTGAGGAAACGCGAACGGAAGGGGGGAAAAACATAGCGGCGGAGGACCTTCCTCAAGGACTTGTCGGACGGGGTGCGTGACGTCGGTGGAAAAAAAAAGGGGAAAAGGGGGGGAAGTGGGGGTGAATCTAGATGCTCCCGGGGAGTAGGTGTGGGAAGCGCTGGGGAACGGAAGGGGGTTGGGGTTGGTCCGCAGGGAATCATGGTCTTCTAAGCTTGGTTTTTGGGGACTTGAATCTGAAAGGGGGGACATCCTACTAGGGCAGGGGGAAAATGAAGGGGACGGATGGGGACGCCTTCCAAGAAAGGGGTATCCCACAGATAAGCCACAACTCAAAAAAGAGGGGGGGGAAGTGCGTCCTAAGATCCTATTCCATAGAGGTTTTCAAAGATGGGAGGGAAAAAGATATCTAATGGAAGGATCCGTAATGAGACTCTGAGGACGGGGAACCATCAGGACAAAAGTACCGAATCTGTAGAAAAAAAGAGAGAAGAACTGTGCTGTTGTGTCAAGATACTCTGGGGAGAGTCCAAGAGGACTTGGGACCAAAAAGGAGGAGAATCTGAAGGTAGAATAAGAAAGTCAACAGGCTGGAGCAAACCAAAACCATGACCTTGGCTTTGGGGGGGGGGAAAAGGAAAAACCGGGAAAACCCGGCCTAAAGAGCGGCTTGGGTGGGTTCTACTTTGCTAAACGGGCCCCAAAAGGGTTGCCCCAAGGGAAAAAGAAGATATGAGTCCACAAAGGATTGTGGCTGGGGCAA